>Ga0182004_10000424_pt1 | contig 25053 bp, 17 predicted proteins | sample Sormic07211540_1_FD_120479 | JGI IMG/M metagenome (GOLD analysis project Ga0182004, IMG submission 120479) | Endophyte microbial communities from Sorghum bicolor roots, Mead, Nebraska, USA - 072115-40_1 MetaG | ecosystem: Host-associated > Plants > Roots > Unclassified | place: USA: Nebraska...
GCAGGGACTTCCTGCCGTGCCGCTACCGCGTCACGGACGAGCGCGGGGTCCGGTGCCAGCTCTGCCACGGCCTCACCTCCGTGGAGGTCAAGTGCGCCAAGGCCGGCGGCGGCGGCGGCGGCGGCGAGCCGGCCGGGTCCGCATGCCGCTACGCCATCCTCGACGACCTCACCGTCATCAGGCCCGTCGTCGTCAGCGCCGGCGGACTCAGCGTCGCCGCGCTGTTCTCCGCCGCCGGCGTCACGGTCGACCCTGCCACCGTGCGCGAGGTGGATGTGCCCTTCGGGTACAAGGAGGTGCGCGCCGTCTCTCGATCGCTTCCCATTTGTCGGCCGTCTCTCGATGATGATGAATCGAAGCTAATTATTGTCTCTTCTTACTGCTGTGCTGGTTGCCGATCACTTGTCACAGGCCCTCGGCATGATCTGGGCTTCGCTGCACTCCAAGGCCGTTCTAACCAACGTCTTCCGCTCCGCCGTCGTCGCCGGGGCCGCCGCCGCCACCACCACCGATGATCGCCATTCGCCAGTGTAGTTTCTCATCTCTCTGTCAGCGCAGGCTTTTTGCAAGGTGCTTAGCCACAGAGTGTCGTGTTCTTTCGCTTGACAGTAGTAGCTTAATAACTACAGTACCCGAGTAGAGTTGGTTGAGAATCTGTGAACGACAAAAGGGAAGCTTTCTGATGTTGTAAGACTTTGATTTTGTTCTAATAAATTCCTGTAGGGGCTCTCAAGCCCTTCCCGTTCCATAAAAAAAAAAAACTGTGAAGTTTGCATTTGATGTGTCTGGTTGCTGATCTGGCTCTGGTTCGGTGCCGCCTCGGTAGTAATGTCAACTGTAAACAGAGTTTTTATCAGTGTCCAGCAACTCCAACAGTTTGCTAACATTCACTTGGCAAATCTATAGTTTTGACAAATTTCAAAACCAAATACCAAATGAAAAACGAGACCTTCTCCAACAGTTTGCTATTTGAGCTTGGCAAAAGAACTTGGCATCCTAGGATTTTGCCAAAATCATAAAATTGAGCCTCCAACAAGTTGGCAAAATTAGTTGGCAAATTGGGATACACGTAATGCCAAGCGATGGAGGACTTGGCATATTTGCCAAGTGAAGGGGGAATTTTGCCAAGCTCACAAAATTGCCAAGTAGTTTTGCCAACTTGTTGGAGGCTGTTTTTTATGGTTTTGGCAAAAATCTTATGATGTCAAGTACTTTTAGCAAACTGTTGGAGTTGCTCTAAGAAGATAATCTAGCATATCCTTTCCAAATTGTGCTGATTGTTACAACACCATTGGAGATCGGCATGGCAGACGATGAGATGAACCGCTGCTTGTACGGGAGAAGGAAATAGATCCAGCATTTTTCTTTTTATTGAGGGGTAGAACTAGCAGCTGTCGTGGATCCAGGGGCGTGAGACTGCTCTGTCTTTCTTCTAACACGCTCTGGAGTACATATGTTTAGTTCGCGAATTTTTTTGGTTCCGATTACTGTAGCACTTTCGTTTGTATTTGATAATTATTGAACTAATTAGCTCAAAAGATTCATCTCTCAAATTACAAGCAAACTGTGCAATTAGTTATTTTTTAATCTATATTTAATGCTCTATACATGCGTCTAAAGATTTAATATGACGGAGAATCTTGAAAAAATTTGTAAACTGAGCATCTGCGGCAGTTGGAGAAAACTTACCCCAAAAACTAGCTATTGGGCAAAACATGTTTTGGGGTTTTGAAGATCTTCCCTCCAGTAGAATGAAAAAAAAAAATCTAATCTCCAATGAGAGAAATAGTGGATTGAGGAATGAAAAGTCTTCCCTTTATTTGAGTGGTGGGAGACAGGATTTGAGGGATCAAGAAAAAAAATTCTCATTATGTTTGGGTTTCGAGAACTACTAGAGTTACAAGATTTCTAAAATAACTATTTTTTCTTGTCATTGGAGTTAGAAAAGGGGACTGCAGGAGATGGTCCAGTCAGCCTAACTTTGGCTGAGGGACAATACGACAAGTACGGAGTAGGTAAGAAAAGCTATCGAGTTTCCGTCCAATCAGTTTGTTTGTTTTCCGAGTCTCTTTGAATGCTTGTGTTGATGTGCTCTCTGTGTTGAAATCTTAACTCAAAATTGCATGTTTCAGAGACAGTAATATACATTTTGTTACGGGCATGTTATGTGTAAAATGCTATCCAAGTCAAGACGCCACCTGTTTTATCCACAAGTTGTTCCCTTAACTTCTGTTCAAACTGCCACAATGTAACCAGACATTTATCGAAGCTGTCACGTAGCCAACATGACATTTATCGAAGCTGTCACGTAGCCAACATGACATTTATCGAAGCTGTCACGTAGCCAACATGGAAAGTACCATCATAATTTCACAACCTACGTAATATTTATTAAAGTTGCTAGTACTAAGCATTGACCAAGGGCGTTTAGTTTGCAAGACAAGCCCGTCTATAATCATCTGATAGTCGCACCTTGTTCGTTCGTTTGGCTGATAAGCCATGATAAAAATATTGTTGACTGATTTATTATGAGAGAAAAACACTGCTCAATAACTAATAGATTCGGCTGATAAGCTCATAAGTAGCGCTACGATACAAGCAATCTTGAGGACGCGCTCAAGGGAAAAAAAAACATCCGGACAAACGTCGATCACAAACCAGACGCGTCGTTTTGCAGCAATCTCACATGTACTAACAATTTATGGGCGTTAAATAAATGGGGACTAGCAAGTAGTACCATCAAGAAACAATTTACAAGATACTGATGTGCACAAGCACAAACACATAAGCGCAGCTATTAAAACAATACTCTTCCACAACTTTGGCGTGTTATGCATCTCGTATAAATTTATCAGGGTCCAAATATTGCATATTCTATACCATGCAAAAATAGAATGCTGCAATACTAAAAAACTATAGCTATCCCTTGAGAACCCAGAGCTTTTGTCATGAACACTTGAACTGCTGTCTCACGAAGTAGAGTTGGGGAAGGCGAGATCCTTCAGTTGCTGTGGGTCTACAGCTGATGGTGCTTTGGTGAGTGCACACTGAGCAGTCGTCGTCTTGGGGAAAGCAATCACATCTCGGATCGAGCTCTCACCAGCCAAAAGCATCACCAACCGATCCAATCCATAAGCAATGCCTCCTGCAATGACATACCCAGAAAATAAGAAAAAACAGCAAATACTATGCATAACAGTATAAGATATAAATAGCTCTATAATATTGGGAACCAGTGTTACACTATCTTAGAATCAATTCACTATCGGAAGGTGTATGATGAGAAATATATGGAATTGCTCTAAAAGAGCTTTTATAATTTGAGTAGCAGTTTAGTGAAGAAGAGAAACACCAAAAAAGATAGTTCAGCAAACTAGCTATAGGTACTAAGACTCAAGTACTCATGGAGTTTATTGTGATTGAACAGCCATACCATGTGGAGGAGCACCCATGTCGAAGCATTCTAAAAGGTAGCCAAATTTCTCCTCTGCCTGCATTAGAAACAAGGAATAGTGTGAGAGGTCACAAAATAATGAGCACCACCAAATACAGCGTCACTGCATCAGCATATTCTCCATGCTAACGATCTTAAGCAGAACAAGGATAAAGAAAAGGACAGTTTTGAAGGAAGTTGCCAGTTACAACTTTGGCCATCAAATTTGTAAGCATATACACCTACAACATGACTTTCATTCTGTTAACTTGGGCATGTAATGAAGCCAGTTAAACAATTTGAGGCTGCCAAACAATTAGTAACAGATGGGGTGCAACAAATTGATGGGAGCATACTTGAATCCAAGCATATTAAGGAGACAAATTGGACAGACAAACACAATGTCAAGTTAACAGCAAAGTCTTGGTGCCTAAACAGTTTTCAGGTATGCAGCCATCTAAAAGCACATCAGCAGACTTAGATTTCACCTGAATTTAGAGGTACTACACCTGAATTGAACAATTAGTAAAAATAAAATCATGGGCAGCATGCATATGTACCCACAAGGGGAAGGGAGGGCATAGAAAAGAGCATGTGTGATGAATTTATAAAGCATTATTTTAATTATGACTTGTTATGCTCTGAGTTAACAAAAGCAGAAAAGATGTAGCAGCCTCCCTCGCAAAAAAAAATAGCAGCCTAAGACATCCTTATTTCAACAAAATAAAAATATAGCTGTTTTTTCAATTTCAGCTAATAACACGATCTATGAGAGTTGAGAACCAAAAGCATGATTGCTATCATAACGAGGGCAGTCCAGATCATATAAACTGTGAGCAAGCCGATAGCTGAAGTCATACCTGTTCAGGCGAGATACCAATGATCTCAAAAATTCTTTGTTGTACATCACTTTTGTAGATTCTCAAACTTCCCCCTCCAATCTAAAAGGACAGAATATAAGATGTTTTGTATAATTTTCAACTGTCTACGTCATTAAATCTCGCAATCCTTACATATATTGTAGTAACACAGATATATCACATTTCATTGATAATACCAGAAAGAGAGGACATTCACTCAGGCAAATCTATTGAAGTGGTTTAGCATCTGTCAGGTCAAGGCTATCAAGGTTTTAAGTACTTACAAGTATCTTCTTCATTTATGAACCCACATTACAATGCTCAACAGAAAACAGATAAGAACTCGGCTCATTCTTCATAAAACAACCAAAACGTTGTATTGGACAATGATGTGTAACAGTATGTCCAATTGCCAGCCAACATGCAATGTGCATCCCTTTTTTTTAATTGGGGAAACAGCAGGGGCCAATACAAAATTTTATACAAAAATTTTATACAAAATTAAACAAGAGAAAAAACTCTACAAGGAGCACAGCACTGTACAAACAAAAAGAGAAGAGACAGCAAGCCTGAGAAAGCCAGAAGAACTAAACAATGGCTACTCAATATTTATGTGAAATCATGATTCAATATTTATGTAAAACTAGGTCTAATGATTCAATGAACATGTTTAGTTTTCAAAACAAGGGCTACTCAATTCCATACAATCATGGCATTTCTCAGAAATTATACTAATTTTCTATTTCATGAAATATGTAAATATGTATGTTGGTCTTTTTTCTGAAACATATGCTGGAACCTGGATGATACTGGCATGTACGTGAAGGTATGACAATTTGTTAAGAAAAATCATACATGGAAAACATAAATAAGGCAGTATATCAAGTTAGCTTGCTTGCACACTCAGAAAGATAAAAACGGGATGTACCTCCACACCGTTGTAAATCATGTCATAAGCCAGAGCACGAGCTGATGGTAGATCATTCATATCCTCAGGATTTGGTGCAGTGAAAGGATGATGGAGGGCCTGAGTTTATAAAAGCAGAAGAATGGGCAATACTCAGAGACCAGAGAGACACCGTTACTTCTATGATTTGCAAACTCTCAGTGTATTGGCCATAATTTCCCTATAATTTCTAGAACAGCTACACAGTTTCCCTTTTCATATCATTTACAGATTCTGAATACTAAATTCAATAATAGTGGGTATTCTGGCGGTTGAATGTGATAATCAACTCTTCCAAGTTCTGCTGATGGTGTAATGCCAAGTGTCATCATGGTAAAATAGCAGCCTTTAAAAATAGCAAGTGTAGACATCTCTAAAATAATGTGATCATAAACAGTAAGTAATAGCCATTTCGATTTTGGAAAGTATACAGAAGTAGTTCTTATAATTCCCTGATCGAAGATTAAAAACAACTGACCTCATATCTTTGCTCATCGCTGTTCCATTCAAACATTGGAAAATCTGTCACCCAAAGAACTGAATGTGCAGACTGGCAAAATATAGAAAATGCAAAGGGCACATGTTAGGAGTATGAAGCAGAAACAGAATCATCATAAAGAAATCTTATACTCTTATAAAGCAAAACCCCACTACCTATTTCCTTCAACATGCAAGCTATCCAACTTGGCAATCCACTATCGCACACAATTAAAATCCACTAGCTCATGCAATTGTAATATCCACGTCAGCAAGCCACCTATTTCTATGAACATGCAAGCTGTCCAACTAGGCAATACACATTCTAACCTATTTATATTTTTCATACCCACAGCAACGCGCAGAGAATCCTCCTAGTAGCAAATGATGGCAAAGAACAACATTTCATCGATGTGTCATGAGTAATGTACAAAGCATATCAACAATAGGGATCGTTATATTCCTCATTTTGTGACTCACCGTGTCTATCACCTCCAGCTTATGAGCAATAAATAATCTTAACCGTCCAAGAATCCGGTTAGCTGATGATTGTTCACCCAGTGCAAACAGGATAAGATCACCCGCCTTTGCGTCCAGAAGTTCCACGAGCTGCTCTTTCTTTTCAGGTTTCAGACTTGATACAAGTGGACCAATTCCTTCAAGCTCCCCTGTGAAAGCAGATTATATACAAAACTATTGTTCAAGCAATGCCACAATTTTTTGTCTAACAGAAGAGCAAAGATCTCTCTATTTTTACCGGTATCCATAACTTTGAGGAAAGGCAGTCCCTTGGCTCCAGCTTTGGAAGCTTCAGTGTAAACAGTTCCTTTCTTCAGGTCAGTGTTTGAAAACACAGCGGCACCACCAGGAACACACAGTGCCTTTATCACACCTCCATTTTCCAATGTATCAGCAAAAACCTTGAAGTTACTGCCCAAAAATACATCACTAACCTGCATTTGACACAATAAGAAATGAGGGGATCAACTTTGCAACTAATAAACAGGGAAAGGAATTTCTTAGCACAAGTTCAACATATATGCTACAAGGCAAAAGCAACATAAGATTAAAATAACAGGCCACTAACAAAAAATATAATGTGAATTGTGGAGATAAGTCAACTGATCAAATCATTAATATGGCAATTTAAAGTGTCTGCAGAAAGATCACAAATCCTCACATCTTTCAGCTCCCAATCGAATCGAAGATCAGGCCTATCTGTCCCATAGCGATCCATTGCCTCTGCATATGTTAACCTTGGAAAAGGATTTGGCAGCTTGATATCTCCTACCACTTGAAAAACCTGTTATATGAATTCTTGCATCATTCACTAATTTAACCATAAACAGTGGTACTAGTAAAGAAACAATAACATTTGCTTAACAATGTACTAAGATCTTGGCTTACCGCTATCTAACGTATAGCTACTTGACAAAATCAGTAAATAGAGTCACAGATTGTGTCATGTCTTTATAAAAAACATGTTTTAACATTATTTCTGGTTACATTTCACGCATGCTTCTGCTGAGGGCCACAGGAGTGAGTACCCTCGGACACATTTCAATTGATAGGAAAGAAAGAGAAAAGGTATGTCAAAACCAGCATACATGTCTCATTAAATCTTCATTCAGCTTCAACATATCCTCCATAGATGTAAAAGCAATCTCCATATCAAGTTGTGTAAACTCTGGTTGCCTGTCCGCACGCAGATCTTCATCCCGGAAGCACCTATAAGAACCAATACAATGCAGCTTTTCTGAGTAGTTAATTGGATTAATGATACTATTACTATATAGGCCAACTGGATTTGCCAATAATCTGGACAAGATGGAAATTTTAGAAGTTCAGCTCTCAGTAAGCAACAAAAATGAAAATCATGGCTCGTAAGGAGATAGAATAATAGAGGAAGAGTGGTGGTTTGTAGAAAGGTAAAAGCACAAATACATCCAGAAAACAGCACAGTTACCTTGCAATCTGATAATATTTTTCAAAACCAGAAACCATCAACATTTGCTTGAACAGCTGAGGGCTTTGAGGGAGCGCGTAGAATGTTCCTGGCTTCAGAAACCATATTGTAAGAAATCAGGGAACATGCAGCAATTATATTTGAAAAGGTAAGAAACACCACTTCTAGCTATTAGACCTACTACAAACAGTCACTTGCAATAAAATTCTGATGCACTTTAATACTTTCTGGAGACTAATCTAACATTATCATAGTAGGAGAATTTAGTAAAATGGAAGAACAGAAGTGGATAGCGGTTGAACGCAGGGCATCCACACAAAGAAGAACCTCTAGGTAAGTCTTCCAGAACAGTCAGAGCAACTTTTCGAATCTAACTGATCTTAAGACAATTTTGTCAAAGATAAAAATCTGCAAGCATAAAGAAAAACAAAGAATGCAACTTAATATGTCCAATTAAACTGTAATAAGAGTATGTGATATATTTTTGCTTTGCAGTAAAGCATCCAAAGTCCAAACATGACATGACGCATCAGATCTTTCAAAGTTACAAACAGTAGCAAAGGGCATAAAGTGTTTTCTAAAGAGTAAACAAAACTAGATAATGGTCCATGAAGAAATAGAAAATTTGTACATAGTTTAATTACCTGAACTCTCGATGGTACAAGATAGTCCCGAGCACCTTCAGGTGTAGACTTGGACAAAACAGGAGTCTCAATCTACCTTGGAACATGTAACTTTCGATCAGACATAACAGAAGCTTTTATGTCATAAAGGGCGTTAAAAACTTAAAAGCTATACTACTATTATGGGCCTGTTTGGATTCACCGAGATTGTAGAAGCTAGCTTCTAAAATCTAGGAAGTGTTCCAAACAGCCATAGCTTCTAGACAGCTTCTGCAATCTACAGGCCCCTAGATTCCATAATCTGGTAAGCTGAGGGAACCCAGCTTCTAGACATCAAAAGACCATTCTGCCCCTCTTTCTTTCACAGCAGCAGCATAAAAAAATAAAAGAATGAGGACATTATGGTAATTTTACTCCGAAAAGTTCTCTATCTCAACTTATGCAATCTATGGATCCAAACAACCTCCAACTTAACTTCTATAATCTAGCTTTTACAAGTGAGCTTCCACAATCTATGGGGTATTAACATGGCTTATAATCATTGTCGGTAAGGTGTCCTATGCACTGCCTTATTAAATTTAATGAGTCGTTGCTAGGTGATACAAGCAACAGAAGATGCCAGACAGTGAATGCATGATGGATCTTTTGACTAATTTTATCAATCCACACATACACAATCTTCATAAGACAGCTTCCATTAGACTGTACATACTGCTAGTAATTCTATAGTAAAAAATACTGTTGGTGACTTTGTTTTTACATGATGGTAAAAAAATCAATGAAATTACATCGACGTTATATAGAAGAGGTTGAAAAAAAAATATAGCCCTGGCCCGTCAAACCACAAGTTGAAGAATTAGAGCCCTGATTTAAGATTGGCCATCTAGCACTACATCACAAGAGGATATATTGCAATTCATCGAAAAATGAGGCCACTATGACAAGTAGTAAAATATATTAGGGCGGAAACTCAGACAAAACAATGGACAAGTGTAACAGTAGATATAACCAGCATACCTCAACAAATTCATGTTCATCCTCCAAGTAGCGGCGTATAAGTTTAACAACATTATGGCGCAACCGCAAGTTTGACTGCATTTGAGGACGACGCAAGTCCAACACTCTAAACCTACAGTATTCAATGATAAAAAGTTACAAAAAAGGCACTCATTACTTAAACTGGAAGAGCATAAACACATTGTTTGAATAAAATTTGCATACTAGTATCTTAAGTCCTGTAAGGAGAAAAGAACAAGGACAAGGAGATCAACTTTAGGCAAATAGGAATGCTCTAACTTTTAACACGTGTTAATATCTAGCATAGGATTTGTTTGGAACAAGAAGCAAATTACAGCCGATCGGAAGAAATATAGTACAGTGGAATTCAATGTTCGTTTTAGGTTTTTAGTTTTTTTTTAACATTAAATACAGCAGAGGGAGGCCCCCACTGTAGAGATTTTATTAAAAGAGGCAAAAAAAAAAACTGTCTGAACCTGTCTAGCAAGAAGCCAAACAGCAGGAGCTGGCCTAAAAAGGCCAAAGAAAAACACAACAGAAGTAAACAAGAAGCTCTACACAAAGAAGAAAAGCAGCTCTTTTGGCCTCATCAGGAAAACTATGAGCCTGAAGTTTAGCCTCCTCAAGAAAGAGAACCTTCCAAGAATTAAAAGGCCTTCCTTGATCAAATATTGTGTCATTTCTTTGGTTCCAAATTTTTCAAGGGGCGATGGTGAAGATTTCCATGAAGAAGGGACTCTGGAATTGCTGCTTTGCTGTTTTAGGTTTTTAGTCAGCCAAACTTCTTAAACTTGATCCATCAGTATATGAAAAGTTACATAGATTGAAAACACATGGTTGATATCAATCAATACATTAATACTTCCACATATATTTTTTCCTATTTAAAATAGTACACTTGTACAAAAACTGCAAGTCAAAATGCCAAATTGTAGACTGTGTTGATGCCCTAAACAACTTACATTTTGAATCAGAGGAAGTAAGTAGCTGAAGGTTATTAAGTTAGCAGTCAACATGAGGGCAATATAATTTCTTTAACAAACTGCATATCCATGAAAGAACAACAATCACAAACTACAGCTTGAAAAAATTGGGTGAACAGTAAAATGAAGTGAAAACAATCATAGCAGTTACAAAGCATGAGATGAATAGTTATACCTATATACTTATATCAAATTCCCCTGATGTCAGTCCATACCATTCACGAGGCAAATGTGCAACTTTGTGGTCATGTATGCATAACTTTCACAGTGCAATAATGCATAATATTATGCTAAAACAAATGGCAATGCACCCAGTAGATAGCAAGTACCAGGTATGCTAGAATAAGTGCTTGACATTGTTTATGCCGCAATACATGGTTGGCAATATGTTTTAGCCAATATGCCTCGCAAGCTGGCTAATTCGAGGGATTCACCATGCTTAAAGCTACTTCGAAGAAGTCCAGTGCACAAATTTTGAAAATACAGACTGTAAATGTTTTACCTCAATCTAATTTCTTCTGGAAACTTCTCTTTTACAGTATCAGCAATTGTAACTGGAAACGGCAGTGAACGAGTTACTGAGTTCAGCACTAAAACATGATCTGCCACAACCTTCAAGGTACCAACATGCAACATAATCAAATGGTTACGTTGGTTACTTTATGAACTCAGTAGAAATTAGAAATCCTCATGGCACTCAAAGAAACAAGTACTTAAACTATGTATTCTATAAAATGTGTTGTTCCTTATCTCATACATTTTGCATGTCCAAATGTACTGTGCATAAAGGGAAAGGGAGCTTCTTATAAACAGGAATATTTCTATAGTAGAATGTGTAAATACCAAATTCTAGTCATGAAAAGCCACTACTATGCCTATTGATGCCAAAACAACATAAGGCGTGATGGCTGCCAATCAATACAAAAGAAAATACAAAATAGGAAGGTCAATGACAGTCAAAAGGTACAAAGTACTTAAACTATGCATCATATAAAATATGTTATTCCTTGTCCCATACATGTTCCATGACCAAAACATACGAAATGAAGGGAAAGGGAGCTTCTTATAAACAACAATATTTCTAAGTAGATTGTGCATTTATCAAATTCTAGCCATGAAAAATCACCCAGCTTATTGTCTATTAATCCCAAAATCACCTCTATAGCGCCGGTCTTCATATCTGCATTGATGGCATCCACAGGGCGTGGCTGGATCACCCCCTCAACAGCAACCACTGACTCCACTCTCAGCTTGTTTACTATGTTGTAAACCTCTGGGTACTCTGGCAACGTTGTCACCTACACTACACAAAGTACCATATAAAAACCCCAGCAATGATCTGATAGCAACATAAATTACATAATCCTGTAAGAATTATCATTATGACAGTCAATGCATAAGCGTATTGCCCGTAATAAGAAAAGGTAAGCAGCCATAGAAGCACACATTCTCTGAGCAGAAGTCATTCAGACACAACTGCCAATCTGTCATGAAGCAACTACTGCTCCATTGCCCTTCTGCTAACTACAAGCAGTTGAGTCACTTGGTGTGGGGACCAGTAGCTGATGCTGGAGGCAAATTGCAACGCTTAACAGTACACAAATAATTAAGCAATGCAACGATCATTCCAGATAACACACTTCAAGCAACGGAGAGTTTGGAGAAAATGTAAAATTAACATCCCAGAGTTTGCATCTACACAAGCAGCAGCTACATCAATGTAGACACAATTACGCAAACACAGGATCACGACACAATGTAGTGGCTAGCCGCTTGCAGCAATTACAACCGTTTAGCTAAAGCAACTACGGTCTACAGGCATGCCTCCACCACTACAGAAAACTGACACTGATGCAGCCTAACACGACGACAAGACAACTCACCTGCACCATGCCGGAGCGATCTCGAAGGGTGAGGAAGGTGAGCCCGGCGTGCGCGCGGCGTAGCGCAACCCAGCCGCATAGCCTTACCCTGCGCCCGGCGTCCCCGGCGCCGAGCTCGCCGCACAGCGCATCCCTCGGAGGCCACTGCAGCGGCTGCAGCCTCTCTACCTTCGCACCCGCCGCGGCGGGCACCGCCGCTTCCTCTGGCGGGGTAGCAGCCGCATCGGTGGCCGCCGCGGACGCTAGGGTTCGGAGCTGGGGCGCGGGGACAGAGGCCGAGGTGGAGGTGGTGGAGAGCGGGAGGAGGCGGCGGAGGTGCAAGGCGGATGACCTGGGCTTTAGGCGGGAGAGGAGGGAGAAGGGCGAGGCGCGGAGGAGGGAGGAAGCCATTGGGAACGAGACGGAGAAGATAGCAGATAGGGGAAGCGCAGTTTTGGACTGATGTCGACGAAGAGGCGAGGACGCTTATCCTTCAGCACGAATCTTTACACACACTTCACAGGTTGCAGCCGCAGCCGCTTCCAGCTGCTGCAGGGCTCACCGAACAGGCCCACCCGGCCGGCGGCCGGCGCGACCTCCGGCGACCCTCCACGCCGTTCCCGATGCCTCTTCCGCCGCGCCGGCCCCTCGCGGGCCAACCTAATGCCACTCCCGCCACCTCAGATTCGGGCATGGTGAAGCTCCTCGCCGACATCCTCCACCACACCGCGCCATCCACCTGGCCGTCCGCCCTCGCCGCGCCGCTGCTCCGCCAACGCCTCGCCCCCGCGCACGTCTCTTCCCTCCTCGTCCTCCCGGCCTCTCTCCGCCGGCCCGACCTTTCCCGCCGGTTTCTCCTCCTGTTGCCTTCCCACCTCGTCTCCCCGGTGTCGCTCTCCCTGCTCGCCCTCTCCTTCCTCTCCTCGTCCCCTTCGTCCCCGGCATCCTCCCCGCACGCCGCATCCCTGCTCCTCTCCCTCGTGTCATCCACACCTTCCGCGTCGTCCTCATTTTCGTCTCTCTCACACGCTAATACACTCGCCACCTTCCGACCTGGCGCCGCCACCGCCGCCGTCACGCTTCTTGCGTCCTCGTACCTCCGGCTCCGCCGCGCCCGCGACGCTGCCGACGTCCTCCGCCTATCCCTCTCGTCTGGCATTGCGATGAAGCAATACACCGCTTCGCAGATATTATTTGCTCTCATTAAGATCCGGCAGTTTGCTCTTGCCCGCGACCTGTTTGATGAAATGGTTCAATGCAAATTTCCCTTGGACGAATATGTTTACACTGCTGGAATTCGGGCCTACTGTGAGATAAGGAATTTGGATGGTGCAAGGGGACTGTTGACAAGGATGGAAAGCAAGGGTGTCAAGGGCAGTGCTGTGCCATACAATGTGTTGATGTATGGTCTCTGCAGAAACAATCGTGTCCTTGAGGCAGTGGAGGTGAAGAACAGCATGGTGGAGAGAGGAATTGTCGCTGATGAAGTTACATACCGTACTCTGGTTTATGGGTTTTGTCGGACTGAGGAACTTGAAATGGCATTGGAAATGACTGATGACATGCTTAGTCTGCACTTTGTGCCATCAGTGGCCAGTTGCTCGTTTATGGTTGATGGGCTACGAAAGAGAGGGCACATCGACAAGGCATTCAGGTTAGCTTGTCACTTGGGTGAGTTGGGCATGGTGCCAAACCTGTTTGCATGTAATGCATTGATTGATAAACTGTGCAAGGACAGAAGATTTAGGGAGGCAGAAAGGCTCTTCAGAGGGATGGCAAACAGGGGTCTAGAGCCAAACGAGGTGACCTATGCTATACTGATACATTCCCTGTGTAAGAGGGGAATGATGGATGACGCACTTTGCATGTTTGATAGGATGAGGGAGAAGGGAATCAGAGTGACAGTTTATCCATACAACTCTTTAATTAATGGTTACTGCCAACATGACAATTTTCACCAGGCAAGAGGTCTTCTGAACGAGATGGTTGAGAAGGGATTGGCACCAAGTGCGGCATCATATTCTCCCCTTATAGCTGGTCTATGTCGGAAAGGGGATCTGGCCAGTGCAATGGAGCTCCACAGGGAGATGGCCAGGAATGGTGTTTCAGGGAATGTATATACATTTACAACGCTTATCAGTGGTTTCTGCAAGGACGGAAATATGGATGAAGCAGCTAGGTTGTTTGATAAGATGATAGACAGTTCTGTAGTACCAAATGAAGTGACTTTTAATGTTATGATTGAAGGGTATTGCCGTGTAGGCAATGTTAGGAAGGCATTCCAGTTATATGATCAGATGGTAGATAGGGGCCTAACACCTGACAATTACACTTACAGGTCACTGATAAGTGTACTTTGTTTGACACTAGGTGCCATGAAAGCTAAGGAATTTGTTGATGATCTAGAAAACAATTGTGTTGTACTAAATAGTTTTAGCCTTACAACACTTATGTATGGATTCTGCAAAGAAGGAAGGTTAACTGAAACGTACCATATTTGGGATGAGATGAGAGCGCGGGGAGTCAAGCTTGATCTTATCAGTTTTACTGTAATTGTATATGCAGCTCTGAAACTGCATGACGGGGAGAAAATAAGTGTGTTATTTAGGGAAATGAAAGAAAAAGGTGTGAAGCCAGACAATGTGTTCCATACATGCATGATTGATGTGCACTCGAAGGAAGAAAATATAGTTCAAGCTTTAAACTGCTGGGATAAGATGATAGCTGACGGATGCTCTCCAAATGTTGTCACATATACGGTTTTAATTAATCATCTATGCAAGTCTGGATATTTGAGTAGCGCACAGATCCTTTGTGAAGAAATGTTAGTTGGGCGCTTCCTTCCTAATAGCTTTACTTATAATTGCTTTCTTGATTTTCTAGCAAATGAAGGAGAGCTGGAAAAGGCTAAAGTTCTACACGCAACCATCCTTGAAGGCTGTTTAGCTAACACAGTGACATTTAACACATTGATCAAAGGGTTCTGTAAGGCTGGGCAGATCCAAGGGGCAATTGACCTTATGCAGAACAATACTGAGAGTGGTTTCTTTCCTGATTGCATCAGTTATTCTACAATAATAAATGAGCTCTGTAAGGTTGGTGACATCAATAAAGCATTTCAGCTTTGGAATGAAATGTTATACAAGGGACTGAAACCTGATATCGTGGCATACAATATTTTGATTCGCTGGTGCAATATTCATGGTGAATTTGATAAGGGCTTAGGAATTTACAGTGATATGGTTAAAAATGGTGTGCAACCAAACTGGGACACATATAGAGCTCTTTTCTTAGGAGCTTCTTCGATGACCACAAAGGGAAAAACTTTACTATTGACCACCTAATTAGGGCAATATTTGTTCTCATCTACTGGAATAGGCTGAATCAAGACGGATGCCAGATGCAAAAGTCAATGTGACCCTGAACTTTTGCTTCATACACAAGTGGCTATAAGCCTACAACATACATGTGCATAACTGCATATTGGCTTTTTGCTATGCTTGAGCAGATGGATTCCAGTCTTAGGTAAGACGTCTGAGATCATCAATTTTTCTTTTCAATATGGTGTTTCGGTAATTGTTTTGCTAAACTTTACTTCTATTACAATTTTGGTACTTGTCTAATTTGCCAATGTTGTGATTGTAATAGTCGCTAGTCCTTACAATATTTGGTGCTTAGAGAATTGTATTATGCTGTTTTGTTGCGTCCAGCTTTTGTTGCCTGTCTTTTTTAGAAATATGAGTTTGCGTGGGTGTTGAACCACTTAAAGCTGATGAAACAAAGATGCCATCAAAACCTGAGAGGGCTCTGGTCCCTAGGAATGGTTTTTCAAAAACGGGCTGATAACAATCCACCTGAAAGTTTCTATCATGAAAACTGAAGATTTTTTCTATCATTACTATGCGTGTCTCTAATCCTTGTCTTGTCAATGCTGTTATCTTTTACTGGTTACAGGTCAATTTGAAGTATGCAGATGATACACCAGTCAATCACAAAGGGTCAGGAAGAAAAGTGATCGAAAATATGCAACAAATTTATGCTGGTGAACTTGCAAATAAAAATTTTGCATATGGTGGTGATTGGTGAGCTACTAATACTGGGTAGAGGAAGCTCCTTTTTAGATATATCTGAGTTTGATGTTGTTTTCTGTTCTCTGATTTTTCATAGCGGGTAATTTGCTTGCTTGGCCAAAATAAGCTGATTAGGACAAACTTCATCTCAATGAAATGGAGAAGCCCATGTTTAAACATTTAATTTTAATACTCAAGTTGGGATTTATATTTTCCACATTTTTCAACAAAATTTGAAGGTGCATTTTGAACAACATGGTGACACTTAATAACATTAGCATTGCTGCAGTGATCCAGCTTTTGCTTGAGGCCCTGAGCATTCCGGTGGGGTAAAAACTAGTTCTTGGAATCTTGAGTGATGGCTGAATTTTTTGGTGCATTGACAAGATACTCCCAATGGATGATACATCCCAGGATATGCTCAGCAAGCACAACAATGGTTTGTGTACCTGCATGGCATATCACTACATCCTCTGCATTTTTGCCTGTTAGTGCAACATGACCGTCGAACAATCTAATATATTATCTGTTAAGTAAAAGAAAACTGAGCATGTTCATTGTATCAGGATTACGCTGTTCATAGAACGAGACATCTTGGTCCATGCAACACTGAAACGCCAATCTCCGCACATTTTTACTGTCGCTTGTACAGCTGCTGAACTTCCAGGTTCACAGTGTACCTGTTTCTTCACTGGAAAACAACTTGTCTTGGAACTGAAAACATGCAACAACACAGGTGAGACTTGCAGCATCATTTCCATTCCAAGTTTGCATTGTTTCTGCTTGCTGCAGTTAACTTCACCTTCAATATATTACCCAGTCTGATATTTTTTTCATCTGTTGCTTAGTTTCAGGAATTCTTCTCGAAGCTAACTGCTGGAAGTTCAGATAAAAAGCATAATAATGGTGACACCTTCAATATATTGGACTTCTTTACGATTTGTGTTCGTCTATAAAAGATGGAGGCTCCAGAAGATCTCTTCCATCGTCTGGGTGAAATTTCTTGACGAATTGCTTATATACTAGCTGTTTGCACCACGAATTCATTAGCTCGGACATGTCAGTTGCCGTGAGTGCATTATCTGTACATTTTGTAGTTACAGGTTGAAAGGACATGATCATTCTGTAAACATATACTGTATATGCTTTAACCTTACAGCCACGAAATGAGCATACATGGTAAAATAGGCTATAAGAAGTACAGATAAATTATTCTCTTTGAAGAACCAAACCATGTTTCGGCGTTTGGCTATCTAAGAATGAGAGAATATGGGGTTCATGGAAATGCCATTGGCAGTGCTGGGTCATATTGCCAATGATGATTGCCATATTATCTGATGTTTCATTGGGTCTGTTTATGCTTTTGCCACTGCTTCGGTGACCATCACAAATTCATAGATGTACATTCGAAATGTTCTAAAGCTTGAGCAGCGTTACATATCGGTGAATGTGCTAATGCCTGACAAGAGAGAAGACAAGAGCTTGGGATTCTAGCACATCTTGCTTTTTTGGCAAGTGTTGTTTGATTCTCTTCCAATCTTGATGAATAAGAGGTTCCTCCCTTGACTGATCTTCTGTAATTCAGAAAGTAGAGGCCGTAGCGTCCAATGACCTGGTTGAGTTCGATGCAAACAAGCACGAGTAGCCATTGCTAGCACCTGATTGTCAGTGCAGAGAGTTGCATCTTGCAAGTTGAGGTCCGGGCGAGAGTTTCAGCCCCCAAGGGTTCCAGAACCGGGAATAACCTGGAAAAAATGCATGGGAAACACTTCTTGCAGGGGTTGTAACTTGTTTGGCTTGGCGTGGTGGCACCTTGTATACCTACAGAGGCATCACAAAAAAATATAGGACCAACAGAGCTTTGTAAGCATGTGGGCCTAGGTTATGAAGTAATATGTGTAACATGATCCTCCTCAATAGGCATGCAATAAACTTTGTCAATTGCATTTGCCTCATGTAGAACTCTAGAAACCGGTCAAGGGGTTCACGGCGCAATGGCAAAGGCCATTGGTTGGGGGGCTCCCACCCAGGGTTCAAATTCTGGATGCAACACTTTATTCTGGATTTATTCCAGAATTTTCTGGCGCTATGCATTAAGTGGTAGGCGACGTGCCCGTCGACAGCGAGACGCCTGCGGTGACTTCGTGAATTTCAAGATTTGTCGGCTCAGTCCTTCGAAGGTGCTCATAGGGGTAGGATTTGCATACGTGTGTTCATAGGGATGAATGTGCGGGGTCTCCCACCCAGGGTTCAAATCCTGGGTGCGACACTTTATTCTGGATTTATTTCAGGATTTTCTGGCGCTATGCATTAAGTGGTAGGCGACGTGCCCCTCGACAGCGAGGCGCCTGTGGTGACTTCGTGAATTTCAAGATTTGCCGGCTCAGTCCTTCGAAGGTGCTCATAGAGGTAGGATTTGCATACCTGTGTTCATAGGAATGAGTGTGCGTGCGTGTTGAGCGTTTACGTTGTACTGTGTAATCTCAAAAAAAACTCTAGAAACCGACCAATTTATGTTTTTGAATTTATGATCCTTGCGTGCTTTTCAAAGACTCCACATGATAGAGAAAATCATACATATGGTAGCATGCGAGGGGCCTTGTTGCATAATAGTAGCAATTTTGTGTAGTCCATGATCCTATGAAGGCAAGGCATCGACTCTAAGTCTCATAGGTGAGGCAAACCAAACAACCCTGGCAAAGCTGCAATGAGAAAATATATGGTTTTCATCTTCCAAGTTAGGCCTTCTTTTCCAAGTTAGGTCTTATTTAGTTTTAAAAAAATTCAAGATTCTTCGTCACATCAAATTTTTGGATATATGCATGAAACATTAAATATAGATAAAAAATAACCTTTGTTTACATGTTCTAGCTTTCTGATTCCTAAGCCACCTTCCTTTCTAGGCTTGCACATAGTGTCCCAAAATCTATACTCCCTCTATCTCTATTTAATTGTTACCGATGATGTTTATGCCACAAGTTTAACTTAGTTTGTAGAAAATACGTGCAGTATTTGTATTTTCAAATAAATTTATAAAAATAACTAGATTCAAAGATCTTTCTAATGATACTACTTATATACCATAAATATTAATATTTTTAATATATACATTTAATTAAAGTTATTTCTTGGGAAGCATAAACGATAGATATTTAGGGACGCAAAGAGTAGTGTATAGACCTCTATTGATTGCCTTTTTGAACTCTTTGCCACCAAGTCTCCAACTTGACATGGGTGCTCGTATTTTTCTGGATTTATTCTAGGATTTAACGACGCTATTTTTTTAGTGGTAAACGACGTGTCCGTCGACAACGAGGCGCCTGTGGTGACTTCAATCTCGAGATTTGCCGGTCCAACTCGGTTCTTCAGAGATACTCATAGAGTTAGGGTGTGCGTGTGTGCATTTATAAGGGTGAGTGTGGACTCATATTTGTGAACATTTGCGTCTATAACTTGGTCTTGTAAAAAAAGGTCCTAATAATATGTGTGAGCTTAGCTAAAATGGTCTTAGAAAATAAGATGTGAGCCATGTAATAAACTAGAATAGAAGAAAAAAACTGATTGGACCAAAGTTAATCTTCCAACATGGTTGAGGGAGTTTGCTTTTGTAAAAGTAAGTCTCGATTTAAATTTTTGATGGTTTCCTTTCAATTCCTAGCTTGGCTAGCCTTTTGAGCCAAGCTAGACTTAGCAGGTTGAGACAAGCTAAGGCCTTGTTTAGTTCCAATTTTTTTTGCAAAATGAACATTGTAGCACTTTCGTTTACATATCTGGTTGAAATCACAACCTTTATGAAAACCCATGCAAACCACAGCAAAAGAGTCATCTAAACTTATAAAAAAATCACACATGTAGATGATATAATGATATATCCTTGTAAAATATCTTGTCCAAACTCAAATTCGTTTGTGAGATATAAAAAATAACAATTTCTAACGGATCCTGTGGATAGCTTTCTTGTTTAAAATTTGTTATTTTTATATCTCATAAACAAATTGGAATTTGAAAAAGATATTTTACAAGATTGTGTATAATCATATCATCTACATGTGTGATTTTTTTAGTGAACTTAGACAACTTTTAAATGTGGTTTGCACGAGTTTTCATAAAGGTTGTGGTTTCCACTAGATATGTTCCCCATTTGTATTTGACAAATATTATCCAATCATGAACTAACTACGCTCAAAAGTTTCGTCTCGCAAATTACAAGTAAGCTATACAATTAGTTTTTTATGTATATTTAATATTTTATGCATGTGTCGTAAGATTCGGGCCTTGTTTAGTTCCCAAAAAATTTTGCAAAATTTTCCAGATTCCCCGTCACATCGAATCTTTAGACACATGCATGAAGTATTAAATATAGACAAAAATAAAAACTAATTGGACAGTTTGGTCGGAATTGACGAGACGAATTTTTTGAGCCTAGTTAGTCCATGATTGGACAATATTTGTCAAATACAAACGAAAAAGCTACAGTGTCGATTTTGCAAAATATTTTGGAACTAAACAAGGCCTCGATGTAACAAGAAATATAAAAAAATTGCAAATTTTTTTGAACTGAACAAGGCCAACAAGCACTTGTTTGGTTGTGGTGATTGTTTAAGCCTGACTAAGTTTTAGTATATTTGGTTAGATGTTTTTGCTGGAATAGAATCATCTCCTCTTTCACATGGTAAAGTTACCTCTAATCGAACATGTGCCGCGTAGCTCACCTTTCTTCGCCATCATACATCTCTACTTGAACGTTTGGCTCTTGGGCTCCACTGCCGATGGTGAGACAGGGCGAAGGGAGCTATGGACCTCGTTGTGCAGAGCGAGCTCTAGACCTCGTCGGGCACGGCCAGGCAACCTCGTCGATGGAGACAGACAAACCCACTTAGTTTCTCGTGGCCCACGCATGCGTGGATCCTTGCCGCTCACCCATGGGATGGTCTAGAGGAGCTCACCGGTACATCCAAGCCACGACGCGATAGGAGAGTTGTTCGGTCGAGCTCCATCCGCGAGCTCCTCATCACACAAAGCTCAAGTTCCTCAACTTGGGACTCATGATGTTAGGTCCGTGTGCGAATCACCAGCAACAGTAGCAGCGAATCACCAATAGCGGCAGCAGGTGCAGCAAGCAGCACCACCACCAGCTGTGGTGGCGGTGGCTAGCCACAACCAGGGTTGCTGCCTTGTTGGGGCCAGCCTTGTCAAGTCTAGAGGTGCCACTGCACTGGTGTCTAGAGGACCGCGTGGGGTCGCAACGCCCACACCAGGGCGGGGAGGGGCCGCTGGGACCGGTAGTGGCGCAACCGACCGGAAGGAGGAAGGAGGTCGGGCTAAGGTGAACCGAGAGAATGACGAAGGCGAAGCATGTGGTGAGAGTGCGAGCGGTGACGAGAACAATAGGAAGAGGCTGGCTCGGTCCTTGACAGGATTGAATCACTAATTTAGTCGTTCAATGTGCGTCAGGCTCCAACCCCACTTTTAGCTAGCTCAAGCTAGATTTCAACCTCTTTACAGGCAACCAAACAAATTAAAATTGGCTCTAAAAAGTCAAAGCCAGAATTGACCACCCAATCAAACACAGTCATGAACTTCATTGTTTACTTGATGACCAATAAGCGTATGGCTAAGGTGCACAACATCGGCTAGAAAAAAATGTCCTTATGTAATTTCTGCTGGCGTGATTTACCTTTTTGAGCTTGCTTGCTTTGAGTTTATCTGCCGAAACTACCAACCATTTAGCGGTATATTTATCTCATAATAAATTAGCGAACACTAATATCAACCGTAACTTTTGAGGCCTTGTTTACTTCCAAAAAAATTGCAAAATAGGAATAGTAGTTGTATTTGACAAATATTACTCCCTCCGTCCCTGAAAGAATCAATTTTTAGAGTTGTCTTAAGTCAAACTTTTTAAACTTTGACCAAATTTCTAGAAAAAAATGCTAAGATTTATAGTATCAAATTAGTATTATTAGATTCATCATAAAATATATTTTTATATAATGTATATTTTATATTATAGATGTTGTTACTATTTTCTATAAAGTTAGTCAAACTTTAAAAAGTTTGACTGGTACGGATCCTAGGAATTGATTCTTTCAGGGACGGAGGGAGTATTCAATTATAGACTAACTAGGCTCAAAAGATTCGTCTCGTCAATTCCGACCAAACTGTGCAATTAGTTTTTATTTTCATCTATATTTAATACTCTATGCATACGTCTAAACATTTGATATGACGTGGAATCTGAAAAATTTTGTAAAATTTTTGGAGAACTAAACAAGGCCTGAGATAAGCAAACAGAGTCTTTATTAAACAGGAAAGAAGATTTTGTCTAAATTGGGGTTTGACATGACTTAGTACAAAAATCTTTAAAAAATAAAAAAAACTCTACGTAACTCTCAAATTATCTAGGGTGGACTACTTTACCTCCGAACTATAAAACCGGATATTCTACCCCCTGGACTTTCAAAACCGGTCAAATAACCCGCTCGAGTGGTTTTGGAGGGTGGTTTTGTCTTTTTATTTATTTATTTCCACCGAATCTTTAAAAAATCATAATAAATCATAGAGAAGTCATAAAATGAAATTTTCAATTTTGTTGGATTTCTTATGAGTAGATCTACAACTAAGTTATATGTGATCCAATGGATACGAAACTTTTACCATAGTTTAAGCATACAATAATGAGTCCACCATAAAATTTTTACCACAATTAAACGAGTTACATATACGAATTATTCAAATTATTTATAGAAAAACATAGATTTCAAGCTACAACAAAAACTTTGTACTAAAGTATACCATATTATATATTCACTGTGTAGATCTACTCATCAAGAGTCCAACAAAATTGATTTTTTTTCATTATATGGTTTTTCTATGATTTATTATGATTTTTCAAAAATCTAGCAAAAAAAAAGAAAGACAAAACCACCCTCCAAAACCACTCGAGGGGGTTATTTGACCGGTTTTGAAAGTTTAGGGGGTAGAATAGTTCAAGAGGTGAAGTAGTCCACCCTAAATAGTTTAGGGGTTACGTAAACTTTTTCCTAAAAATACTACTAAGGCCTAGTTTAGTTTGTGAAATTTTTTAGGTTTGGTTCCTGTATCACTTTCGTTTGTATTGGTTAATTATTGTCTAACTATAGATTAACTAGGCTTAGAAGATTTGTCTCGCAAATTATAGACAAACTGTATAATTAATTATTTTTTATCTATATTTAATATTCTATGCAGGTGTCCAAAGATTCATAAGGCCTTGTTCAGTTCACAAAATTTTTTGGCTTTGGCTACTGTAGCACTTTCGTTTGTATGTGATAATTATTGTCCAATTATGGAGTAACTAGGCTTAAAAGATTCGTCTCGTAAATTACAAGCAAATTGTGCAATAAGTTTTTGTTTTCGTCTACATTTAATGCTCCGTGCATACGTATAAAGATTCGATGATGTAATGAGAAATCTTGAAAAATTTTGGTAACTAAACAAGACCCTAAGATAGAGAATATTGATTTTTTAGAAAGTAAACAAGGGCTAATTAATGTACATCAGGAGCATCAGCTTTACCACAAATAACGAAGGCGTCAGCAAAAAAAAATGGAGTGGATGGAATGACAGTCATGTATTAGGTCGTTGCACCTAAAATCTAAAAACTTCTTCATGATTTTTTATCACATAGTTTTTACGACACATGCATAGAGTATTAAATATAGATAAAAAAATTAATTTTATAATTTATCTGTAGTTTGCGAAACGGATCTTTTGAGTATAGTTAGTCTATGTTTAGACAGTAATTATCAAATATAAATAAAAGTGCTACAATGTTCAAATTCAAAAAGTTTTTAGATCTGAACAAGGCACAAGGCCTTAGTAAAGTAGTAGTAATGGTTTTATATGCAAAAGATAACGCATATATTTTTACTGGCACAAAAAGAATAGAGTGGATGGAAAGACGGTCATGCAGAGGGTGTATAGTTCACCTTTTATTTAAAAAAAGAAAAAGTCTAAATAGCCCCCTCAACTATACGCGGTGGACTACTTCACCCTCTGAACTATAAAACCGAATTTTCTACTCCCTGATCTTTCCAAAACTGGTTAAATAACCTCGCAAGGGTTTTAGACCGTAGTTTTACTATAGTGATAATGGTTTTGTCTTTTAAAAAAAAATATTTTCGTTGAATCTTTGAAAAATCATAATAAATTACAAAATAAAAAATCTAGTCTTTTTAGGCTCCACATGAGTAGATCTAATATGATATATTTTACTACAAATTTTTTGTTGTAACTTTAGAGCTATGAATTATTCCAATTAATTAAGCATAGATCTAAAGCTGCAGTGAAAACTTATACTAAAGTATACCATATTATATGTTTACTATGCATATCTAGGAGTCCAATAATTTATTTTATAATTTTTAAATATTTAGCAAAAATAAATAAAAAAGAAAAAAACAAAACCACCATTAAAACCGGCTGAGGGGGCTTATCTGACTGGTTTTGGAAAGGTTAGGGGTCTAGAAAATCTGATTTTATAGTTGAGAGGGTGAAGTAGTTCACTATGTATAGTCGAGGGGGTTATATAGACTATTTTCCCCCAAAAAATTGGGTTTTGATTCATCATTTTGCAAAATAGAACTAAACATTATGCATTTTTTTTAGCAAAAAAATGGTTATTCTCTATTTTGGATTTTGACCTCAAGTGGCTTTTACGAGAGCAATAAATTCTACATTTTGGATGAAACTAAATATGACCCTGAAAATTTCAGCTTTTTACGTTCCATTATTCCAAAGTAGTTGGTATTTTATATTTTATATTTTTATTTTAA
>Ga0182004_10000425_pt1 | contig 25039 bp, 17 predicted proteins | sample Sormic07211540_1_FD_120479 | JGI IMG/M metagenome (GOLD analysis project Ga0182004, IMG submission 120479) | Endophyte microbial communities from Sorghum bicolor roots, Mead, Nebraska, USA - 072115-40_1 MetaG | ecosystem: Host-associated > Plants > Roots > Unclassified | place: USA: Nebraska...
GTGGATTTGAGCTAAAAATAATGGGAACATCACAAGCCAAAAACAACATGAAAAAGACAAGAAAGACAAAAGTTAGTCACCTCCAAACATGAAGAAACGATGACGGAGTCGAAGAAGATCAACGATGGGCGTCGGAGATGAAGAACAAATGAAGAACAAGGAAGAAGAAGCTCCAAGAACAACAATGGTGAATAGTGCTCTCGGTTTCAAATGGGCAGAGAGGAGGAGGGATCCGGCCTATAAACCGGACCTTTAGCACCGGTTCAGGGCAAAAACCGGTGCTAAAGGGTGACCCTTTAGCACCGGTTTGTAACACAAACCGGTGCTAAAGGCTTTGCCTCGGCCCGTGGCGCTGGCCGGTGCTAAAGGGGACCCTTTAGCACCAGTTTGTAACACGAACCGGTGCTAAAGGGTCCCTGTCCCGACAGCACCTGTCAGTAGCCGTTGGCCAGGACACTTTAGCACTAGTTCGTGTTACAAACCGGTGCTAAAGGGGTCTTTAACCCTGCGCCGCAAAAAGGCTAGGGTTTTTGGCCATTTTGGGCATCGACCAATGCCTCATTCTGTAGTAGTGCCCATTTCCAATAACAATACCATGACCATGAGCACCACTATGAAATCGAAGCCTTCAATTTAGCATACATCTCAATAAAGGAAATGGGGGTCAATTGGACAATCACATGATCATAATAAAAGCCCAATCCATTTAGGATATATGACACAATGTCCTCATTATCGAGCAACTTACTGGCAGAGGTGATGTCATCTCTAATGGTCTCCATCTTGGAAAAGTAGACATTGTCATGCTGCCTTTCTTGAGACTGTCGAGTTTCATCCTCGGGTCCATAACTTGAGCACAAGAGTGAACTTATACCATAGTTCCATCACTACCCAAACTATAGCCCATTATGGCAACATATGTAGGGACTTATGTCATCACATATTTTTGGTGATAGAGTTGAGTAGGTGCTAAGCAGATCAAGAATTGATGGTCCTTTTTGCAAACCATGCATGCTTCATACAAAAATTGGTGATAAATTCCTTTTTTTTCATGAACATGCAGGAGAGCTGCATACCATTGTATTAAGAAGAAGAAACAGGTTTGTAACTCATGCACCAAACAACCAGACATACACCAACAAAAAAATCATTCTTGCTTCTTCATGACCTTAATGGTCTTGAGTGGCACCTCGGCCGAGCCATCAAGAAGTATAATCATGAAGTCATGAGATGAACACCTAGAATTACTAGGAAGGTTGGAGCCTTCCACAACGCAGAGTTTTCCCTATCAATTTCTCAAGACCGTAGGACCAAGAGCTAATAGCATTGATGTTGTGGGATACTCTATAGGCAAGGTTGGTGTCGCAAAATGTATATAAGAGGAAGGCAAAGTTGGTGTCGGGACATGTATGTAAGAGGAATGATTCTGATTACCACAAAAATTGTATGAAACATGGTTGTCTATCTTGTCTCTCTTTGTTTGCTTGTCAATATATTGGCCAAATTAAACTGCCTTAGGGTTGTAATAATTTGTTTCCTTATGTTGCACTTGGTTGGAGATAGGGGTAAAAGTGGTTGGGATAAATTCTAGTCCATCCCATACTGATTTCCACATTTAACTCGCTCGGTTTCATATTAACGATCATTTCAACTGTTTTTGATTTTACTATTTTTGGAAAATATGAAAAGATGCATAACAAAAACAATATGGTTGTTTTTTATAGTTCTATTTTTTCATATTTATTAGGATATCCCATTTCTATCCACATAGGATATCCCGTTTTATCCCTTTCCATGGTAGACTCTTGGTTGGCTTGTTTTGTTATGGACTTATAGTATTGCACTCTTATACTCTTGTTATATTTTATGAACCTTATGATATGAATTAATATTATTTATGTGTTGTCACCATGCCAGGTTTTGCTTAGGTCAATATGTGAAGTTAGGCTTCTTAGTTTTACTTGTTGATATTCCTATTTTGTTGTTCTATATCCTGACCACTACCAACACGCTTTCGATTGAATTGACCCATTTTTTATTTTTAGTGAATCCTATTTTCATTCCAGTATTTGGATTTCTCGAGTTTGATTTCATTTCCATAATAAAATGTAAATGTGAAAATAGGGCAATGGTTTCATTTTCATCCCTAGTGGGAGCTAATTCTATCTATCTCACAAGTACAACTTCCTTCAACATGGTTACAATCATGGTTTGCAAGATCACAAAAACTTATGGCATGACCTTCTACTGACTAGATTGATCCTATGGTTCTTTGTGGGAGCATCAGTTATTACCACCAATATCAGCAAATGATCCTCTATAGGCTCCCATTAAATGCACTCAAATGAACAAGTGAGTATTGCATTGCACATTTCCCTATGTTCATTGGCTAGTTTCCCAACAAAGTGCTTGGGTATCCTCTCTCCATCCTCAAATTGTCCAATGTGGAGTAGCAACACTCACAAACATGGTGGTAGTTTTTTTATTTCCTGCTTAGCCATTTGGGCTTTTGTTGGCATTAGCTATGTGAACCTCCTTATACTTCATGTGCATAGTGATACTATACTTTATCCCAAGTAGTATTCCAAGGTTTATATCAATCACAAGGAATAAAAGAGAAGGTTAAGTGTAGCTAAACATAAACCACACCCTCTATCTATTGAAGCTCAAGATTGTTGTTGGTAGGTTGAAGATTGCACATGTGAAAGGGCCAGTCACAAGGGCTTAATTAAGATTGAATGATGTCGGGCGGCACCAGGAAAGGTAGAGCCAAGGGATTACAAACTAGGTTTTGCTTCTGAACTAAGATAATAGCATATTCTAATGCACAGATACTATTTAAACCCTCCCTTTGTGGTATCATGTCCATATCCATGGCAATGGATACTATCTGCTATCATTAGAAGATGAAAGCATGAGGAAGAAAAGAACAATGGGAGAGGAAAACTAAGAAATTTTTTTGCTAGTTTCCACTATCGAAACAAAGTGTTATCTAAATGCAATTTATTAAACTAATCATCTAAAAACTATTGTTCCTAAAAACCCATTGTAAAGACTAATTTTACTTTAACTAGCTTTAACTTTGGTGACCCAATAAAGAGTCGCTAATGGTTTGTCCTAAATTTGACTACAAATGATTCCAACCAAGATAAGAAACACTAGAATAGTGCATGATGGTCTCGCCAACAAAGCTTGGGTCAAAGAACAACTTAGGCATTGTTTGTTTTAGCTGTGGGAATAGTAATGGTAATGTAATGAGTAAACAACAAGATATGTTACCATACAACAGAAATTGGGATTTGTCTAGCTCACTATTTGTTGCATGCTTGCTGTGGAGAGGGACATACGATCTATGTAGGGTGAGTGGTGGCATCAGATAGCGCCCCATGGGGACTGGTAACAAAGTTGGCACATATCATGAGCCTTTTCCCTATATGCCATTATGAAAGTTGCACCCTGCTGCTGTGTCCCTAAAAAGTTAGTCGCCCCTTCCGTGCCATCTACGAACTTTATTCGTGCCCTCCATGCCATTCTGTCGGTGTTCTGTTTGGATTTCACGGTTTAGCAGCTCTATCAGGTGGGCCCGGGCTAACAAAATGTCGTTGTTGCCCTTTCAATCTGGAGGCGTTGCTGCCTCTTCAAAATCCTCCCAGATTTCCCCTCGCATCCGCCCTGATCTCGCCGCCAATGGATGCGGTGCCGAAGGCCAAGTCCCCTACCTCCTCCAAAGCCAGAGCCGATGCGTCGCTCCTCCTCCACCACCACCACACGTACGTCCTGATGGACGTCTAGGCGGGGCTTCCCGATGACCTCCTCGTGGAGGTGCTGGCCCGCATGCCTCCCTTCCTCCTCTTCTTCCTCTGCCCCATGTGCCGCTGTTGGGAGGCCATCCTCCACGACCCGGCCTTCCTAGCCGCGCATGCTGCGGTGCCCTCCCATGGGCCCTGCCTCCTCACCGTCTCTAGGGGCGGCGGCGGCATATACCTGCCAAGTTCCCAAGGTCCCTGCTTGATGGTTATCTGGTGGCTGGAGCTTGCACAAGGTTGTTCTTGGTTGGGTGGATTGGGCTGTACAGCACGCTGCAGAGTATGAGGATCTGGGAGCTTGATCATGGTAGAACAGTTTAGGTGGAGATTAGTAGAATGCCGCCCATGTATTTCAGGGCTCTGCTGAGGTTGTCAGCAGAGATGTTCGAGTGGTTTGGATAGGACAACTTCACATGTTTCACTTCATGGAACCAGGGCAAAGGTCTTCTCTATGATGTTGATAAGAAGGCTTGGTCATGGATTGCTGGTTGTGCTAGCTAGTTGTGCAATAGTCAGGTCTGCTTTTACGAGCCAAGGTTCGACACATCAATCTACTGATGAGTACGGCAATACAAAATTCATTGTGGATGAGCTTGAGGTCACATGTTTTTGGGGTTCAATATTGAGATGTGTATGCAATGTCATATTATCATGGATGTTAGATGCATCAAGTGCAGAGATGAATAGCGCCAACAGCGTGGCCTTTACCGCCAACTCAATAGCAACCGCAGAATGGCATAGAGGGAAGAAACAAACTTCATCACGCTATTGTACACAAAGGGTAGACAGGTCATTTGGAACAACCGTTAGCCACTGTTAGCACCAAAACCTGGCGGAATGGCATGGAGGGCACGAATAAGGTTCACAGATGGCATGGTGCAACTTTCATAATGGCATATAGGGAAAAGGCTCTCAGTTCATGGTCTGATCGATTGTGACTGTGTCCAACCAAATGCCAACCAAGGTGATTACAGTCCAAACGATCCAAACCAAACAACACCAAAGTGTACAAGGGATCCTATAATACTTACATGTCTAGGAGTTTGTCGAGGATGTTTCTATCAATGAGGATTGAGGAACATATATAACAGGTTCTACTATTCTAGTGGAAACGATCTTGTGATGCAAATTTTTCTACCTACTCTCTCCTCCATGGTTTTGCTATTAACCTGTTCGATACAAAGGAATGCTAGAAAGGGGGTAACAAATCTAGGAAGTTCATAATCGGGTCTGAACTTCAGAAAGATTGTAAAGGTGTGGCCTTTCCAACTATGTGATGTGTGTGTTCTATTTATAGCTACCAGAATTGCTCGACTACATGTTCGTTACTTGTGTTATGACCTAGGAAACATGGTTCAAAGTCCTATGCAGTTTTGGCTATTGTGATGACCAAAACACCTTCCACCAAAGACTATTTAGTCACACCACATGGTGGCTAACTTTGCATAGCTAGACAAATCCAACATAAGGAGATAGAAAGACATTCGACTTGGTAATTCTCTGACCAATTGGAGCTTATAGAATGTAGCAAAACTCTGATTTTTAGAGGTCATCCTATGCAGTCCTAGGTGCTAGCAGCAAGAATCATGAAGGTAGCAATATTGCTTTAGCACAAGGCATGTGGTGGCGGCGGCCTTGCCCGATCGCATACAGTATATAGCTATTCTTAGTTTTCCATGCATGCTTTTGTTAAATTTAGTGTTCCTCCTTGCCTTTGTGTTCTTTGTAGTTGTTGAAGCTAGGTGGTCGTGTCGTTACCCTTTGATGTAATAATATAGCACTGATATTTCTAGTTGATATTTCTAGTTGTGTGTGCAAGCTGATGAAATTAATATCACTAGAACAAACTATCGTATTTCAATGAGTAAGTAGTACATATATTCGGGGCTCCTTACATGCAATAGCCAATTGATCAAGCTAGATGTATCCGCATTATACATGCACTAATTAACTCATAGAGATCAAATACATTTATAGTTCCATAACATTCATTCAATCAACATTTGCACTACCTCATTGGGCTCGTAGTTCATGGACATTATTATTCTCTAATAGTTACCTCTAATGATCCATTGTTTAGCACTAGATATCAGTTTTACCACTGCATGTACATTTACATTGATGAGAAGAGAACATGTTGAGCAAAACAAGGGGACAATGTACAACAGTATAAGAACTGATTTCTACCGGGTACAACATTTGGATGGACAAATGCACATATTTTACCTTAGCAGGAGATAATTTAAACTTATGTGAAGCCTACACAAAATTTTTTCTAGTTGACGAATATGATGCTGCAAGGAGTGCAGCCCCAATCCCTGAACCCTCCTCCATAACTCTAAGACTAACTGTGGGGGCAAGCTCCTCCCCTAGGATCTCATCCACAGCTTCATTTAGATACTCCCTAAAGACTGAATAGCCTTGGTAGAGACCGCCTTCAATCGCGACAACCGATCTCTTTGCCTCGCCTCTTATCTTTCTAACAAAGGTGGTGCCACAAAGAGTTCCATCACGACCAATTTTTTGTAGTATTGCAACAATCCCAGCAGCTGCTAGACGAGCAGCCCTTCGGGTGACAATGTCACATATTCTAACAACAAGTCTCCGAGTCTTCAGTGGAACATCTTGTATCTGTGAGGAGAATGATGTAGTTGATGAGACAATTGTTTGATTAAAATGTACCATATTAACATATAAACATTGTTTCATAAGAGCCAAGTGGCAATGACAACTAACCTTCAGATGTTCTTCGAGCACCTTGCCAACTACTCTAAGATCTGGAGAATCATCCTCACGAATAGCAGCTAGAGAAGGTGTACTAGATGGCATGAAACAACAAAATTATTATAACATATTCAACATATATCGTCTTATTAGGCACTTAGACCATAGAGTTCCCCAAAATATGCAAATTAGACTAGAAAAAGTATATGTAAAACACACGACCCTCATATTCCATGTTTCAAAGTTTCAAGTTAGTTATTAACATCCTCAATGAGGATTGGTTTAAATCATTAAATCCATAAACTTAATATGTGATCAATGAATATTTACAAACATAATATTTCAGCTATTGTAGTTAATCTGTAGGGAAAACAAGCAAATGAGGTTAATAAAGATAGACATAGAAACTTCGAAAGATACCATGGAATGTTCACTATTCAAGAAACAAGGAATATTTTCCAACCATTAACTGACTAGTTGTTACTATTAACATTTATTCATCCTTGGTGTGATGGATACATGGCTTTTTCTAACACTTGCATTGGCTAGCTAAAATGTCTTCTTATAAAACTGTTTCTTCTTAATGCCAATGATATTTAATTATTCTATTGTGCTATGAAGTCTTAATTAAGATAAAAAAATCACTAGAAAGAATACAGAGATGTCAAGCCAATATCATAACAAAAGGATTAGAACAAAAGTAAACAATGGAGCGAAGTGGAACATATTGGGAAGCTTAGCTATAAAACAATGTTTCAGATTTAGTGTAAAGATTAGGCATATTGCATCGGTTTAATTTATATTTCAAACTATTAACAAAGAAGAATTATATAGGAATAAATACAACTTCGTAAGATCACAACCTAAGAAGAAAAAATACCTCAATATGAAAGGGGTAGATAAGCAATTCACAAAAGAACCAAATAAATCCGATTCTTGAGCCATTCTTTGGAATACCAATCTTGCAATTTCTCCAAGATACACACCGGAGATCATTTTCTCAAAAGCCTATATATGCATCCGAGGTGCTAGTTTCAGATTCATTGATACAAGCCTTTTCAGCTTGATTTTCACAAATCATGCCACAATGGAAAGCTTTAATAAGTTCTTACTTGGTCATAGTGATTGCGTTCAGCTTCACTGGAACATATGTCATATGGAGTTAATGGTATTTGTGGAGACCGGAAACTACCCCATTCTACATTTACAACCTAATGAATAGAGCATATAGATTAATAGTATAAGCTACAACAAATATTTCTACATTAAAAATTTATCAAATCAAAGAATACAAATAAAGCAGATAATACAAAAGAATATTACCGTTATGTCAGAGTTGGTAAGAAGGCCCTGACTTTTTGGGATAGCAGCATTGCGTTCAATATAGGAAGCATTGGTACCAGCTCCTATAATCACTGCAGCAACTGTATCCTCATCATAATAGTGCCCCATAGCCAATGTACCCACAGCATTGTTCACCTATTTTGCAGAAGTGGATGAAATTAAGAAAGATATGATTAGTATATTATTATATACTTTAGTGAATAATAAATTGCAGGCAACGAACTTGAAAAGCAAATTTGCTAGACTTCAAGAAGCACACATTTATTAACTAATTACAAGATAATATTATACAAGCATGTCTACATGTTAGATATGTAAATATTTAGGAGTCTAATTGTAAATATACCGGCCTTGTTACTATATGAAAGTCACCACTCCCTAATGCGTGTGAGGTGTTCTGTTATCTCTCTCTGCCTTTCTATACAGTAAGCATATAGATACATAAGAATTGGTTATAATATATATATATATATAATTTAAAAGATAGTCGCAACCATTTCCATGGAGACAACAATGAAAAATAATAATATCAATTATTTACGTATGTTGAGCACACCTAGAAAATAGCAATATATATATGTGTTTAAGCAACGGTTACCAAAATATTATTTACACCATAGACCATAGGCAATCCTTAAACATGAAAGATTATCAGATAATATTTTTATATAGAATAGATAATATTTGAATCAATATTAGAATATGTTTCAAGATGTAAGATGGCTAATTAAGACAACAAATGCTTACAACAGAGGTAACGATAAAACAAATCAAGTATTGGACTTTTATATAAACAGAATTAATTTTCTAAATACAAATTAACTCATATAGCAGCAATGTTTTAAATATCCATGTTCTTTAGGCAAGGGTCTCTCACTAGCACATAAAACGTTAGCAAATCGGTTAAAACTCAAACTAATAGCAAAGCTAAATGAGGCAGGATCAAGAGATTATAGCCACTAAAAATTATACATTAAACATCTTGTCTCAAACTACTATCCACAGATTGAAAACCTAGTCGCACAACATGTAAGTAGTTAGAAACATACCAATGCAGTAACCTGCAAATTCAGTCCATTCCTAACAAGGGCTTCATTTAAGCATTGAGCAACATCTCTTCCAACCTAATATTGCAAAAATGTTCAAACAAGCTAATGAGAAAAAAACCATAATCTCAACAGTAATCATATAGGAAACCAAGCAAGAAAGATAGAATTTAATTGTATAAAACTAGTAATAAGATAGTTAAGGATTGCATATCAAGTTGACACATCATTTCTTATAAAAGAAATATTCAGCTATTTGAATGGATACTTCACTTAAACACATAATAAGGAATAATTTTATAACTTACAGCCTCTTCAATTGAAAATTCCTTAGTCCACCTAATTAATGACCCTGAGGATATGGACACTTGTCTGACAGGGAAGGAAAATGTAAAACCAAGTGCCCTTCCCTCATCGCCTCCACCCTCTCTTTCAATAAAGTTTTTTAATGCCAAGGCAATTAGATTAAATAAATCCTACACAAAATAGTTAAATTAGTATATTAGAAATAATATACATCTTACAAAGGAACTAAACTGAAATGATGATGGTGGTTACCTCGCTTGTACCCTTGGTCAAGTCTTCTGGAATAGGTTGATGCTCAACTTTTTTATTGATAACCATAGATCCTGAACCAAGCTCTAGTTTCATGACTCTGAAGCTTGTCCCCCCAAGATCAACAGAGTAATAGATGCCTTCCTCACTCCTGCCCATCATATGTATATATGAATATATATATCTGGTTAGCAAATAAGCAACAAATAAAGGATCCATATGCTACATATAAGACATAATTAAGTTGCCAATTGGATAGCTCAACTCAAAGAAAAGTAGTCATTAACATGGAATTCTGTGAAGCGAATATAATGTAATATCGTACTGCATCAAATTTCCTGAAATGTTTGAAGAGGCAAAACATGGTCACTATATAGAAAGTTTCATAATTTTCATAGAAAATTAGTCCAAGAACAATTGTGTCGTACTAGCTGCAAGCTGAACCAAATGCAAGATATAGAGAAAATAATAAGAAATAAGGATAAATTGGTGCCAATAAAGAATGAACCAGGTTAAGATTGCACTATCGCAGAAACTCCGCAAATTAGAAATTGCAAATACATTTCATTTGGCTAGAACCCTAGCACGAAGCCATAAACCCTCCCATGCATAAACAACACACGCAACACTGAAGCAGACCGAGGAGAAAGAGAACCAACAACAAACAGACGAAGCGCAGGGCGTACGTGGGCACGACCGTTACCCACTTACCCGTCAGGCAGCGCGTCGACGCAGGTGAGCAGCATCCGGACCTTGCTGGCGCCCTCCGACGCGAGGCCCGCGAACATCTCGACGGACAGGGAGTTGACGATCCGCTGCAGCCGCTCCGTGGGCGTGGCGCAATCCTCCTCGAACCCGCGCACCACCGCCACGGCTCTGCTCCACCGATACCGCGCCACCGCCCGCCTCGCTACCAGCGTCGTCGCCACCGCGCACGTCACCGCCGCCACGCAGCCCAACGCGACGCTCAACCACTGCGCCTTCCCCATCGATCCCTAGCTATCTCCTCACCCGGCCCCGATCGCGCGCGGCGCCTCTTACTCCGGCCCTCCACACCCGAGCGCCGGAACGGAAGGTGTTCTACGATATGGCTGGCTGAACTGAGACTGCGATCGCGAGGAGCGGGGGAAGCGCGGCCGCGGCGAACCAGCGGTGGGCGAATAAATAGGCAAGGCGAGGAAAGGGACGGGGGCGACGTGGATGCTGTGTAGTAGGCATGGAATCCCTGCATTTATTTTCCTATATCTTCTCTTGTAGTCAAAGTTTTGCATCACAATCAATACTTGCTTTCCATAGATTGTCCTCCGTAATCCATAAATTTGGAAGCACTCTCTCGACCAGATACTCTACTCTGATTTTTGTATGTTTATTATTATTATCTCTTTCATAGTAGGCACAACATTAATTTCAACAATCTTTGGGTCGAAAAATGATTTACTACTTAACTATTAGTGATATAATTTTGTACTATATTGGTAGGTGGAGGAAATTTTTTCTTATATGCAATAAATGGTGCGTATATCTATACTATCAGAGTTTTATAAAATATAGTACTACTTCCATAGCATTTAAAGCTATCAAATCTATCAGTAGATCGATATAGCTTTTTTTTGCGAAAAATAGCTAGACTCGTATCGTAGTATAGTTTTATGAGGTTTATTATAAACACTTTTTAGTGAAATATTATGACTCATTTGCATGAGATACATGATTATTCTGAGTTCTTTTACCCCCCTTAGAAAAAGTTTTCCGCCGAATGACTCGTAGGAGGTGAGAGTACCCTAACTCCATCTGAAACATCCATAAAAGAATGTAATTATAGGATCCATGCCAGTCAGACAAGCTCAAGTTTGACCAATTTTTAGTAAAATAGTATTAGTATTTATATATTTAAATAAATTTATTATGAAAATATATTTTGTATTTTTTATATAAATTTAGTCAAAGTTTAATTCTTTGACTCCTTAAAAAGCAAAAAATGTATTCTTTTATGGACAGAGGTAGTACTATTATTGGCCATATTAGGCAATATCTACCTACACAAGTTCGATCGGGAGGATCCTGTATAAGCACGAAATTCCATGTAGTGAAAATAAGATCGGTTAAGAATAAGTTGTCGTACTGATGAAGATTAAGAGAAGCATGGAAAAGAAGCAGCTTCAACGCTCCCCAAGTCAACGGAGCCTTCATAGCAAGGAGGGTAAAGAGCTTCAAACGCGAAGTGACCTTAACCCCTTTTTGTGAGGAGATGTGATGTTATAAATGTAATATTATACCAACAACAAGGGTACGTAATAGTTTCCTTGTATCCTTGCACAAGGGTAGTTGTCTTTTAGCTATAGAATCCATGGCCAAACAAATTGAACATGCTGCCAAAATTATTAAAAAGTCCTTAGGAACAAACATTATAGGATCCGAATCTTATATATAAGAAATTTTTCTATGTGGGCCATTTTTTGGGACAAAAGATTGGACTTTTCAAATTCCTATGAAATTCACTCGGAATATTAATGACTTGTTTGATAAGAATTTAGGAGAGGCTTTGTGTATTAGAATATTATCTATGTCTATCTTTATTTTTTGATTCCTTGTGTTTTTTTATGTTTCTCCATCCAGTAGGTCACTCAAGTAATGTTTCATGTGCTTTTGGTCTCTTAGAATTTAAGTTGCGAGGACACTCTAATCATGTGTTTTTGATATTACTATGTTTTGATAATCATGTGTTTAAAGGAGGTCTTAAATTAGTCCTTTTACAACTCAATGAATGATAGTTAGGTCATGTTTGGTTCAGCTTCTTGAAGTGGTTCTACTGCATAAATCATAACGTCAACCACACGGGTAGAACCAAAATTGCTTTCCCAGAAGCAGCTGCTTTCACATAGTACAATTTTGATACCACCTTGGAGATTGCTTTTGGCTTGCAGCTTTCAATTTTTCCTAATGGGTGAAAATAGAGAGATGTTTTTTATCTATTTTAAGGGAGATAAAGATAGGGGTAGGTTTTATAGTTGTTTCAACCAAACAACTTACAAATTTCTCATATCACATACTCTCTCCATAGCTTAAATAGTTGACGTTCTGAGTAACAACTCAAATTTCCCAAAGCCTGACGTTGTGAACCATATAGGAGCAAAGTAGACGCGACAGCCCCTAGAATATCCGTGTCTAGACTCCATCTCTTCCGCTGCCACCGCATGGAAGCCATGCATGCCCTCCTTGGCCCACGCCCGCATTGATTGTCCTCCGCACGCGCGCGACCTTCTTCTCCCTCGGCGTGCGGATCCTTCATCTCCCTCTGCAGGCTCGGCCGCCGTAGTCTAGGGCTTAGGTTTGTTGTCGTTCCTCGCCACCACGGATGGCTCGCTCACCTGCACGCTTGGATGTGGTCATGCTCACTCCTCACCGTGTGCTCGTCGCGTGCTCGCCGCTCGCGGCACGGTCGTCGCGCCCTCGCTGCTCATCACGCGCTCGTCTCTCGCTCACTGTGCTCTCGCTAGTCACTGCATGCTCGCCGCTCGCCGCTTGTCGTGCGCTCGTCATGCTCTCGCCGCTCGCCGCGCGCTCGCCGCACGCTCGTAGCTCACCACGCACTCGTCGTGCTCTTGCTGCTCGCTCACCTGCACGCTCGTCGCAGGACGTTGTGGCAGTCAGTTGCGGTGCTAGAGGTGCCAGACTCCATCGTGCTAGACAAGGTCGAGGTTCTGGACTCCGTCGAGGAGCTACCGGACTCCGTCGACTTGGTTGCCGTTGAGATAGTGGCCGACTCCATCCAGCATGAGTCTTTGTGTCTTCGCTGCGCCACGATCCATGCTGGCAGCGTCTTCGGAGAGGAATGCTACCAAGCTCGCCGCGAAGTTCGCAGGTGTGCCTGCTGCGGCCTTTTACATGAAGACTATGATGTGCGGCTAGGGAACTCGAACCCTACCCGCTTGCCTTGGACTACTCAAGACAAACCAATCAAGCTACGAAAGTTTCTTGTGTATGGGGTACCCGCAGGGCTATTTAATAAGGGTAAAATTAGAAGATTACCCTCTAATTAATCACTCATTTGTTACCACAATTCCTATCTAAACGTCAGCTATTTGAGATATGGAGGGAGTAGCTCACAAGAACTTTTTTGTGGCTCATATCTCATAGCAACTTCTCCAAAGCTCACAATAGCTTCTCTACACCTAATAGTTGAACCAAATAGACAATTAACAGTGCTTATGCTTTTCTCAGAATTCAAGACTACAGATGATTGAAGAGAGGTCCTATTTCACATGACCTATATAATTTGTAGCTTCCGTTTTTTAAGCCACCTTCCCTTCCCAAACACTAGACTTTTTTCAATGTTTCTCCAGTAACCACCTATCCAATTAAACATAAAATGAGCTTCTAGGAGTCAATCGTTCCTGATCTCTTTTTTACCACAATTTGCTTCTTGTTGTTCGCCCTTCTCCCTCCATTAGTCTATGACACTGAACTTGCCATGCTACCACTGACAAACAACCCTCTCCCATGAATCATGATTGATGAATCTGCTAATGATGACCTTGAGTGCCCCTCCATAGACTGTCACTGAGTTCACCTTTACCGCACCCACCATTGAGATTCTCAAAATCACCCCTCCCTCTGCATTCAAGCTCCCCTTCACTAGATTCCTTACACCTCCTAAGTGCTCCTTTGCCATCAAGATACCCCTCTGGCACCCAAGCTCTTCGTTGCCACCAAGATTCCCTCTACCACCGGAGATCCCCTCCATCGAGATTACCTCCTCCACTCAAGCATGCCAAAGTTATCAAGATTTCCCTCCACTAGCTGAGCTTCCTAGTGCCACTGAGCTTACCTCCATGAAGCACAAGACCATATCCTATGTGGTCTTCATGGTGGCACCAAGGCTAGTGGAGTATGGCCTCACTTCATGGTGTGACAATGAGCTGAGCTCTCCCTTCTTGATGACTTGTGGGTTCCACAGGAGCGCACCCATAAAAACTCTATAAAAGACTAGTTGCCAAATATATTATATAGCTTTTCATGTAATGTAGTTCTCGAGCACATAACTTATATGGGTAGACAACAAAATGTTAGTTCCAAAAAAGGCTTAAGCCATGCAAAATAGGGTTGACACCTAACACATTAAGTGCTCCAACCTAATATAAAGATATTGTTGTTGGATGCATAATTGTAATTTTGCCTCACATATGCTTAGATGTGCTCTTGGTTCTTAGAGTTATCTAAGCTTCTATGAAAAGAATTTCACATTGAAATGTAGAGCTCCTTGCATAATGCTTAACTTCATGGTGTTGTATTTATTCTCTCTTTAAGAAGCTATGCAAGTTTCTTTGCATTATACATGTTCTTAGACTTTAGTCGTCTTTTTATATGAAAACCTTATAGGTTAATAAGTTTTCTTCCTCCTTGTTGATGTTTTACAAGTGATATCCTACCATGGGGGTACCCCGGATAGTTGTTCGGGCTTCGATGTAAACAAAACACGATGGTTAACGCAAAAGACAGTCAATTTATACTAGTTCAGGCCCTGGGTGACCGAGTAAAAGCCTTTATGTCTAGTCAGTATTAGCCTTTGCATTGGATTAATCATATTGTATGTTTTGTTATGATCTCTCTACTGATCTAGGGAGCCTTGCCCTCCTTTATATATTCCAGGAGGCAAGAGTCCTAGTCGATTTACATTATAGAGTCCTAGGAGGACTACAGGATAGCATACTGCTAGTATTACACGGGAGATCCTAGTCAAACTAGATCTTCTCCCTTTCTTGTGGGGTACTCGGGGTACTATGTATCGATTAGTCCCTAAGCACTGTATGGTTGAACTTTGGAAGCCTATTCTTATTCCTTCAGGTCTTGTTGAGTAGAAACAAGCTTCAGTTGAGTGCTTCCTTGAGAGAAACCATGTAGCGCTTCTTGAGATCTTCGAGTGGTGTGCACTTTCCAAAAAAGTGCACTCACTGAGTGTAGCCCTAGAGCCTCTTACTATTTGGAACAAAGAGTTAGAGGGTCTTCTTGGAATTCCTAGTTCTAACCATCTTGATATGGGTTCTTTCAAAGAGAAACCTTAAAGTGGTCTCTCTTGAAAAAACTTCTTGAGTGACGGGCACTTTTTTAGAGAAAAGTGCACTCACTGAGTGTAGCCCCCAAGCCTCTTGCTGGTAGCCCCCCGAGCCTATATCCGGGTTCTTTTATAGAAGAACTCGAACAGAGGGTCCTTTTATCGTATACTCAGGTAGCTAGTGATTCTAATGCTTGTCCGTATCAGTGAGTGTAGCCCCCGAGCATACCCTTATACTTAGAGCTATGTTCCTTTTTTGGTTGTACTCTACATTGTGTAACTTCATGAGTCTTGGCGAGCATCGATGATAAATCGACTAGGTTCTCTCATCTAAATTTGCTAAAACTCGAGATAGGGCGAGCATCAGCTTTCATAGCTTGTTTTGCTCTCATCCATGCTAGGAATAGTCATGTGATAGCGTGAGCATTGGCCTTTAAAGCCTTTTGCTCTCATCTGGGTTGAATAATCGAGTGTAGGCTTAGTTCACCAATTTACTCTCATCTAGGTTGAATAACCCGGGATAGGACAAGCATAGGCTTAGTCAGCCTTTCTACTCTCATCTAGGTTAAATAACATAGGATAAAGTGAGTGTAGGCTTAGTTTGTTTGTTTACTCTCATCTGGGTTGAATAACCTTAGTATAGGGCAAGCATAGGTTTAGTGGCCTATTTTCTCTTATCTGGGTTGAATAACTTGGGATAGGGCAAGCATAGGCGTAGTGAGCCTGTTTGCTCTCATCTAAGTTGAATAACCTTGAGATAGGGTGAGCATAGGCTTAGTGTCCTATTTTCTCTCATCTGGGTTGAATAACACAAGATAGGGCGAGCATAGGCTTAGTCAGCCCATTTGCTCTCATTCGAGTTGAATAACTTGGAATAGGGTGTGTGACTCCATGAGTCTTGGCGAGCATCGGTGCTATATCAGTCGGGTTCTCTCATTCGAATTTGCTAAAACTTGAGATAGGGTGAGTGCCAGCTTTCGTAGCTTGTTTTGCTCTCATTCGTGCTAGGAACAGTCATGGGATAGGGAGAGCGTTGGCCTTCAAAGCCTTTTGCTCTCATCCGGGTTGAATAACATGAGACAGGGCAAGCATGAGGAGTCAACCTATTTGCTCTTATTTGGCTCGAGATAGGGTGTGTGACTTCATGAGTCTTGGCGAGCATTGGCGCTATATCGACCGAGTTCTCTCATCCAAATTTGCTAAAATATCAGAATAGGGTGAGTGTCACCTTTCATAGCTTATTTTGCTCTCATCTGTGCTAGGAACAGTCATGGTTTAGCGTGAACGTTAGCCTCCAAAGCCTTTTGCTCTTATCTAGGTTGAATAATATGGGATAGGGTGTGTGACTTCATGAGACTTGGCGAGCGTCAATGCTAGATCAGTCGGGTTATCTCATCCACATTTGCTAAAACTCAAGATAGGGCAAGTGTAGGCTTAGTTCATCTGTTTAGTCTCATTCGGGTGGAATAACCTTGAGATAGGGCGAGCGTAGGCTTAGTGGCCTATTTGCTCTCATCCGGCTTGAATAACATGGGTTGTTTTCGTTCTTAAAGAAAAGCATTGGCTATGAACATTATCTTATTACACTAATCATGATTCTTGATTAGGAAACCTCTCCTAGATCTTCTCCTCTATAGCAATCATGTTCTCCGCTATGTGTTTGAATTATTCATTACCTCACGAGTTCTCTTTGCAGAAATCATGGAATTGCCACTTAGCTAGAATTTCATAAGAGAAAGCCTCGATAACCTCTCACTCATTAACGTTATGTACTTAGGCATGCAATTCACTAAATCATTGGTAGAATTCCATGAGACTTTCACCGCTCTTCTGCTTAAGTCCTTTTAATTCTGCTTGAGTAATAGGGTGTGTGATGATGCATGCAAAATTCTCACAAAAAGCTCTCTACAAATCTTCCTAGCCTCTGATTGACTTGGGCCTCAACTTATCAAACCATTAGAGCAACATAGCTTATAGAGCAATAGGGAAGAAGAGTGCTTTGATATCATCGTCACCACCAGCTAGTTCGATTGACTAAGAGTAGATTCTAAGATACTATTTTGGTTCTGTCTTGCCGTCATACTTAGAATGGTTGGAAGGTTTGAACTTGTAGGGTAGTCATACCAAAAGAAATTGATTTACAAAACAAGATAACATGTCAGACATTCCAACCTCTCTATACCCAGACTCTACTCCACTCTCTTGCCAACTATCATTATGGTGGGAGTATGAGTAGTTTCGAGGAGTTGTGGGAATCAACGGTATACTTCTATTTTCCCTTGGTTGTTCAATTCGATTACTTCGGTTTTGTTCTACTTTGCTTCTTTTGTTGTTGCTTCTAGACGGTCTTAATCTCTCAAAAGCAGATCTTCACAGATTCTAGTTATCTTGTCTTTATGAACCTATCCTGGTAGGTTATTTTAAGTGGGTTCTTGCACCTTGCATTCATCAGGTCGTTGATCAGATGATTTCTCAATGACGCTCTTGTTCTTTGTTGAGGTGACTAATAGCTTCATATTTTTCAACTAGCTACCAAATCTTAGCATATGGAGAGTTCTGAGTTGCTCCTCTATCTTCGACTTCCCTTCGTAATTTTCTTTTATTGTACTTAGCTAGATCGGTCTCATATCTAGTCTAGGCTTCTTTGCATTGCATGGGGCGATGTCAACGTCCCTTCTTCAATTTGTTCCTTCTTTCCCTAGCTTGTCTCTGGCCTCAGCTTCATTGCCATCTCCCTGACCATCTGGTGTTATATTGGACTTGAATTCGTTTGTAGACCTGATGTCGGGTAATTCTAGAGGACCACTTCTTGAGCATGGATTGCTCCATTGCTAGTGTCCATCTTGTCCCGCCAGAGTCATTGATGATTTTAGTGGAATCTTCCGTGTCGTAGACTAAGCTTCCTTCTTGGTAAGGTAAGTCCATCATTGTGTTGACTAGCTAAGTACTGCCATCTTCAGAAATAGAACCTGGATAGTGGATGATACAACCTTGAGATGTCATGGTTAGTAGGCCTTCCCGAGCTCTCATCAACAGTATTCTTCACACTGGATTGGCTAAATCTTAAAGTAGTGCTTGATAAGATGTAGTCGTGTTGGTAAGTCTAGATGGGAAAGTACTTGCCTTCTTGAGAGAATATTCAAAAAATCTTGAGTTCACTTCTTGGTATATTGAGGCTGTATTCCAGAGTCCTAGTGGAAAAGAACTTGGAATCGTGAGCCACAAGAAATTTCGGCGAGTTGATTTGTCGCAGCCATCAAGACATTAAGTGCTTCATGGATCTGAGAATCCTTGAGAAGACAACTTTGGAGCTGGCCATCACCATCCACCTCATAGACCCAGGACCTGAAGATAAAGACTGATCCTACTAGAAAGATCATGTTGTCAAGGTCCATCGAGCTCTCAGATGCAAATCCACTGAAAGCCCCTACCTGGCGCGCCAGCTATCGAGGTTTTACCATCGATAGCCTATCACGGGGGTACCCAGGACAGTTGTTTGGGCTTTGACATGAGTAGAACTCGATGGTTAACATATAAGACATTCAATTTATACTACTTTGGGTCCTTATGATCGAGTAAAAGCCTATATGTGTAGTCAGCGTTAGCCTTTGAGTTGGATTGATCTGTATATTTTGTTATGATCTCTTTGCCGATCTAGGGAGCCTTGCCCTCCTTTATAAAGTCCAACAGGCAAGAGTCCTAGTTGGTTTACAATATAGAGTCCTAGTAGGACTACAGGATAGCACTACTAGGATTACACGAGAGAAATCCTTGTCGAACTAGATCTTCTCTCTTTCTTGTGTGGTACCTAGGGTACTATGCATGTAACTAAAGGGAACTACCAAGCTAGATGAAAGTAGATGTTCACCTCTATATTCTTGGGAATTGATAATGTCTATCCAATTACTCTGACATCTTTAAAGAAAGCTACATTTTAAGTTTTGAACATATGCTAACCTTATAGATAGCTTGTAATAATGATCAATAACCATATTGTAAATTGCTTGATACCTAGGTTATAAAAACATCTAACTGAGAAAAATCAAGTCTTCTCATGATACCATGCAATAAGATCAACATGTCCATGCATTGGCAAATTGACATTTGCAATCTCATGCACATCTAGCATGTAAAATACATGCATAATCCATGTACTGGATGTTTCAATCAATATGATATGAAACACACCTATCCAAGTTTCATTCCAATAAGAGACAAAGAGGATGGTTCCCTTTGAATCCAATTATTGCACTAGATCCATCAAACCATCCACCACCTGCCAGATCACATTTTTTTGAGGTTGTCCCTTGAAACACAACATCAATAATGTTCATATTTCCTATAAATAGAATATATTATTAAAATATTCATGACCTTTAGTGCACAAGTTAAATACTTCATGGATAGTTATCTAACCTTCATATGCAATGAGATACTAGAGCTTGATTGAAGACATGAAGGTCTAGAAACCCTATAACATGTCTATTATTGCATAATTCCATCTTAACATTTTTCACATGCATATCACTGCATCTTTCTGGTGCACCCTATTGTGTACTTGCTACCAATATGTCCTTATCTTCTCCATCAACTTTCCACAAAGACTAGATAATATTTTTTAAACATACACTATGTTGGTATAGTGCTTGGCATACTAACTGATTATTAGTGAGTTAATTAGTTAGCTTTCACCCCATCCACTAGGCATATTTTTCACTCCAATCATTAAGCATTCTTCAATTAGTTGAAATGTTTATCTTTCTTGTGGCTACTAAGGGTTTCCAAGACTAACTCGAGCTTCAAAGACTTCTTTTGGATATGTAAAACTCTCCAAAAATATCTTTCTTTAACTATAGTCTTACCATACATCAAGGAAATATATACACTTTTTAGCACTCGTTAGCTGACCCAAACAAGCTTCAAAATCATAAAAAACACATGAATATCCCATTGTTGTGACAAATCTTTTTAAGAAGTGGAGACTGCCATCATCAAATTTAAAAAGTGAGACCAAGGCTGCTCTCCTAAATACTTTTGGACCATGCATGCATTGCTCCATCATCTTCACCTATGGCAAGATAGATTGCATTCATCAACCACATGAGAAGTCAAGACATACTACATTTCTTCATCAACACCTGCATTTTTCATTTGAAGGTTGAAATAACTACCTTTTGTATATTAAAATTCTGCTTATTGATTTCCCAATTATGATAGATGTACTTCAAATTAATAATATTTTATGAAATAAAATGATTTAATTTTAGACTCTACACTTCTAAATATTAAAAACATGAACATATAAAATGTTACACGATAAACAACTAAAATATTAGTAATTAGTAAAAACTCTTCTTCTTTTTATCAAGAACAAGAAGAAAATTTCATCATCCAAGCAAAGGTGTCATCCTTAATGTGTTACTAGTAGAAAAGCATGTGCGCCACATATGTGTTTGTCCACCAAATCTCCAATCATAATGGAAGAATATAACAATAAAAATTTAGAGAGGGCAATTTCTATATTCCTATATTGTATAAAAGTGTTCCTGATCTGGATCAACAACACATACAATAACAATTCAATTAGTTTCAAAATTCAAATTCCTTTGCTATTTCTGCCTATAATTATTTTCTTGTACAAACAAGCACGTATACTTCTACCAACAATAGCTCATTACATTTTACAAAGAAACAGAGAGCATAAATCTAAGTTATTAATTTTATTAAAGGTATCAAGTTACCAGCAAACCCTTGATCTCTGCATCATAATCACTCATGGATCTATTGTTCTTGTTTACTATACTCTGTGAATACCATTTATAGCTATATATAATACATGTACATGCAGCACACACACGTATCTATCAAAAATCATATAAAAATCATGGGACTAAAGTTACATATCTACATGAATAAATCTTCATAAAATATTTATTTTCCCTTTTCATTGGAGATTTTGCCTATAGTGTAACTCATGAATGAGGTAATTTGTGTATCTGTATCTAAATCTATATTTGTATTTGTATCTGTATCTATATCTGTATTTGTATTTGTATCTGTATCTATATTTGTATCTGTATCCGTATCTATATCTATATCTATATCTATATCTATATCTATATCTATATCTATATCTATATCTGTATCTGTATCTATTTGTCTGTCTATCTCTATCACTCTCTCCATACACACATACGTATATTTTTTTATGTATGCATTCCTTTTGATTTAAGCATGAACTCAAAATATAATTCATACAAAATTAACTAACACATTCATTTTGTCATGTACTCACCTTGGAAAATATAATTATCTCACACTAAGTTATTTAATAAGAAAAGAATATGAAATATCACCTGACGGCGATCGGTGATCCTTGCAAATAAAATGTTGACCATTTGAGATTCCATGGATCACATGATATCAAGTATCGCCTAATGAAAGCTTTCAAACCAAACACAAAGTTTGATACGAGGTCAAGCAAGAAGATAAACAAGAATATGACCAACAAATGATATATGTGCAACCATGCATACATATGCAAGGTACTCCTTGTGATATATTTCAGCACAATTAACCAATCATCAGAAAGGTATGATTATTGATGTATCCCAGTGCACCTGTTTTATTTCACCTAAAATTATCATTCTTATCAAATCATAACATGTCTAATATTAAGAGATGTTACTTTTGCATAACTTCATTTTATCTCATACCAAGGGAAGAGATGATGAACCTACCTTCAAGTAGGTTCGATCATTATTTTTGAGCTCTCTAGTTGCTTGCCAATGGTACTTAATCTACTCTCTTGTACCACGTGATTATAAAAGCTACCAACACAAAATTATACGAGTGGTGTCAAAACATGTAAGGTAAAATTTCAAAGTCTATAGTAGGTCATATGTGCACATCATCACCTATTCCTCATCATTAATTAATTCCCCTACAAAAATACTATCAGCCAGGAGTAGGAAGATGAAAACTAAATCCCACATTGGAGGCATGTGCCCCCAAAAAGATATATTCGATCTAATATATATCAGAAAAATCATTTGATGTATTTCAAAAAATTTGTCCTATTGCCAAGGACCAAATTAACTCCTATAGAAGCGCAACGCCATCTTGAACTAGACACAAGTATGACAACGTCAATGTATGTAGTACCTGCGGTATGCAATCATACCTGCCATGGAGTGCAGCCTAACGGGCCATAAATTAAGCAGGCCATAGACTAGTACCTGCGGTATGCAATCATACCTATCTATACCTATACTGGACCAATTTTCGTCTGGCCTTGGTGGAGACTTGATTCGGTACAACATACAAGATAATAACGCTAGGCTGAATCAGAAAAATAGTAGTTCGTCTCATCTCTGGGAGGCTAAGAGCTCCTTCACAAAATCAAATCCAACACGCACACAAAATAACCTGGTACCGAATTTAAGATCAAGTCCAAAACGAAATCACATATGTGCTTCCTCTATTCTCTCTGAAACAAAATCGATCCAAATTTATAGAACTCGCCGGTGGAAGGACACTGGTGGAGCAAAGCGCCTTGGGTCCTTGGCGACCATGGGCTATCCTGACCCCACTTCGGCGGATCTGAGAAAGAAATCAAAGAGCGATTTTGCCAGATCTGTGGAAGAAAACGAAGGAGCGTGCATCAAAATCATGAGAAAATAGAGTGGTTAGGGAAAAGAACAACAACCAAAAAAACCCACCGTAGACACCGCACTCGCCGCTAGCTGATGTAGCAAGGCCAACCGACCTGAAAAGAAGAGATTTTCGAAAGGGGCGCCGGCTTGGTGTTTCAGCAGCCGCCGCTGCCGGAGGCGAACTCGATGAACAGTCGGCCCATGGCCTAAAAGGCACCCTCCAGATCTTAATCGCTAAGTTCTTCTTTGGCTGAGACGCTCAGACTTCTATTGCCAGCGTACAAGTGAGGCTCCCTTGGTGAGATGAATGTGAGAGCCAAAGAGAGGAAAAGGAAGGCGAACGTGTGGCTCAGGAGTCAGTAGTGCTCACCGGCTCAATATTATTATTGAACGCCTGTTTGAGCGGCACTCGTGATAGAAGCGATTTTTGTACGGTGCCGATGGACTCCACGAGAAGAAGGTATTCACAACTGTACAGGACACATAGGTTTTGTGTATGCTAGGAGTGCTGATCTTTTTATTAACAAAAGCTTTGTTGCTCACATATACTCTCTCTAATCCGAAAAAACAATTTTAACATAGTGTTATGGTTTATTCTCAAGTTCAGTCGATTATAAATAAAAAATATCAATATTTATAATATCAAATAAATAGTATTAGATTCATTACGAAATATATTTTAATAATAAATTATTTTAGAGCCGTAAATATTACTACAAAAATTTGGTCAAATGTGAATTACCTTTGGTAGCAGGCAAGTATTCTTTTTTAGATAGAGAGAATATTCATTAGTTACAATCAGATTATAGACATCTACTCCCTCCTTCTTAAAAAAGTGTCATTTTTATACTTGTACACATCTTGTTTGACCATTCATCTTATTTAAATTTTTATCTCAATATCATTTATTTTGTTATGACTTATTGTATCATTAAAGTATTTTATAATTTATAGAAAAATTTAGAATAAAACTAACGGTCAAGCATGATGTCTGAAAGTAAAAAATATCACTCTTTTTAGGACGGGGGTAGCATGTAAGAAGCTAGGGAAAGTAGGCTAAATACACTCTTAATCACACACAATCATATTATTTAAAACATTTTCTTATATTTTAGATGTCTTTACAAAATAAATAATATATCTCAATGTTTTTAAAAAAATGAAAAATAGTATAAAATATGTTTTTTCCCGTTGCAACGCACGGGCATATTTCCTAGTCCTAGTAATAATAAAGAGGCAAAATTTCAGCCTCTTTTTTGGTCTGGATATTTTTTTGTCTGTCCTTCCAAATATATATTCAAATACATCTATTCCTTATCTATCCCTAATAATAATAATATTAAAGGCACAATTTCTGATTTTTTTTCGTCCAGCTCATTCAATCTAGCCCAACAGTCGGCCCACTTCTTCCTTTCCTCTTGCCTCGGCCCAAGTTATGCACACCCCGTCCCATCCTTCCATGATAGGAGAAATTGCTGAATACCAGTCAAGTGCAGCAGTTGATTAAATAAATGAATGGACAAAGGTCTAACATGCAACAGTGTTCCGAGACGTGCGATCCTAGCCAAATACTGAGTGGTCCTGTTGGAGCGGTGCTTGGCGGCGGGGCGGGGGCTCATCCGATCCGATCCCGTCAGCGACGAGAGTCACACAGGCGGCGGGCCTAGCTGGAGTGCTGGACCTGAGCTCCGACAGTATTGTTGGGGCCCTGCCTATAGGACGACAGTATTGTTGGGTCGTGGAACGTGGCCCTCCTGGGCTTGCAAAGCTGGCGGAAGCCTGATGGAACGGCCCGGCCTCAGAAAAAGGCTCATTTGTTTTCTGTGATCCGACAACAAAGGGCTCGGTTAAAAAAAA
>Ga0182004_10000426_pt1 | contig 25019 bp, 14 predicted proteins | sample Sormic07211540_1_FD_120479 | JGI IMG/M metagenome (GOLD analysis project Ga0182004, IMG submission 120479) | Endophyte microbial communities from Sorghum bicolor roots, Mead, Nebraska, USA - 072115-40_1 MetaG | ecosystem: Host-associated > Plants > Roots > Unclassified | place: USA: Nebraska...
CGTTGCATCATACGACGCCGAGCCACATACCACGGCGTATTGTATGAGAACGCCGAAATACGGTCTATTTTTAGAAATTGTTTCACGAGGGGTCTAATTGTAAAAATTGTTTTGAAAAAGGGCTAAATTGCAAAAAAAACTACAGCCCAAAACCCCGCATCGCCTAGAAACCCACGTCGACGGCGACGACTTCTTCGAGCCATTCATCGCTATTCCCCCTCCCTCCTCCCGCCTCCCGCCAGGACCAGGAGCCGGATCCACCACCCCATGGACCCCGCAAGGGAGCCACTTGCCGGAGGCGGTGGCCTCCAACGCCGCGCCGCGGCCGCCGCGAGGAGCGGAGGGGGGCCACAGGAGCCGCCTCCACGCGGGCAGCGCGCCACCATCCACGCCGACGTCGACCCGCCGCCGCGGCCGTGGCCCTGGATGCAGAAGCTGGCCATCGTCGCCATCGTCGTGCTCGGGTGCCTCCAGTTCCTCCCGGCCACGCACTTCCGGGACCCCAACGACCCCCAGCGCAACTGGATCCCCATTGACGGCTCGGGGAATCCAACGGTACGGTACTGTGCGCCACGCTTTGTCTCACTCTCTGTGCGACTGCTTTGCTTCTTGGATTAGGAATTGCCGGGGCTGTGTGCAGTGTACATTAATTTCTAGATAGTTCACCAGAATGCTAGTGTTTTTTTTTGTCTATGAAATTTAAAAACCTGCAAAATTTTGGCACAATTACTGTAGAATTACAACCTTTTGGACACATACCATTGTTTGCTGCAAAACTAGAACTATCTGTTCTTGCAAAAAACTAGAGCTTTTCAGGGAAAATTGAAAATTGTAGTTGTACAGCACAAGTGAGTATATTTGTTTTGTGTCATGTTTCCAAAAGCTGTAGTTCTGTGGCGCTTTTGTTAATAGTTACAAGTGAAATTTACTTGCATATTCTCAAAGTTTGGACACTGGCGAAAGGGCCTCTAGCCTAGTGGTTAGAGCACCTGAGTAGCATCCAGTAGGCCTGGGTTGGACTCCCCGTGGGAGCGAATTAAACAGGTCTAGAATAAAAAAAAATATAAAAAAATAGGTTGGGGTTTCCCCTGGACCCCTGCTGACTTCGGTCAAAAAAGTTTGGACACTGGAGATGACATCTGGAAATAAAATAGCATTTTGATGTTAGTATTGGATTATTCAAGGTCTACAGTCATGAATGTTTGGTGTTAGGTTGCATTTCTCTATTGGGTTGACTCTTTTCTACATGGCATGACTTCACGGGGACTGTAATTTTACTTGGCGTTTAGCTTGCGTGTTAGTCTGGGTTGATATGGACTGTTGAAAAAGGGCTTGAATTGACATTAGGAAAAACAAATTTCTTAACAAACTACTGATTCTGCTGCAGGGTTCTCTAAACTATGTTGGAAGTGTAGATGTCTTCTCTTGGATAAGCTGTCTGGATCTTCGCACTCTTGCTGTGATGACAAATTCCACTCTTTCCAGCTCAAGGTTCTGCATTTTGTGTATTTCAGTGTTATTAGAAAAGTGATCTTAGTACAATGATTTGATTATATAAAATCTTAGCAGTTAATGTACAATTAGCTAACAGGTTATCATGTGCAAGCCACTAGGGTTCATGAGATGGAGCAGCCCTGGGTCATGCACAGCAGCATAGTTATTTGCAAATTACTAGCAATGCCATGGTCTGTTCTTGCACTTCTGCTGTTCATGGTTGCCCTAGGATTAGATATGATATTCATAAAAAGATTAGATTGAGTGGGTTCCTTGATTCTACAGGTTGGTCTGTTAGAGTCAAATCACCCCATTGACATGAAGATAGGATTATAACTCTTTTTGTTAAAACAGAACTAGATCAAGAGTTCCTAATTCCTATCACCTTCCTATGCCCTTGTGGTGTGGCCGTCGGGCTTTGGCATGGTCGTGCACTCGTGCTGCTTGAGTTCATTGGCATCTGTTGGATAGTTTTTCATCTATGTTTTGCCAATAATGATATAGAAGTAAAATTCGATGAATAAATCCTGTCACCAGCATAACTTTTTACCCTTTTTGTTTGACAGTGATCCACAAAATATATCTTTCCATTTCTTAATACCTGAAGGCGGCAACGATAAATCGTCCTACCACAAGCTAAAAGCCTTGCTACCTGATTCAGATCTCACTGTTACTAGGTGAGCACACATATTGGCATGACCTTTATATGTTGTCATTGTGGCCATTCTCATATTTGTGCCCCTTGCAGTCAGAAGCAAATCAAGGACAAGCTAAATGTTGCCACTCCAGAAGGAAACTTTCTTTGGTTATTCCACATGGAATTGTCACCCTTTCTTATTGCAAAATCTCAGTTGTCCAAAAAGAGATATGTTTATATCGCTGCAGACTCCATCATAAAGGTACCAGGCATCCACTCTATCTATTTAGTGAAACCTATCACTGAACTCTTTTGGTCTCCACCTTTCTCTTTTAACAAAGCACCCATGGATATGAACAGTAACTCAAGATAATTGAAAAGAAACTACTGAGCTGTATGATCAAGAGTTTCTGGCAGACAATGGTTCTCACTAAGGATGTAAGTTGGGGCGGGCTATGGCATCAACCCGCTGGGCTGCCGGCGCCCGCTAACCCGCTGGGCTACTTAGGATAGCCCACTTAGATAGAGTGGGTTGAAGTGCCCAACCCACAAGTACCCAGCGGCAACCCACATACATTCCGCTGTCGTCGTGGCATCGTCCGCCTCGTACGGTAGCGTTGCCGAGGGCACGGGTGCAGCCTAGGCGACTGACATGGACGACATGGGTGCTGCCGTGTGAGCCATGGGCAGCATGCTGCTGCAATTGTGAGGCGTCGGCGGCGGTGGCGAGCTGGATGGCGGGGCGTCGGAGGTCAGCGGCGCTGTTGCCACTGCAGGCTCGTGAAGTCCCTAAAGTTGAGGTAGGAGGCGCAACCGTGGAGGGCGAGCATGGCGATGTCGGTTGCGTAGTTGTGTTGAATCGGAGTCCAAAGGCAGCCATCCAATCAACGGCACACCCGCACGTGCATCGGCGCCCAGCAGCCAGTGCTGCAAAGGGACTGGAACCGGATGACGGTCGCCGGCCTGTCTACTCCTGCTGGCTACCATCACTCCATCAGCAATCAGCACGCACGTACGACTCGCGTCTTGCACAGAGCATTGCATCGATTGAACGGTGTTGAGTACATGCGTCCAGCCATGGCCATTCGCCCATTCCAGAACATCCATTAACCATTGACCGAGAGATGAGAGTCTGTCCATGGAGGAGGCTAGCAGATAGCAGCGGACATGCGTTGCGGCACTTTGCGGGCTGCTGCTACTACCCACAACGAGATAGCGGCGAGACGTGGGCTGCCGCATGAGCCCACGTAATGCTCGCAGTTGATGCGGACTCGCGGTGGGCTACCCACCGCCGCCCCACTTGCATCCTTAGTTCTCACTGGCATGAGTGGTACTGTCATATGATCAAACGTTTTCATTCATATCTTTAAAATAATGAGCGAAGTTGTTGAAAACCTTCAATTCATGCACTCAAAAGCAAAATTCCAACGATATTTGGAACTTGGAAGTGAAAAAGTGTGCAAAACTAAGCATTTTATCAACACCTTTGGATTACCTGCTGTGAAATGTTGATTTTTTTCCCCCGTGCAGGGTAAAGTAGAAGATCTTGGTCGCATGGATTTAGGCAGTTATGCCATCGGTGCTGTCTTAGATTGCAGCAAGCGTCTCAATGATTATATCAGTATGGATGTTCTTAGTGCCATACAAAGAGCTGGAGCTGCACAAAGTTGGGTGTCTAAAGAACCTTATAACAAGGATGCATGCCTACTTGATTTTGATGTGCTTTTGATAGAGCCTCGCAAGCTGGATAAAAACCTGGTTGCTTCCATCATGTGGTGGATTAATGCCATTAATTTAGCCAATCAAAGGTAAGTTAAACTCATGATTTCTATTTCATGTGTAATACGCTAATATCCAACACAAATGCACATCTTTGAATCATGCCAAAGTTTAGCCACTATATACTCACAACCGTCTTGGTGATGTTAAAATTCTATTTACAGGGACCAGATTAGGTTGGCTGTAACTCTGGCCTTCAATGATAAGTATATGAAGCTCCCTTCAAACTGGAAGCGCAAAGATGGTGACACTGATATCCTCAACTTTGATGGACCCAAGATTGTTTGTTCTGAAGATGGACGTCAGCATGAGCAATCAGGCTACGGTGCAACCTGGCAGCAATACCTAAACCAGAAATCTGAAGCCATACTGAACATCTAAATAACGGCAGTTCAGTGCACACAATTTTTCCGTTGTCATCAAGTGGAAGCTGACTTGGGACATTGATATTAACCTGTAAACCCTACATAGAATGCATATTGTACTCCAATTACTCCATTTCCGCATAACATTCAGGATACTAGAGGAAATTGTTTTTGCAGCTGACGCCGAAAACTTTTCCTCAGGGCATGTTTAGTTCGTCAACTATTTTGGAATGATGAAATGTAAAATACAAAAAATTTTAGAGTTATGTTTAATTCCATCCAAAATACATAATTTATTGCCCTCATTATGGCTTTTTGAGGCTCATCTAGCCTTTTTTTTTGCTGCTTCTTGAGGTCAAAATACAAATGGAGAATAGTCATCTTTTTACCAAAAAATTTATATGGTGTTTAGTTCTATTATGTAAAATGATGGACTAAATCCTAATTTTTTTTTGGGATGAAAAGGGAACTAAACACCCTTTATTCCAGTTCAGTTTAGTTCTCTCCCCTACAGGTGGCCCAATTACCACGCCCAAAGGGCAGATATCGTATGATAATTGTGCCGAACCATGACATCTTGCCAACGCCCACTGGATCCTTGCTATGCCTGGATCCAACACCAGCAGTCTCCATTCCTGGTTGGCTTTGACAAGTGCGTTTGAATTGCGTCCACCTCCAAAAATCCATCCAATGTACCATGCTAAAAGATTTCATTGACATGAACCTGCCGGGCAAGGCAGTGTTTCTACATCATTGGTCATTACATAATTTATTTACAACTACATTGCTACTTCTCGCATGCATCACATATTGTACATCACAGGAAATCCCAGACTGGAATGGTGTACTGGCCTTGATCTGTGGTCTGGTGGCCCAATTGAGGATTGCTGCTAAGAAACTGCAGTGATTGAATGTCTGGAGGTGGAGCCTGCAGTAAGAAAGATTTGACTTGTCAGGAAATTCAATAGCGCAACCCACTTGTTACAAGTTACAACTAGTATTTAATTAATAAGTTCACGTGACATTTTACTGATCTCAGTGATTTAAATGACATCCAAATGCAAGTTTCCCTATATACAAACTTACTCTGAAGGGGAATGTGCTGCGGCACGATGACAACTTATAGCAATAAATTATCAATGCCAAGAAATATGTTAACTAGCAGAATTATAGGGCTCTCACAGACATGAAGTAGCATTGAATAGGAAATATGACCTGTGTAATTGGAGGACCACTATGAAAGGGTGGTGGTTGTAAATGAGGCTGCTGAAGATGTGTTGGTTCTTGAATCTAACGACATGTTAAATTGCAGTCCGTGAGGGAAAGAAGTATATAATTCTATTTTGCTTCAACAAGTCATGATTTCCATGTTACCTGCCCAAATGGTGACATGCCTGGGAATCCTTGTAGAGAACCAAGACCAAACTGCTGTGCAACATAAGGGGCCTATATTTGCACAAGTATAATATACATCACGTCTGTTCCTCAATACATATGGAAAAGAAAAAAGAGAAAGGGTGCCAAATTTACCTGGATCATATGGCTTGGTGCAAGAAACTGATTTGTTGGAGTTCTTAAATGATTTTGGATATCATTTGAAACTGCGGGAGGATCAACCCTGAGTGGAATTTCAATCTCCTCAGGTTCCAGCAGACCTACAACAGGTTAATCAGATAATGCACTGATCATATAAAATCGAATACCGTAGCAGTGCAGGTAATGAACAAACCTTGTCTACCCTTTTTCTTCTTGTTTGGATCAAGAGGACTTTGTTGCTGACGGCGCACCTCTATATTTTTAATCTTCTTACCAGTTGCTCTGCGATGTTCACTGCTGCTTACCTCACTATTAAGCAGATTTGGCTGATTGCCTTTCAGGACAGTACTTAAGGAAGATTTATCATGCAACTTCGCTTGCAAAAGTACCTCCACTTGTTCAACAAGCTGTTCATATTGGCTTTCCAAGAATGCATAAGCTTCAACGCTTTCTGAAGCTTTTGCTGCAATTTTATACAAATTCCGGTATAATGTGTTGTACCGTTTTGACAATGAAAACTTGGGATCTTCATCTATGGCGGCAAACCCATAGTTCTCTGGAGATTCACTCTGAGCATCTTTTCTCCATCTTTTCAGGATATAATGTGGTGGAAGTTCTTTAATATCTCTAAGATCAAGAATTTTCAATACATGGCAACAAAGAAGACCCATGAATTCAAACTTCTTACAACTACAAACAACCATACATTCTGTTGAATCAAATCTAACAAATTGACCTCGAGGCCTGTCTTTGACAGTTACCTGGTACTCAGATATTGGTCCAATCTCGCCACAGCTATAGACCATGCACTTTGAGATCTGTTCATATTCCATCCGGAACATCTCAAAAAGTGTTGGAGTATATGAATTGGCAGCTTGCCAAAGCAGATGCAGTGGTGCTACTCTTTGTGCTATTTGAGCCCCAAGGTAGTCGGCTTGTTGTTCAGCTAGGCGTTTCTCCTCCAAAAACTTATCATAATTGATGAAGAAGTTTTGAAGATCTATTTCTGGTTTAAGAAGATCTGTCAGGATGGTATCCATGTTATCACTTCTTAGTGCGGTTGCAATATCAGCACAGAACGTATCACGCCCACATGGCAAAGCCCATCTTTCTCTATCCTCATACAATTTACAGAACCACTCATTATCCTTTATACTGTATTTCTCCGAAAGGATTTCCCAGCTCGAATAGAAGTCATCCTCCTCATATTCATACAGCCACCTACTAAAATCTGATGCAAAAGTCTCCGAGCCTTGGAAGGTATCCCTGAATAACTTAGTAGCATTCAGATACAAATGCAGTAGTGAGAAGCGGTGAGTGGTACCAGGCCAAGAAGAAGAAACTGCATCACTAAGTGCATCAGACTGATCAGTCAAAACTGTTTTTGGTTTCTTTCCACTCATAGCAGATTTGAAGGTCTCAAACAACCATCTAAAGGATTGGACTGAGTCATCATAAATCAGCGCCGAGCCAAATATTATCAGCTGCTTATGATGGTTAACACCAGTAAATAACAGTAGATGTCTCCCATAGTCACTTGTGCAATATCTTGTGTCAACACACACTACATCACCAAAGTAGTTATAGTCCATTATTGATTTACCATCAGCCCAGAACACGTTTGTAAACTGATCATCTTCATCTACTTGAATGGCGTAAAAGAAAGAAGGATTCTCGCCTTTCATCCTATGTAAATATTCACAGATGGCCTGGGTATCACCTAACTGCATATCTTTCATACGTTTTGTCCTTGTGTAATTTTTATACTCATTTGGTATCAGAACAACTTTTGGTGGATCAGGAGGCTGTAGTACCTTTGCTAATAACTTTTGGGACTTCAAAATCTGAATGTCAACCAAGGGAGTTTCAAGAACGTGATTATGATCAGCCACAAACTCAGTCACTACATATTTTGCACTTGCTGTAATCTTAATAGTCATGTGTGCCTGGCAACCAGTTCTTGTTTCAGGTCTTAGTTTCTTTGATTCAATAGAAGCACTTTTTGGACGAAATCCCTCCTTGGAACAAACATATGCTCGAGATTTTATAACATTCTTTGCTGTTTTGTCCAACCAGCCTTTTCGGACATTGAACCCTGCCGTTCCAGCATAGTTGACATAGAATTCATAAGCTTTATCCTCATTCAGAAAAACCATCCCAACCTTTGGTTCTCCCCCAGGTCCAGGGACGACTTCAATTTCTGGATCTGGTTCCACTTCCATTGTTTCGTCTTCTTTGCTCTCAGCCTGGACAAGGGAAAATCCTGAGCATTTAATCAAATATAACATATGCAATTGCAGCTGTTCATAGGTTGTATTACTTTAAAAATTTATTATTCTAGACTGTTCTGTTACTAAACAAAATTTAGACACTGCAGACTTAAGAGACATCTCCTATGCAACACCTGTGGATCCTCTCTAAAAAGAAAGTTACACAACTAATGGATGCTTGGTTCAAGGAAATAACCCATCCTTGATGGGATAGTCCACCATGGAATCATCTCATGAATTTTTGTAGGATCACCTTCATCTGCACTAAGCATGTGCTTGCGAGGGATGAAGTGGTGATAGATCAACGCATGTGATTCCTTAAAGCAACCAAGTGCGTAGGTCGGAATTAGGATCAGATGATACAGCACCACTTCTTCCTCAAACAAAATAACTCTACACGTCTCTACTGGATCTTACCTTCTCCATTTTGAGATTTTGCTTCTCAAGACGTTTGGAACGCCTTTCTGAAGGCAGCTGAGAAGGCTGCAGAGCACAAGAGTACGAGAACATAAGAATAATAACAAGATAATTGTCATATGTAAATTGTTCATGTGCAGTGAAAAGTGGAAACCATAACGAATAAAAGGGAAGCAAGTTAGTGCCTACCAACTAAGAGAATTTCGATCAATTCATCAGATAACACAATAACAAAGACCTGGCAGGTTAAGTTAATTGATTACAAATATGTGAGCCTACAGCCACAGTAGCATAACCGGCAAGAAATAACACTCCAGAATTCAGATTTAGCAAGTTAAGCAATCGCACAACAAGAAGAGTTACAAGATATATACTTTTTACACACAAGAGTACACACGCACACAAAAAAAAGACTGGTAAAAGCATGTAAAGAGCCACGAAGATAACACCATTTTCTGTAGAAATGAACTGTGTATGCAAATGAGGCACATACACCCCCCCCCCCAAAAAAAAAGACTGGTAAAAGCATGTAAAGAGCCACAAAGTAACACCATTTTCTGTAGAAATGAACTGCCTATGCAAATGAGGTAACAGTACATATTTTCTGGCCACAAAACAATATACGGCACATTCAGTCATCATTATTTCCTTGCATGAATATCATTAGGCGTAGAGTTTGTGATATTCACTTTGGTTAATGGATAAATAAAGCATGTAACCAATGCTGTAGCAACAATGCAAAGCATTCAAAATAGGCAACATGGTCAGAAAGTTACCAGCTGTTCTTCACTTGACAGAAATCTACCTCCATCACCACGCTTACGCCTTTCAGCCAACGCTTGCCTTGAAGCAATCTAGAAGGAAAAGAGTATGCGACATCATATGGGAGTAAGTGCTTGTAGGGAAAAGAGTGTGCCAACTATTTTAGTATGTCTCTTGAACACTTTGAAGTTTCTGATACATCTTTACATGTAAATACTGATAGCAAACTAAGCTGTTGACCTTGGTAGGCCTGCTGGAGGCTGGTCTGCTCTGCCGTTTAGAGCGGTACTTATTGAGTATCTTCTTTCTCTCCTCGTTATTGTACTGCGATGCCCTTACACCAAGTTCCCTCAAGACGTGTGCCTGCAAGGCATCGTCCTCCATAACAGTCTTCCTCGGCCTCCCTCTCCCTCTCTTTTCCTTCACTTCCACCTCAACCTCCTCTTGCAGTCCTTCCTTATCCTCCTCCCCTTCACAATCTTCTCCATCACCATCAGAAGCAGGAGAAGCACCTTCAGCCACCTCCTTCTCTACCTCAAACCCAACAACAGACTCCTCATCATGCTCCACCGCGGCCTTCTTACTCCTACCCCTCCTGGAACGCCTCCCATTCTGCAGCTCTAGCCCATTCCCAGCACCAGCCAACCCAACACCTTTCTCCACTTCAATCACCTCTGTATTCTTACCGGGATTGCGGCTCCTTGTCTTATAAGGTTCCCTCTTCCTCTTCCCCGCAGCAGCAGCAGCAGAAGCACCCTCCACCACCTCCTCTGCTTCCTTCCCTGCATCCGAATTATCCTTACATTTACTCCTATTCGCACAATTGCCTTTCCAGCAGAGGAACCGCTGCAGGATCTTCTCGCCGTCGCCCACCGAGCGGCGGTTGGAGCCCATGCGCGCCTTGAACCCCACCCGCTCGCCGTAGCCATAGTAGAACCCCTTGGCGTCGTCGACAGAGTCGAATTCCATCCCCACCGCCGGCACGGTCGCCGCGACATCCCCGGTGGCGACCTGCAGCTCGTGGCTGTGCTCCACCACCAGCTTGGTCACCTTCCACTTCCCGCCCGCCCCGTCCTTGGCTACCACCTCCATCATCGCTCTGCACCGCTCGCCCGGCGGCCCCGCCGGCGAGGCCAGAGCGTCCTCCTCGTCAGCGTCGCCGGTCTGGGGCGGGGGAGGCGGGCCCGCGGCCGCCCCCGTCGAAGCGGCCTCCTGCCCATCAGCGGTGGCGGGCTGGCGGAGCCGCGGGTCGGGCTCCGGCGGTGGGTCGGAGCTCGCCGCTGCCTGTGCCCGCGCGGCGGCCCGATCGACCATGCGGGGTAGGGTTTGGGAGGGATTTGAAATGGCGCGCGTTTGCGCGGCAAGCGGGGGAGTGCGGAGGAGGTGGGGGACTGGGGGTTTACGTAGCGATCGGAGGTGGGAGGGGAGATCGGGTGTGGGGAGGAGGCGTCTTGCCTTGGCTGCGGCGGCCGGCGAGAGTGGGGTGCGGGGGGAGGGCCGGAAAGGGAGGAAGTGGCCTGTGGCCTGTGGGGATCCGATGGGCGCCGAGCCAGCGCTCCGCGCACCGGAGGTCTCTCACTGCGAGGTGGGCCTATCAACGGTGTGGCCCGCATGTCATGGGATGGTGTGTCGTTGACGATTGTGACGTTAGAGGGGGCACCGATGGGGTCGTGGCGGCCACCGGATGAAGGGCGACAGTGCGGTGCCAGTGAGTGCGCGACGCGTGTGCCGTAGGCCCCGTAGCACGACGGTGCGCGCGGGGGTCAGTGGAGCGCGGTGCGAGCAAGCGGGGCTGGAGTGTCAGTGAAAGGAAGGTGGGGTGTCTGTTCTGCACGTGCGGTTGGTGACGTGTCAAGCTGGCGGGTGGATAAGATTATACAGCGTGGCAGTCAGAGTGGTCGGTGCACCGGTTCGCTTGGTCCACGTAGGACTGTAGGATGCTTATGGCGAGCTCCTGCTCGTTTACATGTACTTAAAGTTGAGCATGCAGCCCGCGGGCCGAAGGCACGGCCCAAAGCACGGTGATTTGGCTCGGCCCGAACACGGCACGATCCGATCCTAACCAGGCCCGGACCGGTCCGAAGCACGTAACGGGCCGTGCTTAGGCCGACCCCTCGGCCCGCAGGGCGGCACGGCACGGCCCGCTTTTAACAGCAGGCACGGTGTCGGTCCGGTATTAGAGAATTTGTGAAACTTGAAGTATCGTTATGTGACTTGTCAAACTTATAATTTTTGACAAGTGAAATATGATCTTTGAGTATATTGTGTTATGTGAATTGTGAAATATTAATGTCTACGAATTGAATGTGATTTACTTATGCTTTGTTAAATTATATATTAAATTTGATGTTTTTTATATAGCGGGCCATAGGTCGGCCTGAAGCACTATTGGACTTCGTGCTTTTCGGGCCGGCCCGGCTCGAAAATCGGTCCACAGGCCGTGCCTGGTCCATCAGGCAGGCACGATAGCCTTGGAGGCACGACCCGGTGGCACGCGGGCCATACGAGCCCGTGCCCTATCGGGCCATGTCTAGCATGCCGTGCCGGGCCGAGCCGCCTGTTGATCATCTTTACATGTACTGGTAATCTGATATGGGATGGCTAGTGCACTGATTCCTCGATAAACAATTTTATCATCTCCCAGTGATCATTGCGATAGGACTTTTTTTTTCAAGAACGTGTTCAGCACATAGTATTTCATATAAAGAGGAAATTTAGAGTTTACAGAGTGACTAGCACAATATAGCGAGATGTCATTGTGCAAGGCTCGGGTGGGCATTACAAGAAGCGATTACACATAAAAACAATTTGCAACCAAAGAACAACGGGCTACCTAAGTGCCCCACACCAAGAAGACCGATATAGCCCCGAAGCCCGCACCACGACAGGATATTCTACATCAAACTATTACTAGCTCGTATTTAAAGAAAGTCGTTTAACGACATAGTCTCTAAAATCTAAGTTCAACTCTTTATTTTTATAAAAATATTCATCAAAAATGATATATGTATATTTTAATAAAAGTGTTTTTCAAGATAAATATATTCATATGGTTTTCATATTTTCAAACTCAACAACTTAAAGTTATTCATGATTTATATTCTCAATGTTTGACTTAAAACTTTGTTCAAAACAACTTTCTTTATAGGTATGGAGGGAGTATATTGCAACAAGCAACATTGCTCGAAACGTTTTCATGAGAATCATAAAGAAATTTTGTAGTTTTTTTTCACATACAAGAGAGTACACCGAAATTTTAGATGTTTTACCTTCTCATTGGTGTTTCAGCTTACTGTAGTTCTTCTATTCCAAATCGAGGAAGCTAGTCAATTTTTTTTAGAAACAATGATAGTGATTGTCAAAGGAACAATTTTAGAGAGAATATGAATTTATCACACATTACAAGGAAATATACAAAACGATTCCCGACTCCCGAACGGTTTTGACATTTGTACAATAGCTAATGTCTTCTTAATATGTTATTAATGCTGCTAGTATACACAGAAAAGAGTTTGTTTATTAGGAAATAATCAAATATAACTTTGAATGTCAAATTGGGATTCACTAAGACATTGGGTCGAACTTAGCTGAATTATATATGTGTATTAGGGAGTAGTAAGTGATGGAGTTGTTTTGTTTTTCTTTGTTGAGTGAAGGCAGTAATTTTGAGATTGTATCCAACACTCACATCAGCTTTTGTTTAAGAGCATCTCCAAAAAACTAGATAAAATTACCTTCTAAACTATAACTTGGTACTTCCCTCTAGTCGAGCACTTGAACCAATTCTGTGTTTTAATTTTGTGCTCTAACTAATTGGGAAGTTATACCTCTTCACTGACGATTAACACGCAAGTGGCAACGCAATGCAAAATGAAATTGTTCTCAAGATTATCTTTTTGAAGCATATTCTCAAGAATTTTCATGAAGGTGAATACACACAAGAGATAGAAGTCCAATTATACAAGGCTTTCATCCAGTTTCTTTTAAGTACAACAGATCACTTGGATTCCTTCCCCCTACCAGCTCCTACACCAAAAGCCATCGATCTTTCCCCACATACGCACTGCGCCCTGCACAACAAACAAGAACACAAGGCACGTTAATTAGTCTTCCATTATTAGTAATCACCAATCAAGAAACAAAACTGTTCAGCGATAATGGATCCGGTCTTGCCTCGCCAGCAGCGATGTGCAAGCAGGTGCAGCACGCAGTTAGTAGTAGCCGATGTCCTTGTCGTCGACGACGAGGTCTCCGTTGATGAGCTCGCGGTACGCCGCGACGGGCCAGATGAACCCCCTGGGGAGGAGGCGGGTGGCGAGCTCGACGTCGATGATGATCTCCCTCATGGCGGGCTTCTTCTCGCCGCTGATGGCGATGAGGTAGCTCCTGCCGACCCACCCGATCCACCCGGCGATGTAGAGGAAGAGCAGGCCGGGGGTGATGAACTCGCCCCAGTGCCGCTGGTCGCCGCTGACGATGAGGTGCGGCAGGCCGTCGGCGCCGCAGAGCAGCCCGAACTTGCCGTAGTTCTCGAACCGCTTCTTCGTCTTCTCGATGGTGGCGTTGATGGCGAGCGCGGGGGCGCTGTCGGGCGCGTACTTCTTCAGCGACGCCGTGAGCTTCTTGATCGAGTTCTTCTCCCGCTTCGCGAACGCCTTGGACTCCTTGCACGGGGTCAGCCCCGCGATGTCGGCGGCCGCGGGCGGTGGGGAGGTGGCGGCCGAGGAGAGAAGCACCGACGACAGCGCCAGCGCCGCCGAGAACGTCTTCACGGAGGACGCGAGCGACACGCTGTTGGCGTTGCCGTCGCCGGTGGCGGAGCAGGCCACGGAGAGGCGCGCGCGAGGGAGGCGCGGCTTCGCGGCGAAGGCGGCCGTGGAGGAGGCGGCGAGGGCGGCCATCGATCTCTGCTTCTGCTTCTGCTTCTGCTTCTGCTGCTGCTGCTGCGTCCGGCGTGGAGCTGGAGCTGGGGAGAAAGAGACGAGCTTATTGGCACTGTGTGCGGGGTGGAGCTTTGGGATCACGAAGAAACGCGCTCGGGATAAGGAGGCGCGGTGCGAGTGGGTGAGGCGGGGATAAGGGGGAGTGAGGTGGGCGCTGCGGATTGGCGACGGGGCATCCGGCGTGGCCGCGTCGGCGCGGGCGCTCGGATTTTGTGGGGTCGCCGCTTGCTTTTGGGCTTGTGGCTGCGGCGAGGCTGCTGCGGCAGGGATTGATTCTGGGGTTGGGTCGTGTGCTTCCCATCTATATGCATGCTCAAGAAAAGTAAAGCTTGATTCTCAAGTTAGGATGTGTTTGGTTAAAAGTGTTAAAGTTTAACATATATTATAGTATTTTTATTTTTATTTATTAATTATTGTTTAATCATAGACTAATTAGACTTAAAAGATTCGTCTCGCAAATTATTCTCTAACTGTGTTTTAGTTTTGTAAATAGTCTATATTTAGTACTCCATGCACGTGTATCCAGAGTTAAAGTTTAACTTCCCAAACCAAATAGACCCTTAGACCATGTTATCCAGTCTAGAGTTAATTAATTGTTACATGTAGGTCCTAAATTTAGTCTCATTTAATCATTTTTTTATCAAACATTATGACTAAAAGAATTAAATGACCTTTAGCCCTCTCTAATTACTTTGGAGTGACTAAAAGGAACTAAACCATTTAGGAGGGACTAAAGTTTAAGAGACGAAACTAAATAGGATTAAAAATGAACTACCTAACCCACCTTACTAATAAAAAGTTATTAATCAACTTTCCTGAGCCAAGTGCAACTAACTATTAGATAAGGATCTAATAGGGCTCAACTAATAGGTTAACTAATATCCTTGCTAATAACTATCACCATTAATATATCCAAATATGCTCTAAGAGAGTTTGAATATCTAACTCATATAGGTAGAAACTTATCCAAATATTGACAAAAGTACACTTTCTATCTTATCTCTCTTCTTGGACCCATCACTTAGCTCTCTAGTCTACTCTCCCACCGTCTTTTTTTTTATTTTTAACCTTTTTTTTCAAAAGATTTTCTCAAATATACCCCTGATGGAATGTTTTTAGAAAATAGATCATCAACTTGATGCCATCATCATTGGCGCCAAGGACGGTACGGATATTTTCTGACCATATTCAAGATCGAATTCGTTTAGAGAGGTTCTGATTTGTCCGTATCAGAGTCCGAATATTTAACATCTGATACCGTATTCGTATCCGAATACTCAAATCGTGTATTTATGATGTCGACATCCAATCGTATCTTATCCGGCGTGATTGATATTATCCGAATTCGACCAGAAATATGAAAACAAATATGATATCGGTGATATCCGTTCGTATCCGATCCGTTTTCATGGCTAGTTATATAGCATGGCGCCATTGTTATTGACGCCAAACTTGGCGCCAAACTGTTAGAACAAGTACTATTATTCCAGAAGTTGACACAACTTCATTGTAGTCCAACTAGTTAGGGCTCGATCCCCTAGTGCTACATATTTTTTTGCTTTATTTTAATAAGCTAACATCAAAAATAATTTAAACTTAGTTATTATTAATATAAGAGAACACTATTTACGATTTTATAATTTATTTTTTGCTACATTTTAATAAGCAATGAAACAAGAAACAATAACTAAGTTTGGGTATTTTTCTTGTATATAAATAGATTAATAAAATAGTGAATAATGTTCTCTCATATTAAGAATAACTAAGTTTAGATTATTTTTTCTTTTATTAAAATGAAGCACTATTTTGTAATTTATTTACTTATTTTTTGATACATTTTAATAAGCAATTTAAGTTTGAATTATTTTTCTTGTATATAAATAAATTATAAAATAGTGAATCGTGTTCTCTCATGTTAATAATAACTAAGTTTAGAGAACACAAAAGTTATTATTAACATGTAATTTATTTATATACAAGAAAAATAAACTAAACTTAAAATGCTTATTAAAATGTAGTAAAAACTAAGTAAATAAATTACAAAACCGGGCCAACAATTTTCAATCCGCAATGATCCTCACCATGTTATTATAGCTGCTTTTACTCCAAAGATATTGTGGGAAGAAGATTTCCACTTGTAGTTACTGTTTTCTTAGCATGCAGTTTGCCAATTGTTTTGTCGGTCACCAAAACCAAGATAAAAATCTTGTGAAAGTAAGTTGGACTAGTTTAGTAAAATTTTGTGGTGACATACTTCTAATGCTGGATCGGATGAGCTAAAAAATATTTCCCTTCATTCCAAAATGCAAAATGTTTTAGTTCTATCCTAAGTCAAAACATCTCTATTTTGATCTAAGTTATAGAAAAATGCATCAATATTTGTGACATGAAGATAGTACAACTAAATCTACCGTGAAATATGTTTTCATAGTGTATTATTTTGTATTATAGATGTTAATATATTTTCTAAACATTGTTAGAGCTAGCAAAGTTTGACTTGAACAAACTAAAGCATTTTACAGTTTGGAACAGATCGAAGGGTGTGGAATACAAAGAAAATGCCGCTGGTCTGAATGTTTTCCGTTCTGCCTCTCTCTTCTCTTTGCATCATTTGCATGGTTTGCTGATCTACAGAACCAGATTAGCATCTGGCAATTTTTGGTAAAAAATGTGCATCTCCTCCGAACCAACGGCGAATCCTCAGTGGCTTGTTGCTTAACTTGTTAGTGAGTTGTGCTCAGATCAGACATTAGCAACGTGTTTGGTTTCACGGATCAGGTCGTTCGGGCCAGCTCCACTCTAGACAACATGGTTTCCTGGTTTTACTTTTTTTTTTTATAAAAAAAACCAATGTCCGATTTACCTTATTGTTGTCAACACATTTGTACATCCATCAGCTAGTAGGGGCTAGGGGTGGAAAAATAAAATCCTCCTATGGACCCATGGTGACATGAATGAATGTTTGCACAAAACTTGGAGCACAACATTACACCGTACGTGTGCATCAGCTAGTCCTTGTAGCGAAGTAGCCATGTATCATTGTGTTCCTTCTATCTAGCCATGTTTTGTTGAGTGCGTCGTGCCATGGTTTGTCAAAGAGTTCCTTTGATGAAGAATCCTCTATCCTTGATTCCTTGTTGCCAAAGCCATTGGCTCCGTGTTTGATTCCATCTGGCAAGCACCGAGGGGCGGATGATCAAGTTCCTTTGTGAGGCCCCATGGCTTGCTCAAGCTTCGATTCCATCTGGCAAGCACGGAGGGTACGTTGGATGATCAAGTTCCTTTTTGTGGCTGTTCAACGCGCAAGTGCAACCATCTGCGCTGCCAGATCGTACGTCGCCTTGTAGAGACCCTTAGGTGTCTCTTCCTGATGCCGCTCATTCTAATTAATTAAGGCAATAAGGCAAAGAATGTAATACCCCCTGATGGCCTGGAGAACGAAGATACCACTGGCACAAGCAAGCAAAGCATGTCTAGATAACTAGCTAGTATGTGCAACAACTACAGCTAATCCTTCTAGCTACCCATATATGTACGCGTTGCTCTTGACATGTGTGCATGTGTACTTACAAAAGTTATTGATGACGGAATGGAATGATAAAAAAAATAGTAGTCCACAAGACTTGCAAGGCTTCCTCTGTCTCCTTGAGGGTGGTAGTAGGGGTAGACTGAAGTGCATCCAAACAAGACTTGCATGGAGTACCATTGTAACCCCTTAATTGCAAGGCATCCAAACAAAATGTCATTCAGTAGTAGGGTACCATACTAACCATTAACCCATCTACATGTCATTTCCCCTCATGAAACGGCAAGTCTATCTATTGAATAATAAATGCAAGGACCGCCCAAAGCGTTCAACGGATAAATGGCATGCTTCTGGTGTGCTACTATTGGGTTTTGAAAATCTTTTTGTCGGCTCAGATTCTAGCCTTGAGTTTCATCCAAAGTTCTTCATTGTGAGGCAATGGTGGTCGGCAGCAGCAAGGATCGTTGGTTGGGCGCTCCTAGCGTGGATTTCTATGTAATTCTCTTTTGATAGGAGTGCCCTGTTTAAGGGACTAGATGCATGTAATAGAACTATGAATGAAATCCAACCCTTTGTCTCAAAAAAAAGTAACGTGAGATGAACAATTTGAGGAGATTAGTGTGTTAGCTCACACGGGAGGCAATCAAGCAAAGAGGTTACATATAAATATATAGAGCATACAAGTGTAAGGGTGCAGATAGAGGATGGTATATATAAATGGGCCTATTCAACTGATTGCCATAGCACTATTGGCAGTCACTATAGAGTATTTATCTCTCATAAGAGATGCAGTGGCAGCACTGCCTTAAGTTCAGGCTGCTGCATCTCTTTTAGGAGATAAATAACGTATATATAATGAGTAGCACATGGCAAAAGCTCATTCATTTAGTGATGCGAGTAGAAAGTAGTGAATAGATAATGAATAGTAGGAAGCTAAGTAGTGAGTATTTACACATATGTGTGCAATGATGCGAAATGATCATTAGCAATAGCTAATTACATGATTAACCCCTTAATTGATCACATAAAAATAACATCAACACTCTCGTTCGATCAAGTAACTTCTAAAAACTCCCCTGTTCATCTGTTGATCACTACCATTGTTATTCCTTGAAAACCCTGTTGGAGAAACTAAGAAATTCTCATTGGTATACTAGGTCCAATAGGAAAAGTCAAGGAGAAACATCATGATAATCAACTATGATAGATCCATTTAGACCCTTGAGGGAATGTAAACTTAGTCGTAGTCTAAAGAAAATTGTCATTGACTATGTAACCAAATAATATGTCCTTAATGCCATCTTCTAAAACCCCAAACGCGCAGATGGTATGACATATACTTTTGTGCTCATATTGCCACATTAGTTAAATACTTTATAGGTGAAACCCCAAATCTCTAATATTAATGGCCCGTGTAGATGTCTAGAATTGAATTGAATTAGAATCCTATTGTTTTGGCAGATTATTCTGGTATTAATTCTATTGCAACCCACAACACCTAGGTAAGATCCATGGCCTAAAAAAATGAAAAGTTAGTTCCAATATTTTTACTACTGTTTACTCGCTTGTTCTCGGGCCCATCATCCGAAGCAATGACCCTAAAAAGATATTCTAATTTAGAAGACCCAAAAGGCTATAACACATTTATGAAATGTGAAGTATGGTAAAAACCTTTGTGAATAAATCAATAAGATTATCAAAAAACTTAGTTTAATTTGTAAAGCGCTTGGTTATTTGAGAAGTTAAATATGATACAAATACTAGTCTTATGAGGTTAATACACACGCTTGGTCCAATACCAAAAAAGAACTCAAATAAAATACCAAAGATACAAATGAACCACATGATCAATAAAAACACTCCACAATATCACAATACACATTGTGGATCCAAGGCCACATGCAAGTTATTAGATGCATGACACGACGTCCACAATCTACTTGTAGTCTTTACTTGCGATGGAATATGGATCCTCCTCTATAACTAACAACAAGGGCGAGTACAAAAATACTCGGCAGAGGAGAAGGTAAGAGTACATGCACAGAGATAATCCTAATGCCAGCTCAGGACTGAGGCCGTGTGCAGACGGAGGCAACATAATTCTTGGGTAGACTACCCAACATTTGAGAAAAGAAAGACATGAGTAATATATCATACATGTAATTGGAAGTTTTTTCTTCTTTATTATAGTCCAACAACCTGATGGGCCAACCAGCAACCGAGCAATGAAGAAGCTACAGCCCAATTCGGTCCACCACACAGCAAACCTGATGGCCTGCTGCTGGTGCGCTTGTGCGACTTCAATTTTGGAAGAAACACCGTCGCGCCGTCGAGGGAACCAGCTCGTCGCATGGAATTTCTCTGCAGTCTTGGCTTAGGAATCTCTAACATTAAATTTCTCTGGCTTGATCCTCCACACTAGCCGTGTGTCTAATTTAGAATGCATGGCCTGTATCGTACATGGATGTTACTATGTTAGACAGGGTTCCTGTCTAAGAGGTTCAGTAATGTTGAACCACCAGCGGCTGGGCAGTCTGCAGCTCGTGTGCTAGTTATTCTTCGTCGCTAGTTTCTACTAAGCAGTCATTTCTTGTATCCTAATGTCTCCCATTCGAAAGAAGTTCACACTTTCATCACAATGATCCACCATCATGTGAGGGATGCACCAGCAGAAAGTTACCAAAACTACTGCAAATAATGAAAGAAGCCGGCTGGGATGAAAGATTGCAGAAGTGAAGATCACACAAGATGTTAGTGACTAGGCCACCAGACTGACCATCAATCATTTTAACTCTAGCTACACACGCGCTTTCCTCATGAAACGGCATGGCACTCAACTCTTGGGAAACGGCAAGATTGGTGGAGCTCGTGGGAGGCAACGATATGTATGTAAATAGGACAGAGAAGTGTAGCAGTGAAGAGGGCTGATCTTTAATTTGTTAGGTACTTTACTATCATGGCGATGAGAAGAGATTTCCACTGCAAACGTTACTGTTCTTTTAGCAGTTTGCCAACTATTTTGCCGGTCACCAAACCTAGATAAAAATCTTGTGAAAGTAACTTTGACAAAATTTGGGTAAAATTTATGGTCTCGATTGTACTTAATGGTATATCAGATTAACTAAGAGTTATGCCCCGCATGAGTTTTAGATTAACTAAGAATACTCTCCCTTTGTTCCAAAATGCAAAATGTTTTAGTTCTATCCTAAGTTAAAACTTCTCCACTTTCATCAAATTTATAGAAAAAAAGATATGTCATAGATATCCGTATACACTACTGAAGAGGTCTTTGAACAATTGCCAAAATCGTCAATAGTCTTGGCAGTTTTGGTCCTCGGGCTACTGCACAGAGCTATCGGAGCAGGGACCCTTTAGTCCCGGCTCGTGTTACGGCCCGGGACTAAATGAGGTACTTTAGTCCTGGTGCTAGCTGTATGTCATAACAAACTCGATGAGTGCCGGCGGCGGCGTGGCTAGATGAGAGTGCAACGGTGAGGCTGGAAAAGCCTAGCAACTTCTTTCAAGAAGAAAACGACACCAAAGTTATTAGATGCATGCCACGACTTCCACGTTCTATTCCTCCTCATCTATAACCAACAATAAGCGTGAGTATAAAAGTACTCGACAAAGCAGGGGTAGAAGTAAGCCTAGTGTTAGCTCAGGACTAGGCCGTGTGTAGGTGGAGGCAACATGCTGGTTCTTGGATACTGATCATGGATCTGTCTATATGAAACTTGAGTGATTTGACCGTTTTGATCACTCAAGCAATTTGATGGTACAGATCACACAAACATAAGACAAATAAAAAATTGTGTGATTTATGGCCTTTGCTCACACGAGTAACAGAAAGGGCCAAATCACATAAAAACAAAACAAACAAAAATCAAGTGAAACAGAGATTCATATCACACGAATTTTGGATACCCTTATAAACACAGCTACATGCACGATTTTTTTTTTACAAAAAAAATAGAATTGAAATGAGTCCATTTCAGTAAACAAAAAAATAAAAAAAAACAAAAAGAAAAAAAAATTCTATGCACTGCAAAAAACGAAAACTGTTTAAAACCATTTCAAGAAGGAAATGAATCTGATCAATTAATTAAAAAAACAAAAACAAAAACCCAAAAAATTTCTATGAATTGCAAAACACAAAAAATTGGAAACTATTTGAACAACCAAACAAAACACAAAAACGCAAAAAAAATCTACTATCATTGTAACTAATTGTGTACTACTTACTGCACCCAACATAGAAAAAAACCTAAAATTTGCAATATACATAGCTAAACCAAAATAAATATGATGGCATCCTATTAAAGACTCAACTTAGTAATAAACAAGTAATGAACTTTTAATACTTAGTACTACTTACAAAAATAGTACATATAAATTACACCTGAAGAACAACTGTAAATGAAGTTGAACTACGCTATAACTATCCAGCTATGGCACGAAGGTAAATGATGCAGCAAGCTAAACATTGCAAAACCTAGCTGGCTAGAGCCATAATGAAATAAGAATGTTGAACAAAAAAATAGCTTACCAGCGACATTTGACCAAACTACAAAGTTCACAATTGTGAAGCCATGACCAACAAAAAATATCCGGAAGGCCAACAATCCATCAACAAATGAGTAGGCATTTTCAAATTCAGAGCCTCAAAAGAAAGTGTGGGCATATTCAAACCATTAACAGCCTACAAGTTTATTAACAACAACCATTTAGAATATATAAAATTAGAAATAGTCAAGTAAATAAGAAATAGTTATATTAAAATTGAATACCAATTACAACTAATGAACAACTATAAGTGACGTTGAAGTCTACAGTAACTGATGAACAATTATAATTGTTAAATGAAAAACAAAATCCTTGCCAAGCCAAGGTAACTTTTTAAACAAAGAACTAGTTACAGTAGTGATGCCTATAAATTACACCTAATCGATAATAGTAAGTGAATATAAAATGTACTGTAAATACAAAAATATACGTAGAAGCAGAAAGCCGGTATTTACAAAATAGAGGAGTAAGACAAATTCTATAAAAATAGGAAATAGATTCAGGAATACAGAACACACAAATGACATAAATTTTGGAGTAGAGAAGTACATCACATACTAAAAAGTCTCACCTTGCAAAAACTTTGTTCAATGTCTCATCATATTCTGAAGCTATGTTGTTCAACAAACACAATATTTTTCTATGGTTTCCTTAGACTACTCAACCATAGACCAAGTCCTCAAGGGAGATGATGCAGCAAGCTAAACATTACAATGCCTAGAGCAAGAGTAGAGGAAGAATGGTGAACAAACACATAGTTTACCAGCAAGTATTGGGCTAACTATAAAAGTCATCAACAGGGAAGCCATTACCAAAAACAAATCTCCAGAAGGACAATAAATAAGCAAAAAATAAATAGAAAATCAACTCGAGAATTCAAGGATCTACAACAATCGAACGAGAAAGGGACCAAAAACTCACCAGCAACGGCAAATCGGAAGAGACGACCCAGCTCCGCCTCAAAATCGCCTCAACCACTGCCAGTGACGAGAGCGAGACGAAAAAGCACGGGGAAATGAACGGACGCGTTCAAAACAGTAAAAAAAGGCGTGTTTCCCCAAAAGATGTGGGGCACAACAGGAACCACATAAAGGAGACTCGGAATGAATGAGGGAGGGCATAGATGAGCACAGAGCAACATCAAACGGCCAGGAAATTCGAGTGAGCAGAACCAAAAAATCACACACGCAAAGTATAGCTTTTCTGCAAAGAATACACAACATTTGAGAAAATGACAAATATATCATACTTGTAACTGGGAAGTTTTATTTATTAGTCCAACAAGCTGATGGGTAAACCATCAAAACTAAGCAATGCAGAAGCTACAACCCAATTTGGTCCACATAGCAAACCTAGTGCACTTGCACAACTTCAATTCTGAGTGCCCGGTAAGAGAAGCGTCATCTCACGGCGTCAACCGAACCAGCTCATCTGCTCCACTTCCATCTTGGGGAGAGTATGAGTTAGAGCTACAGAGGCTGTGACCCTAGATCACATACTCTCATTTCTTTTGTACCATCATGTCTGCTATCCTAATGTCTTCCATTCCAAAGCAGTTCACACGTTCATCACAAGGAGTGGTGCAACGATCCGATGCACCAGAAAGTTCCCAAAAAGCTGCAAAAATAATAATGAAAGAGGCCAGCTGGGATGAAAGATTCCAGGAGTGAAGAATAGACAAGATGTAAGTGATCACTAGGCCACCAGGGTATGTATTACCGGACTAACCCATCTACGTGCTTTCCTCAATAGATGGCATGGAACTCAACTCTTGAAAAACTGTAAGTCTATCTCAACAATAATGCATGATTCATGAACAAGACAGATTGGTGGAGCTTGCGGGTGGATCGAGTATACATAAATAGGGCAGAGAGGTGTGTAGTGGTGCAAAGGCCTAATAATTTTGTTAGGTCTATGGAATCATGGTGTAGCATATTGGCAAATTTAAGTTCATTTATTAGGTCTCTGCTTTGCCATGGAACCATGGTGTGTAGTAGTGCTTTGTCATATGGCCAACAATCCGATGCAAATTAGGTCTTTGCTTTGCCTACTCTGTTGGACCGTGCTTTTTCCACCCAAACCGACGTGAACGACACATATTTAGGTTTGGGTGTCGTAATGGCTAGTCTGAGATAGTCTTAATATTTTTTCGTCCCTTGCTGTGATCTCACTGCATCTTCTAACTCCACCATATACAACGATCGAGAGCTGTTCTCCACACATGCAGGTGCTCAGTCGCACATGCAACTGTCAAGATCCAGTTCAAAGAGAATCTGAGTTGCACGTTGACACTTCGGTTTGCGTGATGGAGAATGCTCCTCCCATTGCCGTGCAGTCTGCCGCAAAATGAGCTCTTCATATGCTGCTGTGCGACCAGTACAAGCTGATCAAGGATGGTCCCTGCCTACTACCCGGAACACTCCACTGTAGGATACCCCGACCTGTATTCCTGATGCCGCTCAATCCCAACAAAATACGTACTGTCATGTGTCGCATGCATTGACCTCGTGTAATGAGCGTTAGTGGTGATATACTTGACTGAACTAGGGAGGAGGGCTAAATAGAGCAGCAGGGCATGCAAGTGAGGTCTAGAACTATATATGGACACTGTATAGATATGCAGCACCGACATATGTTTTGCTGAATCATATATACCGCGCTCAATCTCACAAGCTGGTATATATATATATATATATATATATATATATATATATATATATATATATA
>Ga0182004_10000427_pt1 | contig 25018 bp, 17 predicted proteins | sample Sormic07211540_1_FD_120479 | JGI IMG/M metagenome (GOLD analysis project Ga0182004, IMG submission 120479) | Endophyte microbial communities from Sorghum bicolor roots, Mead, Nebraska, USA - 072115-40_1 MetaG | ecosystem: Host-associated > Plants > Roots > Unclassified | place: USA: Nebraska...
GTCATGAAGGAGTCTAGTTGCCACGATCCTAAGATGGATGCATACTGCAAAACGGTCCGGTGCCTGGAGGAAAATTCGACGGCCTCGAACTTAACCATGTGTTGAGAAAATACAATGAGGCCGCTGATGCACTCGCAAAAATGGCATCCGAGCGGGCTACGGTCCCCAGACGTCTTTGTCAGTGACCTCTACAAGCCCTCCATTGACTACAAAGAAGACGGAGGCTCGGATGGTTCCTCGACCGACCCAGGTCTGAACTCCGAGCCCTCCGCGGCTCCTAAGCCAGAGGCCATGGACATCGAGTCCGAGGCACCGGCACCGGACGACTCGTCGAATTGGCGTTATCCACTCCTTCAATGTCTCGTCGACGGCACTCTACCCCTAGACCAAGCCGAGGCGCGGCGAGTGGCTCGTCGTGCCAAAGCTTTTGTACTTCTCGATGGTGAGATGTACAAGTGCAGCTCCTCGAGCGTCCTCATGCGCTGCATCACCCGTTAGGAAGGAATAAAACTCCTTCAGGAAATACACTCGGGGGCTTGCGGCCACCACGCGGCACCTCGGACACTAGTAGGAAATGCCTTTCGACAAGGTTTCTACTAGCCCATTGCCGTGGCTGATGCCACTCAGATCGTCTGAACCTACGAAGGATGCTAGTTTTACGCTCGGCAGATCCACCTCTCGGCTCAGGCTCTGCAGACGATCCCCATCACTTGGCCCTTTGCTGTCTGGGGCCTCGACCTCGTCAGACCACTGCAGAAGGCACCCGGGGGCTTCACCCACTTGCTTGTCGCAATCAACAAGTTTTCCAAGTGGATTGAGGTCCGACCTATCACAAGAATCAAGGCAGAACAAGCAATGCTGTTCTTCACAGACATTATCCATCGATTTGGAGTACCCAACTCCATTATCACACATAATGGCACACAGTTCACCGGACGAAAATTCGTGGAATTCTGCGACAGACACCACATACGTGTGGACTGGGCAGCAGTGGCTCATCTTAAGACAACCCACATATAGATTAATTAACTGAACTTACTGTCATGAATTTTGTATCAGCCTAGATTTGTTTTCTCTTGGAACATGAACTGAATTCTTCTAAAATAGAAAAACAACCCACATATGATTGTACCCCTTCTTCCTATGTGATATATTCTCAACATAATTTTAACATATATTAATTATTTTTCAAAGGTACCATGTTTTTTTGCCATTTATGATAACAAGAACATAATATCTTTAAAATGTTATCTTACCTATGTCTGTAATTGGTTTCACTTGTTTTAATAATGCTATACTGTTGATATAGACTTTGTTTATATATTAGGTGTTGCCATAAAAATAAAGCTGGATTCTGAACACTTTATTCATTAGCATCTTTGTTTTTTGTATTTACCTTTTCCAAGCAATGGTGAGAGAACATCTGGCGATCAGGATGATGATAATGTATATTTTAACTTTATCTCCAGTGTGGTCGGGAAAATTTGTTTCAACGAAACATTGGGTTGTAGCTGGTGCTGATGGCGTGTTCATTCGTGTCTACAACAAAGTCAATGTTCTTGAGGCTCATACTAATCACATCAGTGCATTGCAGTCCATCCAACTCTGCTATATCTGCTATCGTCATCTGATGGCAGGTTAATATAACTGTGGGACTGGGATAAAGAACGGACGTGCACTCAAATATTAGAAGGACATTCAGACTATGTGATGTAGGTTACATTCAATCCAAAGGATATTGACACCTTTGCAAGTGTGGCTGCCTGACCTGCTCTCGCTTTGGCTTCTATAATTGTGGGCTTGCTCAGGAGAGGGTGATTTACAGGCTATATCCATACTTTTGAGTCAGAAGTTCTGTCCGCCAGATGGGACATGCGAGCATACCAGACGGATATGGCCAGGCCACGGCCCATTTAGAACGTTGGTACGGGGTTCCTCCGACCGTTGCCTTCTTCTTGCACCATTAGATACTGCTGCACTTCACGCATTATTAGCACTGGTCAGGGAGGGCCTGTTGCCCCGGTTCCCAAGCTAGTGTTGCTCTTTTCAGGACTAAAGGCCCACCCTTTAGTCCCGGTTCAGGGCACCGGTGCCATAGCCCTCCCCCTTTTAACACCGGTTGGTTATACCAACCGGTTTTAAAATGTCCTGCCAGATGCCACGTTGCAGGACCATTTAACACCGGTCGGTACCGGTGTTAAAGGGATCCTTTGTTTTTCTTTTTTTTTCATTTCATTTATTCAGTTCTGTTTATTATTTATATATAATAATAATAGGTTTGTCAATACATATTTTATGCTGATATAATAATATATATATATATATATTACACGTATACTAAGCATAAATATTATTATAGGCTTAGCTTTATAATTAAGCTTTGTCTATAATAAAATAAATAGGCCACATTAATAGTTAAATTGATGGATATGTAACAAGCTTATATATAGTTTTATAAGTACAAGATTCGTAACATATATATACATAGAGTTTTTTCTCTGAATCTCTAAAGTTGATACAAATAATCATCGTTGTTTGTAATAATCGTTGCCGTTGAAGTGAAACTCGCCGTTTGGATTGATCACTTACTCGCGGAGGAATCCTGCTATCGTCTCTTGAATAGCTTTGATGCGGTTTTTTTGCATGACCTTTTTCCTCAACCATTCCATCTTTAATTTGAAATAAAAGAAAAAAAGTATTAGTTATCTAAGTTATTCAATGTAATTGAGGAGATAATGAAAAGAGACATGTAACGTACTCTGAGGGTCTCTGTAGGTGTTTGATTGACGTATACCATCAGGAATTTGCAGACGTAATATCCACATAGGTTGTTCCCCTCTTTCTTGTCTTAAACACCACTGTGCGATATATAAAAAATATTAACGACCACGACAATAAGAAAGCTAAAAGTTAGCGAAAGTTTGCTAGCTAGTACAACTTAATTGTGGATGAATTATATTAAGCGGTGCTTTACAACCAATGAGATGTTCACGGTCAATAAATCTTTCCCAAACCCTACACACAGCCATTGTAGATCGTCAACTAATAATTGAAGAGTCATACCATGATATTCTTCTAGCTGAGATCGACATTACGTACTAATAATGTTTACCATTTGTTGATAATTTTCTTGCGGTTTTCTCAGTGAGTTGTAGATTATCAACCGGTTCTTAGGAATTTCAATGACAATGAGTATCTAGTGAAAGCTATTTATTAGACACACATATATATAGTCAGGCCTATAACTATATAAAACCCGAATCAAGTAATAATAAGTAAAATAAAATGTGCATGCACTTAATAACTATATAACTCACTCAAAGTTGTAGGGGAAGAGTATTTTTTGTTTTTCTTTATGGTTCACGAAGAACCTTATAAGATTGGTGCAGACTTCTGTCTTATAAGATGTTGTTCACACTGCCTGCGGAGCCTTGAAAACAATATAAGGGTCAACAAACCCAATACTATTGTCATTTTTTGCTTCTGAGCTCTCTCATTTGGTGCCTGCATATATACATACAAATCTTAAGTGTGTAAGAATTATATACATATAATTATAGAAGGTAGAAGTTTAATAAAAAAGAAAGAAATATTACAGAGAAACGCAGGTGACGAGAGATTTGTCGAGAGCGTCGAGGTGACAAATCTTAAGTGCGTCGAGGTGACCCTTGTTTACTCCCTCTTTCGACACTTTATACTCCATCACAATCTTCTGCCCACACTTGCCGCAAGTAATGAGAGGGAGTTCCGGCCGGTATCGCTTTTGAACCCGTTGGGAGACCGAGGACCCGGTCACGGTTGCCATCTACTATCCATACTCAATTTTTAAACAATTATGAATTTCACATTTTCTAGTAAACTTGTATGATTAAAGAAGAACCTAATAATATCCTTTATTTGTCTAGTTATTTCAACAATTTTTCTAAATTATACAATGGATATTATGTAGTAATAAAAACTTATCAAGTGATATTAACAAACCAATTAATTTGAACTATCCAACTTTCTGAGATCATTATTGTAAACTATATACATTAATAAAATTCCAATCCTCTCATATTCTAATATAAAGAAAAAAAGATTTAAAAGATACTATAATTCATTCTTGCAAACTACATTAATACTAGGTCAACCATGAAATATGATATATATATATATATGGATACTAATTCAAGCGAATGATTCAAAATAATAAAGTGGATTTGAGCTAAAAATGATGGGAAAATCACAAGCCAAAAACAACATGGAAAAGACAAGAAAGGATGAAGATAGTCACCTCCAAGTACAAAGAGACAAATGACGGAGTCGAACAAGATCAACGACGGGCGTCGGAGATGAAGAACAAGGAAGAACAAGCAAGAAGAACAAAATGCAAGCTCTAAGAACCACAATGGTGCTCTATGATTTCAAATGACCCAGGTAGAGGGGAGGAGAGGTAGCCCTGGTCTATAAACCGGACCCTTTAGCACTGGTTCAAGGCATAAACCGGTGCTAAAGGGTCCCCTTTAGCACTGGTTTATGCCTTGAACCGGTGCTAAAGGGGACCCTTTAGCACCGGTTTGTAACAAGAACCGGTGCTAAAGGGTTCTTGCTCTGACAGTACTGGTCAGTAGCCGTTGGGCGGGCCCCTTTAGCACCGGCCCGTGTTACAAACCTGTGCTAAAGGGGTCTTTAGCATCGGGCCGCAAAAAGAACGAGACTTTTGGCGATTTTGGACATCGACCAATGCCTCATTCTGTAACAGTGAGAATACCCCTATGTGATATAACTTGGTCACCTAGATTAAACCCTTAGTTACTACATTGCCATAAAGAGTAGTTTATGTCTGCACCATAACTGCCACTAATTATAGTTTGCAAAATTACTTAGTCAATTTACTATAACTCCATCAGACTTATAGACAGTCACTAAAATCAAATAGCATCTATGCATCACTGAGATTTGTTTCTATGTCTGGACCACGTGGTGCAATAAAATATTTGGGGATGGGCAGAAGGTAGGGGTGCAGCCTTGCGTGTGACAGGATAAGGTTGTGTGAAAATTTTTCAGCTCGCGCACCCGTCGCTTCCCTTCCGCTCCGTTTTTTTGCCATCCCTCTCTTACGTGTGGGCCATCCTAAGGAAGGGATGCTAATTTAGCTAGTTAATTGGAGATACAACGTAGCTGAGCAAATAATGGGACCGATTTAGAAAATTTTCTGACTTAGGCCTTGTTTAGATACACCCAAAAACCCAAATTTTTACAAGATTCTCCATCACATCGAATCTTGCGGCACATGTATGGAGCATTAAATATAGATAAAAATAAAAACTAATTACACAGTTTGTCTCTAAATCGCGAGACGAATCTTTTAAGCCTAGTTACTCCATGAGGTGATAATGTTTATCAAATAAAAACGAAAATGCTACAGTGTCAAAATCCAAAAAGTTTTTGGATCTAAACAAGCCCTTATGCACAGGTTGTTCAGTGCAGTTGAGCCGGAAGGGTGGAACAGGACAGTTAATTTGCACTCAAAACCGAAACACAGCAACTACAACATCAATGCAGCCTTTGTCAGAGGATCCAAAGAGAACCTTAGTTAATTAGTGGAGTTATATCACGATCGGAAGTGGGTGTTGGAATATTTTATTTACTGTCTTGTATTAATAAAATGGTTCCTTCGCTTGGAGTTTGATATTTATTTAGGCCATACTGTAATTAGTATTAATATATTATGTTATCCTTTAAAGGCACATGTATTGTACGTCCGACGCCGCAGGGCCTCCCTCTGTATCTATATATAGCATGTCTTGTGGAACCAAACACAGGGGTGGCTTCATATGCTGTCAGCGTGCCGGTCACACAAGCATAAAGTTACTTGTGCTCTTCTAGTTTACTTCCAGTTTTCGTGATATATTTTTCTCGTACCAAATAAATTTTGCTTTGGGATGGAAGGCCTCAGGATTCTATGGGATACATCGTCTCAGAGAAATCTCTCCATCGCATATACCTGCCTCGAAGAGCAACAAGCAATGATCCACATAATTTTTCAACTTCTTCTCGAGAGCAGGGAGATGACCACATGCACACACTAACGCAGACCGCTTCTTTCCGTGTGGTCAAATAGCAAGCCCGTTGGCCCGCAGCCGCCGCCAGGGGAGCTGGAGCATCCCCTACGTCACGGGGCAGCTGGGCACCTTTGCCGCGCTCGAATTTGGTTGCAGGTGCTGCACTGGTGCGCCATGGCCCAAGCAAGAGAGAGAGGCACAGGTGGAAAGCACGGCACCTCTCAAAAACAATCAGCCAAACTCATCATCCCATCCCAATCCCTGACTTCCCTCTTCAACAAATCTAATGTTTCCTTGTTCAGCTCATGAAAAGAAAAAGTTTTTTGGATACCGTAGGACAGTTGTATCTATAGCAATTAGTGTCTAATCATGCATTAGTTAGGCTAAAATATTTGTCTCATAAAATACATGCAAATTGTGCAATTAGTTATTTTTTTAATCAATATGCAGACTATGCAATTAGTTAAACAGTGCCACCAGGCCACAGCCGAGCCTCCTCCAACAAAAGGTCATGGTTAATTAGGCCTTAACGGAGGCGGTTGGCCTATCGGTTAATGTTCTCGGAAAAACCACAAAACGAAAAACTTACAGCTTTTGATGAGTTGAACCCACAACCTCGCTCAACACTCACTACTACATAAACGAACTTCTGTGACGTTGCTACTGTTCACTCTATGGCGGGCGTTTTCTTTGCCCGCTGCTGTAAATCGTGCGATTTACCGCAGCGGGCACTTTTAATTAACCGCGACGGACACTTTTGCCCACTGCGGTAAATCAATTTACCGCAGCGGATATCTTAATACGTCCGCCATAGAAAATATATATTTTCCGTGGCGGACGTATTAAGATGTCCGCTGCGGTAAATCGATTTACCGCAGCGGGCATCTTAATATGTGTCTGCTGCGGTTAATGGGATTAACCACAGCGGACACCTTATGTTGCCCGCTGCGGTAATTTCATTTTCCGCAGCAGACACAGGCACCCGCCACGGTGAGGCCACGATTAACTGTGACCTTTCATTCGTGGCGGACGCCAATGCCCGCTGCGGTAAACGTAAAGTGTCCGCCACGGTTAAACAGTTGTGTAGTAATGACTATCACCACTCTACCACTACACCACACAATTATTTATGCTTTATATATAATATGCTATCAATTTATATCAATATTTTGTATTTTACATTGGGTATGAAAAACCTTTTTACTACAATGTTTTAAATTTTGCCGAGTATTACAACTTTGGTATATGAAGTATCACCATCAGAGATAGTTTGAAAAAAATCACAAAACTGAGCCTTAAAATATGGGAATTTCAAACATATATTTGAGACTCTAGTTGACTTTAAATTTAAAACTTATCAATATCAAACATGTAGATCAGGTGGGCCACTCCCCCTACCCTTGTCAGGAACGAGATCATCTAACATTGGCCTCCAGAACGTGTGCCTGCAGTGCATCATCGTATCCATCCATTTTAGATCGAACCATCAGATTCTAAAACCACTGGACTTAGCCAATTTAACAGGCTGCAGCCGGCCCATCTTAGCCCAGCCACGCTACTCCCCTGTTCCCCAGCGTGACTCGCCGATAGTTAGCCTCTGTCGCCATTGTGGACTTGTCCGTCCCCTGCACTGAGTGGTGTGGCTGCCATCGGCACCGCTGTTGCAGGTCGCGGCCAGATCGGTAGGCCTGTCCTCGTCAGGCGAGTTCTCCACTTGCTGGCACTCCCCTCCACTCCCTTCATGATCTGGTGGCATGGCGCATCATCTGCATCTCCATCTCGCCGACGCTTCCCTCCGTACCACCGAGTATCGTGGCCATCCATAGGCAGCTGCATCGGTGGTGCTCCTCACCACGCTGGCATTTCCTCCACGCCACTGCGTTGATTGCCACCATGGTTGCAGGCGGCAGCACTCCATGGCCAGGCAGCTGGTGGACGGTGTTCAGTACAATGAGGAAGACTGTGTTTTCTGTATGTTGTAAACTGTGTTCCAGTAGTGCTGTAAATTTTGCAAGTGCAACATGTGCAAATTGTGACTATACGAATTGTAAAGATTGCCATCGTGCAAGTGTGAGCAACCTTCCATTGTATTTGTAAATTGTTGTGTAAAAGGTTATTCTGTAATTGCAACTTCAGAGACTATATTGCCTGGAATGCACAAATTAGAACAAAACCAATTTAATTACACATGAAGAGAGGATGTGAGTGGTGAGATTTTTGGAACCTGTATGTCGATGCAGACCGAGCAAAACCTAGATATGTCGATCACTATCGCATTGGACCAAGCGACGCAGCAAATGTCGACTGCCGCCGCGAGCGACTGCACTCTCATCAAATACACGAGGAATGGCGCAAAAAACCAGTAGTCGCGCCAAAAAAAGAAGGTTGCGTCTCTTTTCTACTGGACAGACCGTGCTCTTGCATTGTTGGCCCAAAGCCCAGCATACAGAGGAGGGCAACATATCACCGTTCGATACAAACATATGGTCAGATTCCTTGCGACTGCAGTGGCAACGTTAGATGATCTCGTTACCCCTTGTCAGGCATCCTCCGAAAATCATGTCTTCTCTCCATGACCATACCCGAAGGTCCAGCCAAAATTGGGAAGAACCTGTATTATTGACCTGGAACATACCCTGAAACCATCTTTGTCTCAATGAATCAAAAGAAAGCCACGTTTAGGCGGTTTCGGTTTTGGGGTAAAAGAGAGCGTGGGCTTCACCATTTGTAGCTTAGTTTTGGCTTCATAAGCTACATTCTTATATGTGCTTGTTTAGCAGGGCTTTTGATTAACCCAGTGGAGAAGCCCAACGAAAGGTCGAGCAATTAGGAATTTGTAGTCAAATACTTTCTTTGTCATGATGCACATAGTCTGCTCTCCATTTTGAACTCTCTGCCTCTATATATATACTTCCATTGTGTTGAGAACAACAACATATATTGCTCTTTGTAATAAACCTAAACCACCAAAGCATTTAGGTCTGTACTCTGGTATGTCCTTCCCATTTAATCAGACACCATTTCTTCTTGTTACCCCAGCCCCTGCCAGCAATTTACAGGCCTTTATAAGCGCATCAAAAAGCCCTGATAAAACTAGAAAAAACAAGAGCATTCAAGATCCAGCATGTTGTACAATACTTCCATTGGATTAGAAGGGATCAGGATTCGAAGAAGCACAAGCTCTCCATTAGGTCCGGCTCTAGGCCAGGGTGATCGATGCAAAATGGCCCAGATCGCATGGAGGGCCAGAGGATATATGTATATATGTATTATGAATGTGTACTGTAGTTGGATTATTGGAGGGCTCAAAAGTCTACACGCTGACAGCAGGATGGAATTGGAAGTGGCACCAGGCACACTAGGATCCGCGCCATGTTGCTGACTGCTGTTGTGACCCTTATCCTCGACTGGAAATCATCAGCAAGCTCAACACCGCACTAAACTGGTGCACCGCTGTCCCACTACCTTTTGGATCAGATGAATATAAACCCATGGCCCAAATGTAATTGCTCCATGGCCTGGCTATTTATTTGGTCGGCATGTTTAGCTTCGGTTGTTATTTTCAATCATAGGCTGGTAATTATTTTATATGCCAGATTGTGCATCAAAACAGCTTAAGACATTTCTTTACTAAGCAGTGAAACAACATTTTTACTCTTGTTTGAGGTAGTCTAAATTTTTTGACTTTTTTTGTGGTTTCAATTTTGTCGAGTATTGTAGTCTTTTATATAAACAATATGCACAAGCTGTTCATTAGGTAGTCTAAGCGCTTATCTGTACAATATAGGTTTTATCATGTTCAAATGAATGATAAATCGTAAAGGGCCCATGGTGTCATGTTTGTCCAAGGGTTGTCAAAACTAAAAAAACTGGCTCTGCTATTCCACTGCCGGTTCATTAGTTTGGTGTCATGGAAAATGCAATGGTCACTTGTCCTCAGGGCTCCAACACAGCGGCTGTCTCGGGTATTGTTGCATCCACACTATGTGTGGTTTGAAAGTTTTTAACATTTATTTTTATGTTCATTCATATCGTAGTCATCACATATATAAGTTAAACAAGTTCCTTGTGAAGAAATAAAAAATACAGTTTCTATGTTGTTGCAGGAACTTGATATTTCAAGCAAATTAAAGTATGAGCGCACAGGCTACAAAAAGCACAAAACTTGTTTATCTTCTTGAACAACATCGAAATTGTTCATCCTTTTTCCACATGTAGTGGTGGGATAATTGCCTGCCTGTATGTTGTTTTAGCATGACAAAATTCATGGTGCTTGGAGAAATTACTGCCACATACTATAGTAATTTCTTCAGTTATAGGTACTGCCTGTATACAAAATTTTACTTCTTTTACGAAGGTGGTAGGATAGCTGCCCATTGTATTGAAAAGAAGGGGAGCCTAGTTAGGCAAAGATTTTTTATTACGAGATGTACTATATTTATTTATTATTATTATGGTAAAGTATTTATTTTATACGAAACTTGAAAGGGAAGGAACAACCTTTCCGATGAAGAAAGACACACTGCATGTCTCTATCCAAGTTTATCTTGAACTGTACTTACACAACTTAAAATGAACGTCCAATCCAGAGGAGCTGAATCTTGGGGCAGTTCTGGGCCAGTCGTGGCCCAGGAAGCTCCCACTACACCATGAAGTTCTCCTACAGCCACAGCTTCACATGCTGCAGTTCTCCTACAGCCGTCTGGCCTCCATGACACTGTTGTTCATCCACCCCGCCAGATACTTCTCTGTTCTCTATTTGTTGGTGATACATACGCTGGCCTCCCTCCCTCCAGTCAATCTGAGGTACTTGTCTACTCCAATTTGAAATCCCAAGCATTTGTAGGATTGTAGCTGTAGTATGCGTTCAATCGGATTGAAAATTGAAAGTAGAATCATGATTCTAGTACTATAGATTCTTCACAGTCTCTACTGTACCTCGGACAAGAGAAAAATACACGAATGGCGTCTGTGCCTAAACTCTTGTATTACGGAATGGGCACCAGCATGTGCGAATTAATCATACTCCATATCAGGCCGGGGCTCACTAATTTTTTTTTGAAAGAAGGGGCTCTCTAATGTGGGAAGACAAGATCACAGGTGTATTCATTTTTGGCATGTGACACTTCTCGGATACACTAATTATAGAAGATCAGATCAAAAAATTTGAAAACTGCAGAGTTCAGCTAACAGTACTGATTGCAATAACAAGAGTAATATACCAGCCATAATCCTTTAACTTGTTTGGGAGCTGGCTTGAGTTAATAAGAAATTGTGATGTTGTCATGCTAGCAGGCTGGTAGCATGATAGTTAGGCACAATTGATTTGAGGCCCATGTTGCTAGAGTAGATGGATATATATAGTAGGGAAAGACACTGTGATGCCACCAACCAAGTCTGTGGCAGATGAAATGAGGAGGTGTGAGGGCCGGATGATAGGAGGTTCCTTACTATATATGAAATGAACTACCATTGTGATAAGAGATTCTATTTTTGAGACATGGGATAAACACGAGTCTTGTAAAATTGGGGTAGAGAGAGATAGAAAAGGGAGAGAGCTGAAGAATAGACCATCTAAAATATTGACAGGACTGGAGGTCTGAAGAATAAAGCGGCAACAATGTGATAAGTTGAACCACTATGTAACTGGGCTATGGGGACTCCACTAGCAACTCAGTTCATCCGAGCCAATACATGTTTGAATCGTGCATATAGAATAGGTGATTTAGTCACGGTTATTTGTTTAACGATTCTGTGTGACCATGCGGTCAGAAAGGTGCATATATAGTTACTACAGAACCTCCTCTGGTCCGCCATCTTATGCATGCACCCATGGAGAGTCATGGAGACAGAGAGAGGGTGGGTGCATAAGGTCACCAAAGACACATTGCGCCACAAAGGGAAGCAGATCTATATCCTCTTGCGGGGCTATGCCCTGCAGCATGGCAGATCTACAGAGAGAGAAGAAACTATATATATAAGTTGAGTCCGTCCTTGTGTCTCTTGCGCAAGGCAGATGGTGTACCTGTGCTAGAGGATAAGAGGTGTTCGACAATAGCACAGCTGAGAAAGGAGATGCCAGATGTGATGCACACGCCACATGTTGTGTCCCTGCTGGCATTGTCCCTGCCTCCCTGCTGGGAGCACACTTAGTGTCGTGTGGGTCAATCAGAGGTGCCACCTGACCATGGCCTCATGACCAGAGCTGTCCCTATGCACATTGAATATACTGATGTTTGCGACCAAAAGATTATTACCCATACTGTTTTGCAGCCATTGAAACACATGCACCTTTATGTGCGTTTCGGTTGGAGACCAAGACAGTGCAAGAATTTGGTTCAGGTACAGGTAGGATGAAACCGTCTTCAATAGAGAATATTCCTCCAAGATATTGTCCCTCGCCATCCCTCAACAACTTAGGTATGAGTTCATCCCTTGCTGATGATGTTCTCTGCCATTGGTTGCTTTCTTTCTCTTTCTTCTTTTCATTTGGTTAGCGTTGGGAGTAGATAGAGGAGTAGGGAAGGTAGTAGAGCCACCGGCAGGGGCGGGAGTGTTGTATTCATCCCACTTCATTCTCAAACCGAACAAACCCAACCGCTAAGCATGTTTGATTTGCGTATATAGTGGATGAGAGGCCGCTGTGTGTCCGGCAACGGCAATGGCCAGCGGGGGCATGGTTGTAGCGCGTCAGAACATGATTGTGGTGCATCCGACAATGGCAGGACTGTCGGTGTTCGTGACAAACTCGGCAACGGGGGCGCATCTAGCCCCGGCCGGCGTAGCCACAGCCATAGCGTGTCCAAATACAACCAGAGGGGCCATGCTAGTGGCACAGTAGGCACCGGTCGGAGACCATAGGGGAGGCAGCGGCTAACCCTTGCCCCAGTGACCCAACATGCGCTACGGCCGTCTCTGTTGTTGGTTCAATCAAAGGAGGATGACGCCGATGAAGATGGTGATCGGTCGTGCACGGAGGGCTGTGCAACATTATCGTGAGTGGTGTCACTTGTTGTCAAAGCAAGTCGAACACCGAAGCCGATCAATGTGGTGCCTGATCAAGCCGGTGTGATCCAGCCAAACTCTAGGCGCAGCCGAGAGACCAGGATGTATCAGACGACAAAGGAAGAACCATCGACACCGGAGTTCATCAACGAGGCACAGGAAAGCGGGTTTCTCCGTTGATCAATTAGTTAGAGCCGAAAGGGCTCTACATTCAGGTAACGATCCGTGCTCTGTTGATATCAGATTGTCTAAGCATATTGTTTCGATGTTTGTGCATAGGTAGATCAGTGCTGGGGCACCATGGCAAGGGCCGCTGCCATCACCTCGTGTTTCTCTGCCAAGAACATTGGGTGATTTCATTGCCACGACTTCTGTCCAGAGAGGCTCACGAAGAATGCGTTGGTAATAAATGGTCATTAGTGATGTGTTTTTACGCATCACTGCTACGTTCACATCAGAGACACAACAAAAGTGACGTGCCTTTTCAGCGTCACTAATGAATTTCTAGATGCGTCACTAATGTGCTTTTCTAGCATAGTCCGACTGACTAATGTTGCTCACCTTGATGCTCGCGCAAAGCGGTTGGTCGGTTGGATGTTCTCTGAACCATCGGTGCAGTGTGACAGCAAGCTATACTTGTTCAAGGCCGTGGCTGGCCGTAGGGAAAAGCCGATGATCATGGTCAACTACAAGGGCAAGGAGAAGCAATTTATCTGTCAAGATGAAGGATATCGTTGAGGCCTACCTCAAGTTATTTAATTGTATTACATTAGGCATCATTTAGTAATGTTTTTATTGTTACCGCTCTATTTTGAATAATTGTTATATTATTGGTAGAGTGGCAATATCTCTGGCACAGTTACAATATATGGATATATGTTTATGAATAGTCAATTCATGTTCGCTGTGTATCAAAAGGTTTTCATAGCACGCGAATGTCTATGAATATTCGGTGTTTATGAATATGTTTATGAATAGAGTTGTAGCAAGAACATGATGAGATGTTCCAGGTCCACGATGCCCACATAAAGATTAGGTCGAGCACTACTTTCGTGCACTGACTATTCTCAACACAGTTCAGCATACTTAGTGCAAGATCTGTATAGTATATATTTCTAGGGTTTGTGTTAATGATGCAGGTCACGGCAGGGGGCCTTATAAGAGGGCCTCTCTAAAATAGGACCACATTAAGAGACATCCCTCTATAAATTGGATTCTTCAGTTTTTTCTAAAATAATTCATAGTAGCGGTAGACAAATATGCCTTGTTGAGGTATATTGAAATCACAACATGATTGATCTGCCTTAATTGTGCCATGACTTTTATGCTCATGACAGCCTCACAGGTGTCGATGCTTGTAAAAAGAGTCTATATGTATCCTCATAGATATTATACTATTGCCTCAGGGCAGCTTTCAAATATGAAGGCACAATCCTCATTCTCGTCCAATCCCAACTCCATAATTTCACTATGTCTTTATTCAATGCCATGTCATCTCCTTGTCCTCCCAATATATATTGAATGTCTATGGTAGTGTCCCACATGGATTCTACAGCTAGCTTCAACTCTAGGTGATGTGAACTGGCTCATCACTCTCTTAAATGCTCGATTTGTTGCACTTATTAAGGATCTGTTTTGGTTCTAGTGATGAAAACAGTAACACAAATACAATCAGGTCCCAGTGAAATGGCTTCATGGAACGAAAGGCGCTAAACTCTGTTTGTTTGACCGAGGTAATGACTTTGGGTTTAATTCCTATGTGAAAAAAGGAAGAAGGGAGAGATAAAAATATGAGCAGATGATAACGGGTGGAGGAAGAGGCTCACCGAGAAACGCTGATTCAAGGCTAGAATAACACGGGAGAGGCGCCAGTTGTTGGCGGCACACACAGAAGGGTATGCATATCCGATGGTGGTTTATTTTAATTTTCCCTTGAGTGTCAAGTGTGGGGCGACCGGATCAGATGGTGGTTTCTTAGTAGCTTCTATTTTTATACTGTTCAGTTCATTGTGATAGATGGTCCATATTTTTAATCATCCATGATAAAACATAGAAAATGTAGTATCATAAAATCTGTACTTATATATAAAAATAAGCATGACAAAAAAACAATCCCTCTCTACTGCACGAAGTAATTAGATGGCAATCCCTCCATCCCAGAATACATGATATTCTACTATTTAAAAGTACCCAAAAAGTTTTATGTGCATATCTGACGTATGGATGGCTAACTGCACATTAATGTTTTCAGTTCACCAAAATAAACCTCCATGGTTTCATGCATATCTAATGCAAGGTAATTGTTAGCTTTAACCAATGTGGCGGGCTACATGTAAATGGAAAAACAAATATAATAAAAATGGTATTAGTGCAACTGCATCATTTCTCATGTATCTAGTATTTTTTCTTTTTTGGCCCAGCTCTTGCCACACTGATTAACTTTGTAGCCTTCGAGAACCGGAGTCGTCATGAGATTGTGCTCACATATGCATGCTGTCAGCACTGCTTCGAAGAATGCCTTAATGCACTGAAATACCATGGGCGAGCCCTGTTTCCACGGTGCCACCCATTCACAAGAAACGACCAAGGTTGCGAATTGGGATACGGCAGGTGGTGAATTCATAGCAGCTGAGAGACAGCAAAGATAGAGAGAGACCGGTGTGAACTATTTGAAACCCGGATCTTAGGCGAATGAGCTCTGTTTTATGCTCCTCAGGCTTGGGCATACGTGTCCTCAGGTGGTAACAGCTCGGTTGGTGGAAAAATAAAGCTGCAACTGGGTAAAGGAACAACATTGTCGAAACACTAAATCAGTTTATTCTAATCTTTTCAACATTCAAAACTGTTGGGACCATAATATATTGAAATATAAATAAATTAAAAATTATATATTATACAATGGATACGATAATTTCCTTGCTCTGTCATTTTCATTCCCGTGGTCCGACCTCTTGCATTCTGTGGCAAACATAACAACATGGCAGGAATGTGAAACCCAATATAGGTTGACAACACTAGAACACAAAAACATTCTCACAACTTTTTTTTTCACTACATACCGCCTACTAATCTAGACGCCATACAATGCGCATCTGGACAGGAATAGCTAGTAGAAATCATTTGGAGGCATGGGTTGTAGAGCATGACCACAGGTACCAATACTCCAATTTCAATTGGCAGTTGACTTAAGCTACAACCACTAGACATAAATATTTTATGGGTGGTAGCTTATGTCAGTTCCTAGTACAAATGGTCCATTTTAGAAATCAATTTTAGCAATGGTTAATTAGAAATCCAATTCAAAATGCCCATCATTTTTTTATCAGAATCCATTCACAAGGGTAATGAACCTGTTTTATACTCGTTAGGGTTGCGTGGTTCAGAACATAACTAGTTATTTGGTGGAAAATAATTAAAGGCAACCCAGATATTGGTCATGCACAAGTTGGTTGAGACCTGCCACCAGGTCGAAAAACAAACAACTATGTCAAACACTAAATCAGTTTATTATCAGCATTTAATTCATCAAAAGTGTTGGGACTATAATACATTGAAAATTAAATAAATTTAAAATTTTATATAGAATATATATTAAATACAACTTTATTCATTGGGTGATGATGTGTAAGCTAAACCAGTTGTAGTAAAAGACATTAAGGATCATTATATGATTCAACTTTTTGCTAGCTGTTAATTGTTTTGGATCACTGAGTTTGATTGAATCTCCAACGATAAACTGACAACAACAATGTATCTAGTTGTAAACAAATTGAAAACTAGCATGCATCTATCTACATATGTACGACGCATTTCAGTTTCTCTGAACTTAATACACTGCAAACATTCAAGTGGTTGAATGCCTAGTTCCTTTCCAACCTTTTGTATTTCCTGATCTTCATATATTGTTCACTATGTCAACCAACCTCACCACACACAAGAACACTGGGTATGGGGCAAGGTCACCCATCTCTACTCTCGTAATCATCAAATATAACCCCTCCTTTTTCTCAATATTCAAACTTTCTCCTCAAATTTGCTCCATATATAGACGCACCAACTCCACATTCAAAATAATGTTTTCTTGTGTTTCTATGATAGTGCAACTTTAAGAACGGGAGCCATCTGGAATTGGAGATTGCCGAAGTTTCTCAATATATCTCTGTGGTTGATACAGCCACTCAACTGCTTTGGGTATATAGTTCCATCAACAATTATCTCGAGGACTTGGGGGACGACACAAGAGAAGATTAGCTCCAATTCCTCTGATCAGATGACAGCAAAAGTTGGATGCAAAGTTGACAATTATCTCCAGAAGGCTATGAGCATCATGCCGCAACCAAGCAGAGATGCTCATAGCCTTCATGGTAGAAGTCGTCCTATGAAGCAAGCACTCAAAGTTAATTATTTATGACTTCTCCCGTTCCCCAGTTTCCGGATACTGGTTACTAACTTAATTAACATGCTTTTCTCTAGTTCCTCACTATTTTTTTCTTTCAACACTACCATTTTGGTAAGCATTTATTCCTTTTGAGGCAAGTGAAATGGATGGGCTGGGGTATGTTTAACTATTTGTGACAGCAGAAGTGGTGTTTAATAATTCTTTGTAATATGAATGGGTTGTGGCGATCCTATAACAGAATCGTACCATGTATCATCGAACGGGGTTTTGTGAAACTTCTATTTAGTATCTCGGGACGTAAACTAACCTCTACTTTTCTAAATACTACCTCTGTTAAAAAAATCTGTGACGGGTTGCCTTTAATCTAGTGTTTTCAACAAACGATGGCTCAACATTCTAATTGACTTAACATTTTTTTTAAAAATGTGTATTTGCATCCTTGGTTAACATTTACAATATGCGATTGATAGCCACTAGATGTTTTTTCACAACCTTTGTTTTTTGCTGTGTGTTTCCTTTTAGACAGAAGGTGTGAGTACTTAATGCAATGTTCTTTAAAACTTAAAAGGTTAAACATATAACTTGTTCTTACAAGTATATAGCATGTGCAGGTGGTGCATAACCAATTAATTCCCAGGTATAAATGTGTGGTCGGTGGGCTGCTTGGTCACCCCTCTGGACCGCATCACATTAGCTAGCTCCAAGCCCTCTCTGAAGTCCTCTCTAAAGTCCCATCCTGGTTTCTTCCATTCTGTTGAAGTTGGATACTAATAGGATCAATGCTTCAAGGTAGTCTTTCTGAGCTTCAAGATCGACTGGACCTGCGACTAATGATTGTGTTGAAAGGGTAAAAGGTCCTGTATCTCTACTCTTGTTGGTCATGAACGTAATTTGATTGTGTCAATAATTTGTGCTCGACTATATAGTATTATTTTTTTTTATATCGGTGTAGCATATACGACTGGGACCCAAGGATAACTCCAGCAAGAATAAATGTTCACATATTTCTCTCTTCGATGCCAATATCATAATCTTTATTTCTACTCCAATCAGAAATCCATCCCAGCTGAACTGACCTGTAGGCTGCACCGCTGTAGTACAACACTACGCCATGGCCTGAACTGGAGCAAACAAAAAACAAAAAAAACGAGCCCAACACGAGCCTGAATCTGGTACCCTAGACTAGGGTCTTCTTTAGTTCACCCCCAAAACCAAAAACTTTTCAAGATTTCCTGTCACATCGAATTTTGTGGCACATACATGAAGCATTAAATATAATAAAAAACAAAAACTAATTACACAGTTTATCTATAAATTACGAGATCAATCTTTTGAGACTAGTTAGTCTATAATTGGATAATATTTGCCACAAACAAACGAAAGTGCTGCAGTGGCCGAAATTTTTTCCTTTCGGCAACTAAACAAGGCCTGCTGCTATAGAGACAGTAGGAGAGTTGATGAAACAATGATGTAGAATGTATAGTGATCATTTTTAAGGACTAGGAGGTCTCGAGAACGAAAGAGGCAGCACTGTCTCTGGCAAGACATCTGTGCGCTGTCTCTCCGGCCCAGTGATGATGTGACTATGAGTATGAACAGGTGTCTCCTGTTTTTATGTCCGCTTCTTGTGGTTCGCAAGCAGCCGAGTCATAGAGTGCCAATGGTAAACATGTCTGCAGTTCTGTTCCTGTACAATTCAAATTCAAGTTATCACTGTCCATTAGACAAGTTCAGAACCATCAATTGTCTTGTACGTATGGCCAGCATAGAATGCTGCTGAGTTATAGTTAAATGCTGCTTGGTTGTTTGCTGCCAATGTTGAGTCGTGCATGCTTTGCTAATTTGAGGACTTATTGTCTGTGCAAAATATATAGTTTACCACTTCTGTTCGATTGGTGGAGCTGCGTTGTTCTTCAAATTATATACTATTTTTTCCTTTTTATACTTTTGGGCACGTTTTGGTGGTGTGTCATGTTCCCTTTTATTGTATAACATAGAAGAAATCTTCACTCTTCAGGCTGTATGATCTTGATGCCACCAACACTACTGGAATCGTGTGCTTTGCCTAGTGTCTACGGCAAAAAACACTCGGCAAATAGTTTGCGGAGTGCCACACTCGGCAAAGCCAAAACAGCAAAAAACATACCGGCAAAGGAGCCTTTCCCGAGTGTCACTCGGCAAACAAAAGTATCCATGACGGCCTAGGAGACGGCGTGAGGTGGTTTGGCAAGTGTCTGAGACACAACACACGACAAGGGCATTTTTTTAAGAAAAATAAATTTTCTGAGTTTGACAATTGTCGACACTAGGCAAAGTTCCAAGTTTGCCTAGTGTCCACGGCAGGACACTTGGCAAAGCACCAAGTTTGCCTAGTGTCTAGGTAAGGACACTCAGCAAAGCCTTTAGGTTTGCCTAGTGTTGTTGCCTGGACAATCGGCAAAGCTTGATTCCCAAGTGCTGCCACTTTGCCAAGTGTTATGGCCAAGACACTCGGTAAAGAGTCTCTTTGCTGAGTGCAACACTCGACAAAATGACCAAAAACATTACTTTTTATTTGTTTTCTGCATTCCATCCAAACAAATAGAAAATATATATATCGGACATCACGTATATATCATCAATAACACATATATATATCATATACATCATATACACATCAAAAACCATCACATGTATCATAATATATCACAATAACTTCACAAGAAATCCAAGTGCTCCATCATTCACAACCACAAGTGCAAATAGAAGTTCCATTAACAACCATAAGTATCATCGCGGCCAACGAGACTGATTTGGTGAAGGATTTGTAGTATGAGGCACTTCATTCGATGCTGTCGATTGATTCTGCACAGAGGAGAAGGGATTGCATGTGTGAGACAAGATAAATATGTATTATACATGACTAAAGCATTCATGCTATAGTAGAGTATTGTTGTGGTTTGACTCTGAACATTAACATACAAACTGAAACATTCGTACTCACAGGAGTAGCTGCATCAGGAGGTGGAGGTGGAGCGAATAGCCTAGATGTTGGAGGCATCCCCTGGGCGACGCCAAGACTTTGCATATACTGAAGAATCTCCGTGAACCGCTGGTGCTCTGTTTCCCGCTCGGTTGCCATCCTCACCGTCAACTTTGCCTACTGTCAGGATCAAACACTAGGCAAAATGTAATTTTGCCGAGTGTCTAACAAAACACTCGGCAAAGCCTAACGGCGGGTTGGGTAGCGTCCGTATTTACAGTAGCTTTGCCGAGTGCCTAACTTTGTCTTGTGCCGGACACTAGGCAAAGTCTAGTTTGCCGAGTGCCTACCTTTGCTGAGTGTCTGGCACTAGGCAAACCAACAATTTGCCGTGTGCCCGATAAATTGCACTAGGCAAAGCGTTCGACACTCGGCAGAGAGTGCCTCTCTGGTAGTGACAGGACCCCCTTTGTAAATCTTCTAGGTGTGTTGTTGGCCTGGTTGTCCAAGACAGTGGTTTTTCTCTTGGAAATTGCTTTCTGCAGACGTTTTGTGTTCCCATTGTCAACTTGATTGATATTTGGTACGTATTGTGGTCATGAGTTGGAGCTCCGTGGCAGGTGCCTCATGTTGTGTATGCAGTTTCAGAATAAGTGAGAGATAACGATAGATCATTCAAAGAGGCATCACAGAGTTAGCTCATATAGTTTTTAGTATCATTCCTACAAGTTTAGGTCATTGTCTTGATGAATATGTGTAGGAACATGTAAACCTCAAAACAACCAAATTCAACGCAGGTGGTGCAGCCAGTCCACGGGTGTGTAGAAGATAAATATCCACATGGATGGATATATATATGCATCCCTCAACCTGTGTGCACCTTTGAACGTGCCCCAATGCCATCATTCCTATCTAGCCATAGCTGCTACCCGACCTGCACGCTTATGGCTGGGCGCTGGTATGTGGCTTGAAAGCAGTACAGATTTTCTAGCAAGTCCTCGTTTCTTGTTAGCTGTGCATGACTGTTGTTCCTGCTAAGGATGAGAGATGTGTCGAAATCGATGTGGTGCATGCATGTTCTCACCATAAAGGAGTACCCAGAGTCTGCTCAACTGCCATGAATCGAACAGTCATGATCAGTTGACTAAGGCCTTGTTTAGATCTAAAAAGTTTTTGAATTTTGACACTGTAGCATATTTTTTTTATTTGATAAACATTGTCCAATCATGGAATAACTAGGCTTAAAAGATTTGTCTCGTGATCTACAGCAAAATTGTACACAATTAGTCGTTTTTGGTTTATAGGGAAACATGCTCCATGCATGTGTCGCAAAATTCGATGTAATGGGAAATCTTGAAAATTTTTTTGGTTTTGAGGTGATCTAAACAAGGCCAATTGGCGATGCTGCCAGGACACTACTCGCTGGCATCAGAACAAATGGGCCGCGCATGAGCCAGCTGCAACTAGTTGATTGCAGGTTCCACTGCCTTCATTGGTTGGAACACGAGTGCAGTAACTGCAGCAGAAATGAAGTCGTAAATTTTAATCCCTGACTGGAGCATATCCTTTTTTTATTGTACTGGATCCTTTACAATTCCAAGTTGTGTGCTGTTTACACATGAATAAAAGTGTCCTAACAGTAACACAGCTGTTACCTCCTTATTCCTATGTAGCTCCCAATTAACATACTAAAATCGTATAAACTAGCTCAAAACTTCATGAATCTAGAGGTCTGCTAGCTCAGTCCTTTAAAGATACTCGTAGGAGTAGATTGTGTGTGCGTGTTGTGGACGTCTGCAATGTACTATGTAATTCTAAAAAAATACCTCATACCTTTAGCTTCTTGCTAAAATACATAAACACCTTAAATTTGTTATTTCAATTCTACTTTTCTATATCCTTGTCCTTCCTCTATTATTATATATATCGAAGCTCTATGCTAGCCTTCGATATAGACACTGCAGGTAGCTACAGCTCCACGGCTTGTGATTTCTCATCATTCTCAAAGCATTCTAATTATGGCTCCAGCTACATAGCTCAATATCCAGTAAGAACGGGAGACATCTGGAATTAGATGTGGCCTGTGGGCCTTGTTTATGGAAAACAGCAATCCACGCTTGTATCTGTGTTCTAAGCTATCGCTCATGTCTTGCACAACCCTCCTGTGGCTCAGCATCAAGGGTAGCATGGGGAATTCATGCACCAGGCAATGACAAGTCTAATGATGTGAAGCATCTGGAATTCTGTGTGGTTGATCTGTTGATGCCGTTGCACTGTCCTTTCAACGTTCAATGCAGTCAATGCAGGCCAGTGCTGCAGTTGACCATTAGGCAGTGCGGCGATCGAGAAGTGCGTCTCTATGGTATTTTGGGCTGTCTAGAGGTTCCTTCGAACTTCATGTATGGGGGAATAATCTTGGTCTCACACCGACCTATGGGATTGAGAACATGGCATGCATTTGTGTTGGTGTAGTAGAGTTTTTGGATGCTTGGACTAATTTTGTAATAATGAATGGCTGGGTGCTAGACTGCTGTAAGAAGGGACATGTAGGTTGAATTCAAGTTTAATTTGGTCGAATTCAAATTTAAAATTTGCTTCTTAGGCTCATGCCCTCAGGCCTTATTTGGATGTAGTCGGATTTATATCAATCCACATGTGTTGAGGTGGGTTGGAGTGGAACTTGAACTAAATTCTACCTCAATCCACTCCAACACATGTGGATTGAGGTCAATCCGACAACATCCAAACAAGGCCTCATGTTGTTGTGGCCAGGCGTAAGTTGCTGCTGGAGACTGGAGCAGTCCGCGGCGCCTCGGGTCCTGTTTCTCTTTGGATGCAAGTTTTCTCTTATTCACTTATAATTTCAACAATTTAACACAACAAGCTGGTTTGTAGTCTCAGTGCAAAGCCATAGGAATTAATTTGTGGAAGAGGGGAAAAGGAAAGTCCAGTGTTGATGTTTCTGTAGCCTATATGGGGGACAGTTTTTAGGAGCAGTTTTTGCAGCAGCCTCTTCTCAAGGCCATCTTGGAATCATCGATTTCCAGGGGCAGGAATGTATCCATTCCTAGAAATCGATTTCTAAAAGACAATGTTTCGCACTACACATAGAAATCAATTTCTTGCGACAGTTTGGATACATTCATGCCCCCCAAAACTCATGTTTCTAAAATTGCAAATCGGCCACAAAAATGGGGAGAAAGGTTTTCATCCTAGGAGAAGCCCCTAGTGATCGACATAGTCAAGTGCCCCAAGTCGGTCTATGCCTAAATCAATTCAAAGTGCACCATGTCGGTCTATGCCTGGAGGACTTGGCCTGGAAGATTCATCTCAGTCTAGACCTCAACCCCATCATGTCGGAGCACCGCTAGATGTTGTACATTGTTGGAAAATCGTTTCCCAACACACTGAGAATTTTGGGACCTTCGCTTAGGCGAAGGCCAAAGACAAGCAGGAATGAAGATCAACTAGGGTTTCATTCATCAGACTTCTCTCTTTTTACATGGGGTTTGCTTTCCCCTTTTATAGGTCATACATGATGAAGGCCTTTTACACATTTACCCTGCAAAAGGCAGGGGATATTCTGGGAAAATCACTACTACAACAAACTTTACCAAGGCAGGCAAAATTAGTTTACCGAGGTGGCAAAACTTTCCACCTTGTTCAAAAGGTCACCATTAATCAATGTTAACTGCGGTGGCCCTAATGCCATCTTGATAATCAATTAGGAAACACGAGAAAAAAGAAAAACTTGGATGAAGCCCATCGAGCCCATCCACTGACACCAGGCAGGGGTGGTCACCACGACGTCTTCTCCAATCCTCACCAAAGTTGAATTGACGGTTGTGGTGTCTCCTGTTTTTATGTCCGCTTCCTGTGGTCTGCAAGCTGTATGAGTCATAGAGTGCCATCGGTAAACATGTCTGCAGTCCTGTTCCTTTACAATTCAAATTCGAGTCATCACCGTCCATTAGACAAGTTCAGAACCATCAATACTCCTCAACATATACTCCAATTCGAAAATCATATAATTCAAGAACAGGTGCATTGATGGGCAGATGAACCGGTTTTGGTTTACATAGCTGGTCTAATTATTCTACAAGTGCCTTGAAGTAGACATCGCTGGTTGCGGAGACTAGAGGTTTTGTGCTTCTTGATTCTACTCACTACAGGAAACAGCTGCTTTGCCTAGTGCCTGCGGCACTCGGCAAAGGCACTATTGCACTCGGCAAAGGACCCTCGGCAAAATTTTCGTCGGTAAAGAGTTCTTTGTCGAGTGTCTTTTATCGGGCACTCAGTAAAGACTTTGCCGAGTGTCTCCGAAAGCCCTCTCCATCGTTACCTATAAAAAATATAATGCATTAATTGTAATCAATGTAAAACAAATATGATTGTCTAAAGATATTAATTAACTAACCTTTGAAGGAATGAAAATTAAAACCTCCTAGCCACTTGTATATTTTCTCCAATTTGTAGACCTCGAAGCTAAGTTTGCTAAAAGTTAGAAGAATAAAACCATACTAAGTAACCTTAGTCAATATCATAATGGTGAACAAACAAAATCTCTTTCATATTTTGCAATTAATAAACATAAAATCTTAAGTA
>Ga0182004_10000428_pt1 | contig 24981 bp, 20 predicted proteins | sample Sormic07211540_1_FD_120479 | JGI IMG/M metagenome (GOLD analysis project Ga0182004, IMG submission 120479) | Endophyte microbial communities from Sorghum bicolor roots, Mead, Nebraska, USA - 072115-40_1 MetaG | ecosystem: Host-associated > Plants > Roots > Unclassified | place: USA: Nebraska...
TACCAAGAATCCTCTTGACAGATCCGGAAACCAATCGAAGATTGACTCCTTCTAGTTCTAATCCTATGTAGCTATGCTAATCTAGATATCTAATTGATGTGGTGGCTCTAGGCTTGATCAAAGACTTCTTCTCCCTTGATGAATAATGAATTAGGGTTGAGAGCTCTTCTCCTCCAAGGGCCAGGGGGTCTGGTTTTATAGTCCCTCCAAGTGAATATGGGCCATCGGATCAAACCGACATTGATTGAACGGTTATCCTTGATCCTTTAGGTCGGTGGAGCGTAATCCCGAAAGAGAGTTCTGATTGGACTCTAGAGGGGGGCGTGCGCCCTGGTCCCTAGGGCGGGCGCCCTAGGCCAGGCTCCGTTCTGCCTCCGCTTCGTTCCCGTGGCTTCTGGAATCTTCTAGATGTAAGATAATTGCGCAGTACGTTAATATCTCTATGTAATCCCGACATGTGGGTCTTTCTTTCATATTTCCTGATAACCCCCTGCAGAAATAGACAAACACCAAAACTCATGGAATTCTGTCAGATAAAACCCTAAGTCTGCATGTTGATTTTATTTGGATCCTTTTCTTTTGTTTATTTGATAATTAAATTTGATACTTAAGGACCGTCAACAACCGTCTGAACTCGATCAACACATCACAACCAACACGCATTCCAAGACAGACATGCAAGAAAACAATTCCTAAATTAGAACAGTACACAAGCAATAAATAAATTTAAATAAAAGTTTTCCAAAATCTTCTACGTGCTCCTACGATCACGTCAACACGAATTCCACAGAAAACGAAGTTACGATGCGAAGACTACACATTAAATGGGACTTCACAGGCGATCTATGAACTTGTAATATTCTAGAAAATCTAACACTGGTGAACCTAAACAACAGTGATATGAACACAAAGCTTATGAAATTACCAAACTAACGCAACTTGAACGAATCAAAACAGAGCTAAAACGATGATTTTATAAGCAAAACAGTGCAATGGCAATTCTGTAATTATTTCAAGGTATAAACGATTTAAAATAAATCGAAAAATCTAGGAAATCCTCTCGGCCAGGGACTGCGCGTGTGAAATCAAGAAAGTTTGGGGTCTCTTTAGAAAAACGGCCCACGAAGGGGCATCGGGCGATATCGGCCCTCGGATTTGAAACTGACGGCCAGGATTTGATCAGGGGAGGAGGGAGAAGGCCGGCCACGGAGTTGAGGGGGATCGCGGTGGTGACCATTTCTGGTGGCCTGGTGCTCGCTGGAGTCGCACGTCCGGCTGCTACGGTGCACCGTTCTCGAAGCCCAAGACACCGGGGAGAGAGGAGTCATAGGTGAGTCCGTCCTGGGGTAAAACGCGGCCGGGGAAGTGGCCAGCGCGGCGGTCCGCGGTAGCGCCATAGTCAACGGCCTCAGTGCACGTGGGGAAGACTCTAGAGACTACCACTTCGCACGGGAGAAAGAGGGGAAGGAGGAGAGCTCACCACGGCGAAAAGCGGAGGCGGAGATGGCTCAAAACGACGATGCGGCGCGTCGCAAAATCGGCAGCTCGGCGGCGGTTTTTGCGAGCGCTGCGAGATAGAGCAGGAGTGGGGAGAGAGCGAAATGGGAGTGGGGAGGCAGCTCGGGCTTGGGTGCAGTTCAAAAGGAGCGAGGAGCGGGGGAGAACGTGGGAGCGGGGGAAATGCGGCCAACGGTTTCGGCCTCCATGCGAAGTGAGAGAGAGTGGTTGCGGGAGGGGGAGAAGCTGATGGGTGGGTCCCACCTGGCGGAGAGAGAGAAGGGAGGGAGAAGGCTGGGCTGGGCCGAACCCAAGAGAGGGGAGGGGGAGAGGAAATGGGCCGCGAGCTAGGTGGGCCGCGCAGGCTGAAAGAGAGACGGTGAAAAGAATTTGCCTTTTTATTTTTCAACCAATTTTCAAACTCATTTTTTTCAAATTGAATTTGAATAAATTATTTTTTTGCAAAAATTCACACCTGAATGCTGCAGCATGAATGCATCAACGTGTCTCTAAACTTCTAGTAAATTTTAGTTTCCCAAAAATTGATCATTTCAATTTAGAAATGTAATTTTGACTTTGATGATCACTTATTAGAGTATCGAGTAAAGGAGAAATGGTCGTTTCAATTACATTTCTCTACACTACTGCGCAATACTCAAAACTGTCATGTACACTGCTGAGACTTTTTGCAAACAAATTAACAGCCTTTTTAATTAACTTATAAGGAATTCTTGATACATCATCATTAACTTGCTCTATTTTTCTTACAAATTGAGAGCAAACTGATGGGAACGAATTGAACTGATGCACAAGTGCGAATCAGAACCTATGACAGCACTACAGCTACATCAAGGGGCTCATCTGCTTCAGGCCACTCATGATGCTGGCAGCGACCATCACTTCATCAGTGCGCGAAGTAGGTGACGAAGAGCGCAGCGAACATGAGCAGGTACGCGATCGCCTGATCAATCCCCTTCGCGTCAATCACCCGCGCTGCCGCCGGCTGCTTGTCCTGCGCCATGGAGAGCTGCATGAGCCCGGAGAAGAAGAAGGCCGTGAACAGCAGCACGTACGCCTTCACGGATGCCATTAATTCACAGCTGCTGAAGACACTGAAGAAAAATATTGGAAATGCAGTTGCTCTGCGAAGCTGTGGTTTGTTTGGAGATGCAAAGGAATTGTAGGGCATGCATGCATATATATAGCGGTAGTGATGAACTCTCAGTGTGCTTAGTTTGATCAGGACTGAAGGAAAATTTGAAGTTATTGTATATGCAGAGAAGATGAATCGGTCAGTCTGTATGGTCTTTCTGGCTCGGCAGGATTGACTATCTTGGTCGCCGTATAAATGTGCTGAACATTTCCATCTCGGCGCTCGGTTTTGTCTACTTTGGAGGATTCACATGAGTTCTCAGTTCAGAACATGAGATGAACGATGTTTTGTGTGCAAGTTTGTGAATACAATTCTTTTCGTTGAAATCTTCAGTATGTAGCAACGGACAAATCAAAGCTGCAGAACAATGTTGACTGGCAGACTGTGTGGGCCCGGCTCTTACTTGACATTCATGCGATCTAGTTTGCGGACAGATACGTCAGGCTGAGTACGTCTTACACATTTTCGATGGAATGCTACGGAATGCTTGTACTAGGTTAAAAGTGTGAGCTTATCAGCCGAATCTATGAGACATTCAATAGTATTTTTCTCTTACAGTAAATCAGCAACAGTACTTTCTACCATAACTTATCAGTCAAACGAATAAAACGGGTTCACATATTTTCAATGGAATGCTACAGAAGTTATCCTAAGTTTCTTCAGAACAATAAGACCACGTTAAGACCAAATATAAGTTAGACAAGTCATGCACTGATTCAAATAAGTTCAGTGATCAACTAGTTTTAGTGAGACAGCTACTTGTCATGGTATTTGCTTCCTATATATATTAACGGTTAGGTTCATTTCTTTTTTGTTCATACAACAAAAATAATGCAAACATACTGAAATATAAGATATTCTAGAAAGTTTAGGACAAATGCAAATGATGCATGTAACTCTCCCTTAACTATAAAGAGACTCTGTGCTTACAATATTTTAAGCTTGGTTGTAGATATGAATGGCAGGTATATATGTGATTGGGATTTTGAGGGGATTAATTCACACCTTATTATTTGGGACAAAATTTGAATGATTCAATACCATATATTCCATGACTAGGGAATAGAAATAGAAGTGTAGATAATACTATCAAATAATTATTTAATTAAATCTGATGGTAAGATATATGTTTTATAAAAGGAAATTATTTCTTACTCCTAATTACTCCCATGTGTATATCTTCAAATTTAGTGTATATATGGACCGACAAATGGACAAAGTGTATGTAGACAGATTATGTGATCTTACTAGACCATCTAGGTTTATATATGTCGAGTATACAAGTGTACATAGACTATATGATTATACTTTTTTTATACTACTATAATAGTATTATAACAATATATTAAAAGATACTCTTTTAAAAAATCATGTAGTAAGATTTGTGGTTTCTTAAAATGAGTATATAAACATACTCAGGCCTTGTTTAGATCCAATTTTTTTTTATTTTGACATTATTGTAGCACTTTCATTTTTATTTGACAAACATTGTCTAATCATGGAGTAACTAGGCTTAAAAGATTCGTCTTGTGATTTACCGACAAACAGTGCAATTAGTTTTTATTTTCATCTATATTTAATGTTCTATGCATATGCTGTAAGATTCGATGTGATGGAGAATTTTAAAAAGTTTTTTGTTTTTAGGGTAAACTGAATAAGGCCTTCTAATAAATATGTATATGCCCATGCATAATATGGTTTATTGAAGATGGGAGTAATTACACTTGGAATAGGAAAAACGTGGCCCTTTTCCTTGCCGCAACATACCTTTCTTTTTCTTTTTTCTTAGGTTAATTAATTAATTAATTAATTAAAAATTCTTAGGTTATACTTTTTTATATACTACTATAATAGTATTTCTTTTTTATTTTTCTTAGGTTAATTAATTAGTTAATTTTTAAAAAAATCAATAGTTCAGATTTATTTGAGATATTATTTCCTAGTGAATAAATGGAGTATTGTAACTCTCTCGATAAATAATCTGCGAAGTCTCTTTCTGAAAAGAAAATCTGACCATATGTTTGGGCACATTTTCCATTACGAATTGACCTACCCAATTTCAAATCTTGTGTGAATATGTCAACATTGAAATTTGCAAGTTGAACTAATTTTGATTATGTGAAAAATATATATGTGGCCATTTTCTCTGTAGATTAAGCTCTTGGAGTCTTGGTTAATTTTCTAGTGATATACTACCTCAATCAAAAGTAACACGATTAAGGAGTTAAGGTGACTTAATTTGCGCATACATGCAGAAATAACACTACGTCGTATATAACAGAGAATTTTCTTTTTTAAAAAAAAATGAAATATTCTGAAGTTCTGAACTTGTCAGCAGGATATACATTATCATTGTATCTCAAACAAGTAGACAATAATTAAACTGATCAGAAATACCCCTAATTGAACTGATACATGAATTCAGTCAGGAAGGAGGACCCGGACCGACCGGCATTACAGATCCAACGAGCTTGTCTGTCTTTTAGACCAGACACGAAACTAGCTATATATACCACTGATCAGTGAGCGAAATAGGTGACGAAGAGCGCAGCGAACATGAGCAGGTAAGCGACAGCCTGATCGATGGCCTTTCCGTCAATCACCCGCGCCGTCGCCATGGCGGTCGCTGACTTCTCCTGTGCTGCCATGGACAGCTGCATGAGCCCCGAGAAGAAGAAAGCTGTGAACAGCAGTACGTATGCCTTCAGGGCCGCCATCTTCTGTCAGACTGTCAGTGTACTAGATAGCTAGAGTTTTTCAAGCAGCTGCCTGAAAGATGTATCGCAGCTTCTGAACTCTGATCCTTTTGAATAGCTACGCCTACTAGTTAAGAATATATGCGCTCCTATATATAGGCTCTCTGATGCTTGTGGCGATGCAGAGGAATCGGTGTGGCTATACGTATTTATAGTGTGGCATGATCAGGAGTTTTGAGGATAATTTGAACTTATGAGTCGGTCAATTCGTTTGTCTAGCTCGCCAGGATTGACTTGACAGTTGAAACATCTCGTCATGTGCTGAAATTTTGGCATTTGCCAGGCAATTGTCTATCTCAGCCATTCATTTCGCTTTTAACCCCTCCTTGGCTCTCCTTTGCAAGATCTATGTCAGTTCAGTATATACTGAGCATGAGATGACTTTTTGGATGCTAAGTCGTGAATGGAATCGTCCTTTACCTTGTAGGAGTAACTTGAAACCTTCAGGGAGTGGCAGCGCTAGAAAAATGCATGACAACATTGACCGGGCCCTGCAGGCCATGCGATCTAGTATATACTGGGGGATAGGACGGTTAATTACTGTAGTCTTGTCATGTGTTACAATACTTTAACCGGAAGGAAGATGAACTGTTGAGGTTGCCCAAACCATTTAGGTTTAAGTTCTCGTCTAAACGAATTTTGATGTTATTTTCTTCTTAATAAAATGTACCACCTGGTTGCTCCTAAGTTGGTTCATTTTCCGGCTGGTTTCTCCTAAGTTGCTTCATTTTTTTAATATAGTTTTACCGGAGCAAAGGACCGTTTGCTTCAATGCTCTTGCAAAGGTAAGAAGTATAGATTAGGAAAAAGTTGAGCATGGACATGGATTTATGTAACACTTACACGACAATATAGACAGCAATAACACATACATACTCATCTTCTATAAACATACATACGCAAATTCTACCTTTATGAGCATCTTTGAACTGAGTCCGCAGATCTCAAGATTTACAAAGTCACCACAAGCGTCTCATTGTCGATAAAGACATCCGCATACTACTAAAAGTTTAAATCTAAAAAAATACAATCGTGCCAAATCAAGGACTTAGCTTGGTGGGTAGATTCCATTACAAGAAACCCAACCAACTAATCTATGATTAGTTCGCTCCTTGAAATGGTTTTTAGAGAAGTTAAATGTATTACAGATCCATTAACTTATGCGGGATTTTCAATTAGGTCCAACTCTAAAAGTGATTTTCATGTCCATAAACTTTTTAAAAGGTTCACCACAAGTCTATATCCCTTTGTTTAGCTATTAGATCTAACGTGGCATATATAATTAGTTTTTTTTTATGTAAACAGGAGGGGTTGCCTCCTACTGTGCTTTAGCCAACATAGCATAAAATTTGCATTTAGCTCCTCCTCACTCCCTTCTTCTTCCTTGCTCTGTTCCCTGAGTGGCAGCGTGAGACATGCAAAGGTGGTGAGCGCAAAAAACCGGCAAGCGCTACGAGCGAAAGGGACGGTGGTGTCAGCATCACCTCCCGCTAAAACCAGTAATTAGGCTAAGATGTCCACTACTAATCGCACTTCTCCTAATTCCTAATTCGACTAGTCATCCTGAGCTCATGCCACAGCAGGAAGACCGAATGGCTGCATTCATCAAATGGGCAGTACTCAGCCAAATCGGCATATTGCCTGCAATTTAAGGACCTCGGCATCTGTGCTACGGCTGGTTTAACGTGGAGGACGAAAGCACCGCCAAAGTGCAGATTTTTCCGTTGGCTGTTGCTACAGAACAGGATTTGGACAGCAGATAGGCTCCAGATTAGGTAATGGCCAAACGAGTACGTCTGTCAGCTATGTATGCAGAATCTGAAGACTGCGCTACGTTTGTTCGTTGAATGTCATTATGGGAAAGAGTGGGTCAGAACGCCGAACCTGCTCCCTGTTAATTGGGGACAGAGAACAACGCAAATGCATGCTGGTGGATGTCTGTCATCAGAGAAATTGTCGTCAACAATGCAAATCAGTGTTTTGTGATCAGGGAATTAAAAGGGTAGCACACGGAACACAAAATTATGTTGGTTCAGGCACGTACGGGTGTCTTATGTCCAATAGAGAATCAATCTCTTATCTCATATGCTTAAGGATTACAGGGACGCTAATGTACGTGTTTGTCTAGCTGTGTAAACTAGATTCTGTCTGATACAAAATTTATGAAACCACACATTCCCTTAATCCTTAACTTGGCGTAAGTGTGAGGTTGTGTCAATATTTGAGGTGCATACGAATTGTTCTGAGATAACTTAATGTTTGAGTTACATGTAAAACTATGATTTGAGGTGTCCTTTTTATTAAAATTATTTAAAAATTTTACAACAAATATATACACCTAAAATGTGCTTACATGCGAATTTTTAGATTTTCATGGTCGTTTCAATTACATTTTTTTTTGTGAAATTCAGTTATAGACACAGACGCTCATAAATACAAGTGCACTTCTCACGAACGCACGCACGTACATCCTATACCTTTGAGCATCTCCAAAGAACTGGCACATCTCTGCACTATACTCAAAACTGTCATGTACACTGCTGAGATTTTTTCAAACAAATTAACAGCCTTTTGACTTATGAGGAATTCTTGATACATCATCATTAATTTGCTCGGAAGCTTTTCTTTTGTATTAACAAATTGACAGCAAACTCATCGGCACGAACTGAACTGATGCACGAGTGCGAGTCAGAACCTATAACAGCACTACAGCTACAGCAAGGGGCCGGCTTATCTGCTTCAGGCCACTCATGATGCTGTACTACTGTGTCTACTGAGGCAGCAGCGATCATGCTTCAGTGCGCGAAATAGGTGACGAAGAGCGCAGCGAACATGAGCAGGTATGCGATCGCCTGATCAATGGCCTTGGCATCCACCACCCGCGCCGCCGTCGCTGGTTTGTCCTGCGCCATGGAGAGCTGCATGAGCCCGGAGAAGAAGAAGGCCGTGAACAGCATCACGTACGCCTTCATGGATGCCATTAGTTCACACCGCGCTGCTGAAGAAGCTGAAGAAGAATGAAAATGCAAATGCGCCTGCGAAGCTCTGTGATTTGTTTGGAGATGGAAAGAAATTGGAGGGCACGCATATATATAGAATATAGATGCAGTACATGGGCAAAGGTGCGATGAAGATGAACTCTCAGTGTGCTTAGTTTGGCCGGAGGACTGAAGGGAAATTTGAAGTTATTATGAAGAGAAGATGAATCGGTCAGTCTGTATGGTCTTTCTCTGGCTCGGCAGGATTGACTATCATGGTCGCCACATAAATGTGCTGAACATTTCCATCTCGGCGCGCGGTTTTGTCTAGTTTGGAGGATTCGCATGAGTTCAGTTGAGAACATGAGATGGGCGATGACCCGATGCATGTCTCGTGTGCATGTCGTGAGTATTGGTTGAAATCTTCAGTAAATAGCAACGGACAAAGCTGCAGAACAATGTTGACTGCACCCTGCCCTCACATTCATGTGCTATTTTGCCGACAGAATACGTCATGCCTAAGTATGCCAATGTCATATACACATGCATGTGCTAGTTTCCCCAAGACGACTCCGGGTCCGGGGTGGGCTCCAGATTCACGCAGTGTTCTTCTACCCCGGCCTGGCCTGCAACTGGTGGCGGAGGGGCGACGCCTGGATGTGGTTACGTGCAAGGCCCAGCCCTTCTGGGTTGGCTTGGCTCTTGACAGTGGCTCTCCAGCTCGATCAGGTTGCCAAGCAACGGCTCTCGGTGTGCCATATATGCATGAGTTGTAGGCGAAAGCTCAGCTCGCCTCTCGGACGGGTCAACGATGGTGATGCGCCGGGCGTCAAATCCCTCCTTGGAAGCTTCGTTGAACATGCATGTTATCATCAGTGTTGACAGCGTAGGTCTGTGAGCAAAAGCCATGCCTTATTAGTTCCTAAGGCCGGCGCGACAGTGACGCTCTTAGATTAGATATATTAGATATTAGGTATGGATTCAACTCATACAGTACTATTTACAATATTTTAATTTGAATTTGGATATGAATACACATATTATTAGATACGAATATAAAATCGGTAATGCTCTTCTCAGGGCGTCCGTCCTTCGGGACACGCCCCTGCCTGTGGACCATGCTTTACTCAAAATATCTAACGAACACCATCCACGTACAACCACTCATTCTCTAGTTTATTTATGTCCACTCGACAGTGACGCTCTTAGATATTAGGTATGGATTAAACTCAAATAAGTGTGAAACTGAATCCACATAGTACTATTTACAAAATTTTAATTTGAATTTGGATATGAATACAAATATTATTAGATACGAATATAAAATCGGTAATGCTCTCCTCAGGGCGTCCGTCCTTCTCGACATGCCCTTGCCTGTGGACCATGCCTCACCCAAAATATCGAACAAACACCGCACAGCCACTCATTCTCTAGTTTATTTCTGTCCACTCATTTGTTTTAGTCTTTTTCTCCTCCTCTTCCTCTTCTTCAATGGAAGTCAGATCCACTGTGCCCAACTCTCCTCCGCCCGCATCAGCGCCGCACCCCATCACCAGCTGCGTCGCACGCATCCCCTGCCGCGCCCCACTCCATCTCACCTGTATGTCATGGCCATGGTATCACCAGGCCACCAGCAACTTGGCACCACCAGCAGGATGACATCGTCGGCTGGGGCATCATCTCCTGTGGCACCGCTCGCCCGAGCGCACGCGCCCCCTCTTAGCTCGCCAGCGCCACCCCCGCCTAGGCTGCTCGTCAGCGCGCTCTCCACCTCGCGACGCCTAGCGAGCTACCCCTCCTTCTCTCCCTCCATCCCTCCCCCGCAACGACCTCTGCGTGCCTCTATGCCACCAGAGTGTGGGCGACAACGCCAGCTTCCGGCAAGGAGAGCACGCCTCCCTCCCTCCCTGCTCTCTCTCCCTCGCTCTCTCACCTCCATACATCCAGAGACGATGACGACGACATGGCTTCGACGAGGTAGGTGGGGACGGATTTGGATCCGAGGCTTCTCTCCCATCCCCTCCTCCTCTGGATGTGCTCCTCCACCACCACCACCTCCTCCTCCTCCTCTACTCCTCCTCCCTCTGGATCTATGAGATGTGGTGGTGACTAGGATTCCGACGAGCTCTCTGTGGTTCAACTTCTCACCATGTTGCAATGGCTTTCTTGGTGTGTTTCATTAGGTCTAAGTTGATGTTGCAATTGTTTTTCTTCCTTTGTTGCATTAAGTCTTTGTTGATGTTGCAATGGTTTTCTTTGTTTGTTGCATTAGGTCTTGATTGATGTTACGTAGGCTAGGGTTCCGACAAGCTCTCTGGATTGATGTTGCAATGGTTTTCTTAGTTTGTTGCATTAGATCTAGGGTGATGTTGCAGTAGTTTTTTTTGTTTGTTGCACTAGGTCTCGGTTGATGTCACAGTAGGCTAGGGTTCCGACGAGCTCACCTGCTTGGTGTTGCAACAGTTTTCTTCGTTTGTTGCATTTGATCTGGGTTGAATGTTGCAATGGTTTTCTTCAGTTGTCGCATTAGGTCTCGGTTGATGTTGCATCCTACTGTTGCAGCAACAAAGGGAGGGTGGCGAGTTGGGGCTGGGCTTTGGGGGCGAGCTGGCGGCGGGCGAAGGTGCTAGGGGGCTGACGAGGTCGAGAGAGGGGACGGATCCCGTACGCGCGAGAGCTAGGGCAGGTTTGATCCACTTCTTCCGTGCGCGTGGGGGCAGTGCGAGTCTGTGGTTTTGTTCTGTTCGGATGGACGGAGGCGTAGGTCGTGTAGATGGGGGCGATGCGGGATATGCTTTTTCTTCTGTATATGGTGGGGGGCCGTGCTGATGGAGGGCGCCCGATGAGATTCAATCCCATCGAACGTCCGGGCGCGAGCATGACCAATATAAAATAGATATCTCGAATTCGGATTCACACTAGGATATTCATTGTCTTTGAAGGTAACATGTAGATTTGCTTAAAAAGTCAACATTAGTGTGGATAACATATATATTAATAAATATTTCAATAATCAAATAAATATGTAGTCAATAAAAGTGTACATAAATATTTAAATATACATAAATATTTATTTACATATATTTTTTAAATATATATAATTCATTAAAATATAAATAAACTAAAGTACATAAATTTATATGATTATTCATATTAAAGTTAATTAAATGCTTAATTATATATTACAAATATCATTAATATCCTTCGTAAAAGAAGTCATTTTGGACAAGGCTTGGCCAAACATTGAGAATATAAATCATAAATAACTTTTAAGTTACTAAGTTTTAAAATATGAAAATTATATGATTATATGCATATATTTATCTTGAAAAATACTTTCATAAAAAATATACATATATCACTTTTTAAATATTTTTATAAAAACAAGAAGTCAAAGTAAAATACTGTCGCTATCAAAATGACTTCTTTTAGCAATCTAGAGGGAGCACAAGTTTTTAGTAGTTATCTTAAGTATAAATTTTATAATTATCATAAACTAAACCTAACAGTTATAATTAGCCATACATAACTTTTATATAGTTTAAACAAGTTATATTAAAATAACTATCATTTGCATTGTTAATTGTCATAAATATAAGTTATAGATGGCACTTTGTTCTTCGCAATACAGATAATGTTGGATATTCACATTTTTTTCAAATACTGATCAGAGATGGATGAAAAAATATATTTGAATACATCAATTTAACATCTATATTAAAATTGAATATGAATAAAAATACCCAGATCAATGCTAAATAGATATAAATATTGGATCTTTCGAATATTTAGACACTAGATCTATCTCTATTAGATATGCACTATATCTAGATACATACTAGATACTATGTATCTAGAAGAGAGGGAGTAGTTTAAAACATTTATGTACACATAAATGCATTGAGAGTAAAATTTCCACGGGTTCGGTACTTGGGTGTCATCTTGTATATTTACTTTGAGCTTGTTTGTTTGAGTTTTAATTAGCTTTTGGTTTAGCACTTGGCTTTCTGGTTATTGGTTCTTGCTATTTATTTTTGAAAATAAATTTTTAACTTCTCAGCACACAAAAGCCAACATATTTTTTGTATTTAAATTTATTTTCTCAGAAGCCACCTTTCTAGCTCTTTCTTGGTAGATTAAGCTCTTAGTTAATTTTCTAGTGCATGCCACTTAATAATATTCTACCTGCAAATAAAGTAACACGATTTCCACAAAAGCATACTGTGCACCTCTTTCCTGTAGGATAGAGTTGAGGCGAACTAATTCGCACATACATGCAAAAACAACAATATGTCGTATATATATAAGTGATATAATTTTCTCAAAAAAATTAAAATATTTGAAATTATCAGCAGGATACATCATCATGCACGCATAAATTGCTTCTCAAACAAATAAACAACAAACTGATCAGAAATACTCCTAACTGAACTGATACATGAGTGCAGTGAGGAGGATCCCGGAACGACGACCGGCATTTGCATCATATATATATACAACGAGCTTGTGTCTGTCTTTAGACCAGACACAAGACTATATATACTACGATCGAGACACTCGAAAGATCAGTGAGCGAAATAGGTGACGAAGAGCGCGGCGAACATGAGCAGGTACGCGACAGCCTGATCGATCGCCTTTGCGTCGACCGCCGCCCGCGCTGTCGCCACGGCGGTCGTCGCCTGCTTCTCCTGTGCTGCAATGGAGAGCTGCATGAGCCCGGAGAAGAAGAAGGCTGTGAACAGCAGCACGTACGCCTTCACGGATGCCATCTTCTGTCGCTGTATATATTAGCTAGCTAGAGTTTCTGAAGCAGCTTTTCCTGGAAGATGTGTGTATCGCAGCTTCTAAACTCTGATCCTTGAATAGCTACTACTGAAGAATGTGTGCTCGTATATCTATAGGCGATATGATGTAGAGGAATCGGTGGCGATACGTATTTATAGTGGCAGAAGGGCAGGAAAAACGTGGAGATCGAGCTGCATGCATGCCATGTTTGATCAGGACCTGTAGGAGGAGAATTTGAGCTTTGAGTCGGTCAATTCGTCTGTCTGCCTCGGCAGGATTATATTGACTTGACAGTTGAAACTTGAAACATCTCGTCATGTCATATGTAGTGCTGAGGTTTTGGCATGTGCAACATCGCATTTGCCTAGCCGATGTCTATCTGAGTCATTCATTTTACCCACCTCGTTGGCTACATATTAATTTGCAAGATCTGCGTCAGTCGAGTTCAGACCATCAGATGACTCTTTGCTCTTTGGATGCCGGCGCCAAGTCGTGAATGGAATCGCCGGCCCCTTACCTTGTAGGAAGTACGTAGAAACCTTCAGGGATGGGCGGCGCTAGAAAACTGCAGTGCATGTGACAACATTGACCGGCCCCTGTGCTGGATTTGAGGGCCTAGGATAACAAGAGCCATTAACAACACACGATTATTACCATTTGTGGATGTGGAAACTTTATTACGCGGGACCGGAGGAGTATTTTAAAAATATTTGTAGTATATATTTGGATACCATTACGGATTAGTTACTGGAGACTTGTAATGTGTTACTATAATACAACATATTTTTACTGGGAAGAAGCTAGCTGAGCTGGTTGAGCCGTTGAGGTCGTGGATGTATGTCCAAAGAATCTAGATTTAAGTTCTTGTCTAGAAGAACTTGGATGTCTATTTTCTTCTTCATAAAATACCACTTGGTCCCTCCTAATTTCATCTAATTTTTAATATTATATTTTTACTCGAACAAAGAATGTTTGCTTCTCATAAACTTTTAAGTATCTTCGAGAGCCTTTCTAAAATTTACTCAGTAAATCATCATTAGAAGAATCACTTGAGTAAAAATCACTTTCTATATTTTTATATTATACTATTTTATTTAATAGCTTTATGTATCTTGTGTCCGCTCTAGAGAGCTATTCTTGTTTTTAATCTTTGGCCAGTGAGAAATTTGGAATAGAGGATGTCTATATATATTCAATTAAAGAAGTTGCTTAAAAGTTTTTCCCACTAATATCTCTATTTCCCATAAATTAGAAATAATACAAATAGTCTTTGGGAGTTATTCTTTTTTTCTGACTGTCTTTTGGAGTTTCTCTAAGAAGTATAAATTAGAGAAAACGTTGCACATGCACAGATTAACACCCTAGTCTTCAATTGTTTTCAAGAATTAATTAGAGACTAGATAAAATTTAGTGGAAGGATGAGAATGTTATTCTGTACGTAAATTAAATTCAACTAACCTATGTTAGCCTGCCTACTACTGAACCGCACAATCTCTTGTAAATTTTTCATACAGGATTAAATCATTTATTATACTAGAATTTATTATGGACATAGGAATTTATTTGATTTAGGGTTGAGCAAAGCCAAATTAAATTCAATAAAAGATAGTTAGCTCCTTATTACTAGCGTGAGAACCGCACAATAAATTATAAGCCCCGTTGCAATGCATGAGTATGTTTGATAGTATATATAAATAGAAGTGTAGTAGATAAATATAATCTAGCTTAACTTTTAAATTAAAAACAACAATAAAACATGCTAGAGTGCATTTTTCATTAAGAACTACTACTCATTCAAAATTATTAGCCGTTTAGTGTGTTTTCTAGGTATATGCCTTTTGCTATGTATTTGATGGTAGCAACGGATTCAGATCGGATTCGTGTGAAACCGAATCTGTATAGCACTCTTTACCATATTTTAATTCGAATTCAAGTACAAAACAAATATCTTGAATTTGGATTTGCATTCAGATATATATGGGATAGCTACATGACTTTGAAGATAATACGTAGATTTTCTTAAAAAATCAATATTAGTGTAGAAACATATATATTAATAAATATTTTAATAATAAAATATATAAAAACTAACAAATGTCTACATAAATATTTATCTATAAATAATTTTAAATATATAAAATTCATTAATATGTACTACCTTCATCCCAAATTGTAAGTCATTCCAAGAATCTTGGAGAGTCAAAGCACCTCAAGTTTGACTAAATTTATATTGCAGGATAATAACATTTATGATATCAACTAAGTATCATCATTAGGTTCTTCATTATTTATATTTTCATAGTATATCTATTTGATGCCACAAAACTTTGTAATTTTTTCTATAATTTTGGTCAAACTTGAGATGCTTTGACTCTCCAAGATTCTTGAAATGACTTACAATTTGGGATGGAGGGAGTAATAAATTAAAGTACTTAAAATTAATATGACTAGTATATTAAAGTTAATTAAACTTAAAATTTATATATCCTTTATTGTATATATAACAGAATCATTAATATAAGTTTTACTAGTTTTATATCATCTTAATCATAAGTTTTATAATGATCATAAATTGAACTTAATAGTTATAATAGCCCTAGATACAACTTTAATACAATTTAAACTTGTTATATTAAAATAATTATCATTTGCATTGTTAATTAGTTATAAATATAAGTTCTAGATGGCACTTTGTTCTTCACAGATACAAAGATAATGTTGGGTATTCATTTTTTCTAATATGGGTCTAGAATTGAATAGAGAAGAATCACAAAATTGGATTCAAACACATCAGTTTAGCATCCATATTAAAATAGAATATAAATATGAATATCCATACCAATGCTAAAACGGATACGGATATTGGATCTTTTAATTATTTAGAAATCTGGATTCATCCCTATTAGATATACACGATAAAAAACAAGACTTACAATGTAAAACAGAGGGAATACTTTTTTAAAACACCTATGTGTCAATAGATGCATTAGACACAAGATCTTTTTTCTAGTGATATCTTCGGAGTAAAATTCCACCTAGAGAGAGAGGAGAGAGTCGGTACGTGGGTGCCATCTTGTGTGTGTGTGTGTGTGAGAGAGAGAGAGAGAGAGGAGAGGGTCGGTACGTGGGCGTCCCATCTTGCATATTTACTTTGGGCTTATTTGTTTGAGTTACAGTTTTTTTTCTAAAACTTGACTTTCTAGTTATTGGATTCTTGTTATTGTTTTGTAATAAATTTTAAACTTCTCAGCATATCAAAAGCTAGAAAAGTTCTTCTCAGCTTGCTTATCTTTTAATTTATTTCTCAGAAGCTATCTTTCTAACTTTTCAAAAGCCAGCTCAATAACTGAACTGTTTGTTTCAGCTCTGACTAAGTAGAAAGCTGAAATAAACGGACCCTTTATGTTATAGTACAACATTCGTCTTCTGCTTGATATGCCTGAAGCGTTCAAGCCATCATTTCTGCGCTGTTCATCAAACTATTTCTGATGAAATGCTTGTTAATTTAGCTATTTTTGCTGCCTCTATCTTCACTCAGTGCAGGGTGCTACCAGAGCCAATTTTCATATGAAATGCGTATGTTTGTACGTTGTCTTGTGTGAATATTTCTACACTTGGGCAAGTCGAACTGAAAAGTGAAAAATATAATGGCCACTTTCTCGGTAGATTAGTTAACTTTCTAGTGCATGCAACTTACCTCAAAATAAAGTAACACGATTTACACAGAAGCATATCGTGCATCTCTTTCCCGTAAATTGAACTAATTTGTACATACATGCAAAAATAATAATATAGTATGTCATATATATAACTGAGAATTTTCTCAAAAGAGATTAAAATATTTTGAACTTATCAGCATGAGCAGGATACATCATTGTAGATGGAATATCTTTTAAAAAATAGACAACAAACAATTTGTTCGATGTAATGCCGATCGATCATTCTGGATCCTCTGACTATATTCCTGTACGGAGAGGACCCGGCATATATTACATCATAGAACGAGCTAGCCTGTCTCTCTTTTAGAGAAGACACAAAACTAGCTATACTACCAACGATGGAGACACCGAAAGATCAGTGAGCAAAATAGGTGACGAAGAGCGCAGCGAACATGAGCAGGTAGGCGACAGCCTGATCGATCGCCTTGGCGTCGACCACCACCCGTGCCGTCCCCATGGCGGCCACCTGCTTCTCCTGTGCTGCCATGGACAGGTGCATGAGCCCCGAGAAGAAGAAGGCTGTGAACAGCAGCACGTACGCCTTCAGGGCCACCATCTTCGTTCTGTCGCTGCAGAAACTAGCTAGAGTTTTCGAAGCTGCCTGAAAAGATGTGTATCGCAGCTTCGATACTCTGATCCTTAATAGCTATGCTAGGTGCTAGCTAGTGAAGAATGCTTGTGGCGATGCAGAAGAATCGGTGGCTATACGTATTTATAGTGGAAGAAGGACAGGAAAATTAAGCGTGTGTGGCGATCGAGCGAGCTGCATGCCCTGTTTGATCAAGGACTTGTAGGAGGAGAAATTTGAGCTTTGAGTCGGTCAATTCGTTTTATTGTCTGGCTCGGCAGGATTGACTTGACAGTTGAAACATCTCTGGTACGTGTGTCCACCATCCTTATATGTGTGCTGAGATTTTGGCATGTGCAACCATCGCATATTAATTTGCCAGGCCAAATGCCTATCATCTCTCTGATGAGTCATTCATTTTACCAACCTCGTTGGCTCCTTTGCAAGATCTGCGTCAGTTGAGTTCAGACCAACCAAGAGATGACTCTTTGGATGCCAAGTCGTGAATGGAATCGTCCCTTATATTAATTACCTTGTAGTAGGATCAGAGTACGTAGAAACCTTCAGGGAGCGGCGGCGCTAGAAAAGTCGAAAACTGCACTGCATGACAACATTGACCGGGCCCTGTGCAGGCCAGCCATGCGATTCTCGTTCACGATTTGAGGGCCCAGGACAACAAGAACCATTGACAACAAACGATTATTACCGTTGTGAATGTGGGGATTTTATTACACGGGAGAAGCATTTTAAAAAATATTTGTAGTATTATATATAATTTGGATACTCTGATACAAATATATATTACGGGAAATATAGGATGGTTACTTATGTTTACAATACAACATATTTTTACTGCAAAGAAGCTATAGCTGAGCTGGTTGAGGAGGTCGTGGATGATGTCCAAAGCATCTAGTATATTATTCAAGTTCTCATCTAGAAAATTTTGGTATATATTTTCTTCTTAATTAATAAAATGCCACTTGGTTTCCTCGTAATTTGATCTATTTTTTAATAATTTTATTTACTCCAGCAAAAGGGCCGTTTTCTTCTATGCTCTTGCAAAGTTAAGAAGTATAAATTAGAGAAAACGTTTTTTTAGCAAAGATTAGAGAAAACGTTGAGCATGGACATGGACTGATGTAACACCCGCCTAGTCTTCAATTCTTTTCTAGAATTAATTAGAGAGTGTACATAAAATTTAGTGGAATGAGAATATTATTCTGTAAATTAAATTCAATTAGACCTAGGTTATGTCAGCAGCCCCCCTACTACTGAACCTTTCCCCGAGTCTGAAGATGAAGCAGATCTATGTGTTGGTCCAGCGTCAAGGTAAATGTGCCAAACATCCTAAAGGTCAACACGAGCTACTTTAAAAAATTTTATCTATTTTCCTTTTTTTAAAATGCCAGTATAAGATTTAATCCCATGCTTCCGTTTTGATATGGTGGGGTTTTTTTCTGCTGATCCAAACGACAGTAGCACACGCAGCATCGGCCTTAGAGTTCATCTAGCCCTTAGTGGTTTTGGTGGTTAAATGACAAAGGGACTGTTTGGTTCTTCTTGCTAAATTTTAGTCAGCTAAACTTTAGTCACTTTAGTAATTAAAACTCCAAACACATTGACTAAAAAGGAGCTAAAATAGTTTAGTCTCACTAGTCATCAAGAATAGCTAAAATAATTTTAGCTGGCTAAAATTTAGCAAGGAGAACTAAACAGGGACAAAATCAATTAAAGGACTCATGAGTTTGATGAGGTTTGAATAAGACTTTTTGCAATAATCATTATCAAACTCTTGTCAAATCTCGAATGAAGAAAAGACAAGCAAAGTGAGACAAGGGAAAATGGTAGGGTTTGGTCTCAATGATGGCTTTGCTTCCGTAAATGAGAAGAGATTAATAGTTGATAGGTATTGATCTAAGCAAAGATCAAATGTCAAAAAGAGCTAGATAAGAGCTAGTCGATCCTACAATCTCTTCTTACTCTTCTACATGGAAGAAGTGATGACATGTATGCCAAAGAAGGAACAAGAAAAATAAATAAACTCATATCCTAGGTAAGAGAAAGAGGACACCTTTATTGCTAAAGCTCATACACTAAAGGGATGGAAGGGACTAGCTACTTAGATCTCAAACCAGGACTATGAGTACTGACAGAATTTGGGGATCGCACAAACATCATCCACCATGTTGTCCTCACCGAGTAGAATGATCAAAGGCATCACGAGAGAACGAGATGGATATGGATCAAGGAGGACATGAGGGTATTTGGATGTGGGAGGTGTGATCTAGGACATAGATGGAGAGGGACAAGGGAGAAGTGAGGTCATCAAGGAAAAGAGGCCACTGGCTATGGGAAGGTGGATGCTAGGACCCCATATGGTCACTAGTGTGGGAGGGGTGAGCCTACCTTCGGAGCCCCTTCATGTGCCATCCTCTTACATAGGATGAATAGTTCATTTGCGTCCATGTTTTGCTAGTTCTAGTTTTCTAGTGCTAGTGTATGGGCGAAGCTTTGATTGTACTAGGAGGTTGTACTCACTCGTGTTAGATGATGATCCTCGAGTTCACATTATTATTAGATTAGATATGGTTTTCCTCTACACAAATTTACACGTTGTTATTGGATATATACATGGAATTAAAGTGAAACCTGAGAGCATTAATATTGAAGGATAAGGGATTAGGGTTGGGATAATTAAGTAGTAGTAGTCACTTAGGTCTAATTTATCAAGTATCCTACCATATAACTTAGTATAACACGTTGTGTGGTAATTGGTATTGGTAGTAAAGGAGGCTTACAAATTACAACTTGAAGTGTTGCTCTTCGGTTTACAAACAGTGGTTTATTTCTAGTCAGGAAAAAAACAGTGGTTTATCTCTCTTCTTTTTATGAAAAGGTTATGCAGTGAAAAGTATGCGTGTATTGATAAAGGATATGTGTTCAACAAACACTTACACTTCTTTCACAAAGTAACTTGAGGTATTCAATGAATCTGTGATTATTATATGTTTTACGAAAGAAAACCAGGTCATTAAATTCCCTTACATGAACACCTCTTGCATATTTAATCCTCCATGAATTCACTCGTAACTCTTAGCACAATAATAAAGAAAAAAGGAAAGGATGTTACCATTCACGACCCTTGTTTACTGTTTGTTTCCTTCCATATTTCTCATTGTACCCTTTACTAGCACGCTAGGCTCTGCTTTTCGGCCTTGAGAGAGAGAGAGAGAGAGAGAGAGAGGTGTGGATATGGAAGACGACAGGAGAAGAACCAGGCTGCGCAAATCCTTGCAGCTCTACCTCTCCAGGACGCTCAAGAAAATCCCTCCAATCCACATCCCCAGCTCAGCCATTTCGGCTAATATCACCAGCGCACACCTCCTCTCCACCTGCAGGTTCCCAAGAACACCGTCGCTGGACTTGGACGGCGACCACGCAGCCAACGCCAGTGCGGACGACAACAGCAAGGACCAGGCGGCGACGCTCTCCGACGTCGACCGCTTCCTCTTCGACAACTTCCGGTCCCTCTACATACATGACAACAACGATCCATCATCATCAGCAGGCACATCGACATCAGTCGTCAACGAGACACCACCAACAACGAAGACATCATCTTCCTCAGAATCAGCCTTAGAAGACATCAAAGAAGCTAGGCCAGGTGAGGAAGGCGGCGACAGCGCAGCCATAGTGGTGTTCTCCATGGACCCTTACACAGACTTCTGGAGATCCATGCAGAACATGATAAAGATGCACCATGGTTGCGTATGTCATCCATTGGATTGGGACTTCCTGGAGGAGCTGCTCTTTTTCTACCTGCAGTTGAATGACAAGGCTGTGCACAAGCACATTCTCAGAGCCTTTGCTGACCTGACTGCCGGAACTCATATGGCCAGTTCAACCCCTGGAAATGACCAGTGGGCGGACAAGAGCCTTAGAAGTCGAAAAAATCACTAGGATGGACAACCGTTACTTCATAAATTGTACAGCTCAAAGCAAAGAAATATTTACAAAACATGTAGCAGCATGCAAACAGAGCTGCACATAAAAGCTTAAACACATCATTTGTGCTGAAACCGACAAGTTGTTGGCAGTTAGGAATTTTTATTAGCATCAGCAAGAGCCTAAGTAAATTTGGATTTGATAAATTGGCTCTCTAAAACAATATAGCCTTTCTAAATCGAAAAGTTCCGCAGCAGCTTCTCCAAACTGACTTTCTATTTTTTTTAAAAAAAAAAACTTGTCTCCACGTCATCAGACCTGGATTAAACAGAAGCAACATCACTTTAAAGCTTCTCTGAGGCTCACCGAGCGCCACGACAGGGAGCCAGCCTCCAATTCCTGCAGAACAGCGCCACGACAGGGAGACCGCTATCTTTCTTTGGCAAGTCGAAAAATCAGGAATAGCCTGTGGCTATTTTTAGAGAAGGGGATAGGCAATCTGCTGGCTGGAGTATATTTACATTTACAAAATCATTTAGCCCTTCTCTTGGAGTTGCTCTTGGAGCTTAGGATAGACTCCATTTTCCCATAGTAAAAGTTACTCCCCCTGTTTCAAATTGTAAATTACTTTGACTTTTCTAGATACATAGCTTTCTGGATGGAGTACTATTTTCATTCTATTATTCGTTTATTCACACTACCCACAACTAAGATACTGATTGTGGTAAACCATAGGATAGTACACCAAACTATCAGCTTAATCAGTCACATAGACAACTATGGTGTCCCAAATTTTAAAACTCTACATTTATCTTTGATGTCTCCCATGGTTCTACTTAATGGCATCCATTCAGAGTGTTTTGTTTTTGGCTTCCAGAGTATATCCGAAACAACAAGCAGCATGCTGCATTTCACCGTTCAAGTTTCAGAACTTCATCTGCAAGTGCAAAAGGCAACCAGACACTCAGGAAACCTTGTCATACTATATAGGATAATAATCAATAGAGACGGATAAAGTTTTATACTATGTATTGTTTGAGCAACATGGAGATTGAGAAAAAAAAAAGGAGGAACCTAGTTATTTAACCCTCCTAACAATTTTACAGCATACCCCAAGAATATCAATCATCATTAGGGTGGTGCTCATGACATTGTATTGTTCTGTCTAACAAGAAAGTATCCAAGTGTTGTTTCTTGAGTGACATCTATTACCTAGAAGGCATAATTCCAGTTATAAAGAGAAGATAATACAGCCACAAATTAGTAACATCTAAACAAGTAGAGCACTGCTTCTGTAAATTCATCATCTATATTCAGTAAGCTAAACCCAGCCACTCTGAAGTTTGATGATTTGATCATATGAAAAAATCCATAGAAATCATGCGGTTATCACCAACAGAAAAACATAGAAAAATAGGATGCCTTTTTGTCAAAGGAACTTGATAGAACTTAATTTTCAGGAAAAACAGGGGAAAAGTTAAACTTCATGCTGGCATAAACATGAGGGATTGTTAAACAGTGTAGAGCACTGGTCAGGCCCAATGGCAACTAAAGATTAACAGTGTAGTAGTCCAGATTTCATTTCCAATTAAAAAAAATGTTTACTATGTTAGAAAATGATCAATGGTTACTCTACTTATATGCTTAGCAACCTTAAATGGAGTTTTGTCATGTCCATTTCTTTTCCTCAGATTCCAGAAGCGCCATATGACATTCCAAAAGTAAATGCATGCACCTCAAGAATCTGATAGTGTCCTGTTGACAAACAGTTACGTGTTGATAACCAGCACTGTAGTTATCACTTAATGAAAACATGACACAACAAAAAGTGAATATGCCTGCGAACATAGCAGAAGTGGTTGTCATGTACTACAAACACTATCTTCGAACAAGCTGCTCATATAATGGAAGATAGTTCTTTGGAACAAAAACCCTGAACCTGTAAAGCAAACGAGAATGACAATTAAGCATAAACAAAGGTGTAATAACACAAGGGAACAACCAGTAAAGGAAAAGCCAAAAAATATATCAAATTGCCAATAAGTGTAATGTTACCCTTCAAGAAGTGGAAATTTTCCTGGGGACGAAAAAAGCTTTGTTATTGCTTCAAGTGAGACCTTGGTATCCATAGTTTTCGATTTTAGGGCCTTCATATATTCAACAAACTCTTTGTACTCTGCGGTACTAAGCTTTTCATGAGCCTAGCAAACATTGAAGGAATACAATTATCTCATGCAAATACTGAAAACATTTACATATTAACAAATTGCACTGATTCTGCAAAGCACAAAATGGGATCAAACTACAGTGAAATAACAGCATACCAGCTTCAGGAACGCTAGCCCTGAGTTAGATTCCTGGCCTTCAGATTTTTCACAGGTTGCCTCATTCTTTCCGCATGCTGTTGCTGTAGTGCTTTTCTTTGGTTCAGGTGTAGATCCTTCACATTGGTATCTGGACAAAGCTCTTGACCCTACATTTTGAGGCAATTTTGAAGAGACGTCATCCGAGCCAACATCTTTGGATCTGTCTGTTGTTTTAGCTTTCTTAAGCCCTAAAGACTTGAAGGTATGTTCCTTCAGATGCCCTTGTATTGCCAAGTCATCAGTCATATCAGCAACCTTGTTATCCTGTGACAGTTGGTCTTCTGAGAAGTTGTGCTTCGTAGATGTAGATGTAAAGTTGTGCTTTGTAGTAAGGGTTGAACGATTAGCAGGAGTGATCTGAGCCAACTTCATGAAGTTACTTCTTCTCATGGTTGAATTTCCTGATGATGTGATTTGCGGGCATTCATCTTGTGCACTGGCAGCCTAGCAGAAGGAAGGCAGCATCTGTAAGCTCCAGAGGCATTAAACTTAAATCTTGATCAGCTATGTCAATGCAAAGGATGTACCAAATCTGATAGCTTGTCTTCAGGGATGTGTTTGCTTGCTACTGGTGCTGTACAATCTGCATGTAACAACATTATGCAATGAGTTGTAAATAAATACCAAATACTAAGAGAAATAAAAGAAACAGCACACAAGTGTAGTAATTTAAATGCCAAAAGTTTGTATTGCATTCCCTCAACGAAATTAGACAAACATTCACTAGAAGAGAGCTGGCATTATGCTGCTTGACCTTGGCTATCCTATTCTATAAATAGAAATAAAACCAAGCTGTATAGCAACCCTTTCAGTGGTCATAAATATAAGAAACCGAAAGATGTATCAGTCATGAGTTAAATATGTACTAAGAGTAAATTACACTGGCGGTCCTCAAGGTTTGGGGGCCTAGATATGAAATTTCATAGTTTTTTTTTCTCGAACACGCAGGAGAGCTGCGTATCATTATATTAGTAGAAGAAAAAAGGAGTCATACATAGACCCAACACTCTCACACACACACACATCACCACCCCGTCCCTGATTTCTATTGCAACATCACCTAAAGCTGAGGTTACATCGACCAAGTGTGTTAACTAATTAAGACCCCCTAGCAGTGAGCAAGGACAGACCCTTCGCTCCTGCCAAACACCACCAATGGGCATCATCTTTAGCAATACTAAGGGCTGTGTTAATGTTTGGTACAGCCCCATTGA
>Ga0182004_10000429_pt1 | contig 24965 bp, 16 predicted proteins | sample Sormic07211540_1_FD_120479 | JGI IMG/M metagenome (GOLD analysis project Ga0182004, IMG submission 120479) | Endophyte microbial communities from Sorghum bicolor roots, Mead, Nebraska, USA - 072115-40_1 MetaG | ecosystem: Host-associated > Plants > Roots > Unclassified | place: USA: Nebraska...
TCCAAGAACCCTAGAGGAGGGAGAGAAGACGAGGACGAAGGGGAGAGCGAGGGATCACCGGCGAGAAGGACGAAGAAGGGGAAGGACGTAGGGTTGGAGTCGGTCGCGTCGCCGTCGTCTCGCCCCGCCCCGCCGTCGCCGCCGTCGCCTCCACTACGGCCTGCGGCTGCGGGGGCTCGACTGCTCGTGGTGCTCGAGTGCGCCGTCTCAGGCCTGACTCCGTTCCGGAGGGTAGGAGGTCGGGCTTTGTTCCGGGCGTGGAAAGGGGTGGAATGGCCAAACCAGGCCAGATTTCTTTCCCGAGCCAGCCCAAACCGAACGACATTTTGAGGCAGACCTGGTTTCAAAACGGGCCGGTGGCAATCCACACGGATTGAGCAGCGAAACGGGCCATTCCGGCCGAAACGAACGAGGCCTAAGCCAATAATGGGGATCGGCGTTTCGAGGCCTGCCCAACCTCGAGGGCACTAAGGATGAGGGGCGTCTGCAAAGGCAAACTCCCCTGAATCGACATTTGTGTGAGGCACTCCGCCATCCCATCGTCGCAACATGTGACGGATGGAAGTGTAGTACATACGTGGCCACCTGTCGCATATGTTGTCAGTGCGGATGTGCATTGAATGAATGTGGATCATCAGCTGCGCCTTGTTTTGAAGATTTCTCGTCACATCGAATCTTATAGCATATGCATGAAACATTAAATATAAACAAAAATAAAAACTAATTACACAGTTTAGCTATAAATTACGAGATAAATCTTTTGATACTAGTTAGTTTATGATTAGATAATATTTGTCACAAACAAACGAAATTGTTACAGTACCGAAAACTTTTCGAAACTAAATAACGCCCTGGTTTCGTGGGCGCCGTGCCGTGCAATCAAAGACGACGGGAGGACCCAGCCCGGCCTGACGACGTGGCAGCTGCCGGCCGGACACTTGGAAAGCGTCGCAGCCACCAATTTCCATAGCATAGCATGGCATGGCATGGTGGCCACTCATCAATGGGGCCGGGCCGGGGTCACCTGATCTGCCTGCCTGCTGCTGGCGCCCCCTCGATCTTGTGTAGGAGCAGGGGTCTTCTAGTCCCGTAGGTACAGCTCCATAACTTCTGGTACTGATGAGAGCAGACTGATGCATGGATCCAGTTGCATTATTGTACTATAGGAAGAACTGATGAATTTCCAAACAAAGGCATCTGGCTGCATTGCATTATTGCTAGCTTGCTTGTCTCTCCATCTGCTAGCTTTTAATTAATTTCTGGTGCAAATAATACCCTACTATTGCACAATCAAGCAGCTTACCTAGCTCCAAGACAATGCATGACACATGTTTGTTGATTATTTGCTCATTCCCCTTCAATTAGGGCCTGCCTTTGTGGGCCGCCCGGGTCTCTCATAGGATGCTCAATGACAAGGCATGCATGCATCGATCCCCCGCTTCCGTTCAGTTGCAGGGTTCAAAAATTCCGTGAAAGTTCGCCGAATTTCTGTAATTCTAGTAGTGGAAGAAAGAAAAAAAAAATCTGATTTGTTACAATATCATGTGCTATGTAACTCTAGACTCGTGTAGTTACTCTCATCTATAAATCTCTAGATTTAAGGTGTATATGACCATACGAAATGTATATATAGACAAAGTATATGATCACAGTGTAGACCATCTAGCTAGAGTGATATGTATGTTAAGTATGCATGCATACATAGAGTATACGGTTATACTTATTGTATATAATATAGTAGTGACATTTTAGTAATATATTTAAAATATAGTTTTTTTGAAAAAATTTCGCGTGGTACGATCTAGAGTATCTTAATTATATAAACATACTCAAACCGATAAACAAGTATGAACACATACACAATGTGGTTTATTGAAGATGAGAGTAACTACACGTACGTGTAGAAAGAAATTTGATTTGTCTTTTTTCTTTTTGTAAAAAAAAAGAGATAGTGGTACTAGCATGGATCGGAGTAATAATAATATACAAGTTTGGCACCGAACAATGCAATCATGCGATGAGCTTCCCTCCAGACGCTTCTGTGTCTACGTGATCGAGGGCCGACAACATAGATGCGTGCACCTGATCGATGATCTGCGCGTATGCGTATGTACTGTAACGGTGTCAAGCACATGACAAGATCATGCAGCTAGCGACATCATGGTGAGTAACGGGCCGGGTGTGTGTCTGGTAGCAGGGCATGGTGTGTTGTGTATTACCACACTCCACCGGCCGTGTGCGTCCATGAATGTCCACATGACAAGCAAGATGATGCATGTGCCGCGCTGGCTAATTGCCTTGCATATATATATATATATTGTGTATGCTATGCTACCTCCATCGTTCGTTCGGTGGGTGCATTGTGTATGTATGAGATAGGCGACGAATTTGTCCATAGCTACTCAAGTTTTCACGTTCTCTCTTGCCATATATATAGGCAAATAGCTAGCTAGCTAGAAGAACCTTGTTGGAGATACCCTTAGCGCGGTAGGATTATTTAATTACATACATATATACCTTTATACATGTGGTGTATGTGTGTCTAAGGCCAGTCTCAATGCATAGTTTCATGACACAGTTATCAAGATTATAAACTAGGTAACTGAGCCATAGGAGTTTCATGGGAATGAAACTCCTCTCTCATCTGATGTAACTCCTTCATTTAATGACTTTGCCAAGTCAGCAATTATGCTTATGTGACACCTTATTTAATGTGCATGACACTCTAAAAAAAATATGTATTGAGACTAGCCTGAGAGAATGTACGTGCGCGCGCGCGTTTCTCCACGGTTTTCCGAAATTTCATACAAAATGAAATGCTAATTAATTAGTCTCTTGAATGCAAAGAACATACTACTCGAGGAAGGCCTCAGGATATAGCAGATTAGGTAGTTTGGGTGAAGGAAGCAAGGTGGGCCATACATGCATATCCACCCACCACTAATGCGCTGACGAGGATACATGCTGACGAGGCATCATGCTGGCAGGCCTTGTTTAGTTCGCAAAAAATTTTGCAAAATTTTTCAGATTCTTGGTCACTTTGAATTTTTAGATGCATGCATAGAGTATTAAATATAAACGAAAATAAAAACTAAATGCACAGTTTGGTCGGAATTGACGAAACGAATCTTTTGAATCTAGTTAATCTATGATTGGATAATATTTGTCAATTACAAACAAAAATGTTACAGTGTCGATTTTCCAAAATTTTTTGAACTACACAAGGCCTTAAACCATGTATCAACGTCGATTCTCCGCTCAATTATTTGTGGGCCACCGAATCTTCTCTCATTGGAACCTTGTATATTCATCTCCTGGCTGGTATTTTTTTGCCTAATAAAAAAAACAAATTCTCCTGGTTGGTATTACCTCTCTACTCCTAGACTCAGAGCAGAGAATGCAATTTTGAAACGGTGTTTAATAATCAGTCAAATATTTTGAAAAAAAAAGTGGATCGAAATAGAACATTTTCCTTCCTGTATTACTGCTTATATATATATAGGAACGATTCCATGGGCGGGTTTCGGTGATGCATGGGCATGGGTTCGGCGGCCGGGCCGGCCTAATTAACCGCCAGATATAGGGATATGATGGACGGAACACATGAAGCGGCCGGCGCCGATCGATCCAGGCACATGCATTGCTTTTGCTAGTAGTATTATTCAGGCATAAGCATATGCATAGCGACGTCGACGGAGAGAAGAACATGGCATATATATATGATGCATCTGTCATCTGTCTCATTCCCCAGTGAAGGGAACGGCGACCCCATTTATTCATCAACCCCGGCCCTTTTGTTGGATTCCATTTGATGGATGGATCCGTGTAGTGTAGAGGTAGCCAAACTGAAACTGCATTTTCTCAATTCTCATGTTGGCACCAAAAGATTAAAAAAAAAAACTAAGAAGACCTTGTTTGGTTTGGCCTCCTAAACTTGAGTCCCTACTAAATGGCCATTTAGTCCCTTGTAATTATTCTTATAATTAAAAAAATGAGACCGTGTATGTTGACTGCTGTCAACGCATCTTACCTGGAGCTGTGTTCCGATCCGTTGGAGTGAGTACAATTGCGGTTTGTTCTTTCACAACGACGAATCCGAATTTCGTTACCACGAGACAAAACTGACATTATAACGTCTTTGGATCGAGTACAACTGAACATGCATGCATGCTACTGTATTATTGTACGCACGCGGTACAAGAACATGAGCGTATATACATACTAGCATGCATGGCTGTCGACTGTGTCGTGTGCGAGCACAGGAGGGGAGGGAGACGGTGATGGGATCCAACACGGGCCGGGCCGGGCCCCAGGAGACAGACAGATGGAGAAATAATTAGTCCAATGGGGCCGTGCCATGTGCTGGACAGCAAGGCTTCTAGCTAAGGCCTTGTTTAGTTCCCAAAAAGATTTCGGATTTCGGTACTGTAGCACTTTCGTTTGTTTGTGACAAATATTATCCAATTGTGGACTAACTAGGATCAAAAGTTTCGTCTCGCGATTTCCAGCTAAACTGTGTAATTAGTTTTTGCTTTTGTCTATATTTAATGCTTAATGCATGTGTCACAAGATTCGATGTGATGGGAGATCTTGAAAACTTTTTGCTTTTTGGGTGAACTAAACAAGGCCTAAGTGGATCGGGGGGTTGGATTCGGATGTCCACACCGAGTGAAGTCCGGACCCGATCCAGTTAACCCGGACGAGGAGAGGAAGAAGGGGAGCGAGAGGAGAGCGGAGGCACCGATCCAACCAACTATAAATAGGATCCCCAATGCCCCGCTCTCCCTCACACCCTCCCTCCCTCCCTCCCATCCTTGATTCTCTTGTTGTTCCACTCTAATCTAGATTCTAGTTCGAGTCGAGTCTTCGCCGCATTGTGGGCTCCAGATCGAATCGGCAAGGAGTCGGTCATCGTCGTCGTCCGCTCCGGCGGCAGCCCCTCGCCCGCCGCCGTCGTAACCGTAACACAAGTCCGCCGGCGGCCTCCTTTCTTCCTCTTCCTCTTCCGTCGGCAATGGAGACCCGGGACACGACGGCGCCGCTCCCCTACTCGTACACGCCGCTGCCGGCCGCCGACGCCGCGTCCGCCGAGGTCACCGGCACCGGCCACCGCGGCGGCAGGAGCAGGCGGAGGTCGCTCTGCGCCGCGGCGCTCGTGCTCTCCGCCGCGCTGCTCCTCGCCGTCGCCGCGCTCACCGGCGTCGGCCGCCGCGTCGACGTCGTCCCCGGCGGCGCGGGGTCGCCGAGGAGCACCAGCAGCATCAGCAGGGGCCCCGATGCCGGCGTGTCGGAGAAGACGTCCGGCGCGTGGAGCGGCGGCGGCAGGCTGCGGAGTGACGGCGCCGGCGGGAACGCGTTCCCGTGGAGCAATGCGATGCTGCAGTGGCAGCGCACGGGATTCCACTTCCAGCCACACATGAACTGGATGAACGATCCCAATGGTACGTACTACGTCTGTGCCCGCATTTTTATTTTTTCTGTTTTTATTATTCATGTAAGTAAGTAAAGTCCATCACCGCTGCATTTCGCATTGCATCCACCTGAACAAATTTTTTTTTCTACTTCCCTCCCGATTGATAATGACTCTTGTGAGATTAGATCGATCGATTTTAAACTCCATCAAATTCAAACCATATTCCGTATTACTATGTATGTAAACAAGTCAAAACTGCCTCTTGTTGTTATTGGTTCGTCACGCACGCCACGCCCTTCATTTCCTTTGACGTGCTGGTCCAACGAGGCAGTGGGACCCGCATACACGCATGATTATTATTTTTTTTTTGCTCATCCACACATACAGATTCTGGATACCCGGACCCTCCGGGATTCCAAATTCCATGCAATGCAACCACCAACCTACCGTTGTTTATTGCGCTTTTCTTTCTTGTTTTTTTTTTCTCACTTCATTCTCGTGCGTGCGTGGGCCCTACCTCCTTGCCACGCACACCACGTGTGCTGCTGTGTTGTTTGGTCCAAGTCGTCGTCGTTGGGTTTGGGCCACCCATTTCGCAACATTATAACGTAGAGTAAAAAATATTTTTCATTCTTCAAAAATGTAAAACTCGATCAAACCAATGAACACAGAAATGTTAATATAATTTTCTCTACATCGTCAAACTTAAATGGGTTTCAGACAATTTGATCCAACACCCTGTGTCATCCTGTTACATACACATCCATCTTCATGTTGGCTTGATAATTAATCATCCTGCTGTTAATTACAACCATCCATCTTCATGCTAGCTTGATTAACCTGATGGCATTTACGTACAGGCCCGGTGTACTACAAGGGATGGTATCATCTGTTCTACCAGTACAACCCAGACGGTGCCATCTGGGGCAACAAGATCGCGTGGGGCCACGCCGTCTCCCGCGACCTGATCCACTGGCGCCACCTCCCGCTAGCCATGGTGCCGGACCAGTGGTACGACACCAACGGCGTCTGGACAGGCTCCGCCACCACGCTCCCCGACGGCCGCCTCGCCATGCTCTACACCGGCTCCACCAACGCCTCCGTGCAGGTGCAGTGCCTCGCCGTCCCCGCCGACGACGCCGACCCGCTGCTCACCAACTGGACCAAGTACGAGGGCAACCCGGTCCTGTACCCGCCGCCGGGGATCGGGCCCAAGGACTTCCGTGACCCCACCACGGCGTGGTTCGACCCGTCGGACAACACCTGGCGCATCGTCATCGGGTCCAAGGACGACGCCGAGGGCGACCACGCCGGCATCGCCGTCGTCTACCGGACCAAGGACTTCGTCAGCTTCGAGCTCCTCCCCGGCCTCCTCCACCGCGTCGCGAGGACGGGGATGTGGGAGTGCATCGACTTCTACCCCGTCGCCACCCGCGGCAAGGCGTCCGGGAACGGCGTCGACATGTCCGACGCCTTCGGCAAGAACGGCGCCATTGTTGGGGACGTCGTGCACGTTATGAAGGCCAGCATGGACGACGACCGCCATGACTACTACGCGCTCGGGAGGTACGATGCGGCCACCAACGAGTGGACGCCGCTCGACGCCGAGAAGGACGTCGGCATCGGGCTCCGGTATGACTGGGGCAAGTTTTACGCGTCCAAGACCTTCTATGACCCCGCCAAGCGCCGCCGCGTGCTCTGGGGATGGGTCGGCGAGACCGACTCGGAGCGCGCTGACGTCTCCAAGGGATGGGCATCGTTGCAGGTACCTATCCTTGTCTACCAACAACCGTATTATTATTATTACTCATATAGTATTTCTTTTCTTAATAATTATTATATGTTTTGTTCATTTCTTGTGCACTTTTTCGGCCTGGCCTGGGATCCACACACACACGTACTGCAAAGCGCAGACACGTAGGACTAATAATAATGCAAATTATTTGGATAGGAAAATCTTGTGGTGTCTTGCGTTACACCGTGTCGCCATCATGAATCTGGCGCCCATGCTTTGCTGGGCCAACCGTTTCTTGTGTGTCCATCCAAATAATAGCATAACATTATAAGACAGTACGTGGGCAACCAACCTACCTGTTGCTGTTGGTACTCCTATATTAGACTAGACTAGTGGTTGATATTCATGTGCTACCCATGTGCCGTGGTTGCCTTGCAGCACTGGCATTACCCAATTAAGTTAGTTAGTTGTGTTAGGCTGGGATTATTGTTAGGGCTGTCTTGTTTTATATTTTTTTTATATACAATAAACAGGGGAAAAGGGCGGCCTTGTCTGCTTGTATATCACCATTGAATTGAATTGAATTGAATTGAATAATGGAGCAGTATAATGCTGCCAACCTAGCTATGGATGAATCAATGAACGATATACTCCTATGCTCGATCGACAAGAGTACAAGACAAAGTATAAACCCAACACCATATTCTACATTATGCATGCATCCGTATATTCTACTGTATAGTCCGGTATACATATACACAATTATACATTGAGTCCAGTTTCATTAATACCAATAATCAAACTAAAACAAGTACTTAGCTTAGATATTAATTATTTAACAAGATACTACACATATGGTAATGGATAATAATAATAATTAAGCCGCTAGCTTATGGTTTCATTGATGTGAACGATCGAGTGCAGGGTATCCCCCGGACGGTGCTGCTGGACACCAAGACGGGCAGCAACCTGCTGCAGTGGCCCGTGGAGGAAGCGGAGACGCTGCGCACCAACTCCACGGACCTCAGCGGCATCACCATCGACTACGGCTCGGCGTTCCCGCTCAACCTCCGGCGCGCCACGCAGCTGGACATCGAGGCGGAGTTCCAGCTCGACCGCCGCGCCGTCATGTCGCTCAACGAGGCCGACGTGGGGTACAACTGCAGCACGAGCGGTGGCGCCGCGGCCCGCGGTGCCCTCGGCCCCTTCGGCCTGCTCGTCCTCGCCGACAAGCACCTGCGCGAGCAGACGGCCGTCTACTTCTACGTGGCCAAGGGCCTGGACGGCTCCCTCACCACGCACTTCTGCCAGGACGAGTCCCGGTCCTCCAGCGCCAACGACATCGTCAAGCGCGTCGTCGGCAGCTCCGTCCCCGTGCTGGACGACGAGACCACGCTCTCGCTCCGCGTGCTCGTCGACCACTCCATCGTCGAGAGCTTCGCGCAGGGCGGAAGGTCGACGGCAACCTCGCGCGTCTACCCCACCGAGGCCATCTACGCCAACGCCGGCGTGTTCCTCTTCAACAACGCCACCGCCGCGCGCGTCACCGCCAAGAAGCTCGTCGTCCACGAGATGGACTCATCCTACAACCACGACTACATGGTCACGGACATCTGATGCTGCTGCTGATCCGTCGATCGTCCATCCAACCCACCGCTGCATGCACCTAATTTTTTGAACAGCAAAGCATCTTCTTGTACCTATCAATTCATATCCTCGCTTCCCTCTCCAATTTTGTTATTTCCCTGCCATAATTTTGGGTTTTTTTTCCTTCTTCTTCTTTCTTCTGATTGCTACTATATATGTATCGCTCGAGGCTTAGCTTCCGGTTGCAATAGTAGCTATCCAGTGGAAGACGCCACGTCGATGCAAGACAAGAGGCTACATATGTAATAGTGTAGCCTGTAGTTGTACATGTATGATGGTGTGCCACCACACCAATTGAGTTATAAATATAAATGTTTTTAGCCCCAAATGCCCAGTGCCTCAAGATTACCAACACATGGTAACATGCATTCTGCTGCATGCTCAAGTTAGTTAACATGTATGGACAGCTGTTTTAGACTGTGGAGAATAATGGTTTCAGACTGGAGAATGATGAATGAAGAGGTAATGCAGAGAGATTCTGCAAAGACAAATAACCAATGTACTATATATATGCTGGCCGGTTTGATCCAGCACTACTGACAAATACTGATCTGACCTGAACATGCCATGATGTTGTGTGCTGGCTCCATCTTGTCTTGACACTTGTTTGATTGATGCCGTTGAACGAAAAAAAGTACAGGAGCCCTCTTGGCAGGCTGCCATCCTCATCATTATTACAAGAAAACAGCCCTTCAAGGACCCCAATCCAACCTGAACCTAGGCATAGGCACATGCCAGCGAACACGGAACTACACACACAATCCGCCATCTGTCAATCATGTTCCATAATACTGTACAATCCGTCAGGTTGCTCAGCTTCCTATACATAAAAGAACTAGAATTCTGATTTTCCAGTCATGGACACTGTAGGCAATTCCAAACTCAGTTGCTATTTTTATCTTTCAATCTTCAGAGTAATTGGTTCATGCATTTGAGTTTTGACAGCCAGCCTGCTCACCTAACTCTGAATCCTAACTCTTTATTTGGCAGATCTGGGAGAAGTAGCTAGAAATTCACAAAATGAAATTGCTAGCAGAAACTGAATAGCATACAGCCAGAGATAACCTCAGTGGCTCAGTGATAAAGTGATGAAACTGTACTCTGAGAGTATAATAATAATGTAATTTTTTAGCAGACAATAATAATGCAATTAGAAGGGATCAGTTGCATCAGGTGAATGGCATGTACAATTCGGTTGGTGCCACCAGCAGGCTGCAGTGTGCAGGCCCAGCCATTGGGCCTCACCAGGCCACGATTCAACTCCCGCAGGCCCACCTCGGCGACAACCCAATCCACGTCGTCTCTGTCGCTGGTTCGCCCGCCACCTCCTCTGTTCTCGTTCTCTCGCAACGGTGAACGGACCAAGGCCAAACCCTAGCGACTGCGAGCGAGCTTCCGGCGGGCGACAACCGAGGCGTGTTTCTAAGTCAACTCGATTCGATTCGCCAGCCACCACGCAGCAGCCATCAAGGAGGAAGGGAGTCTTGGAGAGCCGGATTTCAGGTTGTTGTTGTTGCTCGCCTCCCCCTCCCTAGACCCTAGGTCCCTAGCTAATGAAATTCCTCATTCAGAGTCTCTCTACTACCTCAGTTGAAAAATTATACTTGACGTATCCCTTAATCATCAAAATCTTCAGTTATATTTATTTGTTTATTTATGCCACATGTTGCACTACAGTTAATTACAAATTGAAGTGGACAACAAGACATTGCCATGTCTTACTATTCTCCTGCTCCTATACTCCTGTGATACTCCAACCCAGTCATCTTCCTCTACAATGAGAAACAATACTAGCACTAGAGTCAGAAACACTAGCAACTGGCCAAAAACGTACCAATTGACCAAATGGAAACAATAGGGGTGCCTTGCTGCTTAAAGAGCGTACCCTATGTTTTCATGGGTCCATGCCAACTGAAAGGCCATAATTATCCACAAAGAATGAATGATAACACAGTTACCTCTTTTTCGAGAACCTTTTAGAAATTCTATCCATATGTGTTCGAATCGCCAATTCATGTTAGATATACTAAATCCAGTAGCGGTCAACTGAAATTGAGAGAATGAGCTAAATGATTTTTACTTTAGGTTCAAATGTTCTTTTGTGTCGCTTCTTGCTTCATGTTTTTATCTAGTTTGTTATACAGCTATTAAGCCCGAGATGTTGTTTGTAGGTATATGATCTGGCGCGATTGGTAGTTTTTTTAACCTAATTGTTGCTCCTACTTGTACTGATACGCCGCCTCCGCCGCTGTAGATTTGATTCTCATGTGTGCGAGTTAAGAGGAGCGAGCGCATTCGCAAGGAAAATCAGAGACCAATGAAATTACAACAGCAAGAATCAGCAGGGGAGCAACAACAAGGGGGAGAGGTACAGCTCCCCGAAAATCTCCTCCGACACTTTGAGCAAATCCTCCACGATGACCCCCTCATGTACGCCTCTTTTTTTCTCATCCATTTCGTATTCCAGTTCAAGTTCCCAAACCAGAGTTTGTTAATTTCTTTCCCAGCCCATAAAAATATATTATATTCACAGCGATGAGGTGGGGTTCTTGCACCCGACACAATTCTGCTCACTAGATTGCGCCCAAGATGGTGACTCCGCTTCGCAACCTACAGAGTTCCATCGCACAAGATACTTCTGGTGCAGAGACCACAAGCTTGCCATCTCTGCCGAGATCCTCCCCAAGCTTTACCACGCTGCTCGGGATGCCTACCACAATGCAAGGGATGCCCCACTATCACCCACTCATCTTATGAGGCACACCAAGGCACTACTCATACTTTGCCCTGACCTACTCACCGCATGGAACTCAAGGTATGCGATGCTTGCAGCCTGTCACTCAATGTGTGCCTGGTTTTCATCTCTCACCTTTCATTCAATTGAGTACTACAAGATCCATGCACCCGAGGGAAGGAATTTGGATTCCACATGCTTTTCTTGCGGTCCTGCAGGAAGATGGTGCTATCAGCAGAGTATGATTTCACAAAGCTCAAGGATGAGCTGCAATTGTGTGCCTTGATCCTTTCCTACTCACCAAAGAACGAGAGCACATGGAGCCATAGGTATACCCCATCTTGCACTTGTGAAGCCAGCTTTCTTGTTGACCTCTTTCTTTCAGACAATTCCTATCTATTTAGAACTGAATTTTATATAATAAAAAGCAAAACTGCATAGAGTTTAAAATAACTGTCTGCCACAGGAGATGGGTGATAAAACAAGTTGCCGAGCAACGTCAAGATATGTTGGAGCTTATAGGGAATGAATCCATGTTAGTCAAAGAGATAGCAGAGGTTATAAACTTATAACTCATGAATACTTGCTTATTTGAGCTGCTAACAGCGTCAATTTGACTGAGCTCACCATGTCATGAGTTATAGTATTACATGTTGTCTCCTATGTAGCTGGCAATTAAACTCTTCTTCACAAGTATAGGTACTGAAAGTACGCATAAAGATAATTCTATGTGTTTTTTACAGAAATCAAAAATGAACTACCGTGCATGGAGGCATCGATGCTGGCTTATTCCTTACATGACAAGGAAACAGGTGAGGATAAACGATTCGGACTCTTTGAAAATTCCTTCTCTGTGATTTTTAATCTTGTAACTTGACTTCCTAGCTACAGAATATCTGCTTGTCAGTTACCAAATTCTGTTTTCTCAAGGTGCTGGATGAACTGAAGGAGTCAACAAGATGGAGTGAGCTACATGTTGCTGACAACTGCTGCTTCCACTATCGAAGAGTTAGTAGATTCCCTATGGTTGTAATTAGTACTATATAATACTTGAAGCAAAGAATTATTTATTACTTGACAATTTTCATACTGAGCAGTATCATCTTTTAAGAGCCGCACAATATATTTTTTTGAAGTAGCAGGAGGGGTTACCCCTACTGAAAAATTTTATTAAACAAAGGAAAAGTCTTATAGAAGTACTCAGGAAAAAAAGAAGGAAATGAAATAATAATAATAATAATAATAATAAGGAAGAGAAGGGCAATATGTTTGCAAACCAATTTGCAGAGCTTTTGAATTCACAACGTGCTTTAGACTTTATGTTGATTTTGGACTTCGATTTTGTTGAAATTCCTAAGGACAGTATAGCACACATATCTTGTTTGCTAACCAATCTGATTGACAGCACGTGTACTTACCTGCCTTGTTGCATCCTTGCAGTCCCTGCTGCTTGCACTACTAGGCAACCTCCTTCGGAATGGAGAAGATTCCCTTAGTTGGGAGTCAGAAATTTGCCTGCTATGGAAGGTATGGTGTATTTATTTAAAAGCTAATTACTTATTGCCTAGAGATTTGTAATCACTTCAGGCATCATATCCTCTCTTTCCATTATGGATGTGACAGCAGATAACAAAGGATCCATGTTCATCTCATTTGTGTTTTACAACATTGCTTTTCTTTAGGCAATGGTTAATTGATACCAGCCCATCTTGGTGCTGCAAAATTGATTGTATATGACCTGACAGGAGGAGCTTAGGTGGGATGAGATGCTGATCAGACGCTACCAGGGGAGAGAGGTTTGAAAAATTAGCCTGCTGTTGTTCTTCCACTTGTAGTTCTTGTTGGTCAAATGTGTGTTTATTTATACTAGCTGTGGTAATGTATTGCTGCAGTCGTTATGGAACCACCGTCGGTTCCTTTCACACTGGTGGATACAGCACTTGCTCACTATTGAAGAAAACTGGCCCTCAACGACATCCCAGATGGATATGTTTGTCATACAGGAGATACAACTGCTGTCTGAGTGCCTGCATGACCCTGTGGATGAGTTTGGGGAGTCATGTGTCCAAGCAGAGCTTTCAGCGCTCTACATTCTGTGGATAACAAAGGCAATCAGCAGCTGGTTTTACCCAGCTTGCTTGCTTAGTATTGTGCATTTGCTAGCATAGATTATTGTCCTCTCAGGGGTTTAGTTTTAACAGGGAAATTGATGTGTGTTTTGTTGGATGCAGCAAGTCCCAGCTGTGAAAGGAAAGCTGGAAGAGAGGCTGCATTCTGTTTCCCTGGGGAAGCTGAAGGACGTGCTGGCAGGAGCCTGCAGGCCAGAGAAGAGGAGGTTTTGGATGAATTTGCTCGGCCTGGCTGATCAATCCAGTGATATACATGGTCTTTCTTGTTGAGTTTGATCCTTCAACATACATGACATGGAGGCCAAGTCTTTACAGGTCCTGTCTCCTATGTGGCTGTAAACCAGACTGAGGATTACTGGTAAGTTGAAAACAAAATACGGTACATCGAAAGAGGATGTTTGTTGTTTACCCCTCATTTGACTTTCACATTGGAAGAATTCTCAAATTGTAGCGAATGCAAAGCTGGCAGCATTTATGTCCCTGCATCCTCAAACCCCAATCTTGAGGAAAAGCTGAGTTGCTAGTAATGCTTTATAGATGATACACACCCACTTGGATCTAATAAGGCCCTGATGTAGGGTGTGTGTATGTATTTATGTAACAGCTAGAGAGTACAGTATAACCCAAACCCAACTCAATGACCACTAGCTATGGTCCACCTTGTCAACTAGAAGAAACTATCTTCTTCTAGGACCAACAACTCATATGAATCAATTAAACCTGTTTTATCTTACGCCTTTAAATCAGAAGTTATGTTAACCACTGCATAGTGAGATGTGTAAATCTACAACCTAAACCCTTCATCTCTTCCGAATGCTGTTTGTTGATGGTACTAAAGGTGATTCCTACTTACAAATACGTACCATCAGTTCAAATCTGCTGGTGTAAACTGGTTGGAACAGTTGATATATGCCCTTTTTGTAGTAGCGTACTTTGCTAATTTGATTATTCTGTGTTTATCACATAAGATATATTACTTAGGGCACATAGACGTACGAAGCTGAAATACAAAAGCTCTCGTCCATTGTGGATGCAATATATGGTTAGGACATTATTAGTAGAGGACAAAGCAAATAAGTTTTTCAAAGGAGCTATTCCAAAACTCAGGAATGCTACTTGGGGTAACCTGTGAGTCGTGACTGTAAAGCTTTTCTATGATCCCAACATAGCGAAAAAAGAACTTTTGAATGTTTCTCCTTTGCCAAAGATAGTATGAAATCTCACAACTTATCGCTAATTAATCTTCCGAAAAATTACATTTCATTCACATCCTGAAGTAACGTAATATGCACTCATTGTAGTTATGCAAAATACAAGTGAAGAATTAAAGCATACTATGGTCCACAGATGAATTAGCAAGATCCTTCGCAAAAAAAAAAAAAGTATTAGCAAGATAAACCAGAGTTGATCGATTAATTTGGCGAGAGGAGAACCAGCTCTTCTCTGGGTGGGAGGGTACCACGATTTAGATGTGTTTGTTTTGGTTGGTAATCATATGCGTGTTCATTTGGAAAAGATATCCATATGCATATATGGTTTACTATGCGTGTTCGTTAGTCTGCTGCGTCTGTATTGTGATTCTGAAAAAAAGAAAAAAAAATGTTTGCCATCCCGACGATAAGAGCTAAAGTGCGGAGGGGATGCATGGGGGGATTCCGACCGAAAATGACATGGATAGATTGGGCCAGCGGATCCAGCATGTTCTAGTGTTGAGTCATAATAATAATGCAGATAGTCCTGAATCAACCAGACACCAATCGATCGAATAATGCTGCAGCTGATGATGACAATAATAATAATAATAATGCAGATAGTTATTGTCATCACAAAGAATAGAATCTTTATTTTGAACAGTGAGTATTTCCTCGGTTTCTAGTGTTGAGTCATTTCGGTTTTGTTCTAAGTCAAATTTCTTTTAGTTTTAATCAAATTTCCTTGGTTAAATAATTATATTACAATATTGAATTAGGTTCATGAGATACACCATGTAATATATGTTGACGGCATAATAGTTTAACATTATGGATATTGATATATTTTGCTATAACAAGTTTGGTTTAGCATAACTAAAACAAGCAAGCACTCGTGTATGTATGGCTTTCAATCCGTCATCATTTTTCTAGACGAATCAAGATGATGACGACCGGTGCACTACTACAGTGACAGTAGGTCGTAACAGAATGCAGAGCTTCATATACATCAAATTTAATTTAATACGTTTTAGAATCAAACTCTGTCATGACTCATGACTGACTAGATGCACACTAGCTATGCATGAACATGCATGGATCGTGAAGGATAGACGATGCACACTGCTGCCTCCTCCGCTGACAAAATGCCGTCCGCGAACTCGATCGGCGGGCGAGGCAGATGGCGCACTCCGCCGCGGAGTACACCAGGGCAGGCGGCGGGGGTGTCGCCGGCAGGCAGGCTTCTCGATCCGGGTCAGGGTGGTGACTGCATGCTAGCTGTTGGTGCTCCTGCTCGTGCTCGGCCTGCCCCTGCATGATCGATGAGGCGCCATCGCCATGGCCACCTTGTTGTTGGACTGTTGATGTTCCTTCCTTTACCTCACTCACGACTCACCGTCGTACCAGCTAGCAGCTGCTTCTTTGGTGCTTTAGTAGCCGGTGAGGATTATGCTGAGAACGTAATTAAGTTAGGCGCGGGTTGGTTGGCGCACGTCACATCGAATGTTTTGACTGATATATACTATTTATTATATACTAAACTAAAACACAACTAGACAATAATTTACAAGACAAATCTTTTAAACCTAATGAATCCATGATTGGATACTAATTAGTACCAAATAAGACCAAAAGCTACAGTATCTATTAGACTTTAACACCCCTAACCAAACATCTCTAGTAAATGTACAACCGAAGCCTTGTTTAGTTCCCAAAGTTTTTCAAGATTCCCCGTCATATCAAATCTTGCGACAGATGCATGAAACATTAAATATAGATAAAAAAACTAATTACACAGTTTACCTGTAATTTGTGAGATGAATCTTTTGAGCCTAGTTAGTCTATGATTGGATAATAATTGTCAAATAAAAATAAAAAGTGCTACAGTAGCGAAACTTAAAATTTTTCGTGAACTAAACAAGGCCTTAGTTGGTGAAAAACTTTACAAAGTGTTACTATAGCACTTTTGTTTGTATTTAACAATTGTTATCGGACTAATTGGATTTAAAAGATTTGTCTCATAAATTACAAACGAACTGTATAATTGATTATTTTTTATCTATATTTAATGTTCTATGCATATGACGCAAGATTACATCTGACAATAAATCTTTAACATTTTGTAAAATGGTTCAGGAGCTAAGGCCTTGTTTAGTTCAAAAAAATTTGCAAAACAGGTACTGTAGCACTTTCGTTTATTTGTGATAAATATTGTCCAATCATAGACTAACTAGGCTCAAAAGATTCATCTCATCAATTCCGACCAAACTATGTAATTAGTTTTTATTTTCGTTTATATTTAATACTTCATGCATACGTCTAAAGATTCGATGTGACGGGGAATCTGAAAAATTTTGTAAAGTTTTTTTGAAGTAAACAAGGGCCTAAATACAACCTAACAAAGCGAATCGATAGAGATAGAGATAGAAATAATTCATATACACCATTCGTACAGGTGGTACAACAGAAGAAAGAGACCCATGCATGAGCAAGAGGGACCACCATGACCACCCATCGGTCTAGTAGCGCCCACGGCATATCTATCCATTCTAGGTAGCTAGGATTTCTTTCTACCTAATCTTGAGATGGATGTAGCTTAGGATGCAAAAATGGGTTTGTCCGTGAACCCACAAATGGATATTATCATGTGATTGACCCACAAAATTAAGCCTATTTTTAGATTCAAGGACAAACTTGCTTATTGCATCTCTAGACCTTGTTGAGTTCCTAAAAAAATTTTATAAAAAATTTCAGATTTCACATCACATCGAATCTTTCGGCGCATATATAGAATATTAAATATAGATAAAAATAACAACTAATTGCACAGTTGTATGTAATTTGCAAGACGAGTCTTTTGAGTCTAGTTAGTCCATGATTAGACAATATTTGTCAAACACAAACGAAAGTGCTACAGTGTCCATTTTGTAAAAAAAATTTGGAACTAAACAAGACCCTAATTGTCGAAGATGATATTGGTATGAAGACAACAGTTGCACCAAGCGACACTACGGCAATTTATCTAAAAATGCAACTTCCAAAGAAACTCCTGTCATCAATAATCATGTGTCTAAGGGAGCTAAGTTAAAGTTCTAGGTTAAATATACACTAGGGATGGTCCAACAAGCATCTATATACTACTCTTCTGACCACCTAGAGCGTCGCTAAGGCATGTTGTATTAAACATTTTCTCTACCTTAATACAAATACGCGCAAATTTTTTGCGTGTTGGAAGAAAACAAAAGGTTAAAGTTCTAGGTAATGTGATTCAAGCCCTAGTAATAGTAGGTTGTGGCAAAGATGCAGCCAAAGAAAAAGGTGGAGAAGAGTCCTCTTATCTGCTATCGCACATGACACACCCATAGCGTGGCATGATCATGTTTTTGTTTCTTCTCAACAGATTCCTAGTGTTCAAACTGTCATAAAGGGAAATCCAGAAGAACTTGTGCTTTCCCCTTGCGCAATATTTCCACATTCAAGAGAAAAGAGGAGAGTTGGGTGTTGTGCCAATAAATTGTACGTAGGCATGATCTGAATGAGTTCATGTACTTCTGACAGTTGTTTGGAAGCTAAAGTGGATAGAGGAATTCAAAAGTTACTGCTGACTGGTCTTGTTAGAAAATTTTTGAGTGAGAAATTCAGCTTCTTCATGGGGAAATTAAGAAGAATTGTTGGTAAGCTTATTTAAGGATGATGTGGCCACACCAAAGGTCTTCCTAGAAAAGAACAGTTTGCCATTGGCCAGGGTCGCATGAAGTTACCATTCTAAAAGAATATAATCAATTAGTTTGATCATGCCTCTCTCCACCAAAACGATCGATCCAACTAGTGTTCTACCTGTGAGGTGGGTTTCCTTTTCTGTAAAGGCATTTCCATGTTAGCTAGGTGACCAGGGGATGTAGACATGATTATTATTGAAGTTGTGGAGGCATTTGGAGATCAATGCTTTGTTGTGAGCTCTGAGATTAATAACGCTAGGACACAACTTCTTATTCTTTTGGTCCTGTAGCTATGGAATCCTTGTATTATCCCTCATTTACATGTGAAGCTTTTATTAGACACACCATTAAGGAGCACATAAGAAGTTCTTGTACTTAGCAAACCTTTACACCAACCTATCCATTTCTAAAGAAAAACTTTTTTTCCTTAAATTTTGAAGAGTGAGACGGTGGCGTTCTAACTTGTCAAAAGTTTTCTCAAAGTGAAGCTTGAGGGTGACTATTTATTTATTTTTTTTGCTTTGTTGACAGAAATGTAAGAGCTGAAAAGCTAAAGCCGAAGAATCTTGTATTGTTCTACTTTTAATAAAATTACACAGATTGATTATACGGCTGCAATCATTTGTGATACTTGTGCAACATTATGGCTGTTGTTACATAAGGATACTCCTAATGTAGAAACCACTATAGTTTATATGTTCATTAATTATATTGCTATCTAAACGTTTTGCTGACGTGATAAAGTAGTTATTAAAGATAGAACAAAAATCATAGAAACGGACAAGGGCAGAGACAAGAGGGGGGGGGGGGGGGAGGGGCCTCCCCATCTAACCAAGGTAAATTTCCACTAAAATTCTTGGAATTTGATCACATTTTAAAAGCTTTACATTATTGACCCCTCTTAACATGGAAAATTTGAGTTTCTGAAATGGAGTATAAGTTAGAAAATATGTCTACGCGAGAATGAAGACATAAAGAAATGTGATTAGTAGAAAATAAGAGAAAATATATATGATTAGCTAAAACATTATTATATACCAAAAAAAAATCCATAAATTTAGTATCGAGACTGTCCTAATAAACCAATACTAGAGTGTTACAGTTCGTCAAGCTAAGCTGGCGTGCGGGCACAGCCACGATACACATATATACCATACCGCAGCGCCCACTCCGGCATCGATCGATTCTTCTGGCACCTGAAACGGACACCTTACCTCACCTGATTTGACGCACTTCATCATTCATCAGCTGAGGAGTTTAATTACTAGAGCGGTTAACTGTATTACTAGCTACCACGTAGTAATTAGTAATTACATCGATCGGCCTGCGCCATGCCATATTGCCATGCATATATGCTTCACTAAATAACAGGAGTAGTATTTATTTAGAGTAATTAACTGGCCGGCTGGACCGCCAGATTAAGAACTAAAAATACTATTTACACATGCAAAAAGGAGAGAGCAAAAAGAAAAGCAGTTGCCAAGAACCCAGAAGAAAACCATTGCCAATCACCAACCAAAGTATTGGCCGGCCGACAGATTAAGGCAAGCCGGAAGCGTAATTCTCAGGACGACGACGACGATGGCGTGGGCGTGGGCGTGGGCGTGGCGGACTCATCTGCAGGCTGCGCTGCGGCTGCAGCAGCTCCGGCGGCGGCCGGCGCGCGGCATGTCGGGCAGGACGAGCGGCGCCCCCCCGCGAGCCAGCGCTCGATGCATCGGGCGTGGAAGCCGTGGCGGCAGGCGGGCATGACGCGGACGGCGTCCCCGTCGGCGAACTCGGCGAGGCAGATGGCGCACTCCGGCGCGGCGCCCGCCAGCTTGGTGCCCGCCGCGGAGTACACCAGGGCGGGCGGCGGTGGGGGCTTCTCCGGGTCCTCCTCCACGGCGCTGCTGATGCTGATGCTGATGTTGCCCTGACGGTTACTACCACCAGAGCCGGCGCGGCGGGCGCGGCGGAGCAGGTAGCGCACGGCGGCGTTGAGCGCGAGGCCGAGCGCGAGCGCGGCTAGTAGGGCGGCTAGGATGACGGCCATGTTGCTGGCGAAGTCTCCAGCGCCGGAGTAGGGGCCCCAGCGGTTGGTGGCGATGCTGGTGGCGGCGGCGCCGTGGTGGCTGGTGGTGTTGGTGGGCTCCGACTCCGAGCGCCCGTGCTGCTGGTCCGCCTGGTCGGCCAGCCCCTGCGTCGCCATGGCCATGGGTGGGTGAGGGTTGATTGCCTTGCCTAGCTAGCAAGCGGATAAGTGATGACCGACTCTCTGTGGGAGTGGAACTGACTGGCCGAGGCCCGACCCGAGGCGGCCGCGTGAATGGAATGGAATGGGATGCGTGAAGCTGCTGGGGTGGCGCAGGCCAACACCTATGCATATCACCACACCAACCAACGGATCGAGACGAGCAGACCAGAGCAGGCAGGAATGAGGGTGACGTGGCACGCAGCCTTTTACATATGGGCTGTTGCAGCTTTCCCTAACCGTCTCTGCTTGTCCAGTTGCCGATCCAATCCCAGCAGCCTCTCAGGGATGCTGGATGCGGATATTATATATATTTTTATATTTCTGTTTGGATTTAGATTATGATATAGATAGTGTTAGCTATGTTCACAATTAGATATCGATATTATAGGTATACGATTTGAGTATTCGTATACAGACACAGTATTAGATATTAGATATCAAACTCGATTGCAGACATATCTTGACTCCTCTAAACAGATTTGTTCTTGAATATAGTCAGAAAATATCTATACCGTTTGCACCTCTCTGCACTGCATGGGACTCTGTCTTATCGCGGGGTTCACATGTTGCTAATAACGCTAGCAACAAATAAAGCCCATCAATCGTACAAACAAAAGGGGATAGCACATTCACGTAAGAAAGGAAGAGTTAAAGAAGGTGGCATGTAACTAGAGGAGAGATTTTTTTTTGAAGGGGAAAAAAGAATGCAATAAAACTAATTAGTTGGAGACTCCAAATAGAAACCTTGTGCTGCTATTATAACATGAAGCACCACAAATGCGCTTGGATCAAAAGGATTCTAAAAGGAATTTTGGAGGATTAGTGTTTGGAACGAACGAATGTTGAGTTCCTTTCCAAAGGAGAAAAAAACCGTAGTAGTGCAAAACATAGGAAATATAACCTCCACTCCAATCCAAGATATTTTTTTTCCTCTCCCTCTCTTACTGCGCTTCCTCATGTTCTTGTACTTTTTTATCCATTCAAAACAGCTCAAAGTATCCATTCTTATATATACCAATATACCACCTCTCAAGTATCAAAAATTGATTGCTTGCCTACAAAAAAAAGTATCAAAATTCATGCATTTTATGGCCCAACACAACTCAATTACTCTAAAGCATATAGCTGGAGGGCGAATTATTATATATGATGAGGAATCTGTATATTGTAGCAAAAGTGGATTGGCTAGAGGCCAACTGAAAAGGGGGCGGATTGATCAGGGGCCGACATGAAAAGATGACTGCAACATATCACTAATTAATAATCGCGCTGTCCAACCCAACCCCATGGTCTCATGGAAACATCAAACGGGAGACCGGCACTAGTACTGTAGTAGTATGGAGTCTCTCTACTACAAATGTTTTTTTTTATAAATCAAGTTAACAATTAAAAAAAAAGACAGAGAGAGAGAGAGTACGTTCCTGTCGCAGCACTGCAGCTGCAGCTATCCATCGCTGCTGGCTGCCGTACGCATCAGGGAACTGAAAACCCGATGCCAGTAATGCAGTACGGACCGGTACAATATTGAGCACACTACAGTGGAGTAGGTATGAAAGGAGAGCGCCGCAATTTATATAACTTCCGTTGTCACTCAAACATTCCATTCCTAGAATCCGTGTCATTCATTTTTTTCTAAATTTAACTAACTTTATAGAAAAAGAATATCAATATCTATAACATAAAATGAGTATCTTATAAAAATAAATTCTATAATAAATTCAATGATATTAATTTAGTACTATAAACTTTAGCGGTTTTTTCTAGAAATTCGGTTAAAATTTTAAAAATTTGACTTAAGACAACTCTAGAAGTTGAAGCTTTAAAGAACCAAGGGAGTATATATAAATAAATAATCTACTACATGTGTACTACTATCCGTCCTAAAACAAATACGCTTATTGCTTTTCAAGAAAAAATACTTTTAAATTGAATAATAAAATATTATATGATGATATTATACTATAATAAGAGCGATTTTTTGAGAGGTTCTCCCTTTATAATATCCGTTCGATCTAGACATCATGCTATATGAGCTCTAGATATCATAATATGAGCCTTCTGTCACCTATAATCTTGCATGTAAAATGTAAGATTCCTCTTCAACCATGATTCTTTGTGGACCTCGAAAAAGAAAATAATAATAATCTAAACACACATAAGAAGTAAGACTCCAACCCCCGCGCGCGAGCCAAATTATCATGTTTGAGACTCCGATGACAATGCAAGCAAAAGGGGACTCTGACGTCCGTTTGCAAAACGTATTTATAAGAGCCAAAAAAATATTAATGTAAAACATATTTGAATTCAATGTTTTTTTCATTAGTTAGTTTAAATTAACGACTCTTTGTATGCTTATGCTCTATTTACAAGAGATTTTAGTTTATTTATATCACATTAATAATTGTATGGATATGTAGTTTCCATGTCTTTTGACGATGGGAGTAATCATGTTATCGAATTATAAATTTGTAGCATTGATACTACAATGCTACTTTTGTCTCATGGATATGTAGTTTTCATGTCTTTTGACGACGAGACAGCAAGGAAGCTGCCCTAGGAGCAGGGTGGTGGCCGCCCCAGAAACTGGCTAGCCCCATATCGGCCCCCTCTTCTTCCCTGTCTCTAGACTCCAGCTTCCGAGGATGCAAAAGCCAGGTGCTGACGGTGACACCATGGCAGGAACGAGCGATGAGGAAGGAAGACAGGGTGTTACTAGACACTGGGCCTAGTTGTTTATAAAGGTGTCGGTCAAGGTACAACAATATATGCAGCTGAGGCATCTCAACGAACAAAAGATTTAAACCTTGTTCTACACGACCTGATCAGATCAATCAAGTACTTGACATCTACCTTTATTGCATATCAACAATTCAATTAACATTTCCATTGTATTTTAAATAGTTTTTACAAACACGAGTGTATTGCACAAGCATGTGTACTAGTACAATAAAATACTAACATATTTATGATGTGTAACAAATATGATTGAAATGATCATAGAATCATGGAATATATATACATTTGTAATAAACTTATTTAGCGATATAATTTTTGGATACTTTTTATGATTTCGAAAAATGAGATGCGCAGTTACATTGGGACGGTGGAAGTCGCTTGTTCCGAACACTTCTTTTAGAGCAAAATAAACTATTTTCATAAACTAGCCGTGTTCTGCTAGGCTGCTACTACTCATCTCCTCCTGTTTCCTACATTTTTTCTGTAAAAGTAAACTGATTTTTATAAAATTCATATAAATTTTCTACATGATTCGTGTGAAATATCTATATGGCGACAGATTAAAGCAGCCTTACACGAACGACAGATACACTTCATTCTTCATATAATAGAGATTAAAAAGAATATAAAAAGTACGTCGGGTAGAGTTGCTATATTTTTTTGGAAAATTATGCAGTAATACAATATAATATAGATGCTCACAGTTCACAACGCATGCACTCTCGCTATGATAAATGCACGCGCATAGACTTCACTCCTATGAATAGGTTGACAAATTCTGCAAATGAGATTGACGAAGTCACCATATGTACCTTATTATCCACGAAAACATCGTTTACTACTAAAAATGCAGAGATGGTCATTGTAACCACTGGGCTATGTAAAGGTTTTTTTGAAGGGAAGCCACCTAATGCTCTTTATTGATTTAAAAATAGAGTTACATCATTCACCAGGGCTTTAAGAATGAAGAGCATCTCCAACAGTTTGCTAAAATATTTGCCATCCTAAAAAATTTAGCAAAAGAGGCAAAAAACTAGCTCCAACAGTTTGGTATTTCCACTTGCTAAATTGTTTCACTTGCCAAATATCCGGGCCGCGCGTGTAAGTATGCGCCGCGCGGACGCACTTGCCATCGCGCGATTCTGCGTATTCGGTGTTGCTCCCGCGAGACATGTGAAAGTTCTGACCTTGTTCCCGCCGTCATCGCGAGACAGGTGAAACTTCTGGCCTTGTTCCTGCCGTCCTGCTTGTTGCTGCAGAGATGCTGCAGAGCTGCTCGCGATGGCATGTGTTGCTACTGACGGTGATGGATGAGACACTTTGTACAGCGAATGATTTAATTAGTGATTATGTGTTGTTCTGCCGAGATGTTGTGCTGCTACTATTTAACTAAATAAAATTGCAACAGACTACAATTACAAATAAA
>Ga0182004_10000430_pt1 | contig 24956 bp, 25 predicted proteins | sample Sormic07211540_1_FD_120479 | JGI IMG/M metagenome (GOLD analysis project Ga0182004, IMG submission 120479) | Endophyte microbial communities from Sorghum bicolor roots, Mead, Nebraska, USA - 072115-40_1 MetaG | ecosystem: Host-associated > Plants > Roots > Unclassified | place: USA: Nebraska...
CGACAGGCCGGGCTTCCTCCGATCTACACCTCCACTCTATCTCTCTCAATCTAGTAGAAACTAGAAGATCTATTTCTACTCACATTGGATGCTACGCCAAAAGAAATTTTATTTAGAGGAGAGGGATTTCTCTCAACTCTATGATGAACTTGTCTCCTCCAGGGGCCAGGGGGTCTGGTTTTATAGTCCCTCAAGTGAACGTGAGCCATCAGATCAAACCGACATTGATTGGACGGTTATCCTTGATCCTTTAGGTCGGTGGAGCGTCGTCCGCGAAAAGAGTTCTGATTCGAATCCAGGAGGGGGCGGGCGCCCTGGTCCTCAGGGCGGGCGCCCTGGGCCAGGCCCCTTTCGGCCTCCTCTTTGTTCCCGTGGCTTCTGGAGTCTTCGAGATGGTAGAAAATTGCGCGGTGCGTTGATATCTCTATGTAATCCCGACATGTGGGCCTTTCTTCCTTATTTCCTGATAAACCCCTGCAAAAACAGATAAACAACAAAACTCGTAGAATTCTGTCAGATCAAACCCTAATTCTGGTGTTGTTTGTATATTGGTCATTTCTCTTGTTTATTTGATAACTAAAATTGATACTTAAGAACCGTCAACAGTGGCTATATCTAGAGTTGCCTCTAAAGATAGAGACAATTATAAAGGTGGCTGAAAATACAAACCATTCCAACAAATGTATTTTTAGAGGCGGTTTCTTTCGGAAACTATTTTGAGAGGCAAGTCTAGATTGAGCCACCTTTATTCAAAAAAAGGAGATTTGTTTACAAATCAATTCTGTAGTGCTATATTAAATGCATTATCATGATATATTCATGGAAAATTTCATGAAAAACATCTGTTGTCATAGGTGTTTAAATATTTTTACAAACTTTGAGCAAATCTAGAGTAGTTGACGAGAGAGTATATATCACACTCGAGCAACCAACTATGACCTAAGCCTATTAAAAGGCAACCATACATGTTTCGCGAAGATCGATCTCCAGCATCATATCGTAGAGATATATAATGAACACACAATAACCAATGTATGTTTTATGAGATTGTTTGGTCTAATCGGTTCATTTGGTTTGTACGTTGCCAGGGAGCCATTTTCATAAATTTTGTACAAGAACGAGATGGACATATAAGAGAAAAAATAAATAATATGGATGCAAAAGAAAAACGAATAAGATGCAACAAATAAGTCGAAGAGCTGGAGGGTACATATCAGTCGTTCCTTAATCTTAAAAGAGAATATAACATACATCAAGGATCCTTTATTCCAAATTATACGCTTGTATATATTACTACTGAATTACTAACCTGCATGGACAGGAAAGACCAAAAAGAAATAGAATAACGAGGGAATGGACTAACGCCTTAAGCATGGTACGGTAGATATAAGTTAACACACAGCCAATGTGCGGTTTATTTCCTCGGGATGATAAGAGACCACCATATATATCAATTCCACCCAAATTTTCCAAGGAACTCTATAATGTTCCTGTCCGAACTGCCACCTTCACTCATGGCCCTTTTAGCTTTTTCCCTCCAGTTCATCGCATTTTCCATGTATTCCTTGCTCTTTTCTCCATCCATCACTTGTCTCACACACCTCTCCACCTCATCCTTCCTGATAACTCCCTCCATATCAGGTCGTGCTCTAACGCCAACTCTCCATACATCCTCAATGTATTTGGCATTCATTGGCTGGTCGGACCACTGTGGCATGGCCACCATTGGCACTCCAATGCCTAATCCTTCCATTGTTGAGTTCCAACCACAGTGCGTCACGAAGCAGCCAACCGCGGGGTGCGCTAGCACCTCCAGCTGTGGGCACCATGCCACAATGAGCCCCCTCTCCTCATTCTCCTTCACCTTACTGACGAAACTTTTCGGAAGCTTGGACGTTTCGGGGCCCCTGACGACCCACAGAAAGGCCTTGCCACTATTGTACAGGCCTTGAGCCATCTCGGCCAACTGGTCTGGACCCGGCGCCGCGATGCTGCCAAAGGAGACATAGACAACGGAGCGCGCTGGCCTTTTGGCGAGCCAGGCCTTGCACTCCGTCGCCATCGGAGCGTGCAGGCTGAAACTGTAGGATGAATCGTCCGGCATGCGGTTGTCAAGGTAGGCTGACGGCAAGGTTGGACCAATCGTCTTGGCAGCCCACCTTGAAGCCATGTACTCCGCTTCCTGTAAAGTTTCAGTATCATTTTTATTTATAACAATTCCGGCCGCCCGGCCAATGATCCATGTTTTGGGTCTCAACTCTCAACATACATATAGACCCATAATAAACCTCCATTTTACTCAAGTAGCTAGCTATAATGCTATATATATAGCTTGTATACTACATTACTGCTCTGATCGTACTCAATCCATCCCAAATTTTAAGTCGTTTGATCTTTTTTAATATCAAGTTTGATCACTCGTCTTATTTAAAGTTTTGTACAAAATATCACTTTTTTTGTTGTGTATTGGTTTATTAATAAAAGTTTTTCAAGAATGACTTAAATTTGACTATATTTGTACAAATTTTTTGAATAAGACGAGTGGTCAAACTTGGGGTAAAAAAAGTCAAACGACTTACCATTTGGAATGGAGGGAGTATATATGGAAACAAACCTCAGTCTGCAGTTCGTAAAAGGAGTTGATGAGGACATGATCTGCAACCTCGAGCCCCTGGCACTGCTGCAACAAGAGGTCAAGATAGGTGGAGGTGGAGGAGCTGTCGTCCTGCTGCGTGAGGAACGAGGAGCAATCGCGCGGTTCCAGCTGCAGTCCCTTGGGCAGGCCAGGCAGCTCCGCCAGGACCTTGTCCACCGGCAGCTTCACGTCGCCTCTCCACGCGTGGTCGTACACCACGTTCACCGAGCAGGCCTGCGTGAAGAAGGCCGCGCACGACGCGCCGTGCTGCCGCGCCACGCGGGGCACCCACAGCAGGAACGCGTCGTACACCACCACGCGCACGGGCCGGCCGTGGGACGACTCGGAGCCGAGGAGCTCGTCCAGCGTGCGCGACCCGGCGGACTGGAGCCGTGCCAGGTACTCATGCACGTCGCCGACCTCGTCGTAGCCGCCAAGGTCGCAGCCATCGGAGATGGCGACGACGGGGACCGCTCCGGGTCCCGGCGGCACGCTGGAACCAAGGGCGGAGCGGGCCACCGCTAGGGTGCACCGGACGCCGTGGTGGATGGCGAGCCGCTTGCCCAACTGGAAGAGCGGGTTGATGTGGCCTTGGGCTGGGTACGAGACCAGGAGCACGCGAACGCTCACGTTGTTGGATCCAGCCATGGCGCAGTCCGCTCTGTGTCTGCCTCTGTTAGCGGCAGCGCGCGGCTCAGTGTTAGTAGTGTGCGTGCCTACTTGAAGACTGAAACGCAAGATCCCAGAGGGCTTCGGGGGGATAGCAGCTGATGTGCACAAGGACAGAAAAGATCAGCTTCTCCTACGGGAAAATATATATATAGTCAAAAGGTGCGGCTACAGGTGGACAAGTTGATCACCAAAGTGGTCAGAGAACAAGTAGGGCCTTGTTTAGTTCCGAAAAGTGAAAAGTTTTCGGTACTGTAGCACTTTCGTTTGTTTGTGTTAAATATTATCCAATCATGGACTAACTAGGATCAAAAGATTCGTCTCGTGATTTATAGCTAAACTGTGTAATTAGTTTTTATTTTCGTCTATATTTAATGTTTCATGCATGTGCTACAAGATTCGATGTGACAGGGAATCTTGAATTTTTTTTTGTTTTCAGGGTGAAGTAAACAAGGCCTAAATAAAACTGAAGTGTCGATGGAGATATACTAGGAAAAGGTTAGGTGTCAAGAACGTGGAATGAAAACAAAATCAAAGATATATTATTATAGTAATATATGGTCTGACTTATGCGCATTATTTAAGGTAGCAGATGAAAAGTACTATATTGTTTCAAAATTGTTTACTGAGCCCTCAATCATGAAAATTGTCCGTTCAGTTTTGGCCCATCTGGAATGGCAGCCCAAGCGGAACTCAGGGTTGTGTTTTGGGGTGTGTCTGGTTGCTGCTGCATTGGGATTGCAAGACAAAGCCTGAGTGAAACCATATTTCTTTAAAGATATAGTGTTTGATAGAGCTGCTTGTTGAGAGGATGTAGAAAAAGAAAAACAAAGATGATGTTTGGTTGATAGTTGTATGCATGCATGCGCCGATGCAATCTGCATGACCTATGAGACTAACGCGTGTGCACGCACCTCATCCCTGCATCTACACCGATGTGGCTTATGTGTGAAGCTCAAATTAGACGTCTCCCGTTAGCCTACATCCACCCTAGCTAAATTGTACTCAATCCATCCCAAATTATAAGACGTTTGATGTTTTATATCAAATTTAACTACTTTTCTTATTCAAAATTTTACGTAAAATATTATTTTTTTGTCGTGACTTGGTTTATTAATAAAAGTTCTTCAAAAATAATTTAAATTTGACTATATTTACATAAATTTTTTGAATAAGATAAGTGATCAAACTTAAGGTCAAAAAATCAAACGTCTTATAATTTAGGATAGTGGGAGTATCTCCTCATGTAGACATGCAGCAAATTAAGTATGTTGCTCCATCAATTTTATATGGCACGTGTAGGACGAGGGGAGCACATCAACCGAACACATCCTTGATGGATGAGAGGAGACTTTGCACACCATAGTTAATGAATTTATTATCATATATCATGTGTAACGGACGGTGGCGAAGCCGGGAATTATGCATAAGAGGCTGGTGAAAGAATTTCAATATATGATAACTTAGTGTAGTTTAATTGATTAGATTTTTGTTTCAAGGTTAAGCTATATTTTTCTAAATTTATTCTGGTATTTGATGATCTTAATATGTTCGCTATTTTTCCTTTGATAGATGACTATGTCTATCAACATTGGGGCGCATATGATGATTAATGAATATTAAAATCTATCGGCTCAATATCTTGAAAATATTCATATCCGTGGTAGGTGACGGTTCTGTCGACAACGTGGTGCATGTGATAACTCGTGAATCCTAGAATCTATCATCTTAGTATTTCAAAAGTGCTCATAGTGGAATAGAATGTTTGTTTATTTATAGAAGTGAGTGTGCGTGCATATTGTGAGCATCTATATCTATAATGTGATTCACAATAAAATAAGATGATCACCGAATTGTTACTGCTAGTCAAATATGCATAAGTAAACTATAAGTATAATGAAACATAAGTGTTTTAGTAGAACCAAAAAATTCAATAGATGTATATCTCCTAATATGGTAGACGAACAAATTAAGATAAAATCTCAATATTTTATTATAATTGTATTGTATTCAATTGTGTTGTCTAGAAGATATTAGAAGACATATATAACAATAATTTATTTATTATACCTTTTAATATAAACATAGACTATTAAATCTATATATATTATAAAAATAAGTTTATATTGTTAGGGGGGCCATGGCCCCTGCCCGGCACCCCCTAGCTCTGCCAATGGCAGCGGACGCATCTCCTAAGATTGGATATTTCAATAGTAGGGCAGTGGATAAAACACACGTTCAAATAGTTTGCATCAATAATAATACAACTTAAAGTGGCCTTGATGTAATCATGTTTACTCCATAATGAACTATACTTATATAAAAAACACAATCAACACTTGAAGAACAATTAACCGCTAGGGATGCTAATTGTTCAAATAGAGTCCACCACCACCTCATTCTTCAGCACCTGGATGATTTCTAACCCTATCTTTGTATGTAAACAATGTGCTTAATCTCAATTCTAGTGATTGATGAAGATACTCCATGAGAGAGAACCTCCCATCGCCTATTTCACAGAGCTCTAGAAAGACCTATTTGGACCAGAATAGAATAAGTTCACTTGAAATGAGTCGACGAAAGACGACATATCTCGCTTGCAAACATATAATATCATTAAGACATGTGATTTATATTTTCTAAATTTTTCTCAGTTTAGTATGTAACAAAACAATTTGGTGAGAAAAATGATTTTCTAAAATTTATTTTAATTTGACATAGGCTTATGTTGAAGTCTTTCATTGATGGCAGCATATATAATGTGTTTGAATCATGAAAAAACATTCAAAGCATGTTTAGGTGTGGATTGGTGGTTTTCTAGAGATTTTCCAAATCTTTTTCTATATTTTTCCCTTTTCATCTTAGCAAAATCCTTTCATTATAAGTTAACATAATTTTTGTGAAGAGCTTCGAATATTATAGCTAGATTCCTTAGGGCCTAATCCAAATCTAGGGTTTGTCCACACTTTGGGGAATTTTTATAGTTTGAATATGATTTTTTATTTACCTAGAATTGTTTTGAACTAAGAATATATAAATCCTGAGAATAAAAAAATTACCTTAGTCAAAACCCATGTATAAATATATTTTCCAGTGCTCTCCTTAGCCTTCTTGTTGTAAATACGCAAATCTTTTCTGGAGAAGCCACCCATATATCCATATAGATGTATCTGCGTGAATGAAACGTGATCTAGTCAAATCCTCCTCCTCCGCCACCACCACCACCACTACCATGGTGTATGTCTTGTGATCTTGAGAAGTAGCCCACAAGTTAATAACCAGCATGGTTATTAGAAGAAAACAAGTAAATAAAATTAAAGTAAAATGAAAATATACTAACAAAGTTATGCATGATGAACGATGTAGAAATGATCTGGCTTATGCACACTATTTGAGATAGTAGATGAAATTGCATTATACATTGCTTCAAATTTATTTACTGGTCTCAACCATGAAATGATTTGGCCTTCTCGATTAACTTGATTGTATCATCATCAATGCCCGAGGTGAAGGTGGAGGTTTGATCATCATCATCATCATCATTAGATCATTGCCTTTCCTTGATGAAGAGGCTCTTCTTGATCCATCTTGCATGACATCTCAAATGCCACCAATTTGCCAATGACAATGACCAGGGACATGTTGCCCAAGTCTTCCATGTTGTGGAGAATGGTGATAATGTTTGCATGCATATTTGTGATGTGGTAGCATAGAGATGATCTTTCTCACAATGTTCGCATCACCTAGATTTTTCAATCCTATAGAACTTAGCTCATTGATAGTTAGATTCAAATGAGAATACATATCATGAATCAGCTCATTTTCATTCATTTTTAAGGAATCACAGCTTTGTTTTGCTAGGCAATGTTTTTGCTCACTGACATTGCTTGGTTCATCTTGGAGCTCATGCAATTTTAACCAAATTTCATTTGCACTTTTTAAGGTGAACACTTGATTACAAATTTCCATGCTTAAAGATTCAAACAAGCAATTTCTAGCTCTAGCATTTAGATGAATTTCCTTTTCATCACTCATGATTGGTTTCTCAAGATTCTTTAGGGATCTCATCCCGTTGCGAATGACTCTCCAAACACCCAAATCTACCGTCTTAAGGTAGCAGGCCATTCTAGCAATATAGTAGGGGAATTTAGTGCCACCAAAATGCAAAGGCCTAGAGGTATCCATCCTTCTCATTCTAAATGGCATCAACTCAACGACTTTGAAGCCACAGGTCCAAATATGAGCCGACCAGCTTTGATACCAATTGAAGGAACCATGACGCCTAAGAGGAGGGTGAATTAGGCAACCTAAAACTCTATTTCTAACCATGGCCTCTAATTCCAACCTTAGAAAAAACTATGCAATTAAGTAAACAATCAAAATATGCAACTATGGTTTTGCTAGGTCTGCTGATATCTCTACCACAAAAGAGTTATGTAACATAGGTTCCAATCCTATCAATTAGCCTATCAACTAAGCTAGAAAAGGTAAAGCACATGACCAAAGTAGTAATGTAAATATGGAAGCTTAATTGAGATATAGATGCAAACTCTCGTCGATGACTTTGATATTTTTACCAAGGTATCAAGAAGTGTGCAAACTCCCCCCTAGTTCTCATTAGAGCCCCTTGCAAGGGCCAAGCTCCTGGTTAGGTACTCCGTGGACAGCCTCAGGCCTTCCCCACGTGCAAGTGGATCTCCAATGGGCCTTCTAGCAAGCCTCTCCTAAACCGCTTCTTGTCGTCTTCATTATCAAGCTTCTAGCCAAAACGTCATGGGCCTTGTCCTCTGGTAAACAGTGTTGGCCATACCACAAATGCGGTTGGTGTGGTCTCGCAAGACTACAAGCCCCGTGGAGTACAAACACGGTACATGCAAGCACCTTCTTCTTCTTCTGAGGTATGCAAACCTCACTAAACACTAGGCCCAAACCTAGAGCAAGCGCATAAGTAGTAGCCTAACTAACCTAAGCACTTCACCCATCGAGTAAATCACTAAGCAATTTGGTGGCTAGAGCAAGTAAAGATGAGTCTCAACTCATGCAGCACTTCCTTGGGCTCTAACACCCTCCTCTTGACTGACCATGGGGTTATTTATAGCCCCAACAACAAATAGAGTTGTTGGCACCCTTGGCACACAAAACTGCACACTGTCAGTTCCCTACAGGCCAGACCATCAGAACATCTATGTCAGGGTCTGATGCCCTTCAACGATTGAGGCCTTGTTTAGTTCCAAAAAATTTTATAAAATAGACATTGTGGCATTTATATTTGTATTTGATAAATATTGTCCAATCATAGACTAACTAGGCTCAAAAGATTCATCTCGCAAATTATAGGCAAACCGTGCAATTAGTTATTATTTTTATCTATATTTAATACTCTATGCATACGCCGTAAGATTCGATACGACGGAGAATCTAGAATTTTTTGCAAAATGTTTTGGGAACTAAACAAGGCCTGAATTCTTAGTGACCGTTAGCCGATCATTGGCACCTCTCTATGGCTGACAGGTGGGCCTGTCGTCAGACTGGTCCGACACTACACCGGACTGAGTCTAACATTGTTTGCTCCACTCGAGAGCTCTGTGAACCCATTGGACCATGATTTGAATTGGTCCAATGCCCTCTATTCCTCAAGTTTTGATGCTTTTCTGTTGAAGCTGCTCTTGGTGAATAGTGTCTATATTATGTTAGATGCCTTGTCCTCCTCTAGTTCAACCCGCCTACCTGTGTGTTGCGCTAGGGCTTCACTAAGTGAGATTGGTTTGGCCCTATGGGTCTGACGCCTCTCCTTAGGGTCTGACGCCCTGTTGAACCTTCTCCTTCCTTTTTTTCTTCGTGAACTTTGCATCTAGCTTGGTTTCATTCTTCGTGTCTTAGACTATGCTTGTCTTTTAGGTCTTCAACAAATTTTCTAATGTCTTGCACTCCTGCTTGAGGTGTTGATCCTCTAGATCACCATGTCACCTTCGTCCAAGTCAAGTTTGCATCCTATTGAACTACAAAACAAACACTTGCAAACAGCATTAGTCCAACTTGGTCATGTTGATCATTAAACACCAAAATCCAAATTAAATGGGCCATGTGTCCATTTTCCTTACACACAAGATATCTCTGGATAGGACATGGATATCAATAGATGAGTAGCATTAGGTTTGCCAGCAACATGGACAGGGGTAACCATGAATAAAGTATATTCCCTAAAAATGTTGAATGAGTATGCCCCTAAAACCTACGGATGGGTTCACCCAATTTTCTAATCTTGGTCATTAATAAATAAATTAAGACCTATTAATATGTTATATTTATTTTTTAAAAATAATTATGAAGGTAAGCTTAGTTTTGATAAAAGTGCTAATATGTTGATTAGTGCATGATTTGTGTGCCAATTTGGGTATTAGTATCGCTAATTAATATATTTTATCTATAGTTAGTCATTGTCATGAAAAAAATATTATTAGTATATATTTATTAGTTGTTATTTTTAAAATAAAATATATAATTATCAACTATTCTCATTCCTTCCGCTCTTATCCATTCAGTCAAAACTAATAGTTCTTCTCATTCATCTAACCAAAGAGACAACATGGATCATCTTATCGTGAAATATATAGGTTATCATATCATATACTCCATATAACTTTGTCCTCCGCACATCCTTATTTTCTAGTATTTTCTTATTAAAATGAAAACTTGTTAAAGCCCCAGCCAAAACACTGTGCTCTCTACAGTACATGAACACCTTTTTTGTCCTACGGCCTAGAAAAAAAATAGTATACAAATATAAATATTGTACTAATGTGTTTGTAGGATGCTCCTGGGAGTGGTTGGTATAAGCATGACCGAAGAAGCTTTTGTCCTCCAAACTTGTTTTTTATCACAAGAAAAGCTAAGAACCGAAGAAGCAAGGGAAATCAAAGACGCAAATAACGAAGTCTCGGCTCATCCTACTCCGTGCACGTATCTTTATGCGCGTGCAGGCAGAGGCACATTGCTAGCTTATCCTACGGCGGCGAGCGGACTGTAGCTACAAGCCGGCGACAAAGAGCGACGAGAACCAGATGACGAGATCCTCGCTGAGCTGCTGCTGGTGGTGGTCGACCAAAGCGACGGCAGGTCCTCCGGCGATGTGCAGGCGGCAGAGCGGGCACGTCCGGCGGCAGCGCGCCAGCCAGCGGTCGACGCAGTCCCGGTGAAAGGCGTGTCCGCAGGGCAGCCTCCGGACGTCGTCCCCGTCGTCGCGGCACGCCGATATGCACACGCAGCAGTACCCCGCCGCCTTTGTCGTCGTCGTCCCAACCGCCACGCCGCCGCCGCCGTCCTCGGCGCCGGAGAGAGCCGAGGAGAGCAGCGCCACAACCTGGCTCACCGTCACGGCCAGCATCGCTTAATTAACTAGCTACACAGTACAGCAGCAGCGCAGGATTAGGCTATTTGCTTGCTTTCGCTCGCAGTGGCAGTGAGACGAGTGAGTGACTAGTGGGGGAATGAGTGAGATCGAGGAGAGTGGACCAGGATTTGAGACTCGAGATCGCGATGGCTTATATATAAAGATGATAAATGATAGCAGCGTAGTTAGTATATCATCTGGAATGATGATTTGGGCGAGTGGAAATGAAAAGGGGACCAGAAGGTGCACCTAATGCTCCAGTGCCTAACCTCCCTATATTATTATTATTATATGTATGTCACGTAAAAATAATGGGTCTTCCTTGGACACAAAGCGTCGTCTGCGATGTAAGGTCGCGCTGTCGTGGTCAGTTTTCAGGAGGTACAGAGACTGAAAGACCCATTCGTATCTGACTGAGATCCCACACACGGCCACACGAGTTGTCATTTTTCAAGAGGTAAAAGACCCAGGCCTTGTTTACTTCCACCTAAAATCCAAAAATTTTTCAAGATTCCCCGTCACATCAAATCTTTAGACACATGCATGAAGTATTAAATATAAACGAAATTAAAAACTAATTGCACAGTTTGATCGAAATTTACAAGACGAATCTTTTAAGTCTAGTTAGTCTATAATTGGACAATAATTACCACAAACAAACGAAAGTGCTACAGTGTCCCGAAAAAAATTCGACAAGGAAGTAAACAAGGCCCCACTGTTTGTCATGGCTTCTCAAAGACACATTAGGGTCTTGTTTAGTTCACCCAAAAATCAAAAACTTTTTAAAATTACTTGTCACATCGAATCTTGTGGTACATGCATGGAGTATTAAATATAAATGAAAACAAAAACTAATTACACAGTTTGTCTGTAAATCACAAGACGAATTGGATAATTTTTATCAAATAAAAATAAAAGTGCTGTAGTATTAAAATTCAAAAAAAATTTGGATCTAAATAAGGCCTAGTTGTTAACCATGGCTAAAATTTTTAGACTGAAAGACCCACTGTTTGTCCGTTGCCTAAAATTCTGAACGTCCCAGCTTTAACTCCACTAAAGAAGTGAAGGGTTTGAGGATCGGCGTATACAAAACATTGCTTCAAATTGCGTTGCCAATCGGACTGGGCGACGAAATCCGTTGACGCTTTGTACTGCACTGGGAAAGGCGCATTGTTTTTTGCGCTTGGAAGCATCGTTAACGACCACCAATACACAAACTGGGCTCTCAAGTGAATCTGCAAATTAATAAAGCCGGCCATGCCGGCTGCAAGTGAAGCGGGTGCCCGCGGATGTGTCGGCTGAGCTGACCTATCGGATCCAGGTTGCCTGTGACTCTGTGAGCAGTGAGTGAGGCTGTAGGTGGTTGTTGCTTCATCAGCACATAAGCCAGCAGGATGGGCCTTTCCCATGGCTACGCAACTTCAGTCACCTGCAAGCAAGGAATGAGTGAGAGCGCCACTGCGTGATTAGGTTAGGTACACTGACCGGCCGGCCGGACACCGGAGCTATAGCCATCCTCACTACTGTACAGTGTACAACACTCTGTTGTTGGACGACTTGTGGAGGAGGTGGAGCCGTCGCCGATCATAGCCTCATAGAGAGACCTGCCCGTGGCGTGTCAACGTCGCGGATCCATGTACCATGTCTCCATGAATGGAGGCTGCATGTCGTACAATGACTCGGATAAGATACTCCTATATATATACACTAGTTCTCCAGTCCTAATATAAATAAGTGTATCATATTATGTCACCAAAAATCAACTTTTAACTAGATTTATAGAAAACAATATCGATGTTTATATCTTTGTAAATAGATTTACTATCGAAATATATGGCATGTCTAATCTAATGATGTGTTTACTTAGTATTATATAAACATTAGTATGTTATATACACTTTAGATTGATTCACTTGTCGAAATACGAGATTTGTATGGACTCTATCAAAAAATAAGTGCATAATCTCACTTCTTAAGGAACCAAACGCTTAAAAGTTTGGTCAAGTATATACTCTCTTTGTCCTTGAATAAATAGATTTTTGACATAAGAATTTGTCCACAAATAAGTCAAAGAGGAGTGACGGCCCACCGACCCGTCTTAGGGTATTCACAATGCAGACTCTATCATAGAATCTAAAATTATTTATTACCTCGAACAATGTGAACTTAGAGTCTAAATAAGACTTGGAGTCTTATTTTTTCTATCTCTTTCTTCAATAAATATGTTGCCACATGAACAGAATACCATAAATAATATGTAATTAATTGTGTTAGACTTTGTGATAGAGACTTACAGTGTGAGTGACCTTAGACTAGTCTCAATGTATGTTTCATGAGAATGTCATGCACATTAAATATGGTGCAACATAAGCAAAATTGCTGACTTGACAGGGTCACTAAATGAAGGTGTTTCATCATATAAGAGAGGAGTTTCATCCCCGTAAAACTCATATGGCTCGATTATCTAGTTTATAGTCTTGATAACTATACAATAAAACTATACGTTAAGACTAGCCTTACAGCCCTTGTGGTCCCCATATTTACCACATCCCCCTCCAGTCTCACATTGACGGCACCTCCGTCCCGTCTTCCTTTTTCCCACCACCGCCGTCACCAATTCCCCAATCCACGAGTATAAAAAAATACCCTGCGTAATAAATATCTTTAAGTTTATACAAATACTGGTATTTTATATACTCGGTCAAACTTTTAAGAAAAATATTTACTCCTCAAGCAATGAAATTTAATACTTATTTTGGGATGAATAGAGCATTTTAATAGTAGCAGCGGCATGCTGCCACAGATATTCCTATATACTGCTCCCTCCTGTCTGATTTATAAAACAATTCGCTTATGTCAACAGTGAAACTTTCTAATCTTTTGTCAATAATTTAGCTAACAACTTTTAACTATTAAAATTTAAACTTAATACTATTAGATTTATAATTAAATGTATTATCCAATAATTATAAGTTTGTAATCATACATAATATAACATAAAATAAACAAATGGTCAAAGTGTAAGACACTTTATATTATTACAAATTGACCCGGAGAGAGAGTAATAGCAGCATCAGGCTGCCACATCAGTCATCCACATGACCTCCCATCTTCTTTTCTTTTTTTTTTTTGACAAATTGCATATGGGGTGGGGATATGGCATCAGCATGCAACGATGATTGGACAGGTTACAGGGCATGACATCCACGGCACCGTGCACATCAGCACATACTCCTATCCTACTACAATTCATGCTATACTCGCGGCCGCCACCATTCAGTCCATGGTTCCATTCTGGAAAGATCCGGACAGAGTATAGTATTTCTTTTGCGTTTTCTGGTTCCAGCAACTCTGCAAAATATAGATAGATGGTAATCCTATCTTTATCTCGTCTCTTTGCCTGACAAGGCACCTTTCTTGTCCACTTTATTTTTTACTTTTACCAATATAATATCATTGGCTGGTTTCCGGAAATCCTCCCAAATCAGGGCTAACAAAAACATATTTTGGCAGGTTCAGCTAATTGCTACTCTCTAAAAAAGCAAGCCAAGTGGTTGTTTTTTCCTAAAAAGAAAACACATAGAGCATGACAACTTTGAATCCTGAGTCCAACTTTTTTTATATATCAGATACAGTATATGAATAGTTATTCCAGTAAAAGAAAATGAAGCAGAAACTATGTTTGCCAAGTTCATTATTCTCATTCACGACAACCATATTAGCGTTTTCAACAGAAACGTTGTAATCATCTCATTATCTAGGACAATATGGTGAGTACACATCAACCCTGAGTCCAACTATTATTTTGTATATCAGGTTCAGTATATGAATAGTTATTCCAATAAAAGAAAATGAAGCAGAAATTATGTTTGCCAATTTCATTATTCTCATTGTTGTCATTCAAGACAAAACCATATAAGCGTTTTCAACAGAAACGGTATAAGCATCTCATTCTCTAGGGGAATATGGTGAGTACACATCAACGGGGTAGTGACGATTTGCAGCAAGAAGCAATAATTTGGAGAGAACTATAGCTCTGGTTTTATTACTGTCGACTTACTACAACATATTGCTTCAATTGGCTGTTGCATAGACAAGGATTCAACCAGACGAATCCCTAGTGCTGGACTCTTGTTCTGACTTCACTTCTTGGTCGTCGAGTAACTTTCCATCTTTTGGTACAAGTGAAGGGATCCCATCAAGTACCTGCAATCACATCACCACACAATAAGAGTTGGCGAAAAATGATAAATGAAATCGCCAGGTACAGGAGCAAATGCTCACAAAGAGGGTGTTGAGCTGAATAGCTAGTCGTCATTGCAACGACAAACAAATAAAATGTCCGAACAAGACGACATATTCTATTCCCTGCAGTTGCATAGGTTCAAGATTTTCCTTATGCAAATCATTAATTTATCAGTTCCCCCTTTTCCCAATCAAATCAGTTGGTTTGGTCGTAATAAGCCATTAGGTGTGCACTTTGCCACTTTGATCATTTCCTTCTCCCAGACTCCCACCCACCCTATCTAGTACCTAGTCAGTTCCAACCACAACACTCACATGTGGTTATGGCAGCGGTAACCGGTAAAATCTGGTTACAAAATGATTATCCATATAAGCGCTAAACTCCAATCTAAATTTGTTCTGAAACTGCCTTCAAACTAGGCAAGACCTGATCCTGTTGAGGCCTACATAAACATGCACGGCAGCACAAGCTACAGCTTACACTCATTTGTTCCAACGTTTGCGCTGCAGGAAATCTAAGTCAGCACTTGAAGATTTTGGCTCTATTACAGATTCCAAAACGCAGTTGAATGCCTTGTTACCCCCCAAATCAATCAATACAGCAAACAGGTGGCCGGCACACATGGGTATCACACGAGATGAGCAGGGGAGCGATCGGGACTCACCGGAAAGGACACCCCGGCGGCGTCGCTGACCAGAGACCCGGTGGCCTCGCAGTACCTGCGCGGCAAGATGCGGCACACGGCTTTGTAAGCGAGCAGGATCGGAACGAGAGCAATAGCTGGGGCGAAAGAGGAGGAGACGGAAGCTAGTTAGTCTCTCGGGTTCCCCACCTGAGAGGCTGCTTGGAGAGCGGGCAGACGAGCACGTCGGCGAGCGCCCGCGGGATGCTGCGGCCGCCGTGGGTCCATAGCAACGCCGCCGTCCGCCTCATGGTTGGACCAATGTGCTCGGTTTGGGCCAATGCTCAGAGTCAGAGCACGCATGCTCGTTGTTGGCTCGCTAGCTAAGAAAGACGGGCCTCGATCCGGCCCACTGGCGCTATGGGAGTTGAAATGGCCTGACGTCCAGGAAACCAACATCAGCACTTCGTTCAAAATCGATCTGAATCCACGAAGGGCGAAATGGATTCTGCTTGAAAAATGCATCCACAACCACAGTCTTAGGGAGCTGTTACTCTCTCCATTCTAAATTATAAAAATCTTGGAGAATCAAAACTTCTTAAATTTAATTAAAATTATAGAAAGAATTATAAAGATTTATAATATCAAATAGGTATACTACGAAAATATAATTAATAAAGAATCTAATGATACTTAGTTGGTAAAATAAATATTATTATCTTATCATATAATTTTAGTCAATCTTGAGATGTTTTGACTTTCTAAGATTCTTGGAATATCTTATAATTTGGAATGGAGAGAGTATTTTTCTACCTTGCCTAATACGTAAAAAAAAAACAATAATCTTAGGTGACACATTGCAACATCGAATGTCAATGTGCGAGGCATTTTTTTTTCTTTAGAAAAAGTGATGTGCTTTATATTCTAGCCTTAGCAGGAGTTATACACTCAGCCATTCATTCATTATTACAGGTTTCAAACATGTTTGGAGTCGCGGGAATGTTTTCTATTTCTTATGTTTATTTCTTGTGAAAATGATTTGATACATATGAAATTCCTATGTTACGAAAGGTGAACCTTTGCTGGGCTGAGGTGGCCGGAAATTTGGCATCCTAAGTATAGCATGTGTGATCTTGTAGATATATTTCTGATTGAAAATAGTGATCAAAATTATTGTACATAATGAGCCATAATAAAATAGAAACTTGTGGAATTGAACCTATGGTTAGACGGTTAGACCTGGTTTGGAGGCATGAATTGCTCCAGTAGAAAATCCTAAAGCAAAAGTCCAAGTCCGCACTAAATGGAAGCATATGGTGCACCCTGCTCCCTCTGACGAGAGTGGATTTTCTTGAAAATTTGGTGGTTGGTTTCGAATTTCGATTGAGGTTGAGGCGGAGTCCTCAGGATTTGACCGCGCTGCTTACAAACCACAAGCCGGTTGGCGGATGGGGTTGGCACGAAGACGTGGGTGCAGCGGGTCACCGGCACTCGGGCACGGCTCCGTACGTTGCTCACTCTGACAACTCTGTTCCACCGACAATTTTCATTACCTGAAGAAATTTGATTGGACATTGTTTATTCTAGGGTTCATGGCCACAATAAACCAAGGCCTTGTTTATAGTTCCGAAAACTTTTTAGTTTTCTAGATTGTAGCACTTTCATTTTTATTTGACAAACATTGTCCAATCATGGAGTAACTATGCTTAAAAGATTAATCTTACAATGTACAGTTAAACTGTGCAATTAGTTTTTATTTTCGTCTATATTTAGTACTCCATGCATATACCGGAAGATTCGACATGACAGAGAATCTTGAAAAGTTTTTGGTTTTTTGGGTGAACTAAACAAGGCCCAAGCTGTAGTGAGCAAGACAGTGCACGGCTGAGTCAGCTGCCACATGTGCCACCCCAACCATATAATACCATGGACGGTTATAACGGCCAGGGCAGACAGCTAGCCTCACTCTGTCCTCCAGGGTGAAAAAGGAGAGTGCAAATCGATCGTCAAAACTTGTGAACTGTTATGATCAAAATCATGTTGTGCAAGAAACGGAGAGGAGATCACACAAGCCACGACCACAAAAGTCTCTCCAACTTTGGTTTCCCCTTTTCATGCAATCTTATATTTGCAGCACCTCCTGCAACTGCAACGACAATGCAAGAACATCATCGGGCAGATCGAGCTCGAGCGCCGAAGATGGCGATGAGCAAGCGCACGGCATCACGCGCTCTCCTTGTCATGACGGCGACGGTACTCATTCTGCATCGGATCCTCTGCGCTGCTGCCTCGGCGGTCGTCGCAGCGCCGCCGGCGACGAAGCAGACGACGCGGACACCCGCGCTGTTCGTGTTCGGGGACTCCATCGTGGACCCGGGCAACAACAACGCCATCATGACGACGGTGCGCTGCAACTTCGCGCCCTACGGTCAGGACTTCCCCGGCCACAACGCCACCGGCAGGTTCAGCAACGGCAAGGTCCCCGGCGACATCCTCGGTACGTTCGTCCTTTTCCCTTTTTTTTTAAGATTAAGGATTAGAATTAGAAAAGGACAGAACTGAAGGAAAAAAAACTTTAAAAACTGTTATTACTGTCGTCGTTGAGTTGCTGCAGCCAGCCAGCTGGGCATCAAGGAGTACGTGCCGGCGTACCTCGGCACGGAGCTCAGCGATTTCGACCTCCTCACCGGCGTCAGCTTCGCGTCCGGCGGCTGCGGCTTCGACCCCCTCACCGCCGAGCTCGTGGTAACTAACCGATCGTCCTCCGTTCCAACGTCTCGATCCGAACGAACCTGCAGCAGCTCTGCATTCTGCAATGGCATCATTTTCTGATTTCCTGCTCACTCACACTCACACTCACACTGGCTGGCTGCCGTGTCATGTCATCAGTCGGTGCTCACCATGGACAACCAGCTGGACCTGTTCAAGGAGTACAAGGAGAAGCTGAAGCGCGTCGCCGGCGCCCACCGTGCCGCCGACATCGTGTCTAGTAGCCTGTACATGGTGGTCACCGGCACCGACGACCTCGCCAACACCTACTTCACCACGCCGTTCCGGCGAGACTACGACCTCGAGTCCTACATCGAGTTCGTCGTGCAGTGCGCCTCCGACTTCATCAAGGTGCGCTGACGGCGACCGATCGAACACGACGCACGCCACCAATCATATCGACCGCTCACTTCGATCGATCCATCTGGCAGAAGCTGTACGGTCAGGGCGCGCGGCGCATCAACATCGCCGGCGCGCCGCCCATCGGGTGCGTGCCGTCGCAGCGGACCAACGCCGGCGGGCTGGAGCGGGAGTGCGTGCCGCTCTACAACCAGGCTGCCGTCGTGTTCAACACGGCGCTGGAGAAGGAGATCAAGCGGCTCAACGGCAGCGAGGCGCTCCCGGGCTCCGTGCTCAAGTACATCGACCTCTACACGCCGCTGCTCGACATGATCCAGCGCCCTGACGCCTACGGTGACCTCCGATCCTCACGCACATACACACAAATCCCAGACCCAAATCGCGTGTTTTCGCCCGAAAACAACGCCTCTCTTAACCTCTCTGTCTGTCTGTCTCCATGGTGTTGTAGGATTCAACGTGACGAACCGGGGTTGCTGCGGCACGGGGGTGTTCGAGGTGACGCTGACGTGCAACCGGTACACGGCGGAACCCTGCAGGGACCCCAGCAAGTTCCTCTTCTGGGACACCTACCACCTCACGGAGAGAGGCTACAACCTCCTCATGGCGCAGATCATTAACCGATACGGGCTCTGAAATGGATGTCATGACAGCACAGCGCTGGACTATGGCAGCGCCGTCCATACTTCAGAGTCTTCTGCTGAATCTCTTGTGTCCTGACAACACTGAGTCATTGGGTGTATTTTGATCTTCAGAGGCTTCTGCTGAATCTCTTGTGTCTTGACAACATTTGAGTGTAGTTTGATCTTGTAGCTGAAGTACAGCTACAGCAATCAGTGGTCCAATATCATATCCATGTTTGTATTATGATAATATATATCACCAGTCTTGTAGCTGAAGTACAGCTACAGCAATCAGTGGTCCAATATTGTAGCTGAAGTTTGTATTACGAGTACAACTGTTATAATGATACTAACACTACTCCTAAACGTGACCCAATTCATCAAAAATATATAAATCAAAACAAGCAGCGATGGTAGTTGACAAACTATTTGGCTAACACAGTGACTCCATCCAGACCTCACCAGTCTTCTACTTTAGAAGGATCCAATCTGATTTCATCTCACACAAGGTGGAACACAGAAAAGCAATGCCTGCAGAATCCTGAATGGTGCAAAGAAAAAAAAGTAAAGTACACTTTTGCATGAAAAGGGATATAGGTATAAATAAATGCACAAAAAAGTCCATTTTATTATGTGCTATATACAAACTCATGGAATAAAACAAACTCCATACTTATTAAAGGTATAGCACAGTCTAACACTAGTCTAAAACCTAACCTGAACACAATAATCTAATATGCCAGCTTAAGAGCTGGCAGACAAAACTCATACTAGGGGCTTGACATAGATAAACTGTACACTATAGATGAAAGCAATGCACTTTTTGGATCTTCAGAGAAGCTTATTCTGTGCCACCGCTTCGCAAAGCTCCTCCTCGTATAGTAAAACTCTGGGTGAGGGTGCAGCTTTACACACAGGTCTTGGCAGCCCTGGTGGCACTGAGCGTCGGAGACGCTTTGAAGGAAAAGGAGTAGGAGACTCCTGGAAGAGAACAGCTGTGATTGGCTTCACATCAACCAGCTTGAGGCGTGAAAGGCGAGCAGCATGTTTTGGAGCCCTTGGTGTCCTTGGGGTGGAGACACGCACGTCCTTGCCATCGATCCTAATGAGCATGCAATGTTGTCGGAAGAGATTAGGGTGTTACTAAATCAGCACTATCTGATAAACAAATAAAATGCAGCTAACCTTAAGAAAGGCCAATGCTCCGTTGGAAGAGGAGTTTTGTTTAGGAGCAACTCCTGTCTGCTTCGATCTGGAGTGGTGTAATTGAAATGGTACTGCCTGGCCAGTTCAACCTAGTTTGCATTACCATTAAAAGTGAGCTTGGAAATAGAAATAAAAGGGAGTAAAGCATATGTTGACTGCTGAGAATGCAAAATAAACATGTAAAATGTCAAGGATGCAATTAACTTAATAAATAGATAGTTGGGCATACAAAAACAGTGACAGAATTGACAAGAATGTAATGGCATGCTAATACATAATCCCAAGATGAGAAACTACTAATGGAAGATGCAAGTAGGACATATAGCACTATGTCATTTCTTAATGGAAGGGAAAGCAACTTTTTTTGCATGTTGCAATATCAGATAACATCATTCATCCTTATTAATGAGAGAATGAAATGAGTGTACGTCAGCAATGTGCAAAAAGCAAGACATCAGTTACTTTGCTTCGAAAATATGTCATTATTTCAATGCAGACTGAAATTTGTAGGAGAACAAGGAAGCGAGGAAAAATGAGACTTTTATCCACTTTACAAATAAAGAATGCAACAGCTAAGAGTCGATACTTACTGCTTTTCGAATCCTTTTTGAAACATGGAAAACAGCCTTCAGTTGGTCATGGTGCAAGCAACACATGATCTTGATCTTTGCAGCAAAACAAAGGCAATCAGGTTTACCATAAATATAATCACTAAAGTTAACAAAAAGGTGGTTGTTTCAGTTCCATACCAGCAAATCAAGTGGAAGTGATTCAAGCCTTGAATCACCACCAAACACAGATGCATCAGGAGTCTTTGGAGTCTTTGGCAATACCTGCCCCTTGTTACTATCAAATGGCTCAAAATTGAGTCTTGCAGGGGACAAAATTGGTGTATTGCTTTCTAAGAGAACCTCAGGTTGTGGAGGCAACTCCAGCTCATCTTTCACATTCAACAGAATCCTTTTCTTCCCAATGTCCCTGCTTGTACTCCTACTATAACGAATCTGAGCCAGGGCACCAGGTTTCAAGTACTTGTTCTTTGCATGTTTCACTCGTTTCTTCTGCTTCATTGTCATTGATCCAGACCCCATGGTGATTGCTATTCACGCTAAAATTAGAAGTGGCAGGTGTTGTAGAACTTTGTTTCTTTTCCAGTTTCATGTCAGCTTCAACACAGGGGGAGAGAAATTAAGAGATTAGGATAAGAGTAAAAATGAGTGTCACAGCTTTTAAGAAATCAGTCACTTTGGATAAATTCAAGTTCCACGGTCCACCTGACAGTTAACTATACTGAAAAACACCCAGACAGAACAAATAATCTGTATAACTATAATGAAAATGAAAAGACAACAGAGCTTACGCATTCACATGTGTATCCATCATTTAACTAAACTATAAACCCCTTTTCTGAAAAGAAAATATTGCAAAGACTCAACATAGCTAAACATAATTTCCAATATCAGCTTGGCATAGACGAAATAATTGCTTGATATTGATATATTTATTGAACTAGAATTACCAATATCAAATTGACATAGCAACACAGAACATGCCAACCCAAAAAAGGTCATACTGGAAAACACATGGGCAAATCATAGACACGACATCACACAGCAAAGTTTCTAGAAATTAAGTCTTGCAAATTAAAGGACAATGAGGTGGTTGTTTATTTATGCTCTATAAGTGAAGTTTATCAAGGCAAAAAAAAATCCCTGGGGAAATCTGGACATCGATAAGGACTACATCAAGCACAACATTTTTATAACAAAGATCAAAACCTTCCATTTTACTCTGCGTCAAGCACATGCACTACACAAGCAAAGACAAATGTGTAAAACATGGTCTCGATGACTAAATAGTAGTAAAAGCTTTTGAAGATTCGATTCATCTAATCATCTTGTATCGTCGATTAAATGTTTAATCCTTAAATAGTAGTAGTATTAAGAAGTACTTAACAAACTTTTGCCAATTAGAACAACCATTATTGTAGTATAGATTAAATGCTTAAACCTCTGAGTAGTAGCAGTATTAATATTAATCCATTTTTGTCAATGGATTAATAATCATTGGCAAATAGTACTAGTATTAAGGGCCAGTTTGGATCCAAAGGGTAATTGTTTTTAACTGCTAAAAATGAGAACTAGCTGATCAAAACAGGCTACAATAATGGTTGTTAGGCTACGTGTTAGGTGTGCTAAAAATTATCCAAGCCCCTGGCTATTTGTTAGGCAATTAACTAGACACAGCCAGCTAAGAGCTAACAAGAGTCAATACTACTCAATAGACATTGATAGCGATGTAAGCACCTAGTAATAGCCAGGATCCAAATACGCTTAGCTGGCTTTTTTTTCCACTTTCTTAGCTGCCAATAGCCAATCCAAACATATGCACCTAATAGTACAATCTTTTCTGTAGCAGCAATTAAATGTTGGATCTATGGTTACTTGCATCCTAAGTAATATTGAACAGAGCACCCGAAAAGGATCTGTTGCAACGACTTATTACCATGCACAAAAAGTAGAACATTCAGCGGGGGAAAATTTGCGGGAGACGGAGACGATTTTGCCGCCCAAAAAATAGATCCCAAATCTACCAGAGATCTGGAGGGCCCAGCAACTACAGCTACAAATCCGCGACCCCAGAATCTCCATAGCACCACCGAAGCAGCAGATCTCGAAGGACAAGACTCTACAAGAGTCAAGAAGCAGCAAGGCGCGGCCGCATCCAATCCAGTCGCAAACGAACCGCGCTTGAAGAGAGCTAGCACGGGACGCGAGGCCGCACAACGATAGAGCTAAAAGACGCGGTATTTGGAGGAAGCAGGAGGAGTATGAGCGGAAGCATGGACGGAGGAGGGATTGAATGAATGAATGGTTTACCTGAAACAGGCCGCGCAGCTCAGGACCAGGAGGCGGCTCCCATCCTGCCGTGCCGTGCCGCCTGCGAAGGGAGAGCGAAACCGAGCGCGAGCTGGTGGTTGTTCGTTCCCTGACACCGCCGGCGGGCGCGAGCTGGTGGTTGTTCCCTGACACCGCCGGCGAGCGCGAGCTGGCAGCTCCCTGACACCGCCGGGGGGCGAATCAACGGGCGCCGCAACCGCAGGCAGGCCTATCGCAATAAATTTTCTCGCCTAGAGAGGGAGAGAGAGAAGGGAAAGGAAGAGGAACGGCGCTTTTGTACCAAGGCGGGTGGAATTGGAGGGAAAACCGAAAATTTTCGGCGGGGGTTGGCGCCAAAACCAGGTCCAGCAGGAGCAGAGGACGCGGAGCGGGACCCGCCGCCAGGGTCGTGGGGTAGGGGAGGATCGGATCTGAGCTGGAGCCCGTGCCGTCGTCATCTAGGGGCGCGGGTCAGCCGTACGTGCGCCGTGCGCGCGCCGACGCGGGGAATCCCGATGCCGAGACGACGACACCTTCCGAAACCGTGCTCGGTCGACAGTCGGCGCCCCCTCTGACGAGTGGGTCCCACGTCAACGGCGTCAGCTGCGTCGTGAGCATGGTGGTGGGGGTTTGGGCCCAGGTGGGGGACCGACGTGTGGTTCCGTTTCCTTTCATGGCGAGGCCGCGTGGGTTTGGGCCCAGGCCACGGCGGGGGCGGGGGGCGCAGCGCAGGTGTCTGCGACGCGGAAACCGTGGAGCTCAGCGTGGCGTTGGCGGGATTCCATCCCCAAGTCCCAACTTCTCGTTCGGTCGTTTCCGTCGGTGGGAGCGCATGCGTATCGGCTGTCGGCATCGTGCCGAGGTCCGAGGAGATCGGCCTCGGCGAGGCGTGTGCCTCTGCATTAGCGTGGGGCGTTGCGTGGCAAGATGAGTGTGGCTTGTGGGTACACACATTTTGAACTTCCAATAAATACGTATCGATGCGAGTTCTTTTCCAATTGATGGACACTAAAGCACTTACAACGTAGATTCTATCATAGAATCTAAAGTTATTTAGAGTAAGTTTAATAGTACAGTTTACTTGCTTTGCAGCCCACCCATACAATAGTTAGTTATTCACTATTAATACATGGCCCACTTATCTCTCTCACAAAGTTTCTTGGTTTTTGTGTCTAAGCTGGCTGTAAGCTTACAGCCTGCTTCTCCTCTCTCTCCTTCCTTCTCTCCTCCACATCAGCATTTAGCCAGCTTACAGCCCACCATAATACTTGCTCTTACTACCTCGAACAATATAGGCTTAGAGTTTAAATAAGACTTGGAGTCTTACTTTTTATACCTCTTTCTTCAATAAATATGTTGTCACATCAGCAAAATACCATAAATAATATGTAATTAATTGTCTTGTACTCTGTGATAGAGTCTTGCATTGTGAGTGTCCTAAGGGCACTCACAATGTAGACTCTATCATAGAGTCTAAAGTTATTTATTACCTCGAACAATGTGGACTTGGAGTCTAAATAAGACTTGGAGTCTTATTTTTTCTACCTCTTTCTTCAATAA
>Ga0182004_10000431_pt1 | contig 24930 bp, 11 predicted proteins | sample Sormic07211540_1_FD_120479 | JGI IMG/M metagenome (GOLD analysis project Ga0182004, IMG submission 120479) | Endophyte microbial communities from Sorghum bicolor roots, Mead, Nebraska, USA - 072115-40_1 MetaG | ecosystem: Host-associated > Plants > Roots > Unclassified | place: USA: Nebraska...
CCATGTTTAGTTCACCCGAAAAAGTAAAAAGTTTTCAAGATTTCCCGTCACATCAAATCTTGCGTCACATGCATGAAGCATTAAATATAGACGAAAGCAAAAACTAATTACACAGTTTAGCTGCAAATCACGAGACGAATCTTTTGATTCTAGTTAGTTTATAATTAGATGATATTTGTCACAAACAAACGAAATTGCTACAGTACCGAAATCCGAAATCTTTTTGGAACTAAACAAGGCCCAAGAGGAAAACAAGCCCTGCCATGGCTGCCCTACCAAGCAGACGAAACAGAGGCAACCATCGCAGTCGTCGGCCGTGGCTCTCTGCTGCTCCTGACTTGCAAACACACACTGATGGATGGCTGCACCTGCACGCTGCTGATCGATTCCCGTGAAAACTGCTCTCGATCCGTGATCAGCTGCGAGGGTTTCAGCGCCGACGGCGTCCGTTTCCACGACCCCGGCATGTGAGCTCACATGGGTGGACAAACGGAGTTCAAGGTTGATTACAGTTACAGGTCCAGGGAATTGAAAGTTTCTTGCTTGACTATGCTGCTGGCTTCGACGACACCTGTGACATGAGACCAAGGGGAGGCACAGGTGTTGGATGGACCCAGGGTCGTCCACCCAATTTAATTCCCCTGAGACCCCGTTTCGTCACGCCAGCCATGCCGGTACGGTTTTGTTTTTCCCCTGGTGTTGTGCACAGGGAGGGAGATTTGGTCCAGACCCATCGCTCTAGCCATGACCAACCAATTCGGCATTCGCCGTGGGCGGCCGAACGTGGCTGCACGGTCAGTCAGAGAAAAAACGGGGATAGAGAAGGACTCGGCACTTCCGACTGACGAACATAGCGTTCAATGGACAATGGGTGGCAAAAGTTGATTAAATCGAGGTCGGCCAGTGCAGCCAGATGCTCTGCCTCAAGTCTTGGCGCTGAGATGATGATGGGGACGAAGGACTCCCTATCGCTTGACGTCAATCAAGACTTACAGCAACTACAATGGTATTCAAAAAGCAGTCCATAGACATTATAATAATATATATCACCTAGCCGAAAGACGGTGAGATTTGTTTATATAGTAGTCCATAGTAAAAGTTACTCGTAAACTTATGGACTACCCATAGAGAATAAAAACAATTATTTTCTTACTTTTCTCTATCTCTCTCCCTCCTTTGTAGTGGTTGGTGGATTGAAGCTAAATAATTATTTATTCTCTTTGGGTCCCATCTTATAGACTATAGTCCATATACATTGTCAGAAGAAAACAATAGGACTAGTTTTGTGGGTCTCATGTATATGAATTACTTGGTCCATATACATTATGGTTGCTCTTAAAAGGTTGCAATTTTATTTCATAAAACAAAAGGTGTTTTTTCATACCTGAAAGTATACTCCCAGGCCTTGTTTACTTCCACCTCAAAACCCAAAAAATTTCAAGATTTTCCGTCACATCGAATCTTTAAACGCATGTATGGAGTATTAAATATAGACGAAAATAAAAACTAATTGCATAGTTTGGTCAAAATTTACGAGACGAATCTTTTAAACCTAGTTAGACCATGGTTGGACAATAATTACCATAAACAAATAAAAGTTCTACAGTGTCGCGAAATTTTTGTCTTCGGAAATTAAACAAGGCCCAAATCTGTTGTACACTGCGGTAGCAGCTTGGAAAAGTCTGTGAGCTGGGCTTTGCGCTGGGTCGAATATGAAGGAGTTAGGACTTTGTGCTGGCCCAAATAATATCAGGGGGACCTTAGATAAAGGCCAGGCTTTCCATCAAGATCATTTGTAGGGAGCGCTCATTATCTTCTAATCATTAATAAACCCCTGATCTAGCGTTTTTTTTTGCGTCAGATTCAGTTATAGCTCTGGAGCCCGCGGAATCGAGCGCGGACCACGGTTTTGGTGCAACTACAAGGGCGAAAGCGAAGTTCACGACAGGTTTCCTTTAATCTGTCTTGATGAATTGATCCGTACACGATGGTTTTGATGGCAAGATAACGAGAGCTCAACCAAAGCTAGTGCGCTAGCCGCCAGATGTTTCATCAGCTCTGACGCGTTAGCACACAAACGAAGAGGATATGGTGTCTTTGCCAACGTCCTCTGTGTTCAACTGTTCATCGGTCTGAGAACTCAACCTTTAGCAGCTTAATTGCCCCCTGGCTTGTCAGCTTTGATTGTCGAAACTCAATAGTACAATGGCTAAACCTGTAATGCACTTGCCAGTATTCTAGCTGTTGATTCACCGCCTCTCCGGGCCGTGGGTTTGGCAAAAATAAGGCTATAGGTAATAGAGTCAAAGTGCAGATAAGTCATGACAGAAAGTACTGCTGGCTGATTTGTTGCAAGAGAAAAACATATTATTGAATAGAAGACAGATTCGGCTGATAAGCTCAAGCGAACAATGATTTCTTCCAGACAAATCGTTCTGAGTGTCTCGCCACCCCAAGACCAAGACAGAACTAGTTTGTATGCATCCTTTGTGGTCGGCAACTACTCTCTGCAGCCCGTGATTCGTGCACCTTTTTTTTTTCTTTTGACATCTGAACAATATGCAAATGGCAGAAGCATAACAATGACGTTTAGTGGTTCATGTACGTGATTAACTAAGATTCCAGCCTTTGAAAGAAAAGAGTAGTACGTCAAAGCTAGTCCAAAGATACATTTTAAAATAAAATTTGACTAACAGTTAAGCAAACTATTGACATGCATGCTTAGGTGTATACAAGAACTACAAAATTAGATTCATAATTCAAAAACACCTTCTCACTGCATTTAACTTTTCTTTATCGAAGTATATGTGATCACTAAGAACGTAGATGCTGTACTATAGTACTCCGTAGTATTATATTAAGTAAGGACGGGCAGCCGATCTGCCTTATGTTCACTGAAAGGAATCACGATTATTGTTCGATCGAGTTCATCCCCCCTGCCGTTACGTTCAGAAAGAGTTCATTCCCTGTGAACAAATCCTGCAATTCTCACCCGTCTCTTTCGCGTTTGCTGCTCGCTCGTCTGCTCATCCTTCTTATTCAACTTCAGGAGAAACGACGTCTGCGGCATTCTTTACTCGTGAGCCCACAGTTGACACACTAGACGTGTGGCGACACGCCGCCCACCTGCAGGGCCCCTGGCCAGTGCACAGTAGCGTAGCCGTCGTTGCATTGCATCAGATTACAGCTTTCATTTAACAGTTGAGCATCTTATTTATTGGCGCCAAACCGGGACACACCAGAGGACAGAGGAGGTCTCGGTCGAGTCCTCTGCAGGGCGAATGCGACTTGCAATGTGAAGGGACAGCCATATGTAACACGACAAACAAGAGGAGTGGCGATCGAAATACACCGGCCGTCAGCAGTCAGCACACACACACGTACAGACCATGAAAGCCGCACAAGTAAAGATCAAGAGTACTATAGTTGTTGACGACGCTAACTGATCGCTTGCGTTTCAGATCAAGATAGCAAAAGCTATCTCAAGCAGATCCGCCGTTGACATCTAGCAGTACGAAAACAACCCATGTACAGTGGACACAGCAGCGACATATCGACTCGACTATCGACGTACGTGTTGAATGGCCGTGTTTGGCTGATAAGCCATGACAGAAAGTACTATTGGCTGATTTATTGTGAGAGAAAAATACTACTAAATAACTAGCAGATTCGGCTGATAAGCTCAAACGAACAAGACTGCCGCTGGCTATACACGGAACAGCTAGCACGGCCAGCTCGTTCACTTGATCTTCTGACAGTGCGTTGTTGAAGGCCCTAACAAAATACTATGCAGCTAGCTTAGACGGCCTCAGCACCACCGGCCGTACCACACCCCACGATACGATCGACGTATACAAGTACTAAGCTACGTAATTAAGTATACACGACAAGACTCGTTAATAAGCTCTAGTAGAATTTATAGCTAACAATGTACTCCTGCTGCATGCTACGTACTTAGTAGCTTAATTATAAAACTCTCAAGACTCCATGCCATGCTCTTCGTTCTTCTGTGAGACGTACGCAGGGATGATATATATGACGGGGCGTCAAGCAAAGTTCATGGTCTCCCAGGGCTCCTAGGTTCATGGCGGTTGTTGGCACCGGATCCAGGGTAGTCGTTCACCTCGATGTCCATCCTCGCCGCCACCTCGCCGAGGTTTCCATCTTCCACCGCACCCTGATCCTGTGTATAGCACAAAGACGACGTGTTACACATGATATAAAATTAAAGATTATTAGCTGATGATGATGAGTTGCCAGTGCGTGCGTCAGATATTTACAAAAAAGAGTTTATGATGACATCAAGCAGTCAATTGACGGACAGCTAGCTAGCGTGCAAGTAAAGTTGAGATTGTGTTGTTGCACGAACGATCGATGTTGATCATCAACTAATTAACTGAACCTTTTGCCTTTGTGGCGGGAAAGGCGTCGTGATGAGTAGTGGGGTACGCAAACACAACTGGTGCGAGTGGCCATGCATGTGATCTGCACTATGCATGGCCGGCCGGCCCTAGCTAGCTAGCTTACAGTGCATGTGAGTGGACTGTGGAGTGCCCTGCTCCAAGCCCGCCCCCCCAACTTTCAACGGCCAACGCTTGTGTTCATGATCTGCTCTCTGCTCTCCACCGAGCATCCAAAGGCCGCAGCAAATAAAGCTCACATGTATTGCAGTATATGTGTGGTGTGGTGCAAAAAGGCAAAGCAATAAACGTAGGCATTGGATGGTTGTATATATAATCTAATCTCTCCGTGGATAGTTTATGTCGTTGGCTGCTGACTCACTCAAGTCACTTGTGCGCATGCAGAGAGAAGCTGGCCCTAGGTAGTCTGTGACGAGTGGTGCTGGTGCTATGAACTGGAAGCTAGGCAGCTACAGGAGAGCACTGAGCCTGTGACTGTGAGTGCGCTTATAGCTAATTTAAATCTCAAATGGTCTGTTTCGTGAGACTGCCAGCATGGGAGGTAGCTAGCTCACGTGCCTTTGTTGACACATTGGATGGATGCAAAAGCGGGTTCTAGGTTGCTCCAGCGCTTACAGAGAAAACCACACAAGTTTGCGCAGGCAGTTGTGATATATGTGATGAGATCTACCAACAGCTGCAAAACGAGATAGCGATCGAGCAAGCGCGACCGACCTGCTGGGCAGGCACCTCCAGAGCAGGGTTCTTCGTGGGCAGCTGGCGGTTCGTCAGCGACAGGCTTCCTGCGAAAGCAAAACAAAGGCAGCAGATAGTGAGGAAGCATGAAATAGATAGGCAACGGAAGAAGAAGAAGAAGAAGACATCTGGTGGATGCTTACTGGAAAGAGGCGCAGCAGAGGAAGCCCGGGGAAGAAGAAGAAGGCAGGAGAGCATGAAGAAGCAGAGGAGAAGCACAGCCTTCTGCTTAGAGGTGAACTCCATCACCACTGTCGCCGGTCCGCCGCCGCTGCCACCAGCCCACCACAAAGCACAGTAGAGCAGCAGCAAAGGCAAGGTAGTAGAAATAGAAACTGCTCTATCTATCGATGATGAGTGGCTCTCTAGATCTTTCAGGGAAAAAAAAAGTTTTGAGTGGCTCTCTCAGTAGACCTCGGCTAACCACACAAATGAAGTGAGCTGTGTGCTGCTGCCTCTCGCGCCAATCTGATAGGCATGCAGTGGATGGGGGTGACCAATGGCCATGGGTAGTGGGGGGATTTTATACACAGCACAGGACAGCCCGCTTGTCTGTGGAGAGTGTGTGTGTGCTAGTCTCAAAGTCAACTTGCACAGTTTGCTTTATTCAGGCCTTGTTTAGTTTGCAAAAATTTTCAAATTGTCACATTGATTCTTTTGATGTATGTATGAGGCATTATATATATATATATATATATATATATATATATATATATATATATATAAACTAATTATATAATTTGTTTATAATTTGTGAGACAAATTTTTTAATTCTAGTTAGTCCATAATTAGACAATAGTTATCAAATACAAATGAAAATTCTAAAGCTAAAAATTTTCACGAACTAAACAAGGTCTCATTTAGGAGCGAGGGGAGGGGAGGAGGAGGAGGACCGACAGATGACGATGATGGAGCATGTGTCGTTTCCGCATCCGCGACCTGTGTCTTTCTCTTGATTCCATTTCCTCTGTGATCGCTCGATGGTGCGCGGCTGACACTGGCTGGCCCGTGGGGCGGGGCGGGCGCGAGGTGTCGCATGCGTAGGCCTGGAGTGGTGTGTGGTGGTGGGCGCAGAGCTGGCATGTGTCCACGGGTCCGTGGGAAGTGCGAACCCCACCTAACATCCGCACCCGCCACCACCGATCTTTGGCTGCTGGTCAACGACACAGTCGGGGCGCCCGTCCGTCCACCAAGAGCTTTTGGTGATTTCTGATTTGTGTGTATCTCGTACGTGCATGGAGCAACGCTGCGCTGTCGGATGCGCGCCTCTTGCTCAGTGCTCTCCTCTAGCTAGGGATGGCTGGCCTGGACGGACGTACACGTACGTACAATACAAGTAGGCATGCATGGCGGGCGGCGTTGTGCATTGCGAACCAACTGTGACGCAGCAGTTGGCTCGGTTAGGTATTTGGGTGCACGCCCACTCGATAAAATACGTACAGCACTGATCATGCATCAAACAAGTCCCAATTTGCATCGCAGGTAGCTAGTAGTGTACGAGCACACGGCAGGATTCCTCCCTCCGACCCGATCCTCGGTACGTAGCGCGCGGACGGGAAATGTAAAAGGAGATCACATCGTGCGTGGAAACGAGAGTGAACACGGAAGATAGTGTGTAATCCACTGCGGGTGCGGGATCCCACGTACGTTCCGCGTCTTTTTTCCCACGGCGCAGTGCATGTACCTAACCTAGGCCTTGTTTAGTTCATTGCCGAAATTTTTTCGGTACACTGTAGCACTTTCGTTTGTTTGTGGTAATTATTATCTAATCATAGACTAACTAGGCTTAAAAGATTCGTCTCGTAAATTTCGACCAAACTGTGCAATTAATTTTTAATTTCGTTTATATTTAGTACTCCATACATATGTCTAAAGATTCGATGTGACGGAGAATTTTGAAAAGTTTTTAGATTTTGGGTGGAAGTAAACAAGGCGCTAGTAACCTAGCTCCCCCGATCGACATCTTGGTCGGGATAGAAAGAATACGCTTTTCCTCGCTGCAAGGCACGCACGCAGCTCCTCAGCGAGGATGCAGTGGTCATCAACACCCCGTGACAGCCGACACGTTTTAACGGAACAATCTTTTGGGCCCGTTATTCGACGAGAGCCCATGAAAGTACCACGAACGGATCTAGTAGTAGTACGTAGTACCATCCTGAGGGGCCTGACACCTCGGCGACTTTGAACTCGTGAATTGACATCACATCGGCCGGATTCCGCTCAGACTCACCTTTGGACGAGCGTACGGTACGGGCAGCACGTACGTAGTACGTGGACGACACCGCGGACCGCACATTCTCTTCTTGAAGTCGCGGATCCGGATCGTGTCGTGGTGGAGGACGGTTGGTCAATCCCCGCCCGGATCCTGGCGAGCGCATTGGCCACCGCGCCAAAAGCTATCTGAAAAGAATGCAATGCAGCGCCTTTCCCCTTTTTTCGCACGTTATCGCTGACCTCGTTTCATTTCCACAAGGGGCAGTCGGGTGTGGACGTCCCTTGCCTCGCTCAAAATTCTTTTAACCTACCCAAAGAGATCAGCTTTGGATCCCCATATCCATCCATGTGCTAACCATTCTACACTCGTACCACGAGCTTATTTGCGGGTCATTGTTTTTATTTTTTATCTTTAATTTATTTGATTGATAATAATACTTTTTCAGTAGTAGTATTATTTGCACTCTCTGTTTACTACTTTTGAGTGGCTGGGCCCTGTTTTGATCCACATTACTAATGGAGTAGCTAGCAACTCATAATTAGGAAGTCTAGATCTCAACAGGCCACCAGCTAATTTGTGTGCTAACTAGTAATGTGGTTGCTTTTTAGGCCCACTAAGCATGAGTTAGATGGGCTGTAATCCTATAAACAGTGACCTGGGACTAGAACTACTGTACATCCCACAGGCCCAAGGACCAGCCTAGAACTAGAACTTCAGCCCACAGGCCGAACGGCCAGCACGAACCATCCCCTCACCGGCGACAACAGAAACAGAATACTAGCCGTCCGATCACAGCGAGATATTATCTCTCCAAGCTCCGTCCGCCGTCCGCCGCCCGCCGCACCGTGCTGCCGTTCGGCTAAACCCGGCCGCCCGCCTGCGGCACTGCACTGCACCCCATCCCGAAGCCGGGAGCGGAGGCGCAAAACCCTCTCTCTGCTGCTGCTCCGGCACCATGGGCTGCGCCTCCAAGCTGCTCTCCTCCCTCCTCCTCACCTCCTCCCCGCTCCGCCTCCGACCCACCACTACTGCCGCCGCCGCCGCGCTCTTCCTCTCCCCGCCCGCGGCGGCCTCGCGCCGCCTGCTCCTGCTCTCCTCGCCCTCCCCGCCCCGCACCCTCTCCACCTCGTCCGCTGCTGCCGCGTCCTCCTCCCTTCCGCACGGCTCCAGCTCGGACTCCCCGGCGCCACCACCCCGAGCTCCTTTCCCCGAGTGGTCCCGCCTCGTCGACCGACTTGCCGCCGCCGGGTACGGCTCCGGCGCGCCCTTTCCTGATGACGAGCTCGCCCTCGCGTCCGGATGCGGTCTGCCGGACGGGGCGCAGGCCGCTGTCTCCACCTGCCTCGCCTTCGCGCTTGACCGGCCTGGCCTCCTCAGGTGAAGTAAATCGCTTGGCTGGCTGGCTACCTGACTGAGCTTTGGCGGGGTTCAAGTTCTCTTAGTTGCTGTCTTGCTGACTAATTCGGGTGTGCGTCCAGTTCGCTTCCAAGGAAGGATGTGGAGGTCCTGGTGACCAATGCGGCGCCGTCTCTGTTCAAGGATGGGGAGGCATCAGCACAGCGGCTTCGGCGCTACCTTGCTGGGGAAGAAATCAATGTATGTCATTGGGCTTCCGTTAATTGGTCACATTGCAGCATTGTTAGTTTGGGCTAGTAAATAATATTAGTTCAGTCATCGGCATGTTCATCAGTCTACTGGAATATGACCTTGCTCAGCTAAACACACTAAACATTGGAAAATTTTGCCAGGTCATTGTTTCAGAGAGAGCTGAAACTGTTGATATTGTTCGATATCTGCTAAGTTACACATACGGTTCTTCTGACAGCTACCCAGAAGACAAGGAACTCACTGATTCTGCTGTGAGAAATATCATGGCTGAGTTAGTCAGTTTTAGTGGTCCCCAGTCTTCCACTTTTGCGGAATCAACTCCCAACCAAAGTTGCTTGAGTCAGCATGAACGATTTTCCAGGCCTCCAGGGCAAAATATTGAAATGAAGCGAGGTGACTGGATTTGCACAAGGTATGCCACTTCTAACATTCTTCTTCTTTTCTTTAACATTTGTGCTCCGCCCAATGCCTTGCATTAAAGTATACCCTGTTATTCATTTTGCTACTAGATATGATGCATCTAAAAATTAAAATGTGTACCCAGATGTTTCCTTTTTATTGGTAACCTGATACCATTGTCACACTAACTTTTAACTTTCTACCTGTTTCTTTTATATATATAATACTCCGTGGGTTCTTTCATCTGCAACTCATTTTTTATGAAAATTGCTCTGCAACTCGCAGATGTAGCTTCATGAACTTTGCAAGAAATGTTAGGTGTCTTGAGTGCAATGAGCAGCGGCCAAAGAAGATGTTGACTGGTGGAGAGTGGGAATGCCCTCAGTAAGATCTGACATGCTAATTGCTAAATTATTTGTATTAAGCTTATATAACTTTGACGAAGCTGACTTTGTTTTGTCCTTTTGCTAAGGTGTGATTTCTATAATTATGGGAGGAATATGTCATGCTTAAAATGTGATTGCAAGAGGCCAGCAACAATCCCACTGAATCCTGCATCTGTTGGTGCTGGTTTAGGTGGTGTGGCGCAGCTTCTTAATGTAACGAGTGTTGGTAAATCTGAAGTTGAGAGAAAGCTTGCTGAAAATGATGAAAAGGCAGAAAGATGGTTGAGCAAAGTATCTCAACTTAATGATTCAGCTGACTTAAGTAGTCTAGCAGAAGATGAGGACTTTCCTGAGATTATGCCTATGCGCAAGGGGGTGAATAAGTTTGTGGTTAGCACGCGCAAAACACCACTGGAGAGAAGGCTTGCAAATGCACAGTACAGCAGCAACAATAGCCCCACATTATCTGACCCAAAGATAAGTCAAACTTTGGACAGGATACTTGGGCGTTCAACTCCTACTGCAGCCCCAAACAATCAATCTGTTACTAGTGACACCACCACTGAAGCTCCGAAGAAATCAATAGACCACCTCGGTGGCATTGATCCTGTTCCATTTGTGCCCCTGTCTGCAGATCTCTTCGCTAAACCACAGAGTAATAATGGACAGAGAAATGAGAATGAAAAATTCAGTGCAGAAGATGACAGTTCCATGGCAAATAACACAGTGCCTTTACCTGAGAGGAAAAGTACGGAATCATTAGATACCACTGAGAAATGGTCCGAGAAAGTAGCAGAACTGGACAATGTAAAGGATTCCCCAAGTGCAATTTCTGATGAAAATTTTCCTGAGATTATGCCAATAAGGAAAGGTGAAAACCGATTTGTTGTTAGTAAGAAAAAAGATCGCTCATTGACATCACAACAGTACAAAAGGCGTAGTATTCTTGAGCAGGCAGACAGTTCTGATTTTGTCCCATTTGTTCCATTTCCTCCTGGCTACTTTGCAAAGAAAGATACGCCAATAAAGAGTACTACAGACACAGGAGTTATGTCAGAAGGCAGTCAGCCAAAAGGTAACCTGAATAATGAGAACTGGAACAGAAATTACTATCAGCATCAATCACAATCTCATGGGGCGCAATCTAGGCCTAGTGGTACTGCATATACTGGCACTCAGATCACGGGCAACTCCCAGGGGAACTATAATGGTGGCAGAGGTGAATCTACTTACCATGAAACTAACTTTGAACAGCAACCTTATAACTCAGGTTATAGCAACAGCAGTTATTGGAGCAGTGATAACAAAAACAGCAACAATTCCTGGAGTGAAAACAGCAGTTATAATAACAATAATGCTTGGAGTGGTAACAACTCCTATAACAGCAGTACTAGGAACGGCAATAGCAGCGACAACAGCAGTCATGGTTATAATTACAATGGTACATGGAATGACAGCAGCAACAGCAACAATAACCAAAGTGGTTCATTTGCTGATAATAACAGTGTCAGTAGCAGCAGTAGTTCCATGAATGCTAATCACACGGTTCACAGTTCAGGTTATGAAGGGAACTCAAACAGAGGTTATACTGGAAAGAGCTTGGAAGGATCTGCTGTAAAGGATCCTGATCCTCTAGACATGTCTGAGGAAGCTAAGGCAGAGAGATGGTTTAGGAGGGCAGCTCAGATAAAGGACATCTCTGAGCTAGCAAACATTCCCGACGAGGACTTCCCTGAGATAATGCCGATGAGGAAGGGGGTGAACAGATTCGTTGTGAGCAAGAGGAAGACACCATTGGAGAGGAGATTAACATCCCCGCAATACAGAAGGAACCTGCCAATCGTCAGTTCTGAAATGGACAAAGATGCCAGCTGAAAGCAGAAGTATGATTGCCCGCATACCACAATCTTAACTGCGATGCGATGCACCATTTTTACACCAAGGTATTGCTCAATAACAGTTTGTGACGATAAGCGAGCGATCAGAAACAGAAATCATGAAAAAAATAATGCCCCAGGAATGGTTTTTTGTATGGTAAAATTTTGTTCGCTATGACCTGGGGTTTGCTGGATTGTGTTTGCTGCATGTATACTATACACATTTGTGTTGTACTAAAAAAAACTTATTACATGCAACCCGTGGATCGGTGCGTGGCATTACAAAGTTTTGGCTTGTCTGAGGATACATTTGTACTAAGTTTGTTCATAAATCCGGATACCATAATATATTCTACTAATTGGCTTTGATGATGCAAAACATGTCAGCTTTTTATACCTTCTTTAGCAAGGTTTTTGCTAGGGTTTCCCTACCGGTTTAATCAAAAGCTCTATCAAACCTGCACACATGAGAACAGCTTGCAAAACTAAAACCAATGAAGCCAAAGCCATTTTCGCCTAGAAGTAGAATCCACAGAAACATGAATTTCCTTAGGTTGTCCGTTGTTAGTTTAGTCTAAGTCATAGTTTGCCTCTTACCGGTATGCGGTATATAGTTTGAGTGAAACAAGTTGTATGATTCTGCATTGATCAAAAACACCATCACGGACAGATCTAAAACAAATTGAATTATTACGAGACGATTTAAAAGACAACTCATTATAAAGATTGCCCGTGTGAAGTTGTATGCATGAGACTAATATACACCCATGTACTGACCCTAATTGGGACAATGGTTGCAGCTCACGAGATTACATAGACAGTGCTGCAACACTGACAGAATTGGGCCTGATAAGCAAGACACTACGGTGGATCCTAACTATTCGTCGAGCTAGCTGAATCAACAACACTACAAGCGGGCGACTTCCTCACTGCAGTATCAGCCATCCATTGCCTGACGTTCAAGGCGTCGCTCCATCGATCAGCACTCGCATAAATATTGCTCAGCAACATGTAGTCCCCGCTGTTACTGGGGTCTAGTTCACTGAGCTTCTTGGTGGCCACCTCGGCAACAGCCACGTTACCATGTGTCTTGCACGCCCCTAGCAATATCCTCCAAACCACAGGGTCAGGAGCCAGAGGCATCTCATTGATGAAATTCTTCGCTTTCTCCAGCTGACCAGCACGGCTGAGAATACCAACAACACATCCGTAATGCTTCATCTGTGGTTCCAAGTTGTGAACTGTTTTCATCCTTTCAAAGTGGTCAAGCCCTTCCTGAACTAGTCGCTTGTTAGCACAAGCGATCAGCACACCAAGGAAAGTAACCTCATTTGGTCTGGGGCCTTCAGTGAGCATACTGTAAAAAATGTTCAGTGCCTCATCCTCAAACCCATTGTTTGCTAGTCCTAGTATGATTGAGTTCCATGACAAGGTATCCTTCTCCTCCATCTCTGTGAACACTTGTAGTGCCTCCTGCATGCACCCGCACTTTGCAAACATGTCAATCAGAGAGTTCTCCATAATGGTATCAGTTTTGATATTGTTTCTCCTCACATAGTCATGAATCCACTTACCAAGATCAAGTGCACCCAAGTGTGCACAAGCAGAAAGTACACTGGCAATCACAACAGCATCTGGTTTCACCTTGGCTCTCTGCATCTGCCTGAAGAGCTCCAGAGAATCAGAGAAGTGACTAGCCTGTGAGTATGCGCATATCATAGAACTCCAGGAAATCAAATCTTTGTTAGGAATTTGATCGAATATTTTCTTCGCTGAGACCAAATTCCCACCCTTTGCATATGCATGGATCATTGCATTCAGTGTCACGGTGTTCTTATCCTTCATCTGAGAAAACACCTTTTCAGCTGATTGCAGCTGCCCAATTCTACAGTAATAATCAATCAAAGTATTTCCCAAGTACACATCCACCTCAATATGATTACGCTCGATGTACCTAACCATACAATCTGCCATGCTCCAGTCTCCTAGATGAGTGCAAGCTGAAATCACCTTGACCATAGTAACCTTATCAGCTTGCACTTCTTCAGCCTGCATTAGCTCGAATAATGCCAATACCTCTTTAAATCTATTGCGCTGGCTGTATCCACCGATCAAGGAATTCCAGGACACGACATCCTTAACTAGCATCTCATCAAAGATAGATCTTGCACAGACCAGATCACCGCAGGCAGCATATAGATGAATCAGAGAATTGGAAACAAAGATGTCCAGAAGAAATCCAAGTTTTATAACATGGCTGTGCATCTGTTCACCTTCCTTGGGAGCATAAGTTTTTGCACAAGCCTTCAATACGAAAGGAAATGTCATGTTGTCTGGCTTCATACCCTTTTCCTGAGCTTTCTTGTAAAAAACAATTGCATCTTTTGGAGCATCACTCTGAGCAAGCCCCCTGAGTAGAGTATTCCAAAGAAAAGTTGTTGGTGATTCGATCTGCTCAAATACTTTATGAGCAAAAACCAAATCTGATTGTTGAAGAGCATAAGATCTGATAACCTTGGACATTGCATATTGACAGTTGTGCAGGCCAGAAACAACGAGATGAGCATGGAGCTTCTTTACAGCTTCCATCATTACAAATGATCTAGTTACTAGTTAAAGAGGAGCAAGAACTGGACATGAGGTTCACTTCACCTGCTTCCTGCAACTGCAAGGAATCGTAAGAATAGGTAAAAGGTCCAACAAACAGTTGTACTGGGCGAAACAGTCATTTTGAAGATAGAAACGAGTTAACAAATACATCATGCCTTCGAGGCTTATTATCAGTACATAAAAAGAAAACAAAGTGAGATGGCACAATGGTAACACTGAGTTCACAAATATGGAACTGCAGGCATATCATTTATGACAATCTATTTAGCAACCAAGAAAAAAAAACATTCTTTTTTGAATTAAAACTGTGGGGCAAAACACCCCAGCGAATAAAATTCAATTTTGCCTCTTGACATGGGAGATAATAACAATTAAAAAGGTAAAAAAGTGCAATAACCCACCAATAGGCTGGGAGGTTTTTTAATGAAGTTGGTATGCTACTGGGACATAATTAACGTGGTAAGGTTGCAATGAAATTTTAGAGAGCTTCTCCTCATCAGACCGAACAATTTTGATGACTATTGAATCTCACCAACCAAAGCAAGCCCAGGAACCTTAACAATTTTCCTCTCATCCAATAACTTCCGCGCTTGTTCAGCATCACTGAACCTACCAAGCTCATTAAGCACATTGGACAACACCGCAAAATCACCTCCGGATTCTCTTTCTAAGTCTGATATCATCTTTATTGCCCTCTTCCCCATCTCAACTTCTCCATACTTACTGCAACAACCCAACAGTATCCTCCATACAATTACATTAACCTCCACAGGCAACCCTTCTATTATTTGCTCTGCCTCACACAAACGTCCAGCCCTACCTAGCATGTCTATGATGCACCCAAAATGCTTGATCTCTGGATCTATATTGTACTCATAAACCATGCTTTTGAAAAACGCTAACCCTTGCTCTACCAGCCCCCCATGACTGCAGGCATTGATGACACTCAAGAAGGTGATTCTGTTGGGCCTAATCCCTGCTCTTCTCATCTCTGCAAACAGCTCAAGTGCCTCAACTGACAGCCCATGCATTGCAAAACCAGAAATTATTGATGTCCATGACACCAAGTTTCTTCTATCCAGCATTTCATCAAACACCTTCAGCGAATTTTGCACAGAACCAATCTTAGCATACAAGTCTATGAGTGAATTCCCAACCCGGGCATCTGACATGATACCTTTCTTCACACAATAGCCATGCAGCATCTCACCCATAAGGATTCCTCCAAGATTAGATATTGCAGGAACAACTGCTAAAACAGTTATCTCACTCGGGCTAATGCCTCCAGCCATCATGTGGCGGAAAAGAGCAACAGCCTCTGCATAAAGACAAGCACGTGTATATCCATCAATCAGCCCAGTCCATGAAACAACATTCCTGCAGGGCATCTGATCAAACAGAAGCCTTGCATACTCAATCTCACCCCATCCAGCAAAGCCAGTGATCACCACATTCCACGAAACTACATTCTTCATCGGCATTTCATCAAACGCCTTCCGTGCTTCCACCAAGCATCTGGACACAACATACACATTGACAAGGGCGGTGTGCACGTAGGCATGGAACTCGAACCCCTTCTGGATCACGAGCGCATGGAGCTGCGCACCAGCTCGAGGCCACCCCAGACCCGCACAAGCCTTGAGCACAAATGTGAAGGCAAATGTGTCATCAGCCAGGTGCTGGCGCGCATGCCTGAAGAGGTGCAGAGCTTCCAGGGGGAAAGGACCGTGGGAGTAGGCCTTGAGGAAGGCGCGCCACGGCGTGGGATTACGGTCGAACACCTGGTGGGCAATAAACTGGGTGTGGATTTGGAGGAGTTGGCGCCTCCTGTCTTGGTGCCTCAGGACGAGAGCAATTAGGTCGCGGAGGCGAGGGCTAGTGGCGGGACGGAATGGTGGGCTTCGTTGCCGCAAGAGGTGGGAGGGAGAGAGCCATGTCATGGAGGTAGTAGTCCCCAAACCTTCCTCTAAGCAAGCATCAAGTGCCAGAAATCAGTAAATCAGGATCACTACGCACTGCAAGCATGGTGAATTCGGCGACGCAGCAAAGGGCGCGCGCACCTTGAGAGGCGTCGCCGAGGGTAGTAGATGTCGGCGTGGATGACCTCGCTGTTGCGGGAACTGGTGCCGGAGCTGGAGGCTCGAGATCGACCTCAGGCCTCAGCTTCCTTCTCCAGCGCCGTACAATTCCAAGGCGGGACGAAAGTTTAGTCTTGGCCTTTGGGGCTTTGACAGGCGACGTTCCATGACAATATAACAGCAGCCTGACACAGCGGGCGGCGGCCAGTTCCTCTTCCTCCTCGATGTTGCGCAGAGTCCTCCTCGCGAGAGCGATCCCACTCTCCTCCGCCTCCTACGGGTTCCCCAAACCGCTAAGCCCTCCCCTCCGCATCGGTGGACCGCGCCTAGCCACTTCTTCCGGGGACCCCGTCGCGGACGGTGGCATCGGCGGCGAAGATGACCCTTTCTCCTTCCCGGACCACTACCACAAGCAGCTCCCGCCCGATGTCGCCCGAGGGGTGGACGCCCTCGTAGCCGCTGCCGAGGCTACCGGCTCCAGTGCCGCGGGCGCCGCGCGGGCCCTCGACGGGTGCGGCGCCGAGGCGTCCGAGCCGCTCGTGGTGGCCGCGCTGTCGCGCCTCCGCAACAGCTGCGCCGCCGCTCATGCTGCGTTCCGGTGGGCCGCGGCGCAGCCCGGGTACGCGCCGGGTCGGCGCGCGTGCCACTCCATGCTCGCCATCCTCGCCAAGCACCGCCGCTTCGACGCCGCGCGCGCCCTGCTCGACGAAATGCGCCGCGCGTCGATGGCGTCTCCGGCCGCGGTACTCCTCCTCGTCCGGCGCCACTGCGCCGCGAGGGACGTCGCGGCAGCCGTCGCTGCCTTCCGAGCGCTCCCGAGCTTCGGATTCGACACTGGCGTCGCCGAGTTCCATGGCCTCCTGAGCGCGCTTTGCCGGTACAAGAACGTGCAGGACGCGGAGCATTTGCTGATATCCTGCGAGAAGGAGTTCCCCTTCGAGACCAAGAGCTTCAACATCGTCCTCAACGGGTGGTGTAACATTGTCTGCAGCTTGCGCGAGGCGAAGAGGTTTTGGAGCTCCATGGAGAGGAAGGGCATTGACAGGGATGTTGTGTCGTATGGGAGCATGATCTCCTGCTTCTCAAAAGCTGGGAGCCTTCACTCAGTCATGAAACTCTTTAACCACATGAATGAGGCTGGCGTTGCTCCAGATCGGAAAGTGTACAATGCTATTGTGTTTGCTCTAGCCAAGGGTCGGTGTGTGAAGGCGGCAAAGATGCTTGTCAGGACTATGGAGGAGAAGCAGGTTGCCCCAGACACAGCCACTTTTAACTCTCTCATTGGCCCCCTTTGTAAGGCTCGTCAGGTTCAGGAGGCAATGGAAATGTTTGATGCTATGTTAGAAAGGGGGCTGTCTCCTTCAGTAAGGACCTTTCACGCGTTGCTTAATGTGGCTAGGAACTCTACTGAAGTGTTTGATCTCTTGGATAAGATGAAACAGTTGCAGTGTGAGCCAGAGATGGACACTTACATTATGTTGATCAGAAAATTCTGCCGGTGGAGACAGCATGAGAGTGTGGAGAAGTTGTGGAGTGCAATGCCTGCAAATGGGCTGAGCCCTGACCGGAGCGCGTACATTGTGTTGATACATGGTTTATTCCTGAACGGAAGACTAGAGGAGGCAGCAAAGTATTACGGAGAGATGAAAAGTAAAGGCTTTTCGCCAGAGAAAAAGACTGAAGAAATGATAACGGCTTGGCTTGAAGGCAGAGAGCTTGCGAAGGCGTCAGTTAGCTCTAAGGGTGGTTCAGTGTCTCTCAAGCTTCCCAAAAAGTAACAAGTTTAAGGTTAGCCCTTATGGGCAATTCATAAAATAAATGAAACAAGGTAGGAGGGCGCTTATTGTTATTCCTGAAGAACTGCTAAAAGTTCAAAGAGATATTTTTACTGCACAGGAAATGGGTGCTACTGTATGTTTGGCCTAGTTGTTTTCCACTTTATTGATAAGTTGAAAATTGGAATTACAATGGCAAGGCATGTCCAACTTCAAACATACAAGCTGCATGTGATTTTCTGTATTTATTCACATTTACATTTTAGTCTGCACCCTGCAGTCCTGCACTGACTACATGCTCAATTATTGGCATACAAAACTTATCCTGAAGCATGGAGGGCTCATGCCTGCTAAATACTTCCATTAATGTCGAAGGGGCACTACAGTTTCATTTTGCAGAAGGAAATCAGGGAAAATGAGATGAAGATTTTGCTTTCATGTTTCTTGGATGCCCCAAAGCAAAGCTGCAGATAGCATCCATCGATCCATTAACCGGTAGATTCCAAGGAGATACTTGCACTGAGCTGCTTCCAAAACTGGACTGCCTGAGGACAAGGAAATTGCGAGGGAAAGTGAGCTCTTCGCCATTGTTCAGGAGTCAGGACTGGCACTGTGATGCTGGCCCCTAGCATTTAACTTGTAAGCAGTTTCCACTTTCCATCATGTTCATGCTTCCTGTCATTACACAAGAAGAGAAGGAATCTCTAATTGTTCATGAAGGTTAAATTTTCGGTTGGATAATGACTTCTCGAGTATTCTAATGATAAAAAACCCCATAATGACCCAAGAAGTTATGGACTTCCTTCACATTCACTGAATGGGGTTGGTTTCTTAGCTGCTACATATTTGTTTAGTCATTCTCTTCTGTTCAGTTCTTTTCCTGCTATGCTTCTTTGTGAACCGACTCGTCAGACTCGAACTGGCAGACGCTGATTGGGGGCACTTGTCCTGGGACAGCACCAGAAGTCACTATTTTGCTGTCCGACTTCTTTGACGGGATCCATAGTTGTATTAGGGTTTGTGTAGTAGACTAGTAGTGTTTGTCTGGTTGCTAAATATGCAATGGCACAGTTTAATACCGTCTGTTAAGTATTATAGTTAGGGATGAAAACCATAACTGAAAATCTTGTTTACCGGGCTTTTTTCCATTTCGTTCTCATAAAGGTGATACCGTTTCCGATTATTACGGTAGATAAATTTGGTTTTTTTAATTTCTTTCAGTACCTGTATTGTAGTCGTCATTGAATAGTTAAATTGTTTAATCGGGAAAATTGATCCCGTTACAGACTGTTTCCGACCCCCTTTCATCCTTAATTATGGTACCATCTAGTGGCACAATATTTGTTATGAGGACTAGAGGCATGAAATTTATTTATGTGGAATCAGGGATGTAGGCAGACCTGATGACTTAGAAATTTTGTGCCTCCAGACCATACCCAAATTCCTCATAGTACTGCCATTTTTGAATTATGTGTAATTATGCTTTCAATGTTCAATATCTTACAACCTTTCCATTTGTAATCAGCATGTGTAAACATATGAATTGTATTTACACTGTCATCTGTTTAATTTGAAGCGTAAAGCCTTGGGATGCACTGAATATATAAAAATCACACAACTATTCACCTCCATATGTGCTCTGCAGCTTAACAATCGGTTCTACTGTCTTCCTCAGTTCCTCTACTATATCCTCGTCAGGGTGAGGAGCTGTTATTGTGCATACACGGAGTACTAGATACTGAACATATAAAGCTAAGAATCATCTTCAAGCATTACAACACCAGCTATTACTACATCACTGTTTCTTTGTGGCTGATAAATGAGGATACACAGCGGCATTAATCACTAGCAGGTCCAAGTAGCTGCACCTACCGCCTAGCAGCAATAGTAGCGATGGTGGAAATGCAGCAATAAAGAATCAATATGTGTGGTCAACCACCATCTCCCTCGGCTCGAGAACAGCAAGCATCCAGTCACAGCTGCCAAGCCACAAGCAACCCCTACCTCAATAGACAGAACATCCCAGTTCTCTGAATCATTATCAACATCATCTCTAGTGTTTGATTTAGGCCTGTCACACCCATGAGAAAGTGGACTCCCACACAATCCGTCGTTCCCCACATAGGATGTGTTCGGGAAAGTCAAGAACTAACCAGACTGTGGAACTGGCCCAGATAAATGATTGTAAGAGAGGTCCAGGACCTCAAGAAAAGTAAGGGATGTCAGGCTCGAAGGGATGTCCCCTGAGAGGCGGTTGTGAGAGAGGTCCAGTGATTCCAGCTGTACCATGCTTGACATCTGGGAGGGGATTCCACCAGCAAATGAGTTCCTTGATAGGTTGAGCACTTTGAGAAGCTTGAGTTTGCCAATCTCACTGGGTATGATACCATCAAAGCTATTTTTTGAGACATCAATGGATTTGAAGGTTGACAGGATTCTTACAAGCGTCACATCCAGTCCCTTGAATGTCACGGTGACAGAGTTCTCGTAGTATGCGTCAGTTGAATACTGGTACCCAATTGGCTGAGCCTGGCTTTCGACTTGGGAAGAGTTAATCATTGCTTTCAGTCTCTCCAAGCACTGTGCTGGTAAACTACCATTGAAACTGTTCGAAGATATGTCAAAGACTTGCAATGCTGGAAAGAAACCTGTTCCATCACCGATGGAAATGGGGCCATGGAATCTATTTGATCGCAGAACAAGCACTCTCAACTGAGTGAGGTCTCTTAACCAGTCTGGAAAAGTGTCTGACATCTGGTTGTCCCCGACATCTAGAACCTCTAGCATCTTACAGTTGACCAGAGGCTTCGGCAGCCTCCCCTCCAGCTTGTTGGCATTGATATTTACTGTCTGGAGTGCACATCCTTTGCTGATATTTTGGGGCAGTGATCCCTGGAAATTGTTGCCTCTCAAGTTCAACACAGCAATGTTCTTGGTCTCCTGTAACAGACAGGGTGGTATTGAGCCACCCAAACTGTTAAAAGAAAGGTCAAGGACTTCGAGATTGCTTGTGTTGCAAATCATAGGTGGGACGTCTCCTGTGAGCATATTGTTTGATAATGACAGGAAATTCGCATAAGTCAGGCCTGACAGAAACTTTGTTGGAATCGAGTGAGTGAAATGGTTGTTGGAGCAGTCCAAGAACGAAGTGTTCAGTGGGGGAACTGGGAGATGGCCCTCAATCATGTTAGAATGGAGATCTAGGTAGAGATATGAGGGTGCTAAGATGTCCCCCTGGATACTGGTGAATAAATTATGGGAGAGGTTGATGTAGTAGAAATCGTTTGCTCCAGCCCTCCAAATCCAATCAGGTATGGGCCCAGCAATGCTGTTGTCTGAGAGGTCCAACCGTTCAACTTCATTCTGATACATCAAGAATGCAGGCAGCTTTGTTAAGTTGCACGATGCCAACCCCAAGGACACAATATTGGGATATCCAACATAAGATCTAGCATCACCTTTCTCAAGAATAGACAACTTGTTGTCCGATAGGTAGAGAAGAGAGAGGTTCCTCAAATTCTTGATCACACTTAGATCCATGGTACCTGTGAGATTGTTGGATGAGAGATCCAACCTTGTGAGCCCTGAAAGCTGGGACAATGACTCTGGAATCGGCCCTTGCAGATTATTTTCACCTAGAAAAAGATACTGCAAACTGGAAGATGCATTTGGATGCACCAGTAGGTGCCCAGTGAAATTATTTTGCCTGAGGTCCAACACTAGCAAACAAGGGTGGGAAAACAAATTTGCAGGTATCTCGCCAGAGAGTGAGTTGTTGCTGAGATAAACCCCAGTGAGGTTATATAGTGCACTGTACCCATCCGAAGGTAATGATCCAACAAGGTTGTTATTTGACAAATCCACCTCCTGAATCATCGTCCATTGAGCAAAGGACGGCATAGCTCCATAGAAGAGGCAACTGGAAAGGTCCAGTGTAATGAGGTTGAGGTTGACTATAGATTCTGGTATGTTTCCAGAGAACATTGTGTTGGAAAGCATCAAACTCTGTAAAGCACTGCCTGGCGTGAACTCAGGCAGCTCCCCATGCAGTATGGTGTTCCATGACAAGTCTAGCACTGTCATGCTCTTGATGGAAAATATCCTTGATGAGGGAAAGTTTCCCATCAGCCCAGAGTTCCTGAGGCTAAGAACCCGCAAGGAAGATAATTTGTCAAACCCAGTAAAGGATTCTGTTGTTGGATGGCTAAATATACAGTCGTCCATTATAAGCTTTGATAGTGACCTTAACTTTGGAATAAGGGAAGATGCAATAGGCCCGTTGACCCAGCAGTCTGATAGCCTCAGCTCTCGGAGGGGATGCCTGGAACTGGAATGAGCATCAGCATTAGCAACTGAAATGTTAACGTAATCGAGGTATAGCCTCTGGAGGCTGTTCAGGTTGGTGATCAGTGTGCCAAGAGTAGGTTCTTTTAACTCTAGGAAGGGAGTTGCTTGTTGCGCTAGAGCGTCCCAGGTGAAGCCACCGGAGATATGAAGGGTCTCCAAGTTGGGAAGCTGGGCAATGGTACTGGGCACTTGGCCGACGAAGCCACAACTGGAGAGGTTAAGGTAGGTGAGGTTGCTGAGCCGCTCAAAGCCGGCGCTTGGCAGAGGGATTCCCGTGAAGTCATTGTTGGCAAGGCTAAGGAAGCGAAGGGATGTAAGCGTGAATAGAGCAGAGCTGAGGTTACCGGAGATGGTGAGATCGGCGAGGTCCAGTGAAACAACCACCTGGACATCTGGTGTGCCGGCATCACCGCATGTTATGCCTTGCCAGGTGCAGCAGTCGGATTCAGAGCTCGCCTGCCAGGAGGATAGCTCTGAAAGCGCATGGTCGAAGCGAAAGCTCTTCTTGAGGCGGATCAGAGCGGCCTTCTCGTCTGGACGGCATAGGCCATCTCCTAGTTTACTGGCAACAACGATGATGGCGGCAACAAGGAGATGCTGATAATAAGGCATGGCTCAAGCTCTAACTCAAAGAAAATAATGGCTATGTATGCATATCTTTTTCTTCCATATATATTCCGGGTCATCAGATTGCTTTTTAAGCATGACGCCGAAGTAGCCGGCCATAATAGTGTGAAGTGTGAACACCATTTTGCTGAGTTGACTGATGTTACTGTGAAGAAGCGACCTCTGCCGTTCCACGTGTGGAATTGAATTCGTCAACACAGGATCTTTCAAGATCCACAGATCACAAAACTTTAACTGCTCGTTCTCTTGCAGCACAAGCTAGAGCTTCTCTGGGTAGGTTGTATGCGAAGACCCCTCTCACAGTTCGCTTTACTCATTCGCTTTTTTTATCAGCCGTACTTTTTCTACCAGTGTTTTTTTTCTCATAATAAATGAGCCAACAGTAATTTCAGTTTTGACTTTTCAGCGCACTGTCTTTGACAGCCTTTTTGACATCTTGGACATTTTTTTATCGTAGTGTGTGAATTTTTCTAATCAATATGAACTTGTATTTTTCTACAAAATCTTTTATAATGGAAAGCCAATTGAACATTTCTTACGTTTTAGATCTTTTTAAGTTTTTTAGAATTGCACAGCACAACGTGGACGCGTAAATACACACGCACACTCATCACCATAAACATATGTACGCTTATCCTATCTTTATGAGCACCTCTAAAGGATTGAACCGGCAGATTTTGAGACTCACAAAGTCACCATAGGCGTCTCACGATCGAGGAGGACGTCGTCTACCACTGAAAGTATAGATAGCATCGATAAATCTAGAAAAATGCAAATACCCGTGCCAAGTTAAGGACTTGAACTTAGATGGAGAAATTCCACCACAAGAAAACAAAGAGCAACTTTTTTAATAGAACACTCTAATTTCATCTATAACAATATCTTTGTAACTTGTGGGATTTGCACTATTTTAGATGAACATACATGCTTGGGCTTAGACACCCGGACGTGTGTTCTTGCTCTGGATATTGACGTGGCTCAAACTTGTTCACATGACCACCCGATGTCTTCTTGTTTCTTGGTGGCGGAGCTTGGTAAGTTCAGCAGGGCCCAATACAGAAATCAAATAGATTAAGGCCTTGTTTAGTTTCCAGAAAATTTTACAAAATTTTTCAGATTTTCCGTCACATCAAATCTTTAGACACATGCATGAAGTATTAAATATAGACGAAAATAAAAACTAATTGCACAGTTTGGTCGGAATTGACGAGACGGGTCTTTTGAGTCTAGTTAGTACATGTTTGGATAATATTTATCAAATACAAACGAAATTAGTACTATTCATATTTTGTAAAATTTTTTAGAACTAAACAAGGCCTAAATAGGAAAGAACTTGTTTTTAAGCTGCCGGTGGCACCTCTGCCTCCTTGGAGCAGCGCCTCAATGGTCCATTGATTTTCTAAAAGATGTGTTTCGGTACTTTTACTCCAACCAGCTGCGTGCATGTAAGTGCAATGTTTAGTTTTGATTTGCGTTGTCCTTGTCCAAGTCATTTTTTAATGCTGTATACGCTATTTTATACACGTTTCCTCATCTTCAGTCGCCTGAGCTCTCAGGCGACATATGGAGAGCACCGTTTGCTGCTGAGCTGATGGAAGGAGGAACCAAGCGGATGACCACGGCTCTAGCAACTCCCCTATTTTGGCCTTGTTTAGTCCCCAAAAAGATTTGCAAAAAAATTCAGATTTTCCATCACATCGGATCTTACGGCATATGCATAGAGCATTAAATATAAATAATAATAATAATAATAATAATAATAATAATAATAATAATAATAATAATAATAATAATAATAATAATAATAATAATAATAATAATAATAATAATAATAATAATAATAATAATAATA
>Ga0182004_10000432_pt1 | contig 24922 bp, 27 predicted proteins | sample Sormic07211540_1_FD_120479 | JGI IMG/M metagenome (GOLD analysis project Ga0182004, IMG submission 120479) | Endophyte microbial communities from Sorghum bicolor roots, Mead, Nebraska, USA - 072115-40_1 MetaG | ecosystem: Host-associated > Plants > Roots > Unclassified | place: USA: Nebraska...
TAGATGGGATGCAACAATTGGCATGGATCCAATCTCTCCCCAATAGTAGATTATAAGCACCCTTTCCACTGATGACGAAGAAAGTTGTCGGCAAGGTTTTGCTGCCGATGGTCAACTCAACACCATAAACCCTAAACCCTAAACCCTAAATCCCTTGACTGAAGTCACATTTCCTTCAAAATCCTTTAACATCATATCGGTCTTGGTCAAATCCTGATCTCCTTTTCCAAGTTTCCGATAAACTGCATACGGCATAATATTGATAGCAGCCCAACATCAACAAGTATCTTGGTCATCGGCTGTCCATCAACCCTACCTTTGACGAACAGAGCTTTAAGGTGTTGTCTCTCATTATCGGCGGGCTTTTCAAAAGTAGCCGTCATCGGATCTAGAGCCAACTGAGCTATCTGTTCGAGAAAATTTTCCTCCTCATCATCACTAAAAGGTGCAAGGAATTCCATCGGCAACGTAAACACCATATTAACGTCTGCCGATGGACCTTTTCCTTTAGGATCTGACTGCTGCCGATCTCCAGTCTTAGCAAAATTCTCTCCTTTACTCAGTTCTTCTTGTCGCTCCTGCTGCAGCCTTCTTTTCTGTGTCCTTGTCAACCCCTCTGGACACCATGGAGGAAGTTGTGTCTGCTTCACCGACTGGTGACGATTTTCCCTTGATTCTACTCGATATGTATTGGCATCCCTACAGAATATGAATTCATCAGGAACTCGTGCATCTGCCATCTCCTCAAGCTCTTCTTGGCTTCTTGGAAAATAGCCAATACGTTCACCAAGCCTATCGTGCACACTGAGTCTGCCCCCCAGTCGATCATGAACCGATGTCCTTTCTCTAATTGGCCCACCAAAACGCCGATCATTGTTCTGATACTGCCGATTTGGTCTATCATACTGATTATAGCCATTACACTCAGGGCAGTCTCTAACAGTTGGTAGCTTGATGTTTTGTTCCCAACAGTGGATGAAGAACGGGCAATTCCAATGATCTTTATGCCGATTCCACTCTTATCGGTGTATTTCTTCTTCCCGACGACGATACCCTTGTTGGCGCCGATACCGATCTTCATGCTGCTGCCAGGTTTCTCGGTGCCTTCTATGAGTGATCACAATGCCAGATCGGGGAGGCCTTCCTGAGCTGGTTCCTTCTTGGATCAAACCCTTGCCTTTGGCATCATCGGCAGTAATTTGATGTTGAGATCCACCGATGCGCTTCTTTTAGCTGCCAGTCAATACTTTGGTTTTTCCCTTAGCATCCAACATATTTGTAGGGAAAGGATGTTGATCGATCTTCATCAGTTTTTGAGCTTTGGAGCTATTGAACTTAATTCTCCCAGACTCTATAGCCGATTGTAGCTGTTGCCTGAAAACCTTGCACTCATTTGTACTGTGGGATGTTGCATTATGCCACTTGCAGTACTTAATCTTCTTTAATTCCTCTGCCGATGGAATCACATGATTGGGTGATAACTTAATTTGCCCCTCCTGAAGCAGAAAATCAAATATCCTATCGGCCTTGGTGATATCAAATGCAAACTTTTCTCGTTCTTTATGCTCAAAAGGGCAAGACATCGGCTTCTTATTCTTTACCCACTCTGCCAAGCCGATGACTGGTTCTTCATCAGAGTTTGAGGTTGTTGCCTCATCGACAAATGACACCTTTTTGTTTCATGCTCTCTTAGGTTCAAAAGCTCTGATATCTTGGTCTGAAATCCTCTGCACTAAATGGCTCAGACTTTCAAACTCTTGAGAAGCATACTTGTCTTTAATGTGTGGCAACAATCCTTGAAAAGCCAAATCGGCAAGCTGCCAATCATCTAGAACCAGACTATAACATTTATTCTTAACATCTCGCAACCTTTGTACAAAGCTTTCAACCGATTCATCGTTGCGCTGCCTTAGCCTGACTAAATCGGTAATCTTCTTCTCATGTACTCCAGAAAAGAAGTATTTATGGAACTATTTTTCTAGATCGGCCCAGTTGATTACTGAGTTTGGAGGTAATGAAATAAACCAAGTAAAGGCCGATCCAGACAAAGATGATGAAAATAGACGAACCCTTAACTCATCTCTGTTAGCAGCTTCCCCACACTAGATGATGAACCTGTTAACATGCTCCATGGTTGATGTATCATCCTGTCCCAAAAACTTGGTGAATTCCGGCACCTTGTACCGATTTGGAAGTGGAATTAGGTCATATGCAGGAGGATACGGTGTCCGATAAGAGTATGTGTTGACTTTGGGTTTTATCCCAAATTGGTCTCTCATCACCTCAGCTATCTTATCAGCCCAGTAAGCATCGGCATCTTGCCGATGAGCTGGTTGTGGATCTGACATATGCTGATAAGCTTCCACGTGTCTCTGCGGTGCACGATCTCCAGGGAACATAGGATTTGCCACCGCATGTTGGCCGCCAACTTGCTGACCAAGATTCATCGGCTGATTGATCAACCCTTGATTCTGAAATCTAGGTTGCACTGGTCCTGTTGAAATCCCATAGCCTGATGATTCTGCTGAGGTATTTGTGGAAAGACAAACTGCCCTGTCCATCCATTATTGACATTCATCGGTGTAGGTCCTGCCGATGGCTGATAATTGGGCATTATCATTGAATTGGCATACCCTGGCTGTGTTGTAAACCTTTGCTGCGTCGGCATTGAATCTTCCGATGCGTTAGGCATCTGGAACGTTGGCATTTGAGAATTCCCAGTAAAAGGTCTTGCAGTAGTAGTTGTAGAATACTGGGGATTCTGAGTCATCGGCGAGCCTGGGGTGCCGATGCCATAGGAGCCTTGCCTGTCATGTTAGCCGCTTGAGACGTCCCAGAGCTATTTGCCATAAACTCTAGGGGCATACCATATCCCCACCAATTGGGAGGAACAGACCCTGACATTGCTGATGCCAATAAATCTGTAGCATGTTTGACTTGTCCCTCTGATGTTGATGGATTGGTCGTCATCAGTGTAGATTGCGCATTAGTTATCCCTAATGTGCTTGGAGGAGAAGTAACTTTTGTACCCGCAACGGCCGTAGTAGCCGATAGAGCTGTAACCGATGATGCCCTTGGCTCATGATAGGCTGGGCCCACATAAGATGGCGGTACTTGTCCTTCTTTGAAAGTTCTAGCCACAGCATTGAAAACTGTATTGGACAACACACTAGATTGATTGATTAGAACATGATTAATAGCATTGTCAACCATCTCTTGTAGTTTACCAGGATTGGCTTCAAAAGTGATTTGCCGAGGCATCAGCAATGCTTCCTTTTGGATCACCTCGCCACTCCTGTTGATACTGAAGGATTTTAAGCATAGCTGCTTGTAGTCCTCCATAGCTTTTGCCATAGCTTGCTTCTGTTCATCTCTGAGATTGGCTTCTGTCACGGGGATGACGTTCTTCAAGTCGAAATCGGTGTTCGACATGTTGATCTTGATGTTGAATCTCTATCCCACCGGGCGTGCCAAAAGATGTGTTGATGCAAAAGTAGATCTGCAAACACAAAGGGCTAATACCCGATTTGATGTTAAGGCGTGCCAACCGATTTGACCTTACAATTGACAAAGGTGGTAACTCGAACACTTTGGTCCTGACAACAGCGATGCACCCAGATGTCACGGCTAAGAGGTATTCATGCGGAACTCAAGAACTCATCGAGGTTGACTCAAAGAATCCCTAAGAACTCGTAAGTAAAAGGAAAAATATGTAGGGTGATGAAGTCGTCGAAAAAGTAGATGCTAGAATATGTGTAAAAACTTATGTTTGATTGATTGTGTCTCTTACATCGCTACGGGGTCTTATATTTATACCCTGCCCAAAAAAGGGTTACAATCAGACACGACCAGGACTCGAATTCTAAATTAAACAGAATCCGTATACAAAACAAACTCTAATAACTATGGAAAACATTAAATCATCTTCCACAACCGATCGATACACCACCATGAGTCGATCGACAACCCCTGCGCCCTTCTCCATGACCATCGGCAAACCACCTCTCATAGCCATCGGCAACCATCAGCACTAGTCATCGGCACGAATCTATCACCACTCCTAGACTTGGCCAAATCCCATCGTTTTCTCTTCGGCACCAACCCTCATCGGCAACTCTTCTGTAGACTAGTCACCACTTTTCTGCCTACCGATCTACACCTCATTAACTCTAGATACGCGTCCAAAGATACTTGTCCAAAAACGGTGTCAACACCTACAAACAGTTGGCCAGGCCACCTTGCAGTGCCCTGCAACTACCGACTCAGCCCCAGCCCATAGGAAGGCCCTGCGTCGCTTGTCAATCTGTGCGATTGCCAAATTTGACAAGCAGCAGGCAATACTAATGTGGACAGGGATTGCAGATAAAGTCACTTTGGCAAGGACAGTCCTTCCTGCATGATTGAGGAGACCTGATTTCCATGTAGGAATTCTTGCTGCTACTCTGTCCACTAGAACTTGCTCCTCACATCTTCTTAACTTTCTGAGGGATAAAGGAATACCCAAGTATTTGCATGGGAAGGGGGTGACGGTGCATGGAAACGCCTGCTGCACTATTGCCAACTGATCCTCAGAGCAGCTGATAGGGGAGAAACGCATTTGTTAATGTTGGTAATCAGTCCTGATGCACCAGCAAAGAGAAGCAGCACCTGCTGCACACACGCAAGATCAGTCTGCGTAGGCGCAACCAGGAGCACCACGTCATCAGCGTATAATGACGCACGGAGATCCGCGACGATCAGCTTCTTTGAATAAAGAGTTCAGGCTTTCCATCACAATAACAAAGAGCATCGGAGAAATCGGGTCCCCTGCCTAAGACCCCTTGCAAGCGTTATCCTATTCCCTGGCCTTCCATTCATGATGATCTTAGTGCTAGAACTTGAAAGCAGTAAGGAAATCCAGTCAGTCCATCTCCTGGGGAAGCCAATGTGTTGGAGCACTTCTAACAAGAATGGCCATGAAACTGAGTCAAAAGCCTTCGCGATATCCAGCTTCAACAGCACAGCAGCAACCTTCTTAGCATTTAGCCAACGAGAAGTCAACTGCACAGCCCTGAAATTATCATGGATTGAGCGTCCTTTTATGAAGGAACATTGGTTAGGTGACACAATCTCATGCAGTCGCGGCGCGAGCCATCTCGCTAGACATTTGGTGAAAATTTACTGAAACTGTGAATCAAACTGATGGGCCTGTAGTCACTTAAAGAATTTGGCTGCTCCTTCCGTATCAGGATCATGAGAGCACAGTTGAGGTGGTAGAAACTTCTACCATCCAGGGACCATACAACATTGAAAGCATTAACAATGTCTTGCTTGATTATCCCCCAGGCTACTTTGTAGAAGATACCGTTGAACCCATCAGGTCCAGGAGCACGGTCGGACGGTAGGTCCTTCACTGCTGCCCAAATCTCCTCCTCTGAGAAGCATGCATCAATACCTGTTAGGTCAATTGTCGGCAGCAGATCAACAAATTGCAGCGAGTGCTAACGTTGATAAGGGGTCCCCAAGATCCTTTTGTAGTGGCTGTAAACCGCTTCTTCCTTGTCTTCCTCCGATGAAACCCATGCTCCTTCATAAAGCAGTGCCGGTATGTAGCTCTTCCTGTTTCTATGGCAGGCCTAGAGATGGAAAAATTTTGTGTTTGCGTCTCCGTCTTCCAGGTATCTAATGCGCGACCAATGGCGGGCAATGGTGCGAGCCAAGGACGCTAATCCTAGGCTGCGACATTTGAGTTCACGGCGCCAGGCCAGCTCGTCCATAGCTAGAGCTCTAGATTCTTGTGCTTTGTCTAGCTGGGCAATGATCTCCCTGGTCATAAATAGCTGCGAGCGTATACTGCCCACCTTCAGCATGCTCCAACTTTGCAGCGCCTTTGCTGTTCGTCTGAACTTTATGTCAAGCAGGCGGCAAGCATCGACATTGGGCACTTGGCATTCCCATGACTGAGCGATAGTCTCCAGGAAGCCATCCATGCGCACCCAGAAGGGCTCAAACCGGAACCTTGATCGTGCACAGGGCTCCATGCATAGCTGCAGCAGCAACGACGCGTGATCGGAACTGTCCGATGAAAGTGTCCTGAGATGGTGCGTCGTGTACATCTCTAACCACGGTACAGTTTCAAATGCTCGATCGATGCGCTCCATGGTCGGATGTCGGCGTTCATTGCTCCACGTGTAAAGCCTCCCGTGAAGATAGAGCTCTTCCAGCACCAAGTCATCAATTGCACGCCTGAGGCGACGCATAGTTCTAAGGTTTAGCCGATCATTGTTCTTGTCCGCAGCTTGATAAATAAGATTGAAATCCCCACAGACCAGAAGCGCCTGTAAGCTCTGTGCATGTATCATCCTGAGCTCACCAAGGAAGTCTCGTTTGAGCTGATCGTCCACCGGCCCATAGACGACAGCAAGCGTCCATGAAGAGGAAGACGAGTCCACTGCCTTCAGGTTGACAGACACTGAAAAATGACGACAGATATGAGCAGAAGCTGTCCAGGCATTCTGCCGCCAGGCCACAATGATGCCTCCGGAGGCACCCTCAGAAGCCAAAGAGACATAATCAAACGCTCTTCCCATTATATCATTGAGGATACAAGGCTGCAGCGCAGTGAGTTTTGTCTCAACTTGACAGATTAAGGAGACTCGCTCCCAAGTCACAAACTCGCGCACTGCATCGTGACGTGCCCGCGAGTTAAGACCGCGGACGTTCCAAATAAACATTTTATGATTTATCATGGTTTGATTAAACAGCGACATCCGCTGCCTGCTTAGACAGCATGAGCACGGCGTGTAGCCTGCGGCGAATTGCCATGCAGGAGCACCTCCATGGCCTCTCTGGTGAATGGAGACAATGGTAGTTTGAAAGCTTCATGGAATTCCTCAAAGCTCGCCGCATCTTCGAGTTCCGTGTTGACTTGTATCCCTGCCTTCTTCATCATCACTTTCCTTGCTTGGGCTTCAGGCTTTGGCAGTCGGTTCTTGCTCTTGGCGGCTAGTCTTGCACTTCGCTTGGGCACAAGCTCAGCGTCTGTTCTGAGATGAGCCTGCTCCAATCTGGTGACATGCGCCTTTGGCATTGACATCAGGATACGCTGCTGCAACGGCTTCTTGAAGGCGGCGATGAAAGCATCTACTTTGTTCGGTGGATCAGCGTCTGCCTCCAGCCGTGCCTCCTGAGAACGTGACGTTGGAATCACAGGCTCATCTTCAAAGGCGACCTCGGTGGGCGGAGACGAAAGATGACCGTAGATCACGTCCCCGTGCATTGGAGAATTTGGTCCAGAGGAGCCTTCAGGACCAAACATGCACAAATCGACCTCATCACCCAAAAGGCGTGGTGCACCATGGACCGGCTCCTGGTTCATGTCCCTGTAGAAGGACAGGTCAAGGTCGACCCCCGACGTACACTTGATACGCGCCAAACGGCCTACGAGAAGCTCAAAGTAGTCGTCGATGGCCGTCTGGATGAGCCTGCGACCACTGCGTAGTGTCTCCTAGCCAACCCCAGGCCAGCAATGAAAGGAGTTTTTTTCGGCCTGCACTTCACAGGCACTAATCGCCTTTTGTGGCGTGCACAGGCTTGTCTCCACGAGCATCAGGTCCAAGGCCCTAGTCTTGACAGGAGATGGTGAGCACCGTGGCGGGCAGTCAGGGTCAAATGGCTGGCCCCCTAGCGCCGCGACACGCGTGAACTCTGTGACGCGCCTGGCAGCACCACTGGCATAGAGTAGAGCGCCCCTAGGCGACACGACAGGGCCCTCCCACTTCCCCACAACGATGGCATACGATGAATCACGTGGGCGACAGGCGGGCCCGGAGCCCGGCCCAAGCCTCGGCTCATCCGACCGGCCGAATCTGGTTGTACGCGGCCGACGGCGGCCACCGCCGCTACCTCCATCACAGAATCTAGGGTAGTAGCTGTTGAAATTGCTGTCGTCGCTGTCAGAATCGTCGTCTCCGTAGTCCATTTCATCATCGGACGATGGCGGCGGCGTATACCAATCTTGATACTCAATGAACCTCAGCCGTATCAGGTATCGCAAGGCCGGTACTTCATCATGAATGATCTCATGGGGTCGGAGGTATAGCGGAGATCCACCATCATGATCCTCCTCCGGCTCTGGCACCGCCATGATAATTTCATCCGGAACAAGGTCAGGATGAGCGCACCAGCTAGCAACGAACAGTTCACACTCATCATCAGGATCCGCCATAGCCTTCGGGTTGGCAATTTCCGCCCTGGCTTCAGCAGAACAAAGGATGCATTGGACCACCTCAGTCGAGCGGGCATGCGACGGTAGACCCTTTATCCCGACTAGGCATCGGTAGCGGAATGCGCCAGCCGATCCAAGGATCAGCCGGGACCAACGCCGCCATCGCATGGTAAATGCTGCCCCCTCCGGCCTCTAGTTGTCGAGGACGCGCTGTAGGTCATCCTGGTTGGAGAACCGCATGATGAAGTCATCTGGTCTTGTTCGCCGCACCATGACCCGATCCTCCAAGAATCCATAATGGTCATACAAATGTTGAAGAAGCAAGGCCGGGGTCACCGGCGGCCTAGTGCCCAGCACCAGCGCAAGCAGGGCCATGGACAGAGCATCCTCTACCGCTTGAAGTGCCGGTGTGCGGGGAACCACCACCAGCTGACGCAGCGGTGACCGTGCACGCGTCCGCGGCGAAGCCGTCGGCTCCTCAGCCCCATGGAGGCGAGCACGACCTTTGCCCCTCCCAGATCTGGAAGGACCGGCGACATCCTCCGCAGCCGGCTCAATGCCAAGAACAGTTCCCACCGCCGAAGGCAGCGGCACCTCGTTCTCGCAAGACGACCGGGCCGGTGCATCAGCGATGACCGGCGAATTCGCTTCCCTCGAGTAGGTGGCCGCAGCATCCGGAGGGACAGAAGCAGCAGGGGCTGGTTCCGGAGTAGGGGGCACAGACCGGCGGGACCGACGGTGACCGACCAGTGGAGGCAGAACGACCTGAAACAGTGGCCGCCGCTGACTCGCGAGAGCGACGACGTCGGCCTCCCCTACCCCGCCGCTCGATACCCATGGCCGGGGAGCGTCCCCGCTTGACGGTGTCCCGACCAAGCGCAGGGTAGGAACGCTCCTGGTGCCCCTCACCGAGGCAGTGAAAGCAGCGAGGCGGCGAAGTGCAGTCTGCCTTGACATGGCTCTCCGATAGGCAGTTGAAGCATTTGCCCACCAGGTTCGCGGGCACCGGGCGGCGTTGAACGACCATTCGCCGCCAGTGCCGGCGACTGACCACCTCACGGAAGCCATCCGCATCTAGCTGACCTGTCATTTGGGGCGGGTGGGTGGCCAGCACAGATGGATGGGCGACAGGTGCAGGCGACGGGGGTGGGGCAGCGAGAGACCCCTGAAAGGGCCTATGACGACATATACGACGCCACCGCCGCCGCAGAACGGGTACAGGAGCACCAACATTACCTTGCAAAGGCGACGCATCTGAGTCTCCAAAGGAGGCCTCAGAGTCGGTGAAGTGGAGCCGGTCCCCGTAGCCTGCCCCAGGCGAAGAGAACGGCGTCGCATCTAAGTCGAGGGAGGTTGTGCGCAGCACCAGGGAGGCGTGAGCAGCGGCCGTGAGCGGCGGCAGCTCGGGGTAGGCAGATCTAGCAGCATCCCTCGCAGCCTCTTCAGCGTAGGCCATGTCGGCCCAGGAGCGACGCGAGCCGGATCCAGGTTCCATCGCTAGCGGAGTTGCGTCTGGACGGCGGTGCCGGAGGTGGCGACCGGCGTTGTGAGGGTTGAAGGATGACTCCAACGGAGCAAAGCTTATACTTACACCGTCCAAAGGCAACAACGAGAGCAAAGGAGGAGTCATCAGAGGAAGCGCAATAGACCGGAGTGCCAAAGAGGCGGGACACTTCAGCAAGAGTCTGAATGGTAGGGTTGTAGGAAAGGTTTGGCAACACAGGGAGAGCCATGACCAGCCAAGGAAGGAGGAGAGCAGCCGACTGACTTACTTGTTGGTCGAAGGCACCGGGATCAGACGGAGAGTCGCTTGTCAAACGACGGCGAAGGAAGAGTCGCCAGCCTCACTCCCCGCGTCGCCGCTCCCCCCTTGCATCTCCATTGTCAACCAGGGCGGTCAGACGGACATCGCGGCCGTCGAGATCGCGCACGCAGCGGTGGACGCGTCGGCGCCGTCGTGGCGGTCCATGGTGCGTGTGCGCAGGCGCGGCGCCGTGACGTGGTGCACCTCGCGCGCGCCGGTGGGACCGTTGCAGCTCCGGCTCGTCGTCACGGCCGGCGTCGGCGGCAAGTGGCTACTATTTTTTACTGATCGTTAGCACGAGTATTATACTAGTATAATTCAGGTCCGGAGAGTAATAATTGTGTTAAAAAAATGGGCTGAAATATTTGGCCCGTTTAGTTTTATTTCGGGCTGGGCCGAATTGGGCGAATTTCGCTGAAATTCAGTCGATTCGGGCCCAATCCCAGATCCTTGGTCATGTGCACCCGCTAGCTCTGCCGCGATGCATGGGGCGAGATGTGTTTGGTTGTAGCCTACAGTTTGCCGAGGTCATCGACTTTAGCTTGTAGCATGTGTGGCACCAGTAACCAGTTTAAGACGTTGTAGTTTTAGTTTATTACAGGTACTTAGGTGTCTCATCTTTGTGAACGGAGTAATACCCTAGCCCTAGTTTCCTCCAAACGTGAGTATGTAGTGAAATACAAAGATGGCCAATGGCTTATTAATTTTCCGTCAGATCAGAAAATCGGACATGTACGTTTATTGTAATCACAAAGGCAAAAGTGAAAGACGAAAAAAAATTGGATGCCTGCGATTGTATTACAAGCAGGGTCCAGATTTCGAAATATCACTCAAAATATATATATATATCTCCCAGAGATGCTAAACCCTTTACAGCAAAAGGTGAACCATGGCCAAATGATCTAGGCGCTGTTCTTGGATTTCAAGCGAGATGCTAATAATAGTCACAATCTGAGCTTGAGCTGTCCTCATCAGGATAATCGATAGCAGTAGTATTACCACCACCGTATGCACGACTTGATGGGTGAACCATCGTAGGTCGATAATCCTCGCAGGCATGGCAATGACCTAAAATTGTAACATGGCTAGTGTCAAATAAACAAAATGAACATTGAAGATCGAAAGGGAAAAAACAGTAGTTGTCTAACTACACTAATATATCTAGTATTATCTAGGTAACCCAAGTAATGCAATACAAGTTTTATGCTGCACACAAAAAAAACTTCAAGCTGGAACGGGGAAGAATTTATCCCAAAAGTACCAATTTTCTTAATTGTTCCATCAGATAGTTCGGGTTGTTGCGCATCATGACATGGAGTATGTAACAATGCATCTATGAGCCATTATTTAAAGAAACCGATGTTGCTTACTATATATGGACAGGATGAAAATAATCGCCCTATTGTAATAATCTCAAGAGAAGTCGTGTGCAACTGTGACATGAAATGGTATCACAGCACAAGAGTAAATCCAAAATGTTAGGAAGATTCAGAAAATTATTAATGAAGCTAGATATTAAACCATTACCTGCATCTTTCTCCCCAAGTATACAACACAGCAATACATCATCCTCACTATGAAGAGGGCAATTAATCTCCGAGAAGAAAAGCTTAGCATAGGCATCAGCAGAATGTTGTTTCTCAGGCTTAGCTGTGAAGTTATAATGATAGCAAGGCCGTCCAAACTCAAAAAACAGGCACTTCACTGTTATCTCGTCCAGCTCAAACTGAAAATAGCACAAAAGGGCATTTTTTTTAAAAAAAAAATCTAAGGTTCAAACCGCAGGTAACTATTTGGTACAGAGAGAGACAAAAGAGACAGTGACATTACCGTGGTGTTGTTTGCTCTGTTGTATTTACTCAAGGCTGTCTCAACATGGTGCACCGAGTCTCTTTCACTCTGCACGATTTTTTGTTCTCTGATCGCTTTCATTTCCTCGGGTGACTTCTTCTTCTTTGGTGGACGGACAGCAGCAGGAGCTGGAAATGCATCTACATATGCATCCATTATACTGCTAGCGCTCATCCCTTGCGAGAAAGGGGATTCAAACTGCCAAGCGTGTGCCTCCCGGTTGTAACCTTCAGGAGTACTCCGTTCCTTGGAAGCCCATCCCGCTTTACTCCTATGTTGTAAAACAAATGGGTATCAATTCCCATATGTCAGTACATAATGATCAAAGTTCATCAATTCTCATATATAACAACACATAATGATCAAAAGTTCACGCAGAAGAATGATGATGTTCACATTTGTGCTTCTTTGTGAATTGTGATATATGATCCACCATATGTTTCATACCTTATTTCCGTACAATGGAGCTGTGACCGCTCTTAGTTAACAAGAACATATGAATGAATCTGAGGTATGGATGCCTATTTTACTTCATTCAAATTTATGGTCTTTGCCCTTCTTTTTATGAGAAGCTTGAAATCAGGCAGATTATTTATATTTGAAGTGCAATAAACTGCAGACCACAGGGTTGGTCACGTTTGCATCTTCCATTCGAGAGTACAAGAACTTGAAAGCAAAATGGAAAGGGACAAGCAAGGTACATTCATATCAAAATTCAAAACACAAAAAAGCGGCTATCAGCCTTACCTTGCATATCTCCCCCTTGTACCGATACGTGGGGCTGCAACTTCAGAAGGACAGCACTGCTCTGGCTTCCCAATCAAAGCATCGTTGAGTTCCTGCAGGGACAGTGTGGATTCAGCACTGCTCTGGCCTTCAAGACTCTCGTTTGTGCTGAAACAGTACAGTGCCAGCACAGATTATTTCAATTGCAGTAAAACAAGACGAGAATTAACCAGTTCTATTTATAGTAACTTCAGCGAAGCAAACAAAATATCAAGCAGTATGGATACTACTATTTCAGCAGAGGCATGGCATTCTAATTTCGAGCCCACAGACGGAATCTTACACGAAAGGGAATATACTTAGAACAAATGAAATAGCAGCAAAAACTAAAGAACCCAGCCAATCTCAACAATGCTGGCTATTTTTCTCTCTTATTTCAAGGGTTAAGATGTGGCATGGTTTTTGTCGTGCCCCTTGCCCTCTCTTCAGATTTGCTGTATAGCTATAGGCAAGATATTAAAGTATTGTTGATGGAGTTTTTGTTTTTCCTATATGGCTAAATAGAGGGCACTGTTGAAAGTTAATTACCACACTCATTTAAAAAAGTAATTTCTCGTGCATCTTATTTATTATAATTTTGTTGAAAAGTAAATCAATAATCATCTGCCTGCAAAGACAAGCCAATGTCAAAAACATGATTATAGTATAGGTCTAATACTGAGGGATCGAAACAGCATGTACTCCAAACTCCCAAAGTCTCGCTGATCGAACAGTGAACACTCTACACCAAACCGTGTGACAGAAGAAAAATACTAAAAACTACAAACTGTAAAATTGTAAGTCGTAACACGTTCTTTTTCTCTTTCCCAAAATTCACCTGGGAACTCAAACGAAGATATATATAGTGCTTATTTGGATATGCATTGCATTAAGAAAGAAGAATGTTGGAGGAGACCACCTGAAAGTGAATTACTACTGAATGTAGATGCAAGTTATACATCTGAACTCGAATCGGAAGAAACAGGTGCGATTATAAGGGACTCAACGGGTTCCTTAAGCTATCTTGAGTTCATGTCTGATGCTATTACTGCTGAAGTAACTGCACTTAGAGAAGAATTGGTACTAGCTCAGACAATGGGATGCAATAGAATAAGAATTTAATCTGATTGCTTGGAGGTAGTGGAGACAATGCGACAAGGGGGATTCACAGCTACCATCAGTGGTCCAATTTATGAGCAGTGTGAACTGATGTGGCTTGATTTTGTTTCTATTTCATTAGAACATTGTAGACGGAAAGCAAATGGTGTAGCCCATGAATTAGCTTGAATAGCGCTCCATGAGAAGCTTACATGTAATTGGATCAATGAACCCCCTAGTTTTCTGCTAAGAGCCTTGGTGAAAGATGTAACTGTCTTGCAAAATCAATAAAGTGCGCCTAATGGCTTTCCTCAAAAAAAAAGTCTATAAGACTGAAACTAAACCCTAGAGATTATATTTGGGTCCAGAACCAGGCATAAACATGTTGATTCCATTGTAAAAATATGGAAAGGATTTTGTTAATTTCTAGGGCACTGGCGTGTGCATGAGCAAATTAAAGAAGAAACTAAGGGATGACTTCCAAGTTCCAAGCAATTAACAGAGGGAGAGGTAGAGATCTAGAGACTTACGATTCCAGAAGATGCTCGTGGTTCGCCATTTATCGTGGAAGTCGCGAGTATCTACTGCTGACCGGCTCTAGCCTGTTTATATATAGGGTAAAACTGTTCTGGATGCTTCAAGATTTCAGACTGTTCGGCGTCTGCGTACACCTTGATTTGCTTTACCTATGTGGATACCGTGTGGCTGCTCCGTTGGCTGAATCCTAGTCGGGATAGAAGGTTGAAGGGAATACGGTGACGGACTGACGGCTCCAACTGGATTTCCGAATTCCTAGCCATTACATATGTGTGCGTGTAGATAGAAGGTTGAATCCAATTGGGTTTCCGAATTCCTATTCATTTCTTGCGATCCATTTCCCCTGCCAATGTAAGCGGCGACGATTTTGTAATTTCTGGATTTATTAGGAAGGCCAGTATTGGCGCGTTAGGTATAGGCATCGCGACCATCTCTGATCCAACATCAGCCAAAAATAATATAATCTCAAAAAATCTGGTTTGCAATCTATCTATGCCCGTACGTACCTTGCACAGGGTGACGATTTTTTTTTTTGACGAACCTGATAACCATGCATGCTTCGTTACGCGATATATAATATTTTATATTAAAAATATACAAATCGCACAATAAAAAATAATACTATAAAAATTAAATATCAATACTAAAGTGAAATTTAATCAAAAAAAGAAGTTTATGAAATTAATACAGTCATAGAGAGCCTGCATTGTAGGCTCACAAACTGTACTTTATAGAACTTTTTGTAATATGGCTAAAATAATATATTATATCGGCAGAAAGAAATCTTTATGTTTCTAAAAACATATGCTACAAAACTCTCCAGGCCTAATTGGTTTGAGCATTGATTAGGAATTTATGCAAAAAAAAGAATGGCATCAATAACATAATGCTTGAGATCACACTAGGCTGATTATGTTTCTGAAATTTACATAGGTACCTATTTCTCCTACTACATATAGATGCCTATATCACAGACAATACACAATCAATCAACACTCACAATCTACAATCTGGAAACACCTGAGATCAGGGATTCTTTCATCGAGCTGACTACGACAACTTCGTCCACATAGTATGGGAAAATGTGATCAAACGGTCCCAGGCTGTGGTTCCATGTCGTCCTCCACAACTCGACTAGCTTCCTCACAGTCGACATGCGCGTTGACAACCTATACCTCGTTGGCTTCAAGACCACAACTGGGGTGTGGTGGGAGTACTTCAACAATGAGCAAAGCACCCACCCCATCGGCGGCTCCAGGTGGCTCGGCTTTAGCAGCTGGTACGAGGACCTCGTGGCCAGAAGGCGCTGGACTAAGACTACAACAACATTCAGATATATGCAAATTATAACTAAATAAAGTATATAAAACAACTAAAAATGGTTACCCCTGAACATATCAGAATGCTGTATGATTTGTGGGAAATCCTTTTTAGTGATAATGATTTAAATATCTTCAAAAACATAAAAGAAGAATGGTATTCCTCCCTATAGAAAAAAAAAATATTTCACAAATGGTAGTCTCTCAAATTATATTCTGATATTTTTCTTTTTGAACAATTACGTTGCAACTCCACTAATTGCCATACAAGCAAATATATAATTGGACATATATATATATATTATATAGGTTCTAAAATTCTTTTCTCGAAAGAGAATAAATAATGCCAGCTATCATATACCCCTCTAGCCATCTGCTCGTGGACTAGAGGGGTATATGGTAGCACAAGTATCATCTGCTAACTAACAAACCAAAATTGCAAAAGGGCATAATTCTTTCTGCAAAAATTGCACTACTACAAAAAATCTTTTGCGAGACGTTTTGAAATTGTTTCCGGAGGCGGACAACGCCGAAAACCGCCTCAGCTAATGCCTTGATGGCAGTCACTTTTGATTAATCGAGGCAGTTTTTTTAACCACCTCGCAAAATCCATTTACAGAGGCGGTTATTATAATAGAGCCCGTCTCTAGAAATTAGCCTATTTTCTGAGGCGGACCATTTATAAAGTCCGCCTCCATTAATAGGCTCGGGACTAGCCAAGCCCATGAAATCTGTGGCCCATTCTACCTTATCGGGCTACTATATATGCAGGACTTAGGGTTTTCTTCACCTCCACTTCTCTCACCCTCTTCTCTCTCCAACGGTGCCTCCACCCGATGCTCCCAACTTCTCCTTCGACCAGCCCCTTCTCCCTCCCACCCTTTACCTCGATGCAGTGTGAGGTCAGCACGGGTGCGGGCGGTCGGCGGCCCAGGGCAAAGCGTGCGTGGGCCGCGCGGATCTAGGGCAGCGCGCATGGGTGGTGCGGATCTAGGCTATGTACAACTACAGGGCCAAGGGCGTGCTCGGCGCCACGGGGCACTTCGGTGTGGTGGATCCAGCCCCACCACCTCAGATCTGGCCCCACCATCACGAATCCAGGCCTTCCTCGGCTTGATCCAGGTGCGGCGGCACGTGCACGTCCCTCCCTCTCCTCCACCACCTCCGACGTCCATCACCACCTCTGGCATCTTTCACCACATCGTGGGCTCCTGGTGTAGGATCTAGGGCGGTGGCGCCCCTCGATAATGGATCCAGACGGGAGGAGCTCCCCGTTGATGGTGGCAGTTCCTGCGGCGATGAGCAAGCCGATGCCGGATTTGGGCGAGAAGAGCTCTTCGTCAACCCTCATGGCGGTGAGCACGGTCGCAACGACAGTAGCGTCATGCAGGCGGTAGTGGCCGGGTCGGGTCCGGCATGGAGCGAGGCCTAGATCCAGGCCCTGGTTTTTTTTGTTTTTCGGATTAACCGTTGCGGGCATGGAACCGCCTCGGTTAATGGTCACATTAACCGTGACCTTACCTCCAAGGTGGTTGCAAAAACCGCCTCGGATAATTTTTTTTCCCTCCATGTAAAAAATAGTGTAGTAGTGTTGATTGTTGAACGATAGTTAGTTCATAGAAAGTTTCCATTACTATTTAGTAGCTATGCACAAATATCATTTTCTAACTATAACAAACCAAAAAGGCAAATTTCTTTCTTCCAAAATTTAGACTGTACTCGTCACATCATACAAGAAGTCTTATGTGAGCTTATCAGGACATACAAGTATGCAAGCAACTCATAATCACCGATTCAATTCAGAACAACCTTGGGCCAAGTACTTGTGATGAACTTGTTCTAGAAGTTCATAATCTGCCAAGGTTGGTAAATCTAATGAATTTGATAAGTAAAAGCAAACGTATACATAGCTACAGCTAGCAGTCATGAAAATTAAAATCAGAAACTGGAAAGAGAGACAAATAATAACACTGAAAGAACATTACAAAAACAACTGCATTCTTACTTTGTCAAAATCTTTTACAAGATTTGCTTCAATAGAAGAATTAATTGTTTTCATATTCTTCCGACAGCTCTTTAATCTCATCAGCTGTAAAAAAGAATTATTATATAGATAAATAGTTAGTCTTTTGGTGCAGCGAAGTTTCTACATTGATCTGACGTTTAACATAAAAAAAATATGACCCACCAATTGGCCCCCCACCAAGAACTTCACACATTTCACCTAGAGCTGTGTGTCCATGTTGTGGACTCCTTTGTAGGCCGGCAGTACCGGCGCAGGGGCAGGTGTGCCGCAGCCAATAGTGGCTAAGGTGCCTCTAGTTAGTTTTAGAAGTCAATAAGTTGGGAGGGATTTTAGGATCTCTGTTTTGGTTTGTTAGGGAAAGCACCTAACCTATAAAGGTGGCTTAGAAAGGATGTAATCCGTATCGAAGGAAATAGAACCTCCCAAGAGCGGGCGGGTTTCCCTTCGACGAGGTCCACAGGCGCTTCAGCCGTGGCCACCGGCGACGAACCCTCCGCTCAGTTTCCCCGATACACTCTGTGTTCCAATTCTCAATCTCATCTACTCATCCGTTCTCCCCTACGTACCCCATGGCGGCAACGCCGTATCAATTTGGTATCGGAGACCCATCTGGGTGCATCGACAACCATGTCCGGCACTCCTGTCGATCCTGCAGCCATGGAGGCGCGGCTAGATGCGAAATTTGATTGCATGTTCGCCCAGCTCACCACCATCACCAACCGCCTCAACTCCCACGACTAGCGAATGTCTCGCATTGAGACCGACAAGCCTGATTCTAGTAAAGGCGTTGGTGTAGCAGAGGATCAGGATGGCGGAGACGACACACACCGTCAGGACACGGACGCCGACGCATACGATCTCGAGCGCGATCGTGCGTGGAACGAGTACCGCGAGCGGGCACTTCGCGAGTGGGGTCGCTTCGCCCGTGGGGCTGACTCACGGGATCAGGCCCCCTATAGTATTGCGACTACCACGACGACCGAGACTGCTACGATTGGAGCGGACGCGGCTACGACTCGCGCGGTGGACGCGATGACCGCGACTTCGGCTACGCTGGTCGTGGCGACCGTGGCTATGGACGAGGTGGCCACGACTACGACCGTGGTGGAGGTGGATTCATCGATCACCACCGAGAGCAGCACAGGCCGCCCAAAATCCCCTTTCCCACCTTCAACGGCGAGTCTGATCCTCTGACTTGGCTCAACAAGTGCGATAGTTTCTTCCGTGGACACTGTGTTCCAGAGGATGAGAAGGTGTGGATGGCGTCCCTGCACCTCGACGGCACCACTACTGAATGGTACCCAGATGGAGCGTGACTTCGGCATGGTGTCGTGGCCGCACTTCGTTGACTTCGTCAACCTTTGCTTCGGGCCGCTGATCCACACCAACTCCATTGCCGAGATCAAGGCCTTGGTCCGCACAGGCTCAGTGGAGGACTACTCGTGGCGGTTCCTCGCCCTACTCGCATGTTGCGATAGCCTCACACCATGGACGGTGATCGACCTGTACACGGGTGGGTTGGCTAGCCACTGGCCCACAATGTCGAGATGCAGTACCCCACCAATCTTCAGAAGGCCATGAGTCTCGCACGGGCATAAGAGCAGCGCCATGCGGAGGCTTCGATGGTCAATAGCTCTGCTGCACCTAAACCATCAACCCGCCGTGTCACCGTGTCGGCCAGCACTGGTGTGTCCAGTGCCCCTGCATCACACAACAAGATAGAGGGCCCCCATCCTCGCTTTTGCCATCTCTCGGTGGCCGAGATGGAGGAGAAAAGGCGGAATGGGCATTGCTACTTTTGCCCTGAGCCTTGTAGCAAAGTTCATAAGTGCGCCTCCAAGGGCGGTGTCTTCCTCATGGACCTGGCGGAGGGCGAGGAGGACCCACTCAGAGAGATCAACGACTTGGAGATCTCCCTCTCCGTGCTAACCAGCCTCAACTCTGTGGATTCTTTGCTATTGCAGGTCACAGTGGGCGGTGTCTAGCTTCGGGCGTTGGTGGACACGGGCTCCACCCACACATTCGTGCACTCTGTGGTTGCGCAGCGCCTGGGTCTCACCGTCACGCCACACACCGGCCTCAGCGTCATGGTGGCCAATGGCGACCGGGTCCGCAGCTCGGGTGTCTGCCTTGCTACTCCAGTCACCATTGGCGGCGAGGCCTTCTCCATCGACTGCTTCGCACTCGACTTGGGCGGCTTCAATCTGGTCTTTGGCGTCCAGTGGCTCCAGAGCTGGGGCCCATCGTCTGGGGTTTCGGCGCCCTAGCAATGTTCTTCTGGTACAACGGCCGTTCTCATCACTCGACCGGCATGAACAACTAGGGTGTGGCCGCCCACACCATTGCGGACCCCCGTGCGGTGCTGGAGGAGCTGCTGCAGTCGTACCACGACATTTTTTAGGTGCCCCGTGGTCTGCCACCACCACGGCGCCATGACCACAGGATCCACCTCTTGCCAAGCACTCCACCGGTGGCGGTGTGCCTGTACCGGTACCCGCAGCTCCTCAAGGATGAAATCGAGCAGTAGTGCGAGGACATGCTCAGCCAAGGGATCATCAGGGAGTCGACCTCAGCATTTTCCTCCCCGGTGCTCTTTGTCCACAAGCACGATGACAGTTAGCGCTTCTACGTGGACTATCGCGCCCTCAACGATGCCACCGTGAAGGACAAGTTTCTGATTCCGGTGGTCGACGAGCTACTCGACGAGCTAAACGGTGCCCACTTCTTCACCAAGATTGACTTATGCAGCGGGTACCACCAGGTGCGCATGCATCTGGATGACGTCGCCAAGACATCCTTTCAGACCCACCGTGGGCATTTCAAGTTCCTCGTCATGCCTTTTGGCGTCACCAATGCGCCGATGATATTTCATGCTCTCATGAACGATGTGCTCAAATCATTCATCCGCTGCTTTGTCTTGGTTTTTTTTGATGATATTCTAATATACAACCACTCGAAGGAAATAGAACCTCCCAAGAGCGGGCGGGTTTCCCTTCGATGGTGTCCACAGGCGCTTCAGCCGTGGCCACCGGCAATGAACCCTCCTCTAAGTTTCCCCGATACACTCTGCGTTCCAATTCTCAATCTCACCTACTCCTCCGTTCAACCCTGTGTACCCCACGGCGGCAACGCCGTATCAATTCACGTCGGATTTTTTCTGCCTTGGGTATACCTTAGGATGGCATAAAATCACCCAAAACAACTGTTAAACAAAGAATTTTTAATATTTGAGTAATTTACTAAAGGTGGGCTTTGTTGATGAATTAGGCATTTAAGCTAGTACAAAGTATTGGCAGGTGAAGTGTAGTTTTCGCAATCACATAAGTGCATTGGACATACAACACACCAACAATTTGTGTTCTGCATGGCGGACATGATCTACCTTCACCAATGTCATGCACAATAGCAATGTCATGACCTACCTTCTCTAGTATGATCTTATGCATTACAGAGAAACCCAATATTATGCTCAAGCTCTTAAATGTACCTCATCTTGTGCTCTTTTGACGTTACCACTGAATGTCAACGTGCAAGAAATCCAGAGAAAACACAAATCAGAATGCTTAGTTCTAGGTAATAAGAAAAACTATAGCTCACAGAACATATTTGAAACATAATAGTACCATATAACAAATACATTTCTATTAGTTTGCAAACTATTATTAGAAATATGTGATGTGTTTCTCAGCAAATTAGCTTTCCTCAACTGAACTCCTTTCACTTACATATGTTAACTATCGTAATAATGCCTAATAATACAAGCCAAAGACCATTCAAAAGATTACCTGGGCACGGGCAATATGAAATAATTGGACATCACACTTAAGTTAACATAATAATAGAGCTGCAATTGATCGGTGGAAGGTTGAAAGTGCATCTAGACCTTTAGTTGGTTTTGGTGAATTGAATGACAACATAATTAAAGGTCTAACAAGTGTATCAAAGTTCAACAAGAAAGCACACTTTATGGTATTTCACATAATATTCAAATGAAGGCCAAAGTTGTGTATTATTATAAACTAAAGCTTGATTGATATCAAGACTCATATCAAGAAGATATTCAAGCAAGGATCACAACATTCATGAAATGGTTCTCTGATGGATGTTTAATATGATGTGACTTGAGTCTAGCCCGATAGGGTGAGGATAGCAAGGAAAGGACTTCGAGGGACTAAGCGAAGATGAAGGGCAAGCCATGGCTTGTAGACCGAGTTACCTTGCCTAAGGTGAAGAAGAGAGTACTTCCATTGAATTGAGGTACTAATCAAGCTATGAGGAGTCATATTGTGTTGAGAATTAAATCATGAATGGAAGTGACTTGAAGGCATGGATTGAACTCACATATGTTGAAATGATTCAAGTCAGATGCTCAAGCTATATTTACTCAATGATAGGAGACAAAGTAATTGCATCCCCTTATAAAGTGATACTAAGAAAAAGTGGCATATGAAGGCTCTAAAGGCTCCAGTGGTTAAAATGGTTATATTCTTTCAACCTTGAGTTTGGGATATGCCGCACTATAAAGGGATGCAAGTTTAGTTGGTACGAGGAAGACAGAGTGCTCAATCATAATAATTAAACCATAAGAGAGACACTCTAGCACTTGACGGGCACTTCGAAAAGCCCTTTCTTGGCTGGGTGCACCAGTAGTACCGGTGGCCTTCATCGGTGGTACCGGTAGGCAAAGTCTTTTCTTGCCTTGGTACACTGGTAGGATTGGTGATCCTCCACTGGTGGTACCAGTAGGCTTAGACACAACGCTGTTGCCAACCCAAGTTTGGCATAGATTTGAACTATTGGAGGTACCGGTATGCACCGGTGGTACCGGTGGAATATCGGTAGTACTAGTAGGACTTTTCTAGTGAAACACTTTTATGACTATAATTGGCTTCAACGGTTAGAAACTTAGGGACTAGTAGACGAATATTACCCATCGATAATACTGGTAGCTCATCTATGAGTACTTGTATAAATAACTCTTCCCTCACTTCTAACCGTTGGGGGAACTCATTCACTCGACCAAAGCTTCAGCCAAGGCACCTCTCTAGCCCCAAAAGCTCCTGACGAGGACATCACCAAGATGGAGTCGTGGACGACTACAATTCACGAAGGGGAGGATGATGAAGAAATCGCCACGCTGGACACGCCTACACCATCGTCTTTTCCAAGTTGTAATTCTTCTCCAACTCAGCTTCCATGTCACACTCGGATTCAGCAGACACGTCGATAATGTTTCGATCATAACTTCTTCATACGACATCGAAACAAGGACATCTTGGACTCGTTTGAAAGGGGATGATGATGCCATCATTTTGGATTTGCTCCTAGCTCCAGATGACCCGTGGATTAATCCGTGTGACCACGACAAAGTGTTGCGTCACCTATTTTGGGCCAACTTGGCCATGTATCGAGTTGGGGCTTAAGCCCAAGTTGTGGGCACCTTCCCTAGACGCCTTTCAACCCTAGGATGTCTCTCTTTTATATTCCACTCAACCGTCACAGTTGAGACTTGGGTTTTTTTATAATTTAGTTTTTCATCGAAAAACTGATAGCAAACTGCAGACACTTGATGCCAATTGCCAAATTTTAGTTATGTAATTTTTCATTCTCACACCCCAAATCTCTCGTTTAATGTTGACCTGAAAATTCTATGAAAGATTAACTGATTATAAGTCGACTTTTTAGAACTGCACAACAAGAGGACCAATACATTGACGTCAACATTTGTTATCATGCTCCGGAGCCAACTATACATGTTTACGTAAATTATGTTGTCCATTTAAACATGAAATGGAGATGTTATCCAAATTTATATATTTATGAGTTAGTCTTGTAATTTATCGATACTAGACTTATTAGTCGAAGAAGAAGAAATAGCAGTTGTCATCGTTGGTCCGGATGTGCGAGCATGCTTGACACCACTGCAGGTCGCCTCAATACTAGCGAAGATCGTGGAACCATGATGAGTTTTTCCTCTTTTTTTAATTTCTTTTTTCCTCTTTCTGTTCTCCTTGATGTTTTATTTTTTCCATTTTCTTTATTTCTTTTTTGTAAATTAATTATTTTACTTATTTCACTTTTTTCCATTTTTTGTTCTTTTTGTTTTCTTTCTTTTCTTCTGTTTCTCTTTCGTTTATCTTTCCCTTTTATTTTCTATATTTCTTATTTTGTGATTAATTATTTTTTATTTGTGATTTTACTCTAATTATTTGTATTACCATGGTTTATATTTTTCAAAAATCATGTTCTATATATGATTTCCTTGTAATACAAGTGGGATATGTCATAATTATTTTTATTATTTATATAGTACTCGTGTGATGTTCAATAGTGCATTATATGTTGTTCAAATAGTATCTATGTGATTTTATTTTTTATTTTTCCTGTATTTTCCTCTATTACGTGATTTTATTTTCTTTTGTTTTCCACTATGCTTTATTCAATTTTTTATTTTTTCTATTTATGTTATTTGTTCAGTCATTCTATATTTATGTTTTTCTGCATATTTTATTTTTTCTTTTATCCATCGTTTCATGTTTCCATTAATATTATAACTAGGTGAATTTCCCGCGCATTGCTGTAGGATTTTCTTAAAAATAAATCATTATATACATAGCATTACTATATAGTATTTAGTCTATTATGTATGTACACATATGAATTTGACTTGCATGTATTTTATTGTATTAGATCTAGTAAAATATTGCTAAGCTAATAAAACAAAAACTAATATTTGGTTACATTATAGAGGACTTAATTGGTGATGAAAAAAATAATGTATGTACATGACTTGTATGTGAATATATTAAAGATTTAAAGTATTTCACATGATATAGATGACATGGTTATTTTTTATAATTAATATGGAATGACATGAACTTAGTGGGGAATGATGTGGACATCTTGCATGAAGAGATAAAATATTTAGTGGGCACTTAGTGGGAAATGATGTGGACACCTTGCATTAAGAGAGAATTCATCTAGTGGGGTTTAACTTTATAAGGCCAGTCTCAATGGCCCGTTTCAATGCACTGTTTCCAAAACAAATCTGCTGATAGAGCATCAATGAAACGAACAATAAAACAACCTCCACAATGCATGAGTTTCACCTTGATGTTTCCTAGGCTGAGCAAAGCATCAATGAAACGAACAATGAAACAACCTCCACAATGCAAAATGATTAGATCATATGCAAGATGGTGAAACGATTTAGTCCTCAGTGGGGATTTCATCATGTTTCACCGCGTGGGAAACAACGCCAGCGGAGTTTCACCATGGTGAAACTACTTCCTTCTCTCTCCTCTTCGTTTCATGCA
>Ga0182004_10000433_pt1 | contig 24908 bp, 16 predicted proteins | sample Sormic07211540_1_FD_120479 | JGI IMG/M metagenome (GOLD analysis project Ga0182004, IMG submission 120479) | Endophyte microbial communities from Sorghum bicolor roots, Mead, Nebraska, USA - 072115-40_1 MetaG | ecosystem: Host-associated > Plants > Roots > Unclassified | place: USA: Nebraska...
ATTCCTAGCTACTTGTATTTTTGTTCAGCCTGACCCCGTGTATTGTAGTCCGTGTGTGAGTTCGATCGATCTGTGCATGCGTGGGTGCAGACGAAGCAAGCCATGGTTGTATGCGACCGTAATTCAGTTGTTGCATCTCACATATGGTACCTAATGACGAGTATTTAGTAGTAGTTGGTTTATCAATTACTCCTTCCGTTTTAAATTATAAGTCGTTTTGATTTTCTTAATACATCAATTTTGCTGTGTATCTAGATATATGTTTAAATACATAACAAAATTTATATACTTAAAAAAAATCAAAACAGTTTATAATTTAGGACGGATAGAGTGTCATGCATGGATGAGGGCTGTATGGAGTTTGATAGTAGTGTGGCAGTGTCATGCGTGGCTTTTAGCCCTTTATCTGACTTACATTTCGTTGCCGAGTATGGGAATGGAATGGGACAAGGATATTCTAGAATCACATGTTAAAACTGATGAACTCTGCTTCATGTGAGCAGTGCTACACTGCTACTTCTTCGTACTAGTATCTGGCAGCGAGACAGACAGTGTGTTAATGTTTCCAATGTCTTTCTTGAAACAGAGTTTAATCCGGCGCCTAGCTTCATCCGAGGCTATGGAACACACCAAGATAATTGAGCACCTGAAAGGCTGAAATTCATGAGGCTGATCATGGGATAATTGGGTTTTTAAACAGAGATCAACTATCGCAACTTTTTCAAGAAACACTCCCAGATCTAATATACTACAGGTCCCTGAAATCGAGAATGATTTCAGGCATCGTTCTCCTCACTGATGGAACATTTGGGGTCGGGTAACTTGTGCTTGGCGGGCTTAGAATAGAAAAGGGTCTGGGCTTGGGGAGCTAGGCAGTCCAGGCAAATGACATATGCCTTGTTTAGTTCGCTATGCGAAAATTTTTGGGTCACAGGAGCACTTTCGTTTGTATTTGATAATTATTATCTAATTATGAACTAACTAGACTTAAAAGATTTGTCTCGCAAATTACAAATAAATTATGCAATTAGTTATTTTTTATCTATATTTAATGCTCCTTGCACGTGTCATAAGATTCGATGTGACGAAAAATCTTGAAAAGTTTTTGATTTTTTGGGTGGAAGTAAACAGAGTCCTAGGTGTGAGGGCGAAGCGGTGAGGACGCTGCCAACCATGGATACCGGAGGACAGCTATTTGGGGCAAATAGAGATGGGGATTAGCGTGGTAGGAGATAGCGGAAGCAGGCTCAATGATACGGATGCCACAGAGGATGGAGGGGGCCGGTGGTAAGCGGGGAAGCGAGCATCGGGAGTTTGTGGGTGTTAAAGAAGAAATATCAAGGATTTGTTTGTATGTTCATGTATTCACCTCTATGTGTCTTGAGGTGAATTGGTGTGAAATTTAAGATATATACATGGGTATCCAAACAAGACCCAAGGCAGGAAAAAAATAATACCTCAGCTAGAGAAGGTTAGATGAATATCCAATTACCGTCATTCATCAGCTCATTGCTTGAAATAAAAAGGAAAAAACACAGACCTAAATGGATTTACAAGAACTAACGCTGAAGGGGCGAGGGTATCACTCCATAGAATTCAAGGGACGAAAGTGGTTTAGATAATTTTTCGTCTGGATTCTAATTCGATGATCCTACCATAACTAATAAAAAAGGATCTAACAGAGTGACAATTATGAAATATAGCATGCATTCATAGCTAATCTCATAAGATATTGTATATCGTTAGGGAAAGGGAAGATGATTTCACCACTAAGAGCATCTCCAAGAGTATCCTATTTTTTCCTCTTAAAAACATGTATTCTTGCAACTCTTGAAAAGGTATTGGAAAAAAAAGAAGGCCATCTCTGAGCGTTTTCAATAATCCACTTCTAAAATATAGAAGACAATTTTATATCACGAATCCTATACTATTTCTAAATTATCGTAACCATTTTTATATATTTTCCCTGACGTACTATTCCTTTTTTTACACCCTTCTACCTTTAGATTGACTGACCGATACGCACAGGAGTATCCGCGCGGCAGCAACTATGCCAAAATTACATTAGAGTTGTTGGAGAGGGATTTTTTTCATCTTAAAAAAATAAGAATCAAGAAGAGAAATAGGGTACTCTTAGAGATGCTCTATAAAAATCAGAAAGAGACTGTGTAAACACCCCAGAAGGCTAAAACTCGACTGAAAAAATCATTGAAAAGTTCAGGTGAGCCCAGAGTGCGCTCTCTCTCTCTCTCTCTTGGAGTGGATCCAGAGTGCTCTTGGTTACATTACCAGTCTGCCACGGCCCAGAGATTTTAAGCCCAATTTCAAAATGGGGCCAGACAACTAGATCTGGCCCATTGGGCCTGTAGGGCTCGTGTCTTAGCGATGCAGCGGAGAGTGGAAGACGGGTCGCTTCTTCTCCTACCTCGCAGGCTTCGCAAGGCGGCCACACGCCGATACCTCCACCACCAGTCGCTCCGTCGCCTCCCCCACCGGCCACGCCACCATGCTGCCACCGGCCGCGCGCCTCGCGGCCCGCCGCCTTCTCGGCCTCGCCTCCGCATCTGCGTCGGAAGCCGCCGGCCGCCGGCTAGCTTCGTCTCCGGTTAGTCGTCCTCTTCTCTGCCCAACCCCTGCCCCCACCATTTCCCCAAACTAATCGTCTGATCTCCTCCGCGGAAAATTTCCCTTCCAGATCGCTGCCGCAGGCTACTCCGCCGCCGCCTCTAGGGGCTCCGTCTCCAGCACCAGGCCCTTCTCCACGGCTCTTAACTACGTGAGCACTCCTCGGATCCGCCCCCCCTGTGTTTGCCTGATCTGGTTGGTGGTTGATAGTTCAGCTGAGTTGACGTTTTCCGTTGTTGTTGCAGCACCTTGATTCGCCGGAGAACAAGCCGGACATGAAATGGGAGTTCTCGGAGGCGAATATGAAGAAGGTACTGAGTTACTGACTACCCTTGCCTTCGTTTGTGATTCGCCTATACCTCTACTCAATAGGGTAAATTGGCATGGTTTGGATTGGTTATGTCAGATGTTGTTCATACCTTGTTTGGATCCTCATTGTCTCAGATATGGTAGTGAGGATAGCATTTCCAGTGGGACGTTGATGTTAGTGGATTGACTGACTCGCTTGGATGATGAAGTTTTCATTTTGAGCTGATTGTTGGTTTATGAGAGGGAGATATCCTTGTAATGTAACACTTTACCAGTGGGCATATGTAATATGGCGATCTGCTTAATGTTGGATCTTGTTGACTTAATAATGTGATTGGTGAATGCAACTAATATTTATAGTATGGACCTTGTTATCAGTGCACTTTAAATTTTATGTTTTGATGTTGGTTCAGGTCAATGAGATTCTGTCTCACTATCCAAGCAACTACAAGCAATCTGGTATTATTCCGCTGCTTGATCTTGCACAGCAGCAGCATGGTGGATGGGTGCCAGTTGCAGCCATGGATGCTGTAAGTTCTACTATGTAAAAACTAGACAACTATCTATTTTCTACATTTCAATGTGTTTTGTTATCTCCCATTTGAAAAAATAAACATGATGAACTTGTTTACAGACCTGTAGTTATGCATTCATTCACTGAAGCGCTTACAGAGTTACATTTCAGTTGTAATATATAGCAGAAACTCCTTGATTGATCCTTGCTTCGTGTTACAGCTGCTGTCATTTATCATTTCCAGGATAATCTTCACCCTATCCGATTCTTCAGGAATTTTTACATTTTTGCCTATTGAATTTTGTCTAGGTGCACATGGGAATAACATGCACATATTAGGTGACAGGTTTATCCAATGACTTGAGCAGTGTCAATTATATTTATCCCTGACAAATCTCTTTCCAAGAGTTACCTTAGCTCTTGTACAAAAATAAAACCAACTACTGCAAACTTAGTCTATGTGCTGTTAGCCTGTTATCGATGGTCCAACACTTACAATGTGTATTAGCTTTCTTCTATGAGTAGAACAATGATTTAATGTTCAAATCTAATGTCTACTGAAGACAGGGGAGAACGAAGTCACATCTTGTAGAGTAGTAGAGTACACAACATTTGTATGTAACACCATTTGATAAATACAATATTATCCTGGCCTCGCCTTATGCAGAAAAACAAAACTATGCTACCAGAAAATAAGATGCCTTTTTTTAGGCAACAGGAGGGGTTTCCCGTTACTGATAAATATATATAGAACAAGTGACCGAGAGACAAAAAACAAAACAAAGAAAATCAAAAGAATTACACAAAGCTCTGTAGCTATTCCTCTGTACAGGAAGTAGCTCTGCCTTGAATTGAAGAATATTTGTTTTTATTCCTGGCCAATTACTCCACAACAACAACAACAAAGCCTTTTAGTCCCAAGCAAGTTGGGGAAGATGTACTATATATATTCCAGCACATAAAAATTATGATTTCCATGAGGCAGCTGTTTTTCCAGGACCTGAAATGGATTGTGTTGTGGTTGAATGTGCAAGTGCTGGTAGATGCCTTAATTTTGAGTGCAGTGTTCGAAAATGGGGATTGATGACCAATAAAAAACAAGCACATTTGCATCAATGGAAGTCGACATCTCCTGTATAAATATTCATATATAATTATGTTCATAGCATGTGAATAGCTGAAAGTATTAAAAGCGGTTATGTTACACACTTATCAGATGTATTATGTTAGATTGTGTTATTATCTGTTTCCGCACTGTTGTCGCCATGTCTGGAAAACTTAATTTCCTATGTTTTTCTGTACTTCTGACAGTGTTTTCTCTGTTATTTCAGATTGCTAAAATCGTCGAAGTTGCACCAATCAGGGTATATGAAGTTGCTACCTTTTACACAATGTTTAACCGCACTAAGGTATCTTGATGCATTACTGCCTATTTCGGTTTTATCGTTACCCCCACTAGTACTTGTGTTATGCTTTTGACCTTTTCATTTTTGTATCATTTATTAGGTTGGTAAATACCATCTTTTGGTGTGTGGAACTACACCTTGTATGATTCGTGGTTCACGCGAAATTGAAGATACATTGTTGGAGCACCTTGGAGTTAAACGAAATGGTTTGTATTACTATTGACAACACTTTTTCCTGTTAACTAAGGGTGCTATTTTCTGATTGGTTACCACCAACATTGTCCTCTGAGCCTGAGCGTCTCATGCTTTCTCTGCAATATTGTTGACATTTTTGTTGCCTTTGCAGAGGTGACCAGTGATGGTTTATTTTCTGTTGGAGAAATGGAGTGCATGGTAATTTGATCTACATATTTATGAGATGCTATCACAGATGCCTTCAAATTGCACCTTTTTAGTTGTGTTTTAAATGTTTAGCAGCAGTAGTCTCTAATGTTTCATCAATGAATGGTTTTTAATACTTTAGCTATTTCTATTTGTTCATATGTAGAAATCATTTTTATTTTATTTGTTTTATTTTGGGGAACTAGAATGCACCTTTTTTAATCATATCTGTTGCATTTGCAGGGTTGCTGTGTGAATGCTCCTATGATTGCTGTGGCTGACTACTCGAAAGGCTCAGAGGGTTACACATACAACTACTATGTAAGTTTACTTGCATGAATTGGCACTTTGCTGCTGTCATTATTTGTTTCCCTATTAGTCTGTTATATGCTCTTAAACGCTATTTCCATGCAACAGAAGTACTCAATACATAAAAACATACACAACATGACAAATAATGTTTATTGCTAAGTTAGGGGTGAGTGTGCGTGCGTTGTGAGTGTGTTTGTGTTGTACTGGGTAATTCTTAAAAAAAAAGATGACTTGACAAAAAAAACTGCGCCATAACTCTGAGCTTTTTCTGTGCCTCCCTTCTTTTGCAGGAGGACCTCACTCCGAAACGTGTTGTTGAGATTGTTGAGATGCTGAGAAGAGGCGAAACACCCCCTGTAAGTGCCAGCTAACTTCACTGGATATTTCAATTGTGCTTTTAGTTGGTTTGATCCTTTTTTATGTTTAACCACAACTCTTTTGCTCACTGGTCAATGTACTGTTTTGGTTATCAAAATAATTTTCCAGCGAGGCACACAACACCCAGAGCGGAAAAACTGTGGCCCTGCTGGGGGGAACACCACCTTGCTCGGAGAGCCGAAACCTCCTCCATGCAGGGATCTGGATGCCTGCTAGGTTTGCTTCGGAGCATTACGAGCACACAAATAAGTTGGCTCGCACTGTAAGGTGTGCAAACTGCAAACAGCAGAAGGGATGTATTATTTGCATTCTGAAGCTTTCTTGTGTTTCACAGTGAAAGCTTTTCTAACTTTTATATCCTGCACCATCAGAGAAACAGTAAATTGATAGACAATAAGATGTTTTTTGATCTGATGTTCAGTGGCAAACGCTTTGTATTTTGCAACCGGTGAAGGAGCTGAACCTGTGGCAACTGGAAGAATCGACCACCGTGCAATGCTGTTCATTTTGTTTTATTATTAAGTCTTGTTGTTAGTCATTGAATGATGAGATCATATACTTGATATATCTCGAATTTTGCAAACCAATATTGGTTGTCTGCAATGACTGATAGTAGTCGTATCTATCATGGGTCTCAACTGATGGAACAGCTGGCAAATCTCACGAAATGGGGCACATGGATATGTCAAGAACTCGTTTATACATGGATTAGAGCGTTTTAGGATTTGTCTAGAATTTTTTGGATATTTTTTTTTCAGTTTCTAGATCTAACTCTATTTTTCAGGATCTAGAGATATTTTCATGAGCTCTAAATATTTCATTTAGACGGTGAATTCCAAACTATCATTATTTTTTTTGAGGGATTTGTTTGGCTGGCTGAAAAAAGGTTTATGCTGATGTTAATTTGTTATGAGAGAAAAACACAGTTCCATGACTAAAAAGTAGTGTTGGTCAGTTCAAGGGAACAGGGGACATAAAATCTTGTCAACTATTTACTGAAACTTTTTTTAAAAAAAAATATAAAGAAAACCATCTTTAAAACCACTCCAACGCATGGTGGTTTTTGAACGGTTTTGAAAGTATTTGATCTTGGAGTCTGAGGATAATCAGATTGCTACAATAGTTTAATGAGGTATAATAGATTCCCCAAATTTACATACTAATGCTTGTGCTTAAGCTACTATGGCCTAAACACCCTCTGCCTAAGGCGCTAACTCTTAGGTCTTGTTTGGTTGAATTCTTTTTATTTGTTACTCTGTGGTACACCCATAACATAACGAGGTATAATAGATTCCCCCAAATTTGCATACTAAGAACATCTCTAATAGTTTTGCATATTGCTTTTGCATTCTTGATTTTTACCAAAATTCACAAAACACATCTCCAACAGTTTTGCGTATTGGTTTTGCATTTTTGAAAACTTGGCAAAATCCAAGGGAGGCTTGGCATTTATACAAGTCCGTCCGCGACTTGGCAAACACCGATCTACCGCGACTCCCACGCGCGATCGGAAAACACCGATCACAACAGTATCAAGATGGATAACGATCGTGGCTCAGCGGCCACCGGCCAGTGGCGATCGTGGACTACTTGCAGATCTCTAGGGGAACTTACACTGCTTGCTGATCTCCAGGCACTTCTTCCAGCGATCGACCGTGGACTTGCCGATCTCCAGGGAGCAGCTACCGAGCCATGGCACGAAGCAACTGGCGGCGGACCTCCTCAACGCGAGTGGCGGCGGACTTCCTGAACGCGCGAAGAAAGCCCGCGAACGGACCGAGACGCGCGCATGCTGAAAACTTTCGGCAGTTGGGTCCACATTTTGGTAAATGACAAGTCAGATTTGCGAAACTCTTGGAGATGTCTTGTTTTTCTCCTTCCCATTTGCTTTTCAGAGTTGGCAAACTCCAACAAATGGCAAAGAAAAAATGCAAACTGTTGGAGATGCTGTAATGCTTGTGCTTAAGCTACGTGGCCTAAACACCCTCTGCCTAAGTCGCTGACTCTTAGGTCTTGTTTGGTTGAACCCTTTTTATTTGTTACTCTGGTACACCCATCCCCCACCCTACCTTGTTGTTGACAGGAAGGTGATGCTCGGGGTGAGTCGTCTAGGTCATGGACTCTTAGGGCTTGTTTAGTCAAACTCTTTTTAGCTGCAACTCTGTCGGATACAGTTGTTGAGGAGTCGAGTCTGTTTGTTTGTCTGTAAAGTCATGGCTGAAAGTACTAATCACTGATTTATTATGAGAGAAAAACACTGTTGGCTGGCAGAAAAAAGTATGGCTTAAAAACAAACAAACACAAAGAAACAAAAATATCCTAAGGGTATGTTTGTGATTATAGTTGATTTTGGCGAGGGAGCAAGAGGAGGAGCATTTGATAACTAATTCTGCAGTGATTGAATAGGGTATTGAGGAGTGGATTTTTTAAGTTCAGTGTAAATGATGAAGTGATTTTTGTTTGCTTTTCATCCGAATCTATGTGTATTTTAGTTGACGCTGACCAATTTTTATGAAGAATCTGCTTCGAGAAGTTCGGCCAAACGGCCTCTAAAATACTGTTTCTTCCAACTCCTAATTCGTTTATTTAAAAAATTTATTTGTTCAAAAGAAAATGAAAAGGCCCAATTCAAAGTGGCTGTCGCACTTTAAACGAAATGGCAATGACCTGAGGGACCTGGGTACAAATTACTCATCACCGTTTTCCCCTAAACCCTCTCCAGCCGTCTTCCTCGCTTTCCCTCCCAAAACCCTAGCGCTCCTTCAAGCAGCCCCCAGCTCCCATGGCGCGCTCGACCTCACTGTCCGAGGCGGAGGCGGGGATATCCTGCTTCGCCTCCTCCCTTTCCGGATTCCGCGGCGTCCTCAAGCACCGATATGCCGACTTCATCGTCCACGAGGTTGCTCGCGACGGCGCTCTCGTCCAGCTCACCTCGTTCGATCTCCCCACCGAGGTATCAGGACCTCTGTGAAAGTTTCTGTTCATAATTGTGCTTCTCCGATCCCAATCTCCCTGCCAAATGCGGAATTGCAGTGCGTTGATGTGAATGAGGAGGATAAGGCGGCGCCGTCCGCTGAAGCGGACCACTCCCAGGCCCTCGAGTCGTTCCGTTCGCTCTGCGGCGATGCCGACTGCAACGCATTGAAGGGTCTCCTGGAGAGGGTGTCGGCTGGTGGTGACAGTGATGTCTCGCCTGTCATTCTCTCCCCTGATGCTGACAAGGCTCACCGATCGGTCAGTTCACTTTGCGGTTACTGATTGTTTGTGCAACTGTGTTGGGCGAGGGTGGTATGACATTTGTGCTGTTTGGTTGTAGGAGGTGCATAACTTCTTTAAGAAGACCTTCAAGTTCCTGGTCACAGACACGGTGGAACACAGTGATGGGGTCCAGAGGTGCATCAGGGTGCGTTTGGGGTCAGGAGCAGGTGGTGGAAGAGGTGGTGGCGGCCGTGGGAGAGGAAGGAAACGGAAGAACATGGGTAGTTCTGATTGGAGAGATGACACGCCATTTGATAGTAGAGGGTCGAGTAATTGGTCAGATAATGTTGGGAAGTTCCTGAGGTGATATCCTGCTTTTTTGTTTGTTAACTTTGTTATGTGTCATTTCACATGTATGGCATACCTGAACTTAGTAATAGCAATGCACGTAGTGTAGCTGCACAACAGCCTTATATGGTTGTGCAGTTTATCTAGTTTTGCTGCTGACCAGTGTTTTAATTGGACTTACCATTTTGGGCCATTGATCAGGTTTCACCTGTACAAAGAGAACAAGGACACCCAAGAAGCATTAGGAGTAATAGGAAAAATGCTAGGACTTCAGGTATTTCACAGTTGCTAAATCCTAGAATTCATTTACCTGCTCTTGCTGCTTCTAAATTAACTGTACCTTTTGCAGCCACGTTCATTTGGGTTTGCAGGGACAAAGGATAAGCGTGCTGTTACTACACAGCAGGCACGTATTCCTCAAATTTTTAACAGCAGAGTAAATTTGTTTAGTTAGTCCTGGAGCTTCCTTGTATAACGTTGGCTAACATATAACATTGAAGTCTGGAAATGGAACACTTCGTGATTTTATCTGTACAGGAGACTGCATGTTACATTACTAACTTAAATGTCATCTGAATGACATAATTAGTTTCAAAGATATTTGTTATGTATTTTCGTACATTTCATTCTTTTCACTATTTGATAGCTTACCTATGTGAATAGTTTGTCATTTCTGTCTATAATTGTGCATACAGTAATATTGATATTTTTCTAATTTTTATCAGGTAACTGTTTTCAAGGTGCAAGCCAGTAGATTGGCTGCTCTTAATAATCGTCTGTTTGGGATTAAAGTTGGAAACTTCTGGTATGTGATTAGTATTATCCTGTTGTACACATAACCATGATATAGCAGTCTTAAAGTGTTGATACTTTTGGCAACTAACTAATGCTTTTTAGTTACGTGAAGGAGGGACTTGTTCTTGGACAACTCACAGGAAATCGATTTACAATTACTCTGAGGTACTGTCTTTCCTTACAATTTAGTATTTTAGCATTCCATAGTTTTTTCCTTGTACTAAAATGGTCATCACTTGACTTGAACCATAGTAACTTCTTAGACTAAGACTATATGTTCAACACAAGAACTTGGGATCATGTTTTTAACATTCTATTGTTTGTACAACTGCATGATGTGTGCATTTGTCTGTATTGTTTGCTAAGATACTTCAGTCGACAACTCCACATGCAGCATACCTTGTACATTCTCTTTTAGGAAAACAGAGCATATGGAGATCTTATGTTACCCTATATTTATTTAGGGGTGTTACTGCAGAATCTGAAGACATGATAAAAAATGCAGTAGATGGCTTAGGAAAAAATGGATTTATCAACTACTATGGTTTGCAGGTATTATATCCTCAAGTTTAAAACCTATTACCCTATTATTTCTGAAGCTCATCGAGTTTATCTATTTCATCTGCTTAGCGTTTTGGTAGTGGTTCAGTACCAACACATCTTGTTGGGGCTGCTTTGCTTAGAGGAGAGTGGAAGGCTGCTGTAAACTTGATTCTTGATCCAAGGGAAGGAGATATCCTACAAATATTTTATATGTGTCCAATTAGGAGTTTTTATTCAGTTCTGCCAGCTTTTGTTTAAACATAACTAAGTCCGTACAGCGTGATGACATCAATGAGGTGCGCAAACGTTACAAGGAACATGGTGACATTGATATGGCACTGAGGAACTTCCCTCGACACCTCGTAGCTGAGAGGGCAATAGTAAGTTTAGTTACCCTTTTTTCAACATATACTGTGGTATTAATTGAAAAAATGTGGCCTTCTAATTTTTTCTACCTTGTGTAAAGCACATTGCTTTGTGCATTTAAACTGATTCTTTTTTCTTATCTTCCGTTGTTTGCATGTTTCCAGCTTCAATGTCTGAAGAAATGCCCTGGTAACCATCTACAAGCACTTAAGGGTATACCAAGAACACTTAGAATGATGTATGTTGCATCCTTTTATTTAAATGTACTCCATTTTTTCTTTGTATTGGCTTATTTAGTGCAAATTAAGGTACACAATTTTAGATGGTTAAGAATATGCTGCCTAGCCCATCTTTGCTTGGGGCAAAAAGGCTTTGTTGTTGTTAATGATGTGTCGTGTTTTTCCCAGTAAGGATATCGAGTTGTTATTGACTTGTGCTTAAAATTGTTTATCGGTCTCTAATAACAGCTTTACCTCTGTGTTCAGCTCTGTTTCCATATTCTGCATTTATTTGTTAATGTTGTCAACTGTTAAGTACTTAAGTTATTCCGTTACGGCATAAAAATGTACTAGTGTGCTTGTCTCTCATCATATAGCAGTGCTTACTTTGTTATATGCTAAGGTAATGCTTTGTTGCCATGTCATATTCTGTTGTCTAAATAATTTCTTGTGATGGTGTCCATATTCTGTAGTTGGATTAGTTCATAGTATCGTATGCTCTCATGTCAGTTGAATTTTGTTGAATGATAGCCATATCTTATTTCTACTTCTTCTGAAAGTTTTTATTTGAATATTCTATGTAGGTATGTACATAGTTACCAAAGTTACCTGTGGAATCATGCTGCCAGTATGAGAGTGGAAAAGTATGGTTAGTTTCTTACCTTCTACTAAAAGAATTAAATGAAATCATTACACGGTTTGATGTTTGTGAATTGATGTATATTGTTGCTTGATGTGGTTATCTTTGAACTGATGTATTAGTCTAGAAAACATTTTTTTGTCGTTTTTCATTTTCTGACTAGTAATTTGACAGGCATTTCACAGGTTGTAGAAGGTGACTTAGTGTATAACAAAGAATGCCCTCCAGAAGAATCAACTTCTGTAAACATTCTGGAAACTGATGATGGCCACACAAATTCAATTGAAATTGATCTATGTTCTGAAGCACAACCAGAAGAAAGCATCCAGTCTGTGAAGGTTTGGTACAGTTGTGACACATGCTGATACACACAAATGTCCTTTCTAATAGAGATCCTAATAATCCACCTTTTATTTCTTCTCTAGATAGTTGATTCTGGAGATTTATTGAAGGGGATATACACATTTGATGATGTTGTCCTACCTTTGCCTGGGTAATACCAATTCCTTTGTATTTGTACTTTCATTTTTTGTTTATGCTTATTTGTATGGCATGCAGTTCACAAGCATTGTTTCCTGGGAATGAAGTCGCTGAGATTTACCATGAAATGGCTAGAAAGGTAACACTATCCTATAGTGTGTATTTTGTAGTTTATTAGATGTTCTTTCGTGTTTAGCAGAAGTTTGTGCAGTGTTGGATTTTTCGTGTGAGTGTTTCATGATTTTCACAAAGTTAGCTACCAAGATGTGGGTCTAGTACATTTCCAAAGTAACTAACATCTGGACTAGTAGGTTTAGATTAGCTGTGGGTCTGGGATGAACATTTGAGTTTCCCCTTTTATTTCTGTATACTTTAATGTGGTGATTGGTGGCTGTCACATGAAACCTTATTAGTTTGAGTTTCTAGAAGTGGAACTTTCTGCATTAGCTATGTATGTTGATTTGAATTGGTAGTAGGTTGATGCTTTTGTCAAGTCCATTAGAATCTGTTTTTTGAGTATTCCTTGATTGCATAGTAGTTTTTTCACTTGAGAGGAGTATTAGGGAATATGTTCTGATTGATACAACATGTTTTGAGTGATTTGTGGACAAAACAGATTGAAGTATTTGAATTGTGCTTTCATGATGACACAGGATGGCATTAGCTTGACGGAGAATGCTCATGGTGTCAAGTGAGTCTTAATTTGTGCTTGTTTTCATCTGTGACTTAATATCCTAATTGCAGTGTCTTTAATCCAACCTTCATTTGTTAGGGAGTTTTCAATTACAAGCATGAAAGGTGGTTACCGTCGAGTGTTCCAGCGGCCTATTGGTTTTGAGTGGTATGTACCCTGTGCTCAAGGATTAGATCTTTCTTGCCTCCTTTTTCTCTTGAGAACATGCAATGCAATTTGTGTTGGGTTTGTTTGGTTTCAAGCTGTTTCTTGCTCATGGAACTCCTTTTGGTTCTTCCATTAAAATATATTTTTTCCTCTAATATGACTGCAGGGAACTCATGACTTACACAGATGACAGTTCATCTTTAGCAGAAACTGATCTGGATGTTCTGTCCAGAACCAAGCCTAAAGAAGCAAATGAGCTTTCTAACCAGGAGTCGCAGGATAAGCTGGAAAAGGCTCCTGATACCTCTGTGCCAACTAATCGGAGTAGCTCCCAAGAAAATAAGCTTATTGGCTGCCCAGACACATCACCAGAGAAATTGGCCTTAAAATTAGCATTTACTTTACCAGCATCATGTTACGCTACAATGGCTATCCGGGAGCTTCTGAAGACTTCCACTTCGGTATGTTTGTACATTTTTTGTTAAAAAATGTTTTTTTTTCCTGTAGTTGTTGCTTAGAATTTGTCTTCAAATTTTGTTTCACAATCTCCTTGACTGCCTGCAGGTTGCATATCAGAAAACACTCAGCTGCTAAATTTTGTTCGGAAGACATTTCTATCTCATAATTACATGGTGCTGCTTGTGTTTCCCACTCTTTCCATCTTCACGGCAGTTAAAAGAGCTGGAGGGCTGATGAATCCACAGACGAGATGCCATGTTACTCATTTGGCAAACAAACGATATGTCATTAAAAGTTTTTCTTGGGGGCAGCCGGCAGTATAATGTATTGAGATACTTGTAGTTCACTATATGCGGCACGCTTTGTGTAACCTAAACTTCATTTGCAATAATGGAATTAGCTCGAGTTAGCCTGGCATCTGATATACTTCGAAGCAATAGAAATTTTGGTACGGTTGAGCTTTGTTAAAGCTCAGGTGATGCAGAGTCTGCAGTATAAGATTTGTCATCCTCCGTTTCACGATGCTGTCGATGCACCACACATATCATTTGTCGAATTGAATCGTATAAACGCCACTGGAAGCCGTTCATGAATGTTCGACTACTATGGCTTCCATGAATGTTCCCAGGCCCGCCGCCCTCCCCTATCGTCGTCTTCATCATCTAAAGATAACTGTGATGAACCCAGCCAAGCGCAGACTTTCTGTGTGTGTCAACACTCAAGCATAGGTTTTACAGACAAAACGCTCCAGTAGCATTTACTTCTAAATTTCTAATACTGCCCAACCTGGTAGCGGTAACAACAGTAGTACAAAACTGAGGCCACTGGGACGACAGGTCGCGTGGGCAAGAGAGATGGACCATCAACCATTGCCGCGAAACGACCTGTAGGTGTACAATCTCATTTTATTAACGGATACCAGGCTCAAAATGGCTCTCTACAAAGACAATACATAATGGTTATAATCCAGGAATACACTCAATATACAGGGGAAAAAAAAACCTAGAATCCTGTGCATGCCCACGATCAGCAGAACACGCAAGATCTAAAAGATAACTCGATGTCCCCTCCAATCTCCACTCGGAAGGACGGCACAAGGCAACCCACCCTAGGCCAGGTGCTGAATCTTGCGCTTCAGCCACATGGCGCGCACATCGCCGCTGAGGGAGATGAAAATTTCCCGGTTGCCTGGCTGCAGGAAGACATCGGGGGCAACTGATTTCTCCACCTGTGACAGCTCCACCATGCCGTTCAGGATCTGGACGCACTTCGATATGCTGTAGCTGTCCTCGTGCTTGGATAGCTGCCAGTCATGGTTTGAGTTCTTGTAGTTTGCAGAGTCGTCCATCACCCTGTCATTGCTGTTCCTCTTGTTGGCACAATGCTGCCACGAGCGGGGCAGTGCCTGCCACTGGGATATCGCCTGTGGGAACACATGTGTGTCTCTGCTTGAGACCCTAAGATGAGGTGGGGTTTGGTGGAAAGAAGACTCCTTCGAGATAGGTGATTGTAGACGAGGCGAGCGCTCCACAACAAAGTCATGTTCACCCTCGCTGTGATCCAAATCAGCACCAGTATATAGATAGCGCTTACTATCATCAGCTATTATGCCTTCTGCAGTAGGGAAATCATCATTAGTTAGTATATAACAATAGCACCACTACATATGTACTGACAAAAGATTACTTGTATAATTAGAACAATATATAAAAGTATTCCGTATGTACCATTTTTCCCAAAAGGATTCTGGCAATCGTCACAACGGCAAAACAAGGAACATCCGGTCCCATCCTGTCCATAACAGTAAGTTTCGTAATCTTGTCTCACCTATTGAGCAAAGAACTTGAGAAAAAGATGAAACCTGGTAGCAATCACAGTATTTCTTTAGGCAACTTGATTTCTTGCAGTTGCAACCTCTCCTTGGTGGAGTTGAAGAAGAAGAATGGTGAGCATCTTCCTATAGGTGACAGAATATTGAAAATTTAATTAAGCCTAACAGAAATTTAAACGGTGCGATATCATTTAACTCAGTTGGGATAACAACCATAGGTTCAGCATTTGCCTCAGGTCTCCTATTAATTTTCATTGACATACGCTTCTGTCTTGAAAGTAACACCTTGCGAGTAGTCTGAACTGTTTCTGAAAAAGCTTCTTTGTTGAAACATGGTTGGCAGCCACACTTATCAGAACAATAACCACCTCCAGAAAAACATGGGCAATAGCTGCAGATGCAAAGGGTGATAATGTATTTATGAGATCCACAAAGCTGTGAGCAGGTGTTAGTAAATAATAACTAACAGCACAGGAAAAAAAATGAATGCACTTCACATGGCAACAAATTAGGAATTTGAGACGCCGACAATGAAAATGAACCAAAAGTCCTTTAGATATTTCCATAGCTCTATATAACAGCCAGGTTCCTACTTCACGTGATCACGTCTGATGCACTTCACATTCTCGGCCAGGTTCCAAACTGGCCCAGTTGAAGACAAACCCTATATCATCTCCCCTTCACCTCACGCCAAACAAGCCCACTGCCGCTCCTCTTCTACCTCCCTCCTCTCTCATATTCCCCATCACCCCACCCCACCCCAAATCCCCATTTCCTTCTCTCCCTCTAAGCAGAAATATGACAGCGAGACTGAGAGGCAAGGGGTGAGCAGCAGAAGCAGATCAAGGGTGGCAGCAAGGGCGAACTTGAGTGGCGGTGGTGGGCGGAGCCTAAGGCTTCTTAATCTGCTCCCTCCTCCCCCTCTCAATTCAAGGCAGTGGCTGCTAGGGCCTTCAACATAGTCGAAGGCTCAACGGCCAACTCCACCAGTTGACCACCAAGTCTGAAGCAGCTCAAGAGGGCAATTGTGCTCTGGGTATTGGTGGCAAGGGCAAAATTGTGTGGCGGCGGCGGTGTTTAGATCCGCAAAGGCAATCGCTTGGATCTAATCCTAACCCAGCCCAGGAATGGACTGATCTCAGGCTCCTCAACATGGCGGCTATCCAATGCCTACCCAAGTGACACCCAGCTCCACCAGCCGCATGTCTACAAAGCAACATACAGTCATGTCATTCACCCTAGGTCGACTGGACTCCTTGGCATTGAGGTAACATACTGAACTGCTTTTTAGGAGTTCCATATAGTTCACAGTTTCATCAATAGCATAGACTGGCAGATAAAATCCATAGTAGGGGCATACGGCTGTGACCAAAGTTTTTTCTTCCAATCATTTAGCTAAGGAATGAAAAGAAATACCCGAGATATAACTAACAGGGAATGGGGTTCTCAAACACTGGCTCATTGGGCACCAACAAAACAACACCTAAATTTCCAATCATTTAGCCTAACATCATTTTGATCTACACAGTTTGCTCCACACAGCAGTAGAATAAGAAGATGCTGATTCCATCTTAAGAGGAAATTAGTAAGTATGACTACCACATATGTTGTCCTATCTTGAGCTCCATGGTTCAGACTTCAGAGTGTACTAGAGACAACACACAACGGGACCCTGAAGTAATCAAATAATGTGCAACAGCGCAAACAGATGCCAAAAATACGTTTTTGATTTATTTTGGGAACAGAACACTCAAATTTCACAAATACCTGAAATTTACATTGCCTACTGAGAGAAAGATGCAGCTTATTGAAAGAACAGCCTAAGAGAATTAGACAACAAACTACAACCAAAATTCTGACTTCAACCACTGATTACAAGGAACTAAATCAATAAAAATCCGCAACAATCCCCTTCCTATGTAGACAAAATGGATGCAAATCGCATAGTATCCAGCATTTCGTCCCTCCGCTCTCTAAATTAAACAGATAAGGATATTAATCGCGACAGGAAAAACTGACTCCGCCCTGAGACTGGCCATTAGAACAGAAACGAAACGGTCGAAACAGTAGGTTCCTTACAGCTTCAAGCATCTGGACTTCTTGCAGGCGCAATGCTTGCACCCGTTACCATCCGCAGCCTCCTCTACCCTCTGCCTGCTCGAACACAAAGCACCACAAATCAGACGACTCAAAGCCCCTAAGGCACGCCCAAATCGAGAAACCAAAGTCCCCGAGGTGCGGGGCCGCCGAACCCTCACCGCTTGGGGTCCGGGGCTATTGCCAGCTGGTTCATGCTGGACGGCTCCAGCTCGGTCCCTCCGACGGCATGCGTTGGCATGTCCCTGGGCCCCAGCGTGGCCGGGGGTGGCGCCGCCAGCGCCGGCGACGGTGGTTTCACGGAGATCGGGGTGGCCTCCATAGGAGCACGAGGAGGGGTGCGCTCACACACGGGTCCGTGTGAACTGGGAAAGAGGTGGCTCCCCTCTTTTAGACTGTGAGATGGGCCCAGCCTTAGGCCCGCCCTTGTGGGGTTTGCTTCTGGCCTTCTGGGGTGGGGTGGGGTTTGGTGTCTATATATATTGATTGGGAAGTTTTTGGGATCGAATTTGGTTTGGTAGTTTATAAATATTGGATTTTTTTATGTTATTGCCTTTTTTTAATTGGTTCAGTTTATTAGAGACAGGTATTGGAGCCTCTGAACTAGAGTATTTTATGTTTTCACCTTTTTCACGAGTGGGTTTGATTAGTATGGTGCATGGAAATGATTTATTTCATTGATTTTTATTCTTGTCTAGTTTTCTTTGAGCAAATTCTCCTTGTTTAGTGAATATAGAAATTTCCAACAAAAATTTTAAGAAATACAAAGGTTTTAAAGCTACGGCTCTCGCTGACGTTATCTCTGGCTATACTTGCTACTATCTCCGACTATACCTGTTTGAAAATGATTTAGCTATTTTTTATATATTATTCAACTGTTATCTGATGCTACTGCCCGATATAACTAGCTATTTTCTGTTTCGAGAGATAGATCGCTAAATTTCTTAGCTGGCTATTTAAAACACTAAGAATTAAGTGATCCTATAGTAAATCATTATAGTTTAACCTACACATGTTTTAATATTTATTATCTCCAACTAGAACGCCGCTATCTCTGGTTGCTACTATCTATGGCTATACCTATTTGAAAAGGTTTATCAATTTTTTATGTATCATTTAGCTATTAGCTGCTGCTATTGTCCGCTATAGGTGGCTATTTGCTGTTTCGAAAGAAAGAACACTAAATTTCATAGTTGGCTATCTGAGTCACTAAGGAATACGGGAGCCTATAGTAAATCATTATATTTTAAGCTACACATGTTTTTATATTTATTATACATGTCTTAGAAAACATTGTGGTTTTCCATATGAGAAGTATAAATGTCAATTTGATAGCACTCTTAAAGTATTTTTTAGGATGAATTCAAAAGGAGCTCTGTCAAATAATATCTTACGGAGAAATGGTTATATGCTATTTCTATGGGGTGATTGGCTCATATGAACTATGAGCCACAAATTAGGAAAAACTAACTTATACTAATTCAGTTCATTCACAAAATCACTTTTGATATATAATTTATTTTAGAGAATCACTTAAACCACAGAAATCAAAAGGTAGGAAGAGATCTAACAAACATACCTACCCTAAGAGGAGTTCATTTTGCTATCTGTAAAAAAATCTCAAAAGGGTCCAATGATGAAGTGGCTTCAAGCATAGCCATTTTGCAGTTTATTCACTGGTAACAAAGCTTACACTAGTTTTCTTAACAAATTACTCAAATGCAAGGGCGGTCTTGCTTGATGATTTTAAATTTCATGTATTGTTCTTTTGCTATCTATGTTACTAAAAGTTAATTTACTTGCACCAATCACATTTTTTCATATGAAATATATGGTATTCAGGAAAAAGTGCAAAGAAGGAAAATTGTATATATGGTTTAGGGCGGGATCACTTGCCAAGCTACGCACTAATGTAGCAAGTGCCGCTGCAGACACAACCACTTGAAACTAGCAAGTTGTAGTTTGCTTCCGTTTTTTTCAAAGTTAAGAAAATGTTAGGCCACGTACAACGCAACCGGTTGAGGCGGTGCTGATCAACTGTTCCTGAATGTAGAATACAAGTGTTATTCTACGTTCTAGGTGAAGAATACTATTCTATACCAAAGTGTTATACTGAATAAAATTCAGTACCATTCAATATTATATATATATATATATATATGGTTTGGAGGAAACATTAAAAAAGGGCAATAATATTTGAAAACTTTCCACAAGCGGTTTTATTATGAAAACCGCCAGTGAAAATACGGTTTGGAGGGAACATTTGAAAAAGGGCGGGAATGTTTGAAAACTTTCCACAAGTGGTTTTATTAAGAAAATCGCCAATGGAAATATATTTACACTTGCGGTTCTCTTTAACAAACACTGACAACCGCCAGTGGCGGTTCTCAAACAGCCGCTAGTGGAAAGTTTTTATTACCACTAGCCCTCAACGCTGGCGAATGTGAAAAACGCTTGTACAAATATGTTTGGAACCGCGAGTACGAAGCTTTATTGTACTAGTGTTGATTGCTATTGAATTTGCACTAACTTATCTAAAATATAGTAGGATGTGTGATACTCCTTCTAAATTATAAGACGATTTGGTTTTTTCTTAATTTTTACTATGTATATAAAAAACCAATACATCTTAACATTTGGAACACGAGTAACGATCTAATGATTTATGAATATCTTTCTAGCTTTCTCGACATATCTAACTCATTGCTTTCTCAGCTGCAACGACCATTAATTTATTTATTTTCCTCTATATTATTTTCACTAAATTATGTCGTTACTCATTGTATTGGACATAGAAGAACTAATAATCCATCTAAAAAGAACAATTTTGATTCCGTTTATAATTAAAAAATGTGCAAATATTATTGTCATCCAGATAACAAGTACTCGCTCCATCTCAAATTATAAGACGTTTAATTTTTTGGCTCCAAATTTGACCACTCATCTTATTCAAAAAAGTTATACAAACATAGTCAAATTTAAGTCATTCTTTAAGAACTTTTATTAATAAACCAAGCCACGACAAAAGAACTGATATTTTGCATAATTTTTTGAATAAGACAAGTGGTCAAACTCTTGATGTCAAAAAAGTCAAACGTATTATAATTTGGAATGGATTGAGTACTTTAAAACTTAATCACTTTCACTCTTCCAAGGTTGTTTTTGTAAATTTGTATAACACATATTCAAAACATGTATAAGTGATGAGTAGAAGTGGCATGTCCTGAATGTGCCTGACAAATAAAAAAAACATGAAAACTAAAGATATTATAAATTTGACTGGACTTGACATTTTGTTTTTTTAAGAATAAACTTAGAAATGCATGTAATCTACGAGTTCATAAGAGATAATTTGTTATCTTAATAAATTTCTGCGTTGTGCAAGACACAATATGGTTCTATGTTTCACTTTATCAAAAAAAAATCTAGGATGAAAGGATTCGAACCTCCTAATCCTGCACGGCTTTTCCTCAAATGCTTAGGTCTTTACAGCTCTGGCACTTTCATCAAAAGACGGCTCTGGCTCCTCTACTATTCACCAGAAAACAACTCCTTAAAACGGCTCTGGCTTCTCTACTATTCACCAGAAAACGACTCCTTAAAAGTGTTTGTGGTAGCTCCTAGCACAGTTTCTACAGCTTTAGCAAAGCAACTGATTCGCAAAGACCTGAACATAGTCACAAACAGAGGACCCAAAAAAGGAATAAGTAAATGCATATCCATAGGTCCAGGCGTCCAGCAATTTTCAGGAAGACCTCTATCAAGAATAGTGTAGGGAACCATCATATTTCAACTTGTAAAAATTCTATACAATGCAACCACGCCTGGCAAAACTAACTCGACACGAAGCAGCCCGATCCCAATTCCCAAGTAGTGGTGGTTGGATGCAGCAAAATCAACGTTTAGCACCAAGACGATGATAACCCTCCTGATGGTCAACACTCTAGACTCTAGAGTAGTACTCACAGCCTACCTATACCTAACGGTTGCTATCCACGACTTCAATGGTTTACCTCATCTACTTTGAGCGCCCATTTGTTTCATCATATTCTGCAGCCCAACGAAGCCACCAAGCTGATTCAACATATTCGGAGGAATGGCATTGGCTATGGGCCTTATGTCGCGGTTTGTATTTAATCTCCTGTTGTTGGTTGGCAGCGGCAGTTTCTTCCACATTTTGGCAATTCGCTTGTACTCCTCCAGCATGTGGACCACTTCCTCCACGAGCCTGCCGGATCCCCGAGCGATCCGGTTGATTCGTGACTGGTTCATCAACTTTGGGTTTGTCCCGTCAAGCTCTAAGTAGACAGTAATAAGAGACAAATGGGTTTCAGAATGCCTGTCCAGACTGTGGTTACCCAAGACAAAGTGTTTGCACAAGCTCACCTGCATCAGTCATGGAGTCCATCATCGTCATGTACCGCTTAATCTTTGCTTGACCTTCCTTCTCATTTCCTTTTTCAATAAACTGAGCGCTAAATCCAGGTATCATAGAGACGACCTGCAAGAGAATGTCATATCTTCCTATGTTGTTGGATAATTTCATCGAATTTAATCACATTTATAGCAATGAAAGGATAGCTAACCTGTCCAAGAGGACCCATACTCTGGAGAGTCTGGAACATCTCATACAGAAGCCTGAGTGTGAAGGTTCCTTCAACCAACTGAGGGCCAATAATATTCGGTGGCTGATTATTAGGCATAATAACTTCGTGGATCTTGTTCACCAAGCCAGACAAGTCACCCATACCTGACAAGTACACTGAAGTTAGGTAAACTGTAAACTGGAAAGAAGAATCACGAAGTTACAGAATATATTGAACATATTTTGCTGACCCAACAGACGGCTAACAAATGGATTCACTTCGAAAACCTCAAAGTCTAGAATATGTTCTCCAGTTCCGATAAATATCACAGGGCTTTTTGTAGCTGCAACCCTGAAAACAAAGAAACAAAGATGTAAATAAAAGTTATTCAGAATCTTCACCCATTTACTCGAAAATAACCCTTGCTTCATTTTAAGAAGTATACAAGGATTACCTTTTAAAAGTGAGCACATATTACATGCGTAATAGTTGAATTTTGAAATGTTTCATACACACTAAACATTTGTTCTCAAAGAAAAATGAACATTAAACATATATAACTGAAAGTAACCTAAAAACAGTTGCATTTGCTTTTGAATTTAATATGTCCCCTGTGGTTTTACTTGTGTGGATTGCAAGCAATATAACGTCTAAAATAGCATCATGTGGATTATAAAAGAGATAAGGAGTGATACTTACGCACTAAGTGCACCCCCGCCTTTCGCATGACCATCCATTTTTGTAACAATCACAGCACCAACCGAAGCACTCTGTTTAAACGCTTGCGCCTGATCAAATGCAGCTTGACCAATACTACCATCCATAACGAATATCACCAGGTCTGGTTTCTGCATAGAACACACAAAAAAAGGTTGGTTAGATTCTCATTAGCAGTGCAAGGCTAGATTCAATATGTCGGAGATTAAGAAAGTGGGGATACTGTAGCTTCTGAAACTTGGCGCATTTCTTCGAAGAGGGCAGCTTCCTGCTTGTGGCGTCCACTTGTATCAACAATAATGAGATCACACTTTTCTTTCCTGAACATGTCCACGCCCTCAACAGCAATTTTCACAGGATCTGATTCGGTGTAGCTGCAAGAGCAAATATTTCATCTATGTCAATTTTGGATGTAGGTTTCTAACCAAGAAAACTTTTAGATAAGCACCTTCCGTAGAATGGTATCTTGGCTTTTGTTGCATTCTGTTTCAACTGATCAAAAGCACCAGCTCGGAATGTATCAGCACAAACCAGTGCAGGATTAAATCCCTTACGCCGATGATAATCTGCATACTTGGTGCAGGTAGTGGTTTTCCCAGAACCTACAATAATGAAATGTTACTCAGTGAAAAGAAAACTTCTATGTTTGATGTTAAGAAAAGAACATGAAAACAATGATCAGCAGAAACATTAGTCTTGGAAATAGGAAAAGAAGAAAGGAAATGTCATGTGACAATTCACAAGTCCAAACCAGTAAACAGAAACTAAAACAAGAGGGCCAAGGTGTCTAATAAAATGTCTATAACTAGCTGTACAAATTCCTGATCAAGTTTTGTAGCAAAATAAATAATCAACATATTAAAAATCAAAGTGACAATTCCTGCCGGTATAGCATAACACTAGTTATGAAAGTTGACCAATAACTTGCTTCCGACAAAGACTGCAAGGTTATTGTGGTTAACCCGTATGACCAACAGGAGTATCAAAGACTTCAGAAAAAAATTAACAAAGCGATCCAAATCACAGCAATTCATACTTTTTCTAACCCCTTCATAAATTCTTCTGAACACGATCAAACCTTTGAATAACAGCCTCAAACATTTGAATCATACATCTAATCATCAGCAACTAAGACACCCAATAAAAACATGAAAAGGGAAACAACTACATGACTAACATGAGTGCTTTGTTGCTTCTCGAACAAACACCGTTTAGATATTTTATCCCAGGTGTTCGGAAATAAACACTGAACGCAGACAACCATCTTCTACCGTAAGTTCCAAACTTCCAATACAAATATTGCTATGTAATAAGATGTAACGAGCAATTAGGTAGATGAATGATACTGACCCTGCAAGCCGACGAACATGACCAGATTAGGCTTCCCCTTGCTGGGGGTGAAGGACGGCTTACCGGGATCCAGCATCCTGCGTATCTCATCGACAACGGCCTGCAAGCACGCAACATACAGAGAGATCAGCCCTCCGTCCGCCGCCCGCTCCGTAGGTTTCGATCGAATTCGGGCCTGCGACTGCGCGGTTTGCGACACGCGACTCGCGCGAGGCCGGGCCGGTCGATCGAGGGAAGTTAGCGACGTGCGTGCGTACCTGCTGTATGATGCGGCGCTTGTTGGTGCCGGCGGCGAGCGCGTCGAGGTTGACGACGCGCTTGATGTTGGCCTTGACGTCGCGGACCGTCTCGAAGCGGACGTCGGCCTGCAGGAGCGCGCGGCAGATCTCGTTGAGGCAGTCGGCGAGCACCTTCTCGTCCACCACGGTGGCGTTGCTCATCCGCGACAGCGCGCGGGCGATGCTCCCGCCCAGCTCCGCGAGCACCATCTCCGCCGGTCGGTCGGACGCCGGGA
>Ga0182004_10000434_pt1 | contig 24898 bp, 21 predicted proteins | sample Sormic07211540_1_FD_120479 | JGI IMG/M metagenome (GOLD analysis project Ga0182004, IMG submission 120479) | Endophyte microbial communities from Sorghum bicolor roots, Mead, Nebraska, USA - 072115-40_1 MetaG | ecosystem: Host-associated > Plants > Roots > Unclassified | place: USA: Nebraska...
GACAGAGAGTTCAATCCTGCATAGATGGCTCACAATTCAAACAGTAGTGAACAAGTTTTGTTCGTGTTATGAAGGGATTGAACGTAGAAATCAAAGTGGTACAACTATACAAGACAAGGTACTATGTGTTGAATTTATAACTTTCTGGTTGGTTTGTTTGTGACTGGTACTCATATGTACATATTATGTGCAGATTGCCGCAGCCCTCAAGGTGTTCTCGGGAGTAGACAACAAGGAGGGGAAGAAGTGCAATGTTGTGCCTTGTTGGAACATACTTAAGGAGGAAGACAAGTGGAAAACAAGGAGGATTGAACTTGTACAGATGGAGAAACAAGCATCTGCAGGAAACAAGAACAAAAAGAAGTCCACCAAGGTGTCTCGGCCAAGGGAAGAGGAAGGAAACAACAATGAGAAGGAGGGCAATGATGATACTGCTGCTGCTGCAGAGACTGCAGCAACCAAAAGGGGCGAAGGAGTGAAAAAGGCTAAAGCAAACCTTAGGCGAGGGGGTGGGGAAGCTTGCTTGGAAGCAATCGACAACATGTGGGCAAAAAAGGAGCTGGCTGACAATGAAAAGGAGAAGGCAAAGAATGAGAGATTTATGTTGTCATATGAGCTAGACAAGCAATCGCTAGAGCTAGAGAAGAAAAGTGCTGAAGCGGAGGACAAAAGAGCTGAAGCCGACTTGATGAAGCAAGAGAAAGAAATTATGCTTGCGGACATGACCTCCCTTAACGCGCTGCAGCGTGAATGGCTTGACATTATGCAGAAGGACATTCTCGCTAGACGTCATGGAAATTAAATTTAGTTTATTAAATTTTAGTTTAGAAATAGTACATTCAGCTTTTAATTTTGTCATCATTTTTTCCCGTCCGTCGTTTGTTCATCAGAAACCTAGTTTAATTATTTAAGAAATATTAGCACTTGTCTTCGTTAATTCTCTGTAGCTCTACTCAGCTGTTTACGTGCGCATGCGCATGGCTGCATGGTCCTGTAGGTGAATGACAGACAGAAATCTGCTGTCGTGCTTTTCAGTTGGATTCGGTGATTGTTCCAAAGGTGCTGCTGACAGAGGCGACGTCGAGGCATCACGCACCGGCCACAGGATAGATGGGCGTTGGTAGTTAAGGTGTGGGTCTTTTTTTTTAATTTGGTAAGTTCAAATGGCAAACTATTGGAGATGGTTATTTTTTTCACTTACCAAATCTTTTACCAAGTTGTCAAAACTCAAAATATGACAAATAAATTTTAGTAAACTGTTGAGATATACGAACTTTGCCAAGACCAATAAAACGTGGCCGTCTTGAGCGATGGCTTATAGTAGTTGTATTTTCCGAGGCCCAATATCTGCCACCTCGGCCTGGCCCAACTATAGCCGACTCGTTGGCAAACGTGAGACGAAAATCGTCAGGGACTTGGACGCCAAGTACTCCGTTGCCGACTCGACCCTGACGAAACCGTGGCCGGCAAGGAACCGTCGGCGCACCGCCGCTCCGGGGCATATAAATCTCAGAGGCAGCCTCCGATCCAGCCGCACACAATCCCCACACAGCAACCAAGGCAAACCAGCACGATGCGTCGCGAGGGCCGGCAGCACGGGTGGGTGTTCACCGTCGACCCCAGCCTGGTCGACGCGGAGGGCAAGCAGTGCCGTTCCCGCGCGGTGCAGGTCGACGGCGCGGCGGCGGCCAACGGCGGGTTCGTCAGGGCGCCGCGGAAGCCCACCAACCACACCAAGCCCGCCGTCGGCCGCGCCTACAAGGCGCTGATCGGCAAGGGAGAGGCTGGGTCCGGCAGGGGCAGGCACAAGTTCAAGCACGACGAGGCCAAGATGTACCACCTCTACCTCGAGGGCGCCGACGACGCCTACGCGGATGCGATGCTGGAGTTCGACTGGTAGTCCTACTGACATGGGTGTGTGAATGCGGTGCTGGATCGGAGTTCGACGGGCCTCATTGCCAGGAAGTGCAGAGATCGATGTTAGGCTTCTGTGTCTCAATCCAAATGTGTTTTGTGATGTGAGTCGTTGTTGCGTCAGCAGTGAATAAAAAAAGGCAGGGATCTGGAATGTATCCCAAATTGGGAATCAATCTTGATCTCCAAAGTTGAAATTTGTAAAAGTTTTAGCCGTACGAGTTTCCGTTTTTGGGTCCTGTTGTTTTCAAATGTAATAGCGTTCATGCAGTTAAAGACTGTTTACTGTTATTTTCTGTCACAAAGCGTATTGTCAAACAATATCCTCGATTTCAAGACCACGTATCCTCGGACATCAACAAAAATACATACACTACGGATCCGGATCCTCAGATGTAAGCCTCTGCCTAAAGTCGGATCTTCAGATGTAAGCCGTCTTGTCCTGAGTTAAGAGTCCAATTCTGAATGTTTTGAATCTGAACCTGAATGTTTTGAATCTGAACCTGAATGTGTGTCCAAATCTGAATGTTTTGAATCTGAACCTTAATGTGTTATTATGCAAGCTCTGTTGCAAGCATGGGTTGGTGGGTTGGTTTGGGGACGACAGATATGCTCGACTAAGCTCTACCGTGGTTTAACCACTTTTCAGGACGAGGCAGGATGAAACCATCCCCGTTTTGTGTTCGGTTCATCCTCACTTGTCTCCGAACCAAACACATACTCCGTACTAGTGAATATCCACTTGGAGGGATGCTCTATCCTCCGAACCCCAAACCAAACAACACTGAAAGTAGGACCATCCTACAAATCTTTTTTTTTTTGACAACAACCATCCTACAAATCTTAGAGCATGTTTGGATTTCTCAGCGTGTTGTCCCACCTAGCCTCGGCAAAGCCAGCCTTGCCAGCGAAGGTGAGCTGAATTGGCCCGGGAGTAAGGCCTCGTTTAGTTCCAATTTTTTTTTTACAAAATAGACACTGTAGCACTTTCATTTGTATTTAAAAAATACTGTTCAATCATAAACTAACTTGTCTCAAAAGATTCATCTCGTCAATTCTAACTAAGGCCCTGTTTAGTTCCTCACCTAAAAATTTTTCATCCATCCAATCGAATCTATGGACACATGTATAGAACATTAAATGTAAATAAAAAAATAAACTAATTACACAGTTTGATTGAAAATCGTGAGACGAATCTTTTAAGCCTAGTTAGTCTGGTTGGCCTTAAGTGCTACAGTAACTCACATGTGCTAATAATAGATTAATTATGCTTAATAGATTTGTCTTGACGAGCTATGTAATTTGTTTTTTTTATTAGTTTCTAAAAACCCCTCCCGATATCCTTCCGACACATTTGATGTGACATCCAAAATTTTTTTACTTCTAATCTAAACAGGGTGTGCAATTAGTTTTTATTTTCGTCTATATTTAATACTTCATACATGCGTCTAAAGATTCAATGTGATAAGAAATCACAAAGGAGAAATCTTGAAGGGAAGATAACGAGGTAGGGAAGGCAAACAGGAACGAGGAATCCTAACACGCCTAGCGAATATTGCCTCTGAGTCTGAGGTATGACCCTGTCCCTCCTATCCCCAAACCAAACAGCACTGCAAGTGGTATTGTCACATCCCACCCGGTCCCCATCCCTGAACCAACATAGCATCCTTGAATCATGTTGGCAAGCATGTTTTGAATATTCAGTTCGTCCCTTTTGAATCGTCTGCCAATAATAAGACTGCAAAAGTTAAAACAAGACTCGCAATCACAAGGCCAACGCAACAATAGCTACAATAAGGTGACCATACGGAACGCAGCATGACTTCCTCTGCTCTTATGCTCAGCTAGCCACAAGGGTCTTGGATCATACAATGATCGATGTTATGGCATGTTCATGTAGGGAATTGGAGGCTGCAGTTCAGGAGCAGATGCCCTGCTGCTAGATGCATCGATGTCAAACCCTGAAGGCACAACAAAGGCTTCATCACCCAACAAGGCAGGCTATTCGGGTATATTCATTGGAGGTTCCAGGTCCTCGACGAGAATCCGCAGGTCTAGATCCTTATCCTCAAACTTCTTCAAAAAAGGGTGGTTCTGCAAGAATAGAAATGACAATTCAGCACATCGTACTCAATCATTTATAAGTGATGTGATAGTCAGATTCATTTGAGAGCTAATTAGTCAGGCAATGCTAACCAAGAGTTCTGAAGCAGACATCCGCTGAGCCGGATCTTTTTGTATGCTGCAAAAAGATTATAACAAAAAAAAAATGTAAACATTCAGTAAATAGCAATGATAACTAAGTAAAAAAGCATTTCCTTTCACAACTCTTTTCATGAAAATAAGATTAGTACACTGCACAGGAGAAAATTGACTAGGGTAGGTACAAGCACAACCACACAGCCCAGGTTTATTGATCTTGAAAACACTGTCATAGGTCATGGTCATCAATCACATGTGCTTCAAAGTAATTTTGCGGGGGTGGCAATGGACATGACTTATGTTAAGAAATACATTATGAATCTTTATCATTATTTTGATAGATTACAACATCTGATCATAAATTAACCCTAGACATACAAAAATTTACGACAAAACTTATGAAAAATAAATAATGTAATCTTTTACATAGTTATGATGTCCACTATTACCTTCAAGCTCAACTTGTACTTGGAGAAAAAAAAAGGTGTAGATTGGACCAATTGAAAATTTGAAATAGTTTGGGGGGGGGGGCGATTTAAATCAAACAATTATTTTTTTGGCAGGTTATTAGGGCTCAGGCCAAACTTGAGGGGAGTAATTTGGACTTTTTCCTTCATCTAAAGTGCTATAGTATGTATTTCGAGGGTTAAAGAAGTACCAAACCTTACTTGTATTAAGAGATATAAGATAGGATATATATGTATGACATTAACATGCTAAAAAACACATTATGGCCCAACTAGCAAATAAACCTAAGCTTCCCTGACCCTGAGTACCCACCAACTACAGTCCAGAGTGAAGTAAATGTTTTTTTTGAAGGAACAGAGTGAAGTAAATGTTAGAAAAAGATCTTAGTATTTACTAATCACCAGAGACTGACTTATTGTAAGAGTTTCACCTACTGAATATTGGCTGCAACTGAACCATTGATGTCCAAATACTTGTGGCACAATTGCAAAGTTTTCAGCAGATACATTGCATGATCAACTCTAGTGTGAATGGTTGTACAAAAGTTCCCATGACAAAAAATCGGCTTAAGTGGATTTCACTAGTAAAATTATCTGAAAACCTATTTGCTGATGCTGACTAATGAAGCTCAAACTTATTTCCCATGACAACAGTTTCCATTAACTAGTGAAGCTCAAACGCTTACAATACAACAATTATACTGCTCATCCAACAGGTAAAGAATGTTTTAGCACACAAAGTCCTCTAGCTGTAAGGATGAATGCAATCACCAGAAAAACTGCATTTCCATTAATAAGCGACATTAAGTAGCTTTTAATAGCTTCAAATACTTCTGTTAATAACTATCATAAAGGCATTAATAATTATTTTTCATTTGTAATTTCAGAGAAGAAATTTCAGCATACCAAGAGGAGATAAATGAGCAGAATTCTGGAGAGAACTGATCTGCAGGTGCAGAAGGTGGTGGCTGATCGACAATAGCCTCCAGTAGTTCATAAAAGCTTAACCAACCTTCACCTTCTGAAGGTATATAAGGGAACCGGCCAATGGCACACTCAAGTATAACTAAGCCCAAACTCCATATGTCACTTTTGTAGTCATAAGAACTACCACTAATCCGCTCAGGCTGAAGAAGGAAGAAAAGAACTGTCACCGCACATTAATGCATTCATTGATGAACATAAACTAGCAATTACATGGCATGGAACATGATGAATTCAACATACCGCCATATAGTTGTAGGTTCCAACAAATGTATCTCGCTGTCCTATTGAGCTTGCTAGCACAGCACTCACGCCGAAGTCAGTAATCTTAACTTCACCTTTACGGTTGACCAACAAGTTAGATGGTTTTATGTCCCTGTGAATCACGTGCCTTTCATGATGAAGATACAATAAACCCTCCAAGACCTGAATTGACATAATACTATTCAGTCTTATGTGGGAGTTCCAACTTTCAAAAGAAGTAACAACACAAATCTGAGGCTATTCCAAAATTAGGAGAAGCGAAAGCAGAAAACAAAGGCCAACCTTATACATACCTGCTTACAAAGTACCGCAAGGTATGGCTCCAGAACAGTCTTCACTTGCTTAACAATGTCTGCAAGTGATCCACGGTCCATGTACTCAAGAACAAGATATATTACACCATTGTGGTAAAAAGATTGATGGCACATAACTATATGAGGGCACTGTGTTGCTTGGTTTATTTTGAGCTCCTGTACTATTTGTTTACGAACTGACTCCTGAATGTTCATTTGTATACCCTGCAAAGGAAATTGTAACACTGGTCAATCCATCAAGTCACAGACCATATGGATAAAATGACGCAGCAATCTGCTCAGCAGAGAATTCCAGAAATTTTCACTTAGTCAAATGCATTTGCTGATGTACTATCATTCATTAGCATCAATGGTTAGCTTATTCACAGATTTTGCATCTATAATAGATGTTATGGCTATCTTATTCAATGAGCATTTCCAACCTCAGTTTATGTTTTTACTAGAGTGCATGTTGCCATGTTGTAAATTTAATTGAAATCTGTCATATCATTACAAAGACGACTAAACAAAGCAATCACATGATAAGATGCAGAAAATTCTGATTGTCAGAAAAATGCTATCATGAAAGATTAATTTTTAAGAAAGGTATCATGGCATCATGCAGATCTTTATGTGCCATAGAGATTAGAGAACTTCATAACTTTTTGCTAGATTCCAAATGACTGACGTGTTTGTATAGAGCCGGCACCAAACAACCCCTATCCTGATAATTATCCTAGCAAACCAAACTAGTCGGCTATTCTGAGGGAGGGCTGAGCTGAGCTACTGATTACACCATCTAAAGAGACAAGGGCTTGTTTTTCATGCCAAGAAACACAAGAAATAGAAAAATCGAAGAAAATATTTATCTAGGGTGTTCTAAATTATGTGAGGTACATATTCTACATCTAGGCTGTGTGTCAGCTGTGTGGCCCACCAGGAAAAAAATGTAGTTTACCTTTAAGGCATACAATGTCCCCACCCATTTGTGCCTCACTAGCTGGACAATGCCACCACTTCCTTTGCCAATGACTTGAATCATCTCAAGATCATCCATTGATAACTGCACATCTTCCACCTTCAGCTTTGTTGATTCCTGGGGAAACGATGTGATCCAAATTCAGAAACTACTTGATAGCCAACCAGAATATACAAGTGTCAACACTCTTAACACAAAGTGGAAAACAAGGATCCTTATCGTAATTGAAGTTAAAAAATGATAGCCAAATAGCCATTGGGGCCAAAATACCACCCAAACTAGTTAGAGATAATTCCAGCAGTGGAGTCTAATTTTCTTTGAAACTGGGATCTCTGCACTTCTATTCACTGAATGTAGAAAATTTTACACAAACCATAACCCGAAGAGGAGATTGAGAAGCCAACTCTTATGAAAATTGAAATAAGTCCGACCTGACTTTGGGCGCGAGCTACAATCTGACTAAAACAACTGTAAACACAATAGGAAGTCCCCAGGTTCATAAAGGAAAATGAAGAGCGCATCTGACAGTAGCTAAATAACAGGCATATGAAAACCAATAATAAGCAACAATTCATAGAAACCTTTCAATCTAGTAGATACATAACAAGTATGGGGGTTCTCCATGCTGTTACAGTTCAAACAAAAGGCACAAAATTACATTTCTCCATGAGGATAAACTTGAAACAAAAAAAAGTAGACAAAGAACACCACTCAGTCTCTGACATCGCACAGATTCCATTCATTGAATCAAAGAAAGTTTTTTTTTAACAAATAACAACAAAATAGATGGTCTGGAATTGAACCAGTATGTGTGCTTATACTAAGTATCATGTGCAAACCTATAATTCCACCTTGCTAAGTACATTCCGCAACAATACTATAGCATGGATGAAGAGTCTGATCTGGAACTCACATCTTCACCCCCATTTTCCTCGGAGATAAGTCGCAAGCCACTTTGATTGAGCCGCAGCTCACCATCCTTGAACGTACCACTTGCCGTCCTATAAAAACGGAACCAGCCATCAAACTCAAAGATATCAATTCTGTTTGTGCATTATCTTCAGAAGATGAATGAATAGTCGAATTCGTGGTCAAAATCGAGGAATAGACAAAATTAAGCATGATCTACAGGTGGAACCGCAGAATAACATCTGGAGCACTTAAAACGGAAATATACGAAGAGCAACAACGAAGTTCCCGCTTATAAATATAAATACAGCCTTTAGCAACTCAAATCACTCCGATAACACTGGATACTTCAAAAAGAGAGAGGGGCGACGGGGGTAGTTGAGGGTAAGGAAGCGAGGGCACTCACAGGAACTTGTCGACGGGGGTCTCCTGCGCCGGCACGGAGAGCCTGAGGTCCTTGAGCGGCTTTTTCCCCCTCATGGCCTCGCTCTCGTCGTCGCAGTAGGGTTAGAGACGGAAGTGGCTGCTCGGGGAGGAAGAACCGAAGAAGGCGAGTAGAGAGGAGTACTACTCGGCGAGTAGACCGGGAGGGAGGAGAAAAGCCAGTTTTTTCGGGACCTGGACGCCCGTGACACTGCACGGTGGGGTAGTGGCACTGACGCATTTCTAAATTTTTTAGTCTAAAGTTTTTATATTTTATACTAGAGTAACCTGTGACTCGTTTGAGGCCTTGCTTAGAGCAACTCCAACAACTTTGTTATTCTTGTTATGGAGGCCTTTTAGAACTTCTATAGTAGAAAAATAGGCTTCAACAGATGTGCTATTTGGTTTTATAAAATAGAAAGTTTGTTATCCCTTGATTTTCGCTGGTCATATATAGCCAACCACTGGCACTAGCTATATGATAGCAAAGATGCTGTGAACCTCTTCTTTTTTAAGAAGTTATCTATTTTATAAAATGGCTAAATATTAGAATTTGATTACTAAGTTTAGCCAAGCTTTTGGAGATGCTCTTAGTTCCGAAAATTTTTGAAAAATAGATATTGTAGCACTTTCATTTGTATTTAAAAATATTGTCCAATTATGAACTAACTAGGCTCAAAAGATTCGTCTCGTCAATTCTGACCAAACTGTGCAATTAGTTTTTATTTTCGTCTATATTTAATACTCCATGCATGCGTCTAAAGATTCGACGTGACGAAAAATGTGAAAAATTTTACAAAATTTTGTAGGAACTAAATAAGGCCTGGGTGAGTAACAGGACACAGACAAACAGCTAAAAATCCAAAACAATCTATAATTTGAGACTAGTAGAATTTTTTTTAATACTCTTTCAGTCTCTTTCTCAAGTGTTATTATGAGAAATCAAACATACTCAATTTTAACTAAATATAATTATTAATATTTATGATGTCCAATAAATAATATTAAATCAACCATTCATTATATTTTTATAATATATATTTTTAAAAATACAAATGCTACTGATATTTTCTATAAATCTAGTCAAAATTTAAATATGAAAAGATATTTAAGGCTCCTTTGAAATGCATAATTGAAAGAACGTAGGAATATGAAAAACAAATGAACAAACACAGGAATGCACTGTAAAATAGAGGATTAAAATTTTTTTTGGATGAGCCCTTGGAAAAAACACATAAAAACATTAGAAGAGATTTGGTGTTAAACGATGATCATGAATAGTAATTATCAACATTCTACACGAAGGAATGGAAAAAGAGTTCAGAGTTATGAATCGTTTGTTTTTCCTATGGAACCAACGAAAATTTATTTTTTTTAATAAAGAGAAATATATTAATATCTCAACTTCTATATCAACCGATGTATATAACACTATTATTTATTACACTACATAAATTTAAACACAACCCATTTATACGTACCTAATTACCTCAATAAAGATCAAAGTACCACAAATATCTTCTAGTTGCCTGTCAGAATTGTGTATCATCATATCATCTACATTTGTGAATTTTTTTTATAAATTTAAACGACTTGTTTGCTATAGTTTGCACATGTTTTCACGAAGGTTGTAGTTTCTACCAGATACGTTCCTAAAAAACCGCCACATATTCCTTTACTTCTTATATACGTCAATCATGTGTTTCAGACAATACTACAATGCTTAAATCCAACACGAATCCTTCACTTTGCCATTGCAACTTTAAAGAGCGTTGGTAGATTTATAATTCAAAAATAAAGAACAAGTTTTCTTTATAAGGTTTTTCAATCGGATTCTCTATAAAACTTCTAAAATAGAGTATTTGACACTACTCCACAAACTCTTCTTTACTAGAATTTGTGTAGAGCTAAAACCATTTTTCTTCAAAATCGTGAAGTGGAGCCTGAAGCAGACCAGTCCAAACACGGGGCCTTTTACATATTTACCATCATAACGGTTGCCTCTCACCCGATTATCACTCTTATAATGTGCCATACATATTTACCATATTTAAGCGATAACTCTTATATTTAGACCATATTTGCACATGTGGCAGCCCAGACCGACTGATATGGTGGCGCTGACTCAGCATGGGCAGGCAAAATGACGATGCTGCCCCTGGCCTCATTTTCTTCAAAACACAGCAGCATAAAAACCCCTCTATTGATAAAAAAAACACAGCAACATAAAAAAACACAGCAGATCCTTGTGTTATGTTGTTGTCTGTGTGCAAATGAAATATGTTGCTGTATTTTTTTATCAATAGAGGGGTTTTTATGCTGCTGTGTTTAGAAGAAAATGAGGCCAGGGGCAGCATCGTCATTTCGTCAGCCCATGCTGAGTCAGCACCACCATGTCAGTGGGTCTGGGCTGCCACATGTGTAAATGTGGTCTAAATGTAAGAGTTATCTCTTAAGAATGGTAAATATGTATGGCATATTATAAAAATAATAATAAAGTGAGAGGCAACGTTATGATGGTAAACATGTAAAAGGCCTCCAAACACGCGAGCAAAGAGGAGGGAGACGTCGCGCTCCGTCCGGAGTCTATAGTCCCCGTTGAAAGTTGACTTGTCTGACCGGTCAGTGTTGCGGGCCTGCAGCCACCGATCCCGTGGCAGTGGGCACCGTTGACCGCTGCGCTGTGGACCTGAGGCCGAGGGGCGAACGCAACGTCGCCGATGAGGAAGCCGGCGGCGCTGGTGGCGTCTACGGTGGTTTTCGCAGCCGCAGCCGTAGCCGCTGTGATGGCGCGCCAGAGGCTGCGGGAAGCGAGGCGGTGGGCACGCGCAGCCGCCATGCTGCGGGACCTGCAGGAGCGGTGCGCGGCGCCGGCGGAGCGGCTGCGGCAGGTGGCAGACGCGATGGCCGCGGAGATGCGCGCGGGGCTGGCCTCCAACGACTCCGAGGGAGAGAGCGGGAGCACCGTCCTCCTCAAGATGCTCGTCACCTACGTTGACTCCCTACCCTCCGGGTAATCAGCGCAGACCCCTACCCCTGCCTGTTCGATTGAGACCCGGAGAGCGATCCGTCCGAAATGCAGTTAGACGTGGAGGCTTGAGGTGTTTGCCTGTTTGTGTTCTTGGGTCAAAGGCCCACTTGTGCGTGTGGAATGGTGGTGTGGTTGTTGTCAATCTGCCATGGACGTATGGCAATGTGGCGTTCTGTGCTTTAATGGGACGGCAAGAGTTTTGACCCTGAAGGTTTTGAAAAAAAAATGGGGAAGTTTGGTTGAAGATGATGTTCGGTAGTCTGTGTTTAAGTCCGAACTGAACAGAATGAACCATTACATTCTTTGTTCAGGGTTGCTTTTCTTATGTTTCAGCTGCCATGAGTTTGCATTTTTCGAATATACATCTGACTCTGTAAGCCAATTCTTGAAGGGGCGAGAAAGGGCTATTTTATGCTCTTGACCTTGGAGGAACAAACTTTCGTGTTTTACGAATTCAGTTTGGGGGCAAGGAACAGCGAATAGTCAAGCAAGAATCTAAAGGGGTATCCATTCCTCAACATTTAATGTCCAGGGGATCAAATGTAAGGACTCACGTCCACGTCTCATGTTATGTTCATTTCAGTTATTTTATTTTCGAGTAACTCATTTTTGTTGTCGTACACAAGTTTGAATCGCTTGGTGTAATTCTATTTTAGGAGCTGTTCGATTTTATTGCTGCTGCTTTGGCAAAGTTCGTTGCTTCTGAGGGTGAGGACTTTCATCTTCCTGAGGGTATGCAGAGACAACTTGGTTTTACATTCTCCTTTCCAGTGAATCAAAATTCAGTTGCATCTGGCACTCTTATCAAATGGACAAAGGGTTTTGCAATTGATGAAATGGTCAGTTCTTGTAGCCTTCTTTATGCAATTGAAGTCTCTAATTTAAGAATATGGGCCTGTTTCAGGTGTAGAACAAATGCCATGCTTCATCCTATAAAAAGCCTAATAGAGCATATCTAACGGGTTTCCTTTTTGAGCTACAACTTGTTTACATGTTTGTATCTGGATAGATATGAACAATCTACTTCATATTTTTTGAAGACAGGTAGGAAAGGATGTAGTGGCAGAATTAAACAAGGCTATCGAACGCCAAGGAATTGATATGAAAATCACAGCACTGGTTAGTTTCTTTTAATATCCATACAACACTCAATTGGAGTAATACTGTCAGTAAATGGTCAAAGGTATCAATTTATTGTGCATCGATCATGTCTTAACTGAGCTCATGTTGTAGATGTTGAAATATAGATGCTGCCTTTTCAGGTCAATGATACGGTAGGGACATTGGCTGCTGGGAGATATGTGGATAATGATACTGTTGCTGCAGTTATACTGGGTACTGGCACTAATGCAGCATACATAGAACATATGAACTCAATTCCTAAATGGTGCGGCCCACCTCCTGAGTCTGATGACATGGTGAGTATCTTTCACTTCTCCCTATGATTGCAAAGTAAAAAAACATGCAAAAGATGGGACTTATATTGACTGCACTCTTGCATATAGGCTTTTTTGCCTTATTGATGTGACATGTTTATGAGGATGTTCATCATTAGATTACCTTTTTGTCAGGTGATAAATATGGAATGGGGAAACTTTAGGTCCTCCCACCTTCCACTGACTGAATTTGATGTAGCCTTGGATGCAGAAAGTTTGAACCCTGGTGAACAGGTATTGCCCTTCATATGCTGTAGCATTATCTTTTACCCTTTAGTGTGCATTGACTCTGGAATATTATTTTCCTGCCAGATTTATGAGAAGTTGATCTCTGGCATGTATATGGGGGAAATCGTTCGAAGAGTCTTGCTAAAAATGGCTCAGGATGCTTCTCTTTTCGCAGACAATGTACCTCCGAAACTTGAGATCCCATATATCCTGAGGTATGGTTTTCTAGTTATAGTTCACTAGTTTGTTCTGCAGTTTGGATTCCTTTTCTAATGGCACCGACTTAAAAAAACATAATTAGCATCTTGACTACAAAAATCCTGCAACCTGGTACTTCTTGACTTCATGTAGGCTGTATAACGCTACCAATAAAGCTACAACTGCTACATATTTTATCCATAGCATAGTCTAATTGGAAGTTCTGTTTTCTACTGAAATGTTGTGCCTATTGTTGCTAAAAGCAATATACATTCAGCTTTGATTTAGCCCACAGTGGAAGTTCTGTAGAGTAGCTGTTGGAGTCTTATACCCTTGATTGTGCAGTAGTCCTTGTGAGTATGACACGAGCATAAACTTTATCAAGAATGATGTAGATGAGCCCCATAGAAAACCCTAAATGACGGTATTGAAGCAACTACTACAAGAGGATAAGATTTTAGTGAAGCCGACCGCAGTTTGTTAAACACAACTCCAAAAGAGTAAAGCCATTGTCACTCTCTCACGGCCCTACTCGACCCTCCAGGACTCTCATATCCTTCTCTTATACAAGAATATAGCGCCATAGAATTACCTAATCTACTCCTCTTGAGCACTCCTACTTCCTCCTTTTAGTCCTGGATGATTGATTGCTCTTGGCTTGATGACCCATAGGCTCCCAATTCCTTGTTTATATAGTATCTCCAAGGCCCTTCAAGAGCAAATAGGAGTCGTATTTCTCATAGAACTCCTCCAAGGCCCTCCAACATGAATTTTGGAGTCATATACTCTTATTCCTTGTAGGATTCAACACTAAGTCCTAGTGGAACTAGAAGTCCTAAAGTCGTCCTTCTTGAATCCTAATCAGAGTATGATTTGAGTCACTTTTCAGCAGTAGAAAACATTATCTTGCAATTTGATTGAAATGAATAAGATGGTGAGCATTCTTCTCAAATGTTTGAGATCTAATATTCTAGTTTTTCATCTCGCCTTTATTATGACATGTGTTGACAGCTTTTCAATCAAAATTTGAGTACATAACCACTTATTTTTCACACTACCTCTTCTAACTAAAAGGCTGAATACGTATTGAATTCTAGAACATATCATGTGCTGATGATGCATCAAGACACATCGCCTGATCTCAGGACAGTTGGCATCAACCTGAAAGAAATCTTCGGGGTATTCATCTTTTAGCCTTACTGTTAAATTATTCTACCACTTGTTCAGTCCCTACAAAACATGTTTTCTTGATTGCTTTTCAGATAGAAAACACCTGTTGCAAAACAAGGAAACTGGTAGTGGATGTTTGTGAGGCTGTTGCCACCCGCGGTGCACGACTTGCTGCTGCTGGGATACACGGCATCCTCAAAAAGCTTGGGCGAGACATTGCCAACCCTGACAAACAAAAGACGGTTATTGCTGTGGATGGCGGAGTTTACAAGTATTACACTTTCTTCGCCCAATGCATGGAGAGCACTCTAAGAGACTTGCTTGGGGAGGAAGTGGCGTCCTCTGTCGTGATAAAGCTTGCCGAAGATGGCTCAGGCACTGGAGCGGCCCTCTTGGCAGCCTCCTATTCTCAACGTTTCGGGGCCATGGATGATTAATTTCTGCTTATAGTTCCTTCAGATTCTGAAGGTATAGCAGGTATACAGCAGCTCCAGTGGATATCTGTTTATAACGGTTATAAGATTGTTTTTGTAGTCAGGCCTGTACTACTGCAATGCCCATTTTAAGCGGTTGTCTGAGTGGCTTAGGCTCCTCTTCTTTTTTTAATATAATGATATACACCTCTCATAGTCTCATGTGTGTCGTAGAAAAAAAAGAATACAATGCTCATTCAGTTATAGAAAATTTGGTTCAATGGGTTTGGACTTTAGAAATTGCTTGACAAATGACATTTTTAAAATTATCGGGTCTGTTTATACTAAGCAAAACGAACAATCCACTGATATCCTGTAGGAAGGTGCCATAAAACTGCATTACCCTCTTATTTGTCCTGGAATCTGTATGACACCTTAAATTTTAGGACGGAGGGAGTATATTTCACACCAATCAACTGATACCAAAGCTGTAAGAAGGTGACACGAACAAGCTATTTCACACCTGACAGATTTCATTAAGGTTTTAGGATAACTACATTTACAACTGAAATTTTCCTACTGAACAAAGAACAAAACAAGCAATGCAGTAAACCTAATAACTTGAAGCAAAACGCAGATCAACTAATTAATAATGTAAAAAAAGGGGGCAACTCAAAGCCTATCCTCGAACTCGGACAGGGGGATCATGTTCTTGAGACCCTTCCTCTTCCTGATGCCGGCGATGAGCTTCGCCGCCATGGATCCCTCCTCTAGCGGATCGGAGTTGATAGCCTCCCAGTGATCGACGACGCACTGCGGGAATGCCTCGCTGGACGTCTCGGCTCGTAGCTTCTCACTGAACTCGAGCGACTCGGTGACAGGGAGGTAGGCCTTGAAGTTGATCAGTGGCGTACCCGGCCTCTGCCTCTCCTCTATCACGCTGCCCCTCTTCTTGTTCAAGAGGCTGTAGATGCTCCCCGTCGCCCTCTCCGGCGCCTGGATCTCGACGAGGTAGACGGGCTCCATGAGGCGCGGCATCGCCGTGAGCTGCGCGGCGTAGATGGCGCGCCGCGCCGTGGGGATGATCTGGCCGCCGCCGCGGTGGATCGCGTCGGCGTGCAGCACGACGTCGCGGAGCTCGAAGCAGACGCCGCGCATGCTCTCTTCGGCGAGCGCGCCCTCCTTGGAGGCCCACTGGAAGCCGGCGACCACCGAGTCCCTGATCTCTCCCACGTACTGGACTCCCCTGCACATGTCCACCACCATGTTGGGCCCGGTGGCCTCAGGACCGAAGCACCATATTTTCTTGGCCACGTCCTTGTCCCAGCCGAACTCCTCGGACAGGACTTTGGCGCGGACCTTAGTGTCGTCCTTGGAGCCGACGAGCTCGTCGTCGTCGATGGCCTCGGCGAGCTCTTTCTGCAACGGCCAGGCCTCCATGTACAGCCGATTGTGCTTGTTGGGCGACTTGCTCATGACGGTGCGGCACGACCTGGCTAGAACCGTCTCGCGGTACGAGACGACGGGCGGGCCAACGACGATCTCGGCGCCGCCCATGAAGTCCTGCCGGAGATCCTTGAGGCAAATCTCCAGATGGAGATCCCCCACGCCGGCGACGACGTGCTCACCGGTCTCCGTGACGGTGCACACCACGAGCGGGTCCGACTTGGCGAGGCGCTTGAGCCCTTCCACGAGCTTGGGCAGGTCGGCGGCGTTCCTACACGCCACGGACTTGTGCACGACCGGCGAGACGGAGAACCTCATGGCCTTCATGGGGTGCGCGTCCACCGCCCTGTCGTCGGTGAGCGTGGCGCTCTTGGTGATGAAATGGTCGAGGCCGACAAGGGCGACGGTGTTGCCGCAGGGCACGTCGTCGACGGATTCCTGCCTCTTGCCCATCCAGATGACCGTCCGCTGCACCGTCTTGACGAAGAGGTCCTTCTTCCCGCCGGGCACGTAGTTGGGCCCCATGATCCGGACCTTGGTGCCGGTCGCCACCGTGCCGGAGAAGACCCGGCCGAACGCGTAGAACCTGCCCTTGTCGCTGGCCGCCGGGATCATCTTGGACACGTAGAGCATGAGGGGTCCCTCGGGGTCGCAGCTGCGGATGCCGGCGGCGTACGCGTCGTCGAGGGGGCCCTCGTAGAGCGTCTCCACGCGGTACTGCTGCGCCTTGGCAGGCGACGGCAGGTGGAAGACGATCATCTCCAGCAGCGCGGCGCTGGCGGGCAGCCAGGCCTGCATGACGCGCTTCATGAGCGCCTTCCCGGCGGACAGCTCCCTGTCCACGGCCTTGAGCGACACGGAGAGCTTGTGGAGCATCGGCCACAGCGTCTCCTTGCCGCCGCCGCCGTCGGTCATGCACGCTTGGATGATCTGCCGGATGGGCTGGTAGCAGAACTGCACGAACCCGCGCTGGCACGTCGGAGAGCCCGTGTGCCTGGTGGACCAGCTGCGGGTGGCCGGGTCGAAGAAGTGCTCGCCCCACAGCCGCTCCGTCATCCTGGCCTCGTCCACGTTGAACTTGGCGGCGTACATCTTGGCGAAGTCGGACAGCGTGAACGCCCAGCCGTGCAGCCCCGCCGAGAACGCCACCGTGCCCTTCTCCGGCGACACCTGGCAGTCGCCTAGCTTGCTGTCCTCGTACGTCGAAATGACCACGTTCGCGTTCTCGATCACGCGGCAGAACGCCTGATACGCCTCCTCGCCGTTTTGCTGCACGACACGTCACCTCTGTCACACACCTACCGAAGTATGCCGTAGTACAGTGCAGGGCAGCAGAACACACCTGGAGCTCAAGGAAGCAGCGGTCCATCTTGTTGACGACCAGGACGGGCTTGATCCGCTCGGCGAGGGCCTGGCGGAGCACGGTCTCGGTCTGGACGCAGACGCCCTCGATGCAGTCGACGACGACGAGGGCGCCGTCGGTGATGCGGAGCGCGGCCGTGACCTCGGACGAGAAGTCGACGTGCCCGGGCGAGTCGACGAGGTTGATGAGGTACGACGAGGTGCCGCCGCCGAAACGCGCCGCGCCCATCTCGTAGTAGAGGGAGATGCCCGTGGACTTGATGGTGATGCCGCGCTCGGCCTCGTCCGCGCGCGTGTCCGTCATCCGCACGCCGCCGGCCGCGTCCTGCGCGATGATGCCCGCCGCCGCCACCAGCGAGTCGGTGAGCGTCGACTTTCCTGCGGTCACAGTCCACAAATCACAATCCTCACATAATCGTCTTATTCGTTTAGATTTATCAAACGAATCTGTAGTCATTCTCATAATAAATCATCGAACGGTAACGGTACTTTCTGACATGACTTATCATTTATCAGCTAAACGAACAAGACGGCATGCATATGCGAGCCAATGCGGCGCGCCATTGGTTAAGGAGTTACAAACAGGGAGAGCAAAGGAGAGCTGACCGTGATCGACGTGGGCGATGACGGAGATGTTCCTGATGTTGTGCTTCTTGTTCATGCTCGCGCGGAGCTGGCCGGCGGTGACCTTAACCATCGTGAAATGAAGGCCGGCGCCCAAAAGGTGGTGACGCCAAGAGCAAGGCGAAGGATGGATCTCTGATCTCTCCTCTCCTGCAAGAGCAGAGCATGTAAGGCTAAGCGATACTCCTGTAGTACCTCGCAGAAAGGGGTGTGGTTCATCTTCCTCAGCACCGATAGCACGTGCACAGACTATATAGGTGAATGGAAATGCGAGAAATCGGGCACGCAGAACACAGAGAACATCACAGGGACGAATAACAGACGAAACAGTCAAAACAGACATGGGATTCAGAGAAGAAGGGGGACAAACCTGCTGCTGCTGTCTGCTGAGGAGCAGGGGAAATGACGAGACGAGCGGTGAAGACGTGAAGTGGTCTGCGTTCTGAACGCCTACTTGTAATTGTAATGCCAACACAGCGGAGTAGCAGCCAAGTTTAGCTAGTTGTTAAGTAGCGGCTACGAAACCGCCGAGATCGGTCCGATGGTGTATGGACGGCTCTGGTCGCTCCAGCTCAGGTCCGAGATAACATATCTAATGGAAATGGTGGTCATATGTTGCGCGTTTTCAGGATGCTTCGCAAAGCACTGGCACGACCATGAAAAAACGAGCTTTGTGGTGGTACTTCTAAATAACTGTGAGCAGATAATTTAAATAGATCGGATGATTAAAAATCATCTATTACTTTCTAGAAGGTAATAAATGAAATATATATTTATTTAGTTTTAAATTTTTTTGGAAAGAAAATGATAATTAAGAAAACTTTAAGATATAAAGATGCATGTTTAAATCTATTGGATGTGGTAATTTCTTTTTTATTTTAACAAATTTAGATATGACATGACATATTTTAATTAGAAAAAAACTATCTTTTTTATGCACATCAACGTGCTGCACGTATATTAGTGCTCAAGGCGCATGCCCATACATCCGGGGCTATTGATTCAATCACTTATGATTTATCGGTTCTCTTTCTTTACCTTTTACTTTTGTTTTTTTTTTCTTGCCAGGCTATCGTCGTCGACGTTTGTATTGCACTTCCTTCTTCTTAAGGCCGCTTACCGAAGCTACAATTTTTTTTAGATAAGTCTTTTGCAACCCGTGTGACTTATTCGGCTAGGTTATTCCATCAGCATAACATTTCACAGTGCTGCTGACTTCTTTGCATCTGTCTGATCTGTATCGTTACCAAAGGTGACAGTTGCTGCTCACCCCGTTCTTTGTTGTTCTAGACTGTAAACTTGCAAAACTGTTGGTTCGGTTTCAAATGAACTGTTTGATCCTACCCTTCTCTCCTTTCTAATACAGTATGTTTGGACGGCAACTGCTGTTATATATTCCATTGTCATCCTTTGGTGATGTGAAGCGAATGTATTAGCCGCGAAGGATGGAATAAAGGCACTCGCCGCAAAGGAGAATGAGAAAGCATGGCCTAGCTTGTTGCAATGGAATTATTCGAATTTTCCAGTCCGATATAGGATACCTACATATACATGTTTCTGGCAGACCTTCATAGTCGAAAATAACACTTGTTGTCATCAGTCATCCTGATCTCAGCTATCTGAATCACTCGTCGGCTCGTGGAGTTCAGCGTTCAGTAGCATGGGCTGCTGTGGCGCCATGTCCGCCAGGCCGCGGGGCATCCACGAGGAGACGCTGCTGCGCGTCCCGGGCGCGTCCGTGCACCTCATGGCGGGCTCCGACGGCCCCGTCGAGCTCGCGCGCGGGGACCTCGCCGTCGTCAGGCTCACCAAGGACGACGTGGCCGTGGCCACCGCGGTGCGCGTCGGCAAGGACCTGGGCTGGCCGCTCGCGCGGGACGAGCCCGTCGTCAAGCTCGACCGCCTGCACTACCTCTTCACGCTGCCCGACAAGGACGGGACGTTCCTCAACTACGGCGTCTCCTTCAACGCCGACGCCGCCGACGACTCCGCGCTGGCGTCGCTCGACGGCTTGCTCCGCTCCAGCGCATGCTTCTCCGCACCTTCGTACCCGGTGGTTCCGTCCAAGAGCTCCAGGCGGCCGCCGCCGCCGCCGCAGCAGCAGCAGCAGCCGGTTGCGTCGGACGGGTACTGGAACGAGTTCGCGCCGAGGATGGAAGGCTACAACGGCGTGCTTGCCAAGGCCATCGCCGCGGGCACCGGCCAGCTCGTCAAGGGCATCTTCATGTGCAGCGAGGCCTACGCCAGCCAGGTGCTCTGTACGCTGCCCCCTCCCGTGCGTTCTGGCAAGTCCAGACGTCCAGTGGAGAATTGTTGCGCGTCATGGCTAACGTCCCGGACCATTGTTGCTTGCAGGTTCAGAGAGGAGCCGATCTGTTTCGTCCTCAGGCTGGCGGCAGCGCGCGGAGCCGATTCGGCGACGCTGGTGGCGCCGACAGGAGCAGCCAGGCGAGCACCAAGCGTGGAGCAGTCAACAAGAGTCTCAAGAGGTAACTCAAGTAGCTTAGCTATGCATGCTGCCCTGCAATTGTGCACCAGTTGATGCTACCATACCATGCTCATGTTAATAGCAAAGCTGTGCTGATGCGTTGGTTCTTCAGGGTCAGGAAGCTGTCGGAGATGACCGAGAAGATGAGCCAGTCGCTGCTCGATACGGTCATCTCGGTGACCGGCTCCATGGCGGCACCGCTGATCCGCTCCAAGCAAGGGAGAGCATTCCTCGCCAGCGTACCCGGCGAGGTCGTCCTGGCATCTCTTGATGCCATCAGTGAGTGCCCTGCTGCTGCCAACCTCTTTAGAAAGCTCTTGTCAAAAAAAAAAACCTCTTTAGAAAGCATAATGCTCAGGCTCAGTATATGGAGGAAGAATATAGAAGATGCCCAAAACTTTGTGGATCATACTTGCCTTTCCGTGACAGACAAAGTAATGGATGCGGTAGAGGCTGCTGAGAAGAAGTCGCTTGCTGCAACTTCAAATGTCGTCGCCGGCGCAGTTTCAAGGAGGTAAGAACGCTCGAATGTCAGTAAAAAAAAAAACGGAATTTGGGTAAAAGATAGTTTCATGACGGAGACACGGCCGATTCAGGTACGGCGAGAGCGCAGGGGAGGCAACCGAAGACGCGTTCGCGACGGCCGGCCACGCCGTGGGAACGGCGTGGAACCTCTTCAAGATCCGCAAGGCCGTCACACCGTCGTCCTCCATGCCCGGGAACATGGTCAAGAGCGCCATTAGGAACAGGAACTGACGTCGACACTAGACAGTTGTTCATTGTGCTGCTCTGGATGTACATGTACCCACAATGACTAGAAAGTTGTTCGACGTGCTCCTGGATGATCATGAACCGACAATGACTGACAGTTGTTCATTGTGCTTCTCTGGATGATGATCATGTACCCACAATGACATGTAACTATCATGTTCACACCATCGACATGGGCTGTGACAAATACTTGTTCCAAATGATAACGCCATGCCGCAGGTAGCAAATGTAATGCAAATAAAGAACCACCTTGAAAACAAATGTCGAAAAACAACCACCAAACTGCACCCCAACTAGAGCAGGGGCCAGGCAATTATGTTACGGAGTTAAATTCTGACCATGTGTTCCTGAAATATGAGGAATCGCCAGTGTAAAGGCAACACAATCAAAGCTGATAGGCATCAGAAAGGTGAGGAAATCACACAAGTGCGTGACAAAATAGGTTGGCTTGCAAGTTAATAACCTTCTCATCTCATAACATGCTACAGCCAATCTCGGTAGGTTCACAACCAGGAATTACAAAACTTCACTTCAGTGCTGAGGGTGGAACAAAATCTAACACGACCACAATTATGACATTGCAACTAGACCACCCAGAGTCCAGAACAGTATTACAGATGTAAATGAATGTTTACTTCTTCTTGGCATCACCAGCCTTGGTCTGCAAAAGAGAGAACACATATATTACATTAGTTTATGTCAGCACTAGTGACAAAGTAAGTCAGTAATATAAACTACACAAGGGAACTGCAGATCTTTAGTATCATGATAAGTAGATAGCTCACCTTCTTGACACCACGGATCTTCTTGGCCCTGTTCTTCCGCTCTTTCATTTGCTTGCGGGACTTCTCAACCTTAGTAGCAAGACCATTCTGGCAAAATGGAAAACAAAAAATAATAAGCAAAGGAATAGCCTCAGTAGCAGCAGTAACATCCATCAGGTTCATGTCAATCAGAACTTACAATCCTACAATGACATATCGTTTCAGTTATGCATTAATACATTATAATACTACAGTCAAATACTAGCAAGGGAAAAGAGCTGCCAAAGAGGATGTATATCACAAACAGTTCTTGTTCAATGTTGAAACTAGATTGCATCATGATATTGTCATCATAGACGAGTATCTGAAGTTGACCTATTGTGATGTAAATGAAAATACTTATTACAATGACAAAATCGTGTGGTAAAAACAGTTTCTCAGCTTAGAACAAGAATGGAAGGCACACTACAAAAAACTATAGTTTCGGCACAAAGATTGTCTGTCCTTCAGTTTTTACTACCACGATCTCAATCGCAGGTACGTACCATTTACAAACAAATAGCGTGAGCGTGCATATCAATGTGAAACCATTTACAGAAAAGCAGTGCTAGTCACAATTAATCTCTAGTTTCACAGGTGCAATGATGCTCCCACAAAAAACAAAGTGACAGAACAGCAGGGTTTACTGAGGAAAGTTAGCAAGCATAACAACAGTCATACACGGTACTAAATCAGTAATCAGGCATTTTACTGTCCAACTATCAAACTTCTATATGCAAGCGCTTAACATCATAGCTACAGGCAACAAAAGCAAGGGCCAGACGACAGCGTACCCTGATGAGGCGGTATTTGGGCTCGAACTTCTTGGCAGCCTCGAGGTTGTCATAGATGAGGCCGAAGCCAGTGGACTTGCCTCCTCCGAAGTGGGTGCGGAACTTGAAGACGAAGATGGTGTTGGGGTCCTTCACCTCGTACACCTTGGCAAGCCTCTCCTTCAACTCCGCCTACACACAGAGAACAAACAGAACAACCCTGAGATCCAGGCCAGAAGCTCCCGCCACATGAGCCGCGCATACAGGACCGGGGCCGAGATCTCACCTTGGAGACGTTGGCACGGCCGGGGTGGATCACCTCAAGCACCTGCAAGACAGAGGGAGGAGAGGCAGAGATTTAGTGAGAGATGCGGGGACGAGACGAGGAGCACCGATGGAAGGATCGGGAGGTGGTGTTGGTCTGATGGATGCCGCTTACGAATTGCTTGCGGGCGAGGAGGCGGTTGGTCATGAACTTGCGGGTGCGGAGGGTGACCGCCGAGGTGGCCTTGGAGTCCGCCATGGTTGAAGCTGGCCGCGCCGCCGCCGGGGAAGATGTGGAGGTGGTGGAAAAGGAGGAGGCTGTGGCTGCGCGAGAGGGACGAGGGTTAAGGGGCTGGCGGCACGGAAAACCCTAGGGGTGGGCGAAGTGGCTATTTATATAGTGGGCTTGGAGATGCGGGTAGTGATGTTTCTGGCGAAGTACGATGGGCCGTCTTCAAACGGGCCACTCTTATGGTCTGGTCATCAGTGCTTTGAATGGCCCATCTTTCACTCTTTGTATTTAGCCACCGCGTCTGTTTTGCTAAAAAAATGAAAAAGATAAAGAAAAAAAAAGAGAAAAAAAGAACCGCGTCTGCGCTGGGTCGATTGAATTCTCTACTTGATGCTCAATTTAGATTTTAGACCGAGGTTTAGGATGAAGAGGCATCTGTTTGAGTGTATCGTGCACACCCTTGGTGAGTAGTCTCCATATTTTCGTTAACGTAGGTTTTTCACATTTACTTAAGTGCACAGCAGCTAATTGGGCTGATACATCCCAACAGATGTATTGAATGAAGGTTTAAGGATTGCTGAAAGCTCTACCGTTGAGTGTTTGATTAGATTTGCGAAAGGCATTAGACTGAATTTCGGTTCAGACACCCGATGGTTACTTGATGTAAGTGAAGCTACTTGATTGTATGCATTGGCATTGACAGAATTGTTCGGTCGCTTGGAAAGGCCAATATACTCGTGGTGATCATTGATCAACAATCACGCTTGAAGCAGTTGTCTCACATGATTTCTGGATATGACATGCTTTTTTTTAGTGTTCCTGGTTAAAACAATGTTTTCTGGATATGACATTAATGTGTTGAATCAGTCACGTATTGTTGTTTACAAACATATTGAAAGGATGTGCTCCTACAGTTCAGTTTACAGTGAATGGAAACCATACTGGCAAAGCAACTGATCAGCACACAGGCTTCGTGCAAGTGAAAACCCCAACACACGACAAAAAAGAAACCAGATCTTGAGCTACATAGTAATAAAATAAACACGGTGCGTCGGTGGCCCTTTTGAGGGTAATGAATCACAATTCAGCAGCCAGGTTTATGAAAAAGCACAAGCAAAACAGTGCAGACTGAAAAAAAAAAGGGAATCGGTCTAAAAAAAATGCAGCAACCGACGAGTAGCCCCCCCCCACCCCCCCCCCCCCCACCCACCCCCCCACCCCCCC
>Ga0182004_10000435_pt1 | contig 24876 bp, 9 predicted proteins | sample Sormic07211540_1_FD_120479 | JGI IMG/M metagenome (GOLD analysis project Ga0182004, IMG submission 120479) | Endophyte microbial communities from Sorghum bicolor roots, Mead, Nebraska, USA - 072115-40_1 MetaG | ecosystem: Host-associated > Plants > Roots > Unclassified | place: USA: Nebraska...
CCTTGTTTAGTTCACTCTGAAAACCAAAAAGTTTTCAAGATTCTCCGTCACATCGAATCTTATGGCACATGCATGAAACATTAAATATAGACGAAAACAAAAACTAATTACACAGTTTAGCTGGAAATCTCGAGACAAATAGTTAGTCCATGATTGGATAATATTTGTCACAAATAAACGAAAGTGCTACAGTACCGAAATCTTTTCACTTTTCGAAACTAAACAAGGCCTTACTTTGGAAAAAAAAAAAAGGAATTGGAGCAGCACGGTGGTGTAGTACGTGTAGTACTAGGTGGCATCCATGCGGCTGGACGTTTGAGCGCCAGCGTCCACCTGTTGTGTCGTTTTTTTTTTGTTTTACCGGCGTGCAGCGTGCTTGTGCTTCGTTCCTCTCTCTGCTCGTGCTGGTGGCAGACGCCAAAAACGCCCCCGATCGATCCGTGTCCCAGTCCCAGTCCCAGTCCCAGGCAGCTGTTTCCATTTCAGAACGTGGTTGTCGTCCGTCCGTCCCGAGTTTTGTCGCGCCTTCGCATGCAGCCATGCCCATGCAGGAGTTGGCGCTAGCTTGCTAGGCGTCAGGCCAGGCGTGGCAAATATCCGTCCCTCTAGAAGAACTACGCACACGTTTCCTGAGAAGGCGGTCAGAGTCGGTCCTCCCCTGCTGCCTGTCGTCGGCGCCCTGAGGCTCACCAAACACGTAAACGTACAGGTACCACTCTACCACTACGGACGGAGTAGTACACGTATACTCCTACTAGTCCACACGGTACACAGGTCGACCTGGTCCTGCGCCTATTTTCGTCATGTGTTATGTCAGTTTAATTATTTCGTCAGGTGTTGTGTCACAGTTACAGATGGACTGGGACTTGCACAACACATGAATGGGTTAGTTTATCTCGGCTGGGTCCCGTTTGGATTTCTACTAGGGATCTTAAGAATTCGGATAAAAAAAACAAAACCTTAGAATCCTAGAATTCTTCCAAACAGTCTTATACTCCTCTAGGTTGGTAAAAAAAAAGTTATTTTAGGCAATGATATACGTAGTCTTCAAAACATAACTTTAACTTTTTGTTTTTATTGAAATATTTATTGCAAAGCAATATATGTATATTATTATGAAAGTATATTTCAAGACAAATCTATTCATATAATTTTTACATTTCCGAACTCAGCAGTTTAAAAGCAATTCATGATTTATATTATCAATGTTTCATCCAAACCTTTTCTAAAATGACTTCTTTTAGCAAACTGGAGGAAGTATTCTAGTAGATTGCTCCTTCTATCCCCGTTTCTGTGTCGTTCTAGCAATGTTTTCTAGGTGTCTAGATTCAAAATATTTTATATGTATCTGGACATCGCGTGTGTCCAAATTTAGACAATCCATCATGTATGTGGTACAAGGACAAATCGATAAATAGGAACAGAGCAACTATCATACGTAAACAAAACTCAAGAAAACGCATTATTTTTTATCTACATTCTTAAAAGGGAGCGTATGCTATGCAAACCGGCTAGCTATGCAAACTACGCAAACTCTAATCAAGTCCACAAGATTCTAATCTGATGGCTTTAGATGAAGCTGAGTCAATTTAGCACTTAAATCCTCTCACCAATCTCATCCTAATCATTTTTTTTTGCAAAACAACCCCAGTAGTCGCCGACTCCGTTACGTCCGTCGCGAGTCTCCCGTCGCTCCCGTTTCATGATACATCGCGCCGCCCCTCCCGATCGGCGCGATCCTTGCGATCTCCCTAGGGTCGCGCGGGGGCCAAGGATCCTTGCGAGGGTCGTTGAAACGTGGAACAACGATCCTTGCGAGGGCCGGTGAAATATGGAGCAGTGATCCTTGCGAGGGTCGGTGAAACATGGAGCGGCAGAGATCGATCGGACACCTACCAAGACGTCGCTGGATCAGTCTGGCATCGCTGGAGTCTGGCAAGCTCGTGTGTGCAATTGTTGGACGTGCATGACCCTGTAGTTCGGTTGGGCATAAATGCATGGTCCTGTTCATTGCCTGGGGCATGCGGACGAATTGTGACCTGTCCCAATTGCGAATGAACTGGGGCCTGGGGTCTGCAGACGAACTGGGTGCGGACAAATCATCATAGAGGCAACGGTGATCATCACAGTCAGCGGGCGATCATCTGCTAGGCGGATGGGCGATCATGTGCTGGGCGGCAGTCCATCTGGACTCTGGAGGGGGCGAGCGGCGGCAGTCCATATGTCGGGCCTGGCGGCGATCGGGAGGAGTAGGAGGCGGCGCGACGTATCACGAAACGGGAGCGACTGGAAACTCGCGACGGACAGGGGTTTAAGTGCTAAATTGACCTACCTTCATCTAAAGCTATCAGATTAGAATCGTGTGGACTTGATTAGAGTTTGCGTAGTTTGCATAGCTAGCCGGTTTGCATAGCATACGTTCCCTTCTTAGAATCACTAAGGATCTAAACAGTGTAGCATTAGGGGTGGCCTAACTACCCGTCGAAACCACTACTAAAACAATGTTGTTGCCGAAAGGTGCTCCGTTTTTCTGTGTTTGCCTTTGTAGCTTGACTGGCCGTGAATGTACTATATCTCGTGAGGTGGTAAAGGGCCAATCAGCAAGTGCGTTAGGAATAAAGTCTCTGGTACACAGTACTCCCTTTATCTACGAAAGAATCAATTCCTGACCAACTTTAAAAAATTTCTGTAAAAAAAAGTAACGATATTTATAATATAAAATACGCATCTTATGAAAACATATCTGATAATATTAATTTAATACTGTAAATTTTAATATTTTTTAGAAAATCAGTTAAAGTCTAAAATATTTAATTTAGAATAACTCTAAGAATTAATTCTTTGGATCAGTGCGAGGCGGCGTCATTCGTGCCGGCGCACCGCATGGCCGAATTGCGTTGCGTCATGCTGCTTGACCTCCGGTGCCTGACGACATATGAACCACCACGCGACAGTGGGACACAAATAATTGCTCGAGTCAGATCAGCTCGACCACGCTGTCACGCCAAATTGCTGTGGGAATTCGGCCTTGTTTACTTTCCAAAAATTTTGCAAATTTTTTTTTCAGATTCACCGTTACATCGAATCTTTACACGTATGCATGAAGTATTAAATATAGATAAAAATAAAAACTAATTGCACAATTTGATCAGAATTGACGAGATAAATCTTTTGAGCCTAGTTAGTCCATAATTAGATAATATTTGTCAAATACAAACGAAAGTGTTACTATTCCTATTTTGAAAAAAAATTTGAAACTAAACAAGGCCATGCATCGCGGATGCACGCACCACCTCAGTGGATGTGTATTGAGTTTTTTTTCTAACACCGAGACCACTTCCGGTAGTAATACTCCGTAAGTAGTACATGTATGTACGGAGTCTAGTTTGATTCAGAATACACTTGACATGGCTATGACGAGATGAGTCTAGTTATACTCCTTCCGTCCTTAAAAAAAAGGCAATTCTCATTTTCTGAGAAGCTAATAAATAATTTAGAGTTTGACTAGATTTAATTGAAAAACTACCAACATTATGATACCAAATTGATATCATCACATTAATTAAACGTATTTATAGAGATAGTAAAGCGTCGATATTATTCTCTATAAATTTAGCTAAATTTTAAAATATTTATTTTATTCAAATCTTAATTGCAATATTTTAGGATGATGAGAGTACTAATAATAGTAGTACCTTTTTCTACTCCGTATTTTATACCTGTCGATGGTCAAAACCACATGTTATTTGGCTAAGCCGCTAAGGGCATGTTTGGTTTATGGCCACACGTTGCCATACCTATCCTTAAGTAGTAGGCACAAGTGTGGCAAACCACAAACTATGGCAAAAACAAAGGTGTTTGGTTAGTGATTAAGGTTTGGCAAAATAAGTGTGGTTGTTGTTTGGATTAGTACCATCTGATTTGTTTTAGATCTGCACAGATGAAGAAAAATCAAAGCTCAAATATCTTCTAAATTTCACCCGATCCACACACATGAATACACACTGAGAAAAGAGAGGATGGGAAGCTGAAACAAGTGAATTTGTCGGTGCTGGTCTACCTCTGCGGCGGCGCTCGCCCGACACATGGAGGTGCTCGGCACAGTGGTCTTGCAGCGCACAACCCCCCCTACAGCGCCCGCACAGCCCCCTGCTGTGGCCGCGCAGCCCCAGGTGTCCCTCCTGCGGCGCACGAATGGCCCCCGGCGATGCCCACACGTCCCTTCGACGGCGCTCGCGGCACGGTTGTCTTTCGCTACTGAGCCGAGATGCCATTTTCGACGCGATGAAAGACGCGCCAGAGACTCTATGGCAGCAAAATCATGCCAAGGCCCGCCACACTTTTTATTCAAGAAATCTGCGTCGGGGGAATCGTGGCTGTCGTGTACCTTATCCTTGCTCTGAAGCCAAACATCCACCAAAAGTTATGTAGGCAACTTAAATTTAGGCGTAACCGCTTGTGGCCACGAACCAAACACCCCTTAAAATACTCCAGTTCGGCCGTGCTGGTGGATGTGCGTCAAGCATAGGAGTACCCTTCTAAACGACGACCTGGCAAATTGGCCCACTGGTGCAGGGACGTCAGCAGCCTGCACCAGGCAGTAACCTACGAAAGGGGAGTAGGAGATAGCGACAACCTAAGGTTCGGCGCAGCATCCTGTGCAGTACATCAGACATTCAGGCCTTGTTTAGATACATCAAAAACCCAAAACTTTACAAGATTTCCTGTCACATCGAATCTTACGACACATGCATGAAGTATTAAATATAGATAAAAAAAATAACTAATTGCACAGTTTACTTGTAAATCACGAGATAAATCTTTTAAATCTAGTTACTCCATAATTAGACAATATTTGTCAAATAAAAAACGAAAATGCTACAGTGTCAAAATCTCAAAACTTTTTGCATGTAAACAAGGCCTCAGACGTTTCGCCAGGCATAATAGCCGCACGTTGCCATCCGTGGTCGACCGTCGCATGCGCGACCGACCAGCCGGAGCCGGGGCCCGGCAGGCCGGGCGCCGCCATCTGAGCATCACCGGCGGAAAATGAAAAATCGGCGGATGCATGCAGTCGCACCGCCGCGGACCCCATGCGGCGGCTCGGCCGGCTCGTTGCCGCTGGAGCCGTCAGCTGTCAGCTGTCCCGTCCCGTCCCGTCCGTCGTCTCCTTTTTGCGCGGCGCCTTCGGTCTTTGTCCCGAGGCTCCGGCGGGGCCAGGTGACGACTGCAGCTGCCACCGCCGGGAGAGCCGTCGCTCTCGGTCTCGGGGACACTTGTCGCGTGGATCGGAGTGGAGAGGGTCCTGAGAGGGTCCAGAGCTATTTCCGGGGCTGTACGAGGCCCTCTCCCTGCAGCGGTGCCAGGTGTCCGCGGCGAGGTTTCGGTCGGCAGCGGCCGGCCCCGTCGCCACCTGTCCCCGACGTCCTGTGAACCTGTGATGCACACAAGCCCCCAGGATGAACAAGTCGGCACGAACCGAGGGCAACAGCGACCCACCTGCCTGACCTGACCGCTGGATACGGGCCGGGCGGCACGCAACACGTGGATATTATTAAATAACTGATAAATTTAGAGACAAGCTCAAGCCAACAAGCTAGGCCGGCGTGCTTTTCAGGGAGACACCAACAAGCAGGTGTGTAGCATGAACCGCGGGCCTTTCTTGGTAGGGGGCCAAAGAAGCACCATGGTTGGCAACTTGGCATGCCCACATCGGTCGGTCTGTTCCCTTTCAGGCGTTCTGGACTTCAACTCTTAAGGCTCTTGGAGCTTCTAGAACGTGATTACTGGGAGGGAGAAAACAAAGGCATCCACGAGGTTTTCTGTCAGTTGCGTCCTGTTTTCCTCGCACTATCTCTGGATCTCTCCAGTTCGGTCTTTTCAACAAACGAAACTTCGTGCGAGTCCTGAAGCAGAGCAGAACAGACCGGGACCTATCTCTATCTGAACACTTGCTTTACATAAACAGCTCAACTACACATAAAACAAACCTCGTGGTCGTGGATCTCCTGTGCATACGAGAATTTCATGATCGTACACGCTCTCCTACAATTTCCGGGGGCATGGGCAAATGGAAAGGACGAGGGTCAGGGTCAACAATTGGAACAGCCATTCTTCCTAACAACCAATCTGAAATCTGCATCGATCTCCAGACATATAAACAAACGTTCCTTCTGAAAGAAAAGTGAATTCAAGCTTCCAGTTATTTTTGATGTAAGTAAACTTTATGACTCTTATATTAATTTAATTTAAAGTATGCTGTGGGGATCTCCCCCACAGCCTCTTGCTGTAAAAAAAGGTTGCTAATTGTGTGAACAAAATGGCCTCAACACCTGTGCAGGGTGCTGGAGATGCCCTGTAAACTGAAACATGGAAATCAGGGTCAAAACAGACAAAATAAAAGCAACCTGAATTCATATGAATGCTGCAATTAGCTTGTTCGCTTGAGCTTACCAGTCGAATCTACCAGTCATTCAACAATATTTTTCTCTCACAACAAATCAGCGAGTAGTATTTTTAGTGGCAGATACCCAGTTCTCCCTTATAGTATGTTACATGTTAGTATTCCGTCCATGGTATTCCAATACATTAAACAACTTAAACTACAAAACATATCGCGAGCATCCACCTTAAATCATGGTGAGAGAAGGAAAAATTTAGTGCACATAGGGAAAAAAATTAGAATCACGAAAGAAAAATACTGAAATGGCTGAATCAGTACGATACATACGTGTGTATGTTACTTTTCAACTATAAAAAATCTAAGAATTAGGTGTCTCTCACAGCCAAATAAAGGGAGCAGAAAAAAAAATACACATGAATACAGTGGCAGTTGGCAGTTCCTTCTAAAAGAAAAGTGAATTCAAGCTGAAGAGTTTAGTGGTTTTATGAAATCAGTTTCCTGCTACATTCCTAGCAAGAGCTAGCCTTATACATAGCCAAATAATGAACATGCAGCCTATTTCACGTTATTTTCCATCATAATACATGGTGCTAATCAAGTAATGTTGACATGAACAATAATTACCAAGGCGTAAGAAACAGGCAAGTTTCAGAACAAACTTCCCTGGTGGATTACCTAGTCACAGCTAAGGTATGATGATGCAATCTAGTTGTAGTGCCTCCTTCCATTTATATGATTGGATCATAATCATCGTAGCTTAAATCAAAATTGAATAAATTCCAAAAATCCTTAGTGCAATCCCCTAATCCAAACTCCTACGGTTGACAAAGAGTTCGTAAGTGCAAACTGAAAATACAGAATATTGCCAAAATCTGCAAAAGAAGTATACATAGAAATAGCAGTAGTAGAGGCTTACAAACAAGGCCAACTACCTGCATTCCAATATGGTCCCTTGATGATCTGACAGGTATCACAGTTTTATTTCTGCCAATAAGAATGAGAATGCCCTGCATTAACTGTATCCTGGGGCCAAAATACTATCTCACACTTCAGGGTCATTAAGTTAGCACCTACTCAACGAGGAACATCATGCCTCAACACTATCTATACAGTCAGCCGCTGATATGCAGAATCTACAAAGTCACTTAATCTAGGGAGAGACTTTTCTTCATTGTCTCATAAACAAGATAGGTAATACTTGCAGCTGGCACCACTTTAAGAAGATTTGGTACAAGCCCTTTGTAAAACCCAGAAACTCCCTCACGCTGCAGAGTTCTCCGAAAACAATCAGTCATCCCTCTATATGGATCCTCTGAATTGGCTGGCTGAGCTTGCATTCTGCAAATAACATTAATGAAAAGGGGCATATGGGCATGTGTGATGGACAGACCTTCATGGTTGTAAAAGCCTACATTGCTATCGATGAAATCTACCGCTTACCTTGTTCTGATGACTTGTAAAGGATATACACATGTCGCTCCTAGTGCTCCAGAGACTGTTCCACAGCCCAACTGTACTAAAGGGCCAGGATCTACATCAGAAAATCATAACTTAGTAACACCAGATGAGAAGGGTGGAAGTAAAAACATATCCTGGTAGAAGTGTACCGTTGTCCTTGAGGACATATGTCTTGGACATTTCCTTCAGTGTTTCATAAACAGTAAGATCAATTCCAGCATACGGGACCATGCCAAGCAATGATGGAACAAGGCCTCTGTAGAATGCTCGGGGACCTTCATGTATCCATATATCTCTTGATAGTGCACCAAGGCTAGGAATTTTGCCTCCCTCGTAAGTCTGCAGACGAGTCTTCACCAAATCAATGGGATAAATCGCTGTCTGTGCGATAGCACCAGCCAAACCCCCAGCCATGAGACGCCCAGAAGTACCAATGTCACTCTTATTTTCTCCTTTACTTTTCATTATGTATTCTTTAAGCATTTCATAGGTGTAGAATCTTATAGCACTTTCTGGAGCAACTTTTACCACATTCAGTCCATTCCCTCTAAAAAATCCCAGTAGACCACCTTCTCTCCATATACCCTTAACCGCATCTAGAACTGTAGTACGGTTTGTTTGCACTTGCATATTTACTTTGAGGCGATCAAGAGGTGCAGTTGCAGTACGAGATGCTGCACCAGCAATGCCTCCTGCAATCAGATATTTGCTTGCACTTACATGTTTACTTATTCCTTCCGGTATAGCAGCCTGCTCACCAATATCTACAAGGCAGACTCTTTCCCAGTGATGATATATGTTTTCAATGGTTGCTTCATGAGGATAAAGCAAAAGAAAATCTCTCCATTCCTCAAAAGTAATAATACCATCGTTGTCCTTATCCACATGCTCAACAAATCTTGCAAGCTCTTCATCATCAATTTCTATACCTGCAAAAAGTAAACTGGTATACTTGTAAGACATATCACAAAGACTAGATTTATCAGCCAGCTCTTCGGAACATAGCTATTTACATTTACTACCAGTGTCGACAAATACAATGCACTGTGTTATTCAAAGCTAAAACAAACTTCACATACAAGGAACTACTTCCTATTTTCAGAATGGTGACTTAGACAGTTATTAAGATTTCGAAACTGATTAAAATTTTGAAATGATGAAGCACATTGCAATGCTAAAATGGAAGCATTGCATGTTATGATGGGCATTCCAAGTACTAAGTTCATACACTGTTGGCGTTGGCTCAGGGCTGTCCTGGAACTGATTTGAATGGCACACACATCAACATTCAGATGCCTTCCAATCAACCATATTGTATGCCCTCCACCTCCCCCTCAAGGATTCAGCTACATTTACCAGGTCACTCAACGGGACTAATCTTCTCACAGCTGACAGCAACAAGCAGTCGTAGAATTTCCACATGGGGACTGCCTAAACTTATCCAAGCCATAAACCTAACTGGTGAAAAAAAAATCTGAGCATCATAACCACCACCACCAATACTTACTCCAACTCTCTAATTCAACTCATGAGGCATCCATTGCCTTATACTTTCAATTTCCAAGGGAAATGATATAGCTCAAGTTGCAACATATAGAAAGAACTGAACTCAATTTATCATTAGTTATCATCTACAATTCTCATGTTAAAAAAGGACCTTCTCAAAGCTGACATTGGGAAACGTGGTAAAGAATTTCAATGTTAGGAAACCCCAAACTTTGCCACTCTGATACTTACAGCCAGAGTTGAGTATTGATACGAATGACTGACTTATTTTACCACAAAAAGAAACTATCCCATGCAGTATGTCTCCATCAATACTTTGTGTTGCATCCTAATCACCAAATTTGGAAACAAAAAAGGATACCCAAGGGGCCTTTATCTTAGTTACCTATTTTAAGGAGCCCATGTCCCTACGGCATCACTAGAAGTCTAGAACCATCACAAAACTTGAGTGACTTTATTGACAAAAAGCAAAGCACTGCCTTACTTGATTTCTCCGTCAATATATCGAGTGTTGCATTTTTTTACACCAATTCCAAATTTGAACTTTGGTACCTACATTAGTCAGGGATACTGCAGCACTATTATTCAACTTTTCAAAAGTGGACAGCCTAGCTTCCACCACTACAAGCAACAAAGAACAGTGAACTACTGAACTAAGCTTATGAAAGTATTCAGCTAGGGAGTACATTTCTCATGACATTTCAAGGAACACTTAAATTTGTAGCTCAGGAAAACACTATTTTATTCACAGTCTCACACTCTCTCACTCAACCTCTTCGAGTATTCCACACCACCACAGAATCGAGCTATGGTGGTGGTGGTGGTGTGGAATAGAGGAATCACTAAAAGGAAGGAATAAGGTACTCGCAAACAAAAATAAAAAGAGTGAGGAAGGAATAAGGCGAGGAGCGGTGGCATTGCCGTTACCAGCCTTGACGAGCGCGTGCCAGAGCTCCTCGGGCAGGATACACCCGTTGTGCTCGACGTCGATGGCCTGGAAGATGCGGTAGAGCTCGAGCTCCTTGTCGTCCATGTACCTCCGGAAGTCGTCGTAGCCGACGCGGCCGACGCGGTCGCGGTCGCAGGCCCGTAGCAGCGCGCGCGCGTAGTCCTCGGCGCCCGCGCCGCCAGCGGTCCCCTCGGGGACGCGCAGCGCGACAAGGCCGGCCACGATCTGCGCGTGGTCGAGGTGCCCCCGCCCCGCGGCGTCGAAGAAGCCGAAGACGCCGCGGATCCGCGCCTCCCGCTCCGCCTCCGTCTCCCGCAGCGCCAGCAGCACGTGCTCCATCGTCGCCGCCGCCGGCCCCGACGCACGCGCTGCGCCGCCGCACCCTATCGCTCCCCTCGCCGCCGCCGCGGGCTGAGCCGTGGCGGCCGGAGACGCCGCGGTGGTGGTCGTCGCGGCTGCCGCTGGGCGGGGCTCCACCGCCTGAACCGCCGCGCCGGACATGGCTCCGGCGGCGGCGACGGCGGGGAAAGGGGGGAGGCGGCGAGGCGCAAGCGCAAAGCGAGCAAGGAGGTGGCGAGGTGCTGTGCTGCGGTGTCGGACTGACGGCGGTGTTGTGAATTGAAACTTTGAGAAGGGTGGTTTGCTGCCGTTTGGGTCTGTCTGGTCTCCCGAGGGAAAGCGAATATCCGCCACGCTGTCTCGCAGCCCTGACAATCCGGACTAGATATTGAACCAGCTAATACTTTTATTTATCAAAATAGCAATATATCATGATATAAATACTGTTTTTTTGACTGAATGATATAAATACTGTTTCTGTTTATATGAATACACGTGCAAGTTTTCTACCATACGTGTAGTAAATCACATGCTCCCTATGTCCCTATTTAAGTATCAATGTGATTTTTATAATAATAAATTTTCTTTAAGTTTAATTAGATTTATAGAAAAAATATTAACATCATCTGTATCTCTAATAAATTTATGATAAAAATAGATTCAACGACCTATCTGACAATATAAATTGTGTACCATAAATATTAATATTTTTTATTTATTTAGTTATTAAAGTTGAGTATATTTGATACACACTACACTTAGTTTCGATTTCTACTTTAGTTGTTAATCTCTAGGTGAGGCATGGATGTCATGGAGAGATCGTGTTCGTTTCATTGGAATTTGAGTTATACTGATATTTTTTGTTGAATCGTTATGAAAAAAATATTACATAATGACTAATAAGCTGCTCATAAGTTCAAACAAATTGGAAAGAGTAATATAAAACTGTCTCTGAAGATCGCCATATAATAAGCTAATAAGTGCACAACTGGTCTCTTTTTGCTTTATCTCATGGCTCCGATGGATGAAAGGAGCCGTCATCGGAGACACCGATGGTTAGCACGTGCGTGTGCTTTTGCAAGTGGTCGTGTTGGAATAGCTACCTCCAAGGCTCCAAGCAACGCAAAATCCAGTGGAGCTCACTTTGCTCCGGTCAGCAAACTGGCCGGTGCAAGGTCAAAACACCGATAAGAATTTGTCAAAAGGGGTCGTGGCTTGACAAGTCGCTTCGTCGCTCCCGCCGTCCCGTGGCGTCACGTGGTAAGGCCAGTTTTCAGTAGGTGTTTCACTAAGATGTCATGCATATTTATTAGAACGCTATGTGAGTAAAATTACACTTTTTGCATGAAACGAAGAGAAGAGAGAAGGAAGTAGTTTCACCATGGTGAAACTCCGCGGGCGTTGTTTCGCACGCGATGAAATGGGATGAAATCTCCACTGAGGGCTAAATCGTTTCACTATCTTGCATGTGATCCAATTATTTTGCAGTAATTAAATGTTTTGCCCAGCCTAGGAAACATCAAGATGAAACTCATGTATTGTGGAGGTTGTTTTATTATTCGTTTCATTGATGTCTTGTCAGTGGATTTGTTTTGGAAACTGTGCATTGAAATGAACCACTGAGACTGGGCCTAAGTGGCGCCGGGGACCGTCGGTGGCGAATTGGCGATGCTATCGTGCTCAGGCCGAACTAAGATATCATTAGCCATTAGTTAATTTTTGTACTGAAATGGCCAAATGGGAAGATAGATATTATATATAAAATGGACGAATATCATGGACATGGTGTGGGCAGTAAGATTCTATCCACTTACTAGATGTACGTAGTATTTTATTTCTCTAGTGACGGACTCATGAACCTAGTCCATCTAGGTCACCACTCGCAGTTCACCGTGCAATAGCACCGTGTCCTTTATCTTTTTCCTTGTCTTTGCCCTCCGTAGCTTCTTTCATGAAAATGAAAATGGTACAAATATTTTCAATCGTATTCGAATCGAAATCCTTTTAAAAGGTTCAGATTTGTTTATATTTGAGTCTATAAATTCAACATCTGATACCGTGTATATATATGTATACACTCAAATATCATATTTATAATGTCGACATCCAATCATATCCTATCTGACATGGCTCAAACTATCCATATTCCGATTCCAAATACAGTCAGTAAAACAAATGTAATATCAATATATGTTCATATATGATCCGTTTTCATCCCTAGTCCTCTCTCATGGCATGTTCAGATGTTCTCATTCCTTCCTAGTTCTCACGGTCTCACAAATCCAAACAACAATTAAGGTCTTATTTGGATTCTCGGGTCTAAAGTTTAGTTGACTAAAACTTTAGATCATTTGTGTTGTTTAAAATTTTGTGAGATGGTTTAAAATTTAGTCAACACTTGAGACCTTCGGTTTGGAGCTTTAGGAGCTAAATTGATCTAAAGTTTATCTGGGATCCAAATAGGACGACCACTTCTAGCCTGTTAGTTAGTCATTAGGGAGCAATCCTTTGTGAAATGAAAGGTAAGACCTTTGGTCCATAACGTTATTAAGGGTATGTTTAGATGAACTAACTAAACTTTAGGTGGCTAAATTTAGCTGCTAGGCATCCAAACAACCTAGCTAAAAGACCAACTAAAGTTTAGCTAGATTTAGCTATTTCAACTCAGCTAAAGCCAGCTCAAATTTAGATGAGTTTATTAGTTGAATTATTCAAACACCCTAGCTAAATGTTACCTGTGAATTTTTTAGCTGGCTAAAGTTTTACTTTAAAATTGTAGGTAGTTAAATTTTAGTTAGGTGCATTCAAACAGGCCAGAAGGTGAGTCCACTCTTTTCATTTAGAATGTAAGCTACTTCCTCTATTTCAATCAAATCAATGAGTAAAAGATACTATTTTTTTTTCTATTTTGAATTTATCTACCAATTCTATCAGCTATTCAGCAGTATTTTTTCTCAGCTATAATTTTTCAGCTAAACGAACATCAAAACTTTAGAATTTGTGTAAGAATGCTCAAAACAGGTCCTCCCGAAGAAGAAAACGAGTCCACACGCGACGCCGCGCCCACCCCCCTCCCCCCCGGGCCCCCCGCGGTCCTGGGCTCCTGGCCCAACCTCTCGTCTTCGTCGTGGCCCAATTAGGCTGGCATCGGTGTCCCGCGCTCCCAGCGGCCCAGCCCCCCACCACTCGGCAACTCCAATTCACACAGACTCACCGGAGCGTGGCGGCGGCGCGGCGCTATCTCCTCCACGGCTCTGCGCGCAGTCGTGGCCGGCGGCGGCGGCGGCGGCGTGCGTTCCTGCTGTGAGCTTCATCGCCCCGTGTCTGTGCCTCTCGTTGGTTGATATTTTTCTCTGAGCGCGCCTCTTGCCATGTCGCAGTAGGACGGAACCAAACCCTAACCCTAGCTTCCTCCACCGCGCCTTCCTCGTGAGGCCGTATACATGGACGCGAAGGACATACTAGGGCTTCCGAAGACCCCCTTCTCGTCCTCCCAGGAGAAGAAATCGCGGCCGCCCAAGGAGCCGCAGCGCAAGCCTGATGGCGTCTCGCGCGAGGTATTTCTTCACCCTGGCTCCTAGTCGCTGCTGCATGCCTGCGATGCTGATAAAATATTGGAGATGTAGGTCTATGCCCTCACTGGAGGGGTGGGAATGGCCCCGCTCATGCCGACCATCGAGGCATCGCACCTGAAGCGGCGGCCTGCTGCGGAGAAAGAGAAGGTGAGGGAGTACAATTCTTCTCGCTCCTATTGGAAATTGGATAGCTTCTGAGCTGCGCTGACCTTTAAGCTACTCATAAACCACACACTTGGAAAATTGATGAAGTACATTGCTTATTTAATTTGAACCTGGAATACATACTGTTTGGATTGCCAATGAAAATAGCTTTATGTTACCAGATTAAGCTTCCTCATGCGCGTTGGAACCACATCAACTTGTTAACCTGTAACATGTTTTTGTATATATGAAACCCCTTAGACTACAAATAAACATCCTAGTTCCTAATCAGCAGAATGCAGAAGTGCAGCTAGAGTCAAGCTTGTATAGAACTACTAACTTTGTATGCACCGTTCGTTCACTGTGTCTTGTGAAGATTTTTGCATTGGATTTGTGACATTTGTGAAATGTTACATTTGTTACCCATAGCAAAGCAATTCAACTTTGATGTGAACCTCTCATAGAATGCAGAAGATGATTACTCTTATCTACTCCCTCCATTCCAAATTATAAGTCATTCCAAGAATCTTGGAGAGTCAAAGCATTTTAAGTTTGACCAAATTTATATGATAACGTAATAACATTTATGATACCAACTAAGTATCATTTGGTTCTTCATTAGTTATATTTTCATATTAATATCTATTTGATGTCAAACTTGAGATGCTTTGACTCTTCAGGATTCTTGGAATGACTTATAAATTGGGATGGAGGGAGTAGTTATCTGGCTGTTTGATGCTATTGGAGTCAGGGGCCACTTTAGTCGATTTGACAAAACCATTTTAATATCTTATGCAGGTAGCATGGCAGTGGTTACCTTTCACATCATCGGCACGAACTGATAACCTTCAACTCTATCACTGGGTCTGTATCTTGCTCTGCTAATGTGCTGTATGTTGAAAAATAGCATGACTTGCTCACACAGTAATTAGTTCTCACCAATTCGAATTTTCAGGTTAGAGTTGTTAATGGTATTCAGCCAACTGGTGATTATCAGTTTGCAAAATATAACAAGGTAAGAACTATATTTTGTTAGGTACATAATTGAGCAAGAAGCCTTTCCTTGCAAAACATGGGGCTTACCCTGTGTCCTTGTCTTTATTTATCCTTCTGATTTTGCAGAAGGCTGATGTTGTTAAATATACGGATGAGGAGTACGAGAAGTATTTAGTTGACCCTGTAGGTACTACTTAGTACTTGCAATAGATTTTTGGAAATTTAGTGTCTGATTTGTTTCTGAGCTTACGTTTTTGTGCTACCTACACTTCATATCCAGGAATAGCGAAGTCACAAATGTTCATTTCATATGGTTTCTAGTTATAGTATATTAGAAACTGAATTGTAGTTTAGCTCCCTTTCCCATATTAACAAGATATTCTTACATCTAAACATCTGTTTGATATTGCATTATTGCATTTGTCTTTGTTGGCATGACATGCTTGTTAGTATCGTATATAGGTGGTGACCTTACTGCTGCTGATCTTGTAGGGTTAGTACCCATCCATGTGAAAGTTCTTTGTAGTATTTAAGTTCATAAATGAAAGCTTTCATATTCTGCTATTGGAATATGTATTTTCAGATATTAAATATACCTATTATTTATACCCAAACTCAAAACAGAATTTCTTTTTTTTTTGCAGTGGTATGACCTTTTTGCTGAAGGCTTATTGGTTTAATAAATAAATTTATGTTGGAAATTTTGAAATCTTCACTCATGTTTTTACCTTACTGTATGTATACACTATTGTTCAGTTATTTGTCTACTTTAGCAGAAGCATTTCTAGAATAGAACAAATGGACACGTGTAAATTTTTTTTTTACCTTATGTTGGAACCAAACCACAGGTTTGGGGCTAGATTTAGATTTCATTAGCCTTGCCACAAACCATGGCAGGTTGGGGATACAATGATACATATAGCCATATAGGGTAGCATACTTAGTCCTTAAGAAAGGATTGCAGCATATTCTAGAGATGCTAAAGTAGATGCTAAAGCAAGATAAGAATAAGATCAGGGCTGACACAACCACCAACTACTCTAGATAAGTATCCTAAGTAGACAAGCACAAGACTTATGCTTTCACCTTACTGTATGTATACAACATTGTTCAGTAATTTGTCAACTTTAACAGAGGCATTTTTAGAATACAACCAATGAACATATGTCTAATTTTTGGTCTGCTGTCAGCCTGTCACTTTGGATGTTCATAAACTTGTTTTTGGGGGTTTAAATTTTCAGGATCCCCCCCTCCCTGTTCTTTCCAAAGTTCTAAAAGAAATATGTGGTGTACCTATTTCAGGATTGGAGCAAGGAAGAAACTGATCAGCTATTTGAATTATGTGAACGATTTGACCTTCGCTTCATAGTAATAGCAGATAGGTTTCCAACTGCTCGCAGTGTGGAAGATCTGAAGAGTCGTTACTATTCTGGTAATTTAATCATGATATCTTAGGGGTCAGAATGTCAAATTGAACATGCTTTCTGAAATTTTCTTCCATTTTTAATCTTTGTTTATATGCATTAGACTAAAATAAAAACTATTGGCCCTGCTTTTATATTGAGAGCAATGAAATATGCATTTACTTGCTCAGGATCAAACATTGGTGATGTATTTTTTGGTTCTGTCTATATTCAATGTACAAGTAATTATTCATCAACAGTAACCTTCCAATCAAAACGAGGAAGATATTTGCATGCACTCTTGTATCATAGATGTTCTGAAATCCAAACTGCTCTCTTGCGACTTCTTTTTTACTTCTTTTAAATTTAAATTGATGAAGAAAGTCTTGAAGATTGCCATTGCATTCGGTCTATTGTACAATGTACTTTATTTGTACATAACTTTCTTTGTACCATGTTATGTTACCAGAGGTTAGGTGGCATCATAACTTTCTATTCACCCATTCAATCAATTATTATTGAAAAGCATGTATGCACAATTTGTGTGTATTTTCGCCATCTCAATCTAGATGTTATACCTTGCCTCTATAGTCATCGTCGTTTTTATTTTTGCAGCTTCTCGGACTCTTCTAATTCATAGAGCCAGGTCATTCGAAGATGTTTCTGGGAATCCCCTTGGGAAGGTAGTGCTTAATTCTCTTCCCTAATTAAAAGTAATTACTTCATTGTCATGATAAATCTTGTCCTGTAATGTGTCCACCGTGTTTGTTCTCAGGATACCTATGATGCTGCTCATGAGATTGAGAGGAAGCGTGCATTATCAGCACTTCTCTCCCAAACAAAGCAGCAAGAACGAAAGGATGCTGAGGTGAGAAATTAGCTGACTTTTGCAGTTTTACTATTTCCTAGATTCTGTTGTCGTGTACCTGACTGCCAAGTGTTTCTTTTTCAGACTTTAGCAGAAGCAAAACGTATTATGGAATCTCGTGCTGCTACCAAAGTGAGTAACCAATCCATGTTATTACATGTACTATAGCACAAATAATCTAATGCAATAAGCTTCTAATGATAATTTGTATGGTATTTATGGGGTGAATTTCTTTTGCGAAGCAACTGATGGCAAAACATCTAGGTGTTTGTTATCTTTTCAATTAAACAGCACCTTTATCGTGCCGATATTGTTCATCTACTCCCTTTTCTATTTCAATTGTTGGTACTTTCAAGAGTAAATGGACACTGCTTGATGTAATCGTATGAATTGTTGGATGTCTAATTGTTTGTTACTTTGTAGGATGTTGATGAAGCTGTAATGCCTCCGAGCTCTGATAATGCTATGGTTCCTGTTGATGGTGTATCTCCTTCGAGCAGCACTCATCCGTCTTTATTACATCCAAATACAACAGCTAACACCTTGATACCTAATGCACTACGAACGGTAATCCTGAAACTATTTCTGGTTAAGTCTTATGTTTGGTTAATTTACATTTTAAGTTATGTTGACAGATGTTCTTTTTACCCTGAAGAAGCCACAATGATAATTTTATTATGCAAGAAGATCAGCCCTAATTCAGCTTATCACACTTAGATTTTACTATCCATCCGTTTCACCACTCACCAGTCACCACTACTCAGTAACATCTAAAGGAGATTAAATCAGATACATTTACAATTATACATATATTTTCAATGTTTTTCCTCCACTAGATCTGATATCACCTTAATTTCTATCATAGGGTTTTGTTAGGACATTGAGGTTACATGAATACTTTGTCCCACTAAGTGAAACTCGGATAAATGCCATATTGCCATGTGGTTTTGGCGATCATATATCAACCTCACAGCGCGCGGCATTTTTTGAAAATGCAAACCTCATATTAGAATTTATGCAAGCTTTCATTAAAAGTACTGAACTACTGATGTTGTGTTCGAGAAAAATGTTGTCTTGGAAGGCACAAAGTGGGTGTCGCATTTGCATATCCGTTTTTGCCACTATCTGTAGATATATGGTGCATCAGGTTTGTAATCAGGTGGAAAAATGAATGCATTTGCATGTTTGAACTGTATTGTTATTCTAATTGCCATGTGTTGAGTAGTGTAATTCATCTTTCCACTTTCATTTCTATGGGCTTAAGTAGACCTGTGTCTCCTTTCAAATGTATAAACCATTAAATATAAATAGATCCTATTTATTTGTGAAAGATGATTGTTATAGCGTGTTTTGTCGTTTCTATGAAATATAGCTGCCTCTTAGTGCTAAACACAGAACAAATAGACCTACTATTAATATGCTCCTGGTGACTGGTCACTTCTCACCTTATCTGGTTAACTCAGTGCAACATTGTACATCTATCTGCATTTTTCTTATATTTGCAAATGACCTTTATACTTTCTCTTTCAGCTTCGAGTGTATTTGAGAACTCATGCGCTTGACCAAATGGTCCAAGCAGTAGGTGCTTCAGCTGGCATTAGAGTTATCAAAAGGGTTGATCAAACACTACAAGAGCTAGGGGTTCGTTCTGTACTTGATGCACACAAAATTAATTTGTGAAACAGCATAAATATATTTTCGCAACCATCTTTTTTTAGGTGAATTTGAAGCCTAAGGTCCCAACAAAAGCAGTCTGTGTAGAACATATTGAACTGCGGAATGAGCTACTCACATTGCTTAACCTACAAAAGCAGGTATTTTTTTAAGGCTGAGCATCCATGTTCTTTAGCATTTTGCAAGTTGCATATATTTTTAACCTTAAATTTGCATTAGGTTGCAAAAGTGTTGATTCCCGATTTTGATCTTTTTTCCGAAGCACCTGATGAATAAGATGGGAAGGAAAAATGGGGAAACTAAGCATATCTTCAAATATTTGTTCTTTCCCTTCAGCTAACAGTTCCCTTTTGTCTTTTATGTTAATAGCTGCAAAGTAAAGAGGCTGAAGTTTCAGCTAACCGGGAAAATTCCTTCACAGAAGCACCAAGTACACCTAAGGTATATATTATAATATATGAATTACCTGACCTTTTTCTCTTTTTATCAGTGTGGAACAGTTGTATAGTGTGAAGTCATTAACCTTGGGGAATAGATACATCCGAATGGAAATAGGGCTTCCTCTTGTTGTAATCTGTTGAAGAGTTATATTATATGGCTGTTGCAACTTGCAAGTAGTTCCTTGATAGAAGATATGAAGAGCTCAGTGGGGTATTAAGTATTATCGGGATTGTGAAAAACAATGACAATATATGTGTTATGGTGGGCAATAAGTATAGTCGTTGCAACAAGGCAAGTGGCCGAAGGCCACTATCCATCTGTGCGGCATAGGGCAGCTAGGAGTCCTATTTGTTAAGTTTGTTAGGCATATCCAGTTGGACTCTTGATTTGTTAGTTATTGAGTCCCTAAAGATTAGGAGTTTGGTTATTGAGTCTTGCATAAGTTAAACAGTTTGGAAGGAATACGGATAAGCCTGGGATTGAGATATTATTATCTCCCTTGGGCGCCCACCCCTGCTCTCTCTCTCTCTCTCTCTCTCTCTCTCGGCACCTTCCTTTGTCCCACGGCCTGAACCCTAGGCGCCGAGCACGGCGCCGCCGGTTCGTCGTCGTGTGTTCAAGCCTAGACCTAGTCCCACCCACCACCAATATAATCTCAGGAGCTTAAGCGCTAACAATATGTTAATTCACAGCACTTCAAGATCCAAATATCCTGTTAACTGAAATGTCTAGTGGAACCATCTAAAAAGGTCTAGTGCAAAATTATTATTGCTGAGACAGTGAATTATGTTCCCCCCTTTTGCGGTAATAGTTATGCTTGCTGGCTAGTGCCTTATCAGGTTCCATCTATTAGTTGCTTTCTATTTAACAACATTATTGTGTGTTTATTTGCAGCGTTCTAATAGGGACATTGATCGTCCCTTCAACCCTGATGCAATTGGGTTTACAGGTATTTTAAAGTGGGCACTTCAGGATTTTACGCCTTTCTTCTTCAGGGGTTGCCTATTAATATTTTGCATCATCCTGCTTTATGTGACTTCAGGTGAAAGAGCTGGCAAACGGGACCACAAGCGGAAGGTTTGTTGTTTTTTCCCCTTTAATTCTGCTGTTAAACTTTGCTCAGTTTCTTTTATGGTACATCCACATCTTTGAATTGAAGCATCCTCGCTGTTTCTGAAGCATCCTTGCTGTTTCTGCGATGTCTGTTAGATTACAGATGATTTATTGGATGTCTAATATAATATTTCCTACTACTATGGACCTATACGAGTTCAATTCATTTTTTTCATCTACTTTTAACTATGTTATGGCTTCATTTCATCTCAAATCATCTTTGCCAGACCACTGGAAGATTTATAGATGCGCCTCCATCACCACCCCAGTCCAAGCGGCCTAGAAAATTGAAGGGATCTGACTGATAATTCTGTTCAAAGAGCAGGGGCGAAAATCTGTAGTCAAACAACCAGGTATGCCATATATATCATACTGAATTTAAACAATATATTTACATGATTATTTAGTCCCCACTTTAGAGCTGAAGACTTGACTTTTACATCACTTTTTTGAATCATGTAGCACTTGCAGCCGGTACAGTCTTGCAGTAGAGATGAACTAGCACTTAATAGGTCTGCAACGCATCTGTGGAAGTTCATTGAGCTGGCCAGTCATGCAGATGAAGGAACCAGCTTTCGTTGCTAGATGTGCTTGCCCTGACATCGGGGCATATGCTGGGTGGACCTAGAATCACGTCGGTTTTGGATTTGTAGTTTGTAATGTATCTGTTATATATGTATGTACAGAGATAACTGTAAGATCGAAATTGTTACTGCTCAGCAGATTTCTGAATTCTGAGTTTGGCAAAGGCTCATGGACAATTCCGTTTTTGCTCCTGTCCAACCAGCGCGGTCAATCGGCTCACCCAAATACCCAAATACAAACAGCTTTAGGTGGCCAAGCGAACAAGCTGTAAGGATGGGGTGTAATTAAATGAATTAAATAAAAAAATGTGAGAAAAATTGTTTATTTAGTTCATTCAATTAGATAGAGAAGAACCGTGGGTTCCCATTTGGAGCACAATCTCCATCCTTACTAAAAATCAAACTTAGTTATTTGAAGCTTCTTTATGCTATTTAAAAAATCCGCACATGTTTGCTTTAGTCTGGACTAGGGAGTGAAGCTTCTCATAAAATTACTTGTTTGTCATTTTTAAAACCTTTGTCAATAAACCAGCTGATGGTTTTGGCTGATTATTTGTTGCGAGAGAAAAAACAATACTCGCCGTGGCCATTAATATATAAATATCGGAGGGACTGCTGAATTAATCGCAATCTCCTTTCTATTTACATGCTTTAGGTACTGCGTAACATTGTCAGAAAAGAAGCTTAGAATTCCTGTAAGAATGCTCTGTTCCAAACAGGGCCTTAACCTAACCGGAACTCCCAGCGAACAAAATGAGTCACACACACAGCCCCCGGTCCTGGGCTCCTGGCCCAACCTCGCGTCCTCGCCGTGGCCCAATTAGTTGGCATCCCCACCACTCGGCAACTCCCACTCACACAGACCGGCGCGGCGGCGGCGCGGCGCGGCGCGGCGCTATCCCCTCCGCGGCTCTGCGCGCAGTCGTGACGGCAGCAGCAGCGGGGCGGCGGCGGCGGCGCGGCGTGCGTCCCTGCTGTGAGCTTCCCCGTGTCAGGCTAGCTCAGGCTGACAGTGTACCACAACGTCAGTCGCACGACCCCGGAACTCGGACAACCCTCGCGGCTCGCGCAGCCCTCTCCCGCTCCCATGGATCCACCGCAAGAGTCGGCCGCTGCCGGCCGGAAGAGGCGCCGGCGAGGAGGCGTCCGGAATCGCAAAAAGCTTTCCTCGCAGAAGGGGCTTCCTCCAGCGGCTGCGCCCCCAACGCCGGCGTCCCCACCGGTGAAGCGGCGGCGCAAGGACGTCGCTGGCCAGGCCGCCGCCATGCCGAAGAGAGGCAACACCTCGAGCCTACTCGACAAGGTAATCTACCTATCTTACCCGGGTGACCGGATTGGAGGGAGTGTGGTGCAGTAGAGGGTTTGGGTTGCAAACTATATCGAATCCCTCGCCTGTTGGGGACAACAAAAATCTATGTATGTGCGACGCCAGTGTTAACAAGTGTACTTTATGTGATGATTAATGTATTAGTGTTTTTATATAGTATGGCAGCCAGTTCTGTGATATTGTGCTGATAGCCCTTTTGCATCTCTCATTATGACAAGCTGCAGAAAAAAAAAGCATAGCTAAATGAAGGAAAGCATCATGCCCTGTGTATTTCTGTATCTTAGTGCATTGCTCCAATTCGCACATTGGCGTTCATTTGGTTCTACTTGATAAATTTAGCAAATGGTGAATTCTTGATGGCAGGAGTTGTTAAATACTTAAACCTGATTTGCATCTACATGGCTTCATTATAGAGTTTATCCCTGGTTCATACTTTCATTGTTTTCTGTGAACTTACTAATTAATCTGTTTGTTATTTGCTGACATCTTAGATGCGTGCAAGGTTATCTGGTGGCCATTTCAGAATGTTAAATGAGAAGCTATACACTTGCAGGTTGGCATTCTACACATCACACTTGTTTTTGGTTGATTTTTTATGTCTTGATGAATGGCTTGGATATATACTTTGTGTGATTGCATATAACAATAGTTAGACAATACATACGTGGTTGTCTGTTAGCTCTTATTCTCTACAAATAATGATAATTCATGGTAGTGATATTGTGTCTCATTACCTCCTACTTCATGTGATTTGTGAATGCCTAATGCTAACAATTTCCCCATATGACTTTATATGCTGGTTGCCTTATCATTAGTAAAATATACTGTACTGAATTACTAAAGGTCTGTTAGACCTTGGAATCCAGAGACACCAGAGCTTCACGTTTCATTCACATTTTCACATATATATTCTTTACCTTTCTCAGTGGAGAGGATGCGTTTGACTACTTCAAAAATGACCCTAATCTTTTTGATGTGGTACGTTATTATTTTATTCTTCTTGCTTTAATACTAGTATCTGTCTCAAAAATTTATTGCTGTGATTATTATGCAAAAAAGGATTCATTCAAGCAACTAATTAACCATGAGGTTACATGCTTGAATTCACATTTCTCTCTTAGTATCATACAGGATATCAAGAGCAGATGTCACACTGGCCTGAACAGCCAGTGAATGTAATAATCAATTGGTTGAAGAGTCACAATGCATCATGGACTGTTGCTGATTTTGGCTGCGGTACGATTAATCTTACTGTCTTGTAGCTGGTGCTTCTTGCAAATTTCCTCCTTGTTACATCTTTTTATTTCTCTGGCGCAATTATGAGAATACTACTATTCATATTTCCCAGGCAATGCCACAGTTGCAAAAAATGTGAAGAACAAGGTTTTCTCCATTGATCTTGTTTCAGATGATCCTTCAGTGATTGCGTGTGATATGGCTCATGTAAGCACTAGCTGCAAGCTGCACAATACCTTTCTTATGCTTTCCATTATTAGCTATCTGTCTTTTATGTTAGTTTGCTAAACGTTTTCCTGGTGGTTCTTTGTCATCCTTGTGGTTTTTGCATGATTCTTAGTAATGGTTGAGAACAACATCGCGGGTTTGTTGCATGAGCAAGAATGGTCCATATTTTGACAATATTTTTGTACAAGACCATTTCAGCGCTACTTATTTTTTACAAACCTGCAGAGTTGCAGTTGAACAGTTTATCTACCATTGTACTATGTTTTTACATGAATAAAGAATTTCTAGAACTATATTTCCTTGATGTTAATATTCAATTTTTTTTGGTAAAAGAGCTTAGTTGAATATTTAGTTTTGATGGATGAGTTGAAGGTAACATAGCTAAGATAATGTAGTTTCTTTGAGGTGATGTGCATTGATTAAGCAGCATCAGTGTCGCATTCACTAACTTATAGGAAATTGAAGTGTCAGATGACCAAGTTAGAATGATAGTTCACTATTGTTCATTGATGAGCCTTCACTTCATCATATGAGTTCCTATGGTTCTTATGAACCCCCCCCCCCCCCCCCCCCCCCCCCCCCCCCCCCCCCCACCCCACCACGACTACACAAACACAAACCCACCATCCAAC
>Ga0182004_10000436_pt1 | contig 24861 bp, 11 predicted proteins | sample Sormic07211540_1_FD_120479 | JGI IMG/M metagenome (GOLD analysis project Ga0182004, IMG submission 120479) | Endophyte microbial communities from Sorghum bicolor roots, Mead, Nebraska, USA - 072115-40_1 MetaG | ecosystem: Host-associated > Plants > Roots > Unclassified | place: USA: Nebraska...
ATATAAATATAAATATAAATACAGATACAAATGATATAGATATATAAATATATAGATATAGATAGATAAAAAAAGATTTTGCCATTTATCTGTTGATAGATTTTTCATATTTCTATATATTTTATTGTGCTTTAAGATTTGTGCTGTCTACTAGGTTACATTTATTAAAAAAATCTGATAGATTTGATCACATAAAATCTATCAACAAACACTACCATAAAAAATAGATTGTTGAGGCTGCGTCGTAATAATTCAAAAAAAAAAAAAAAAACGAGGCGCGCCCCCTGCGTGTCGTCGTGCTATAAAAAGGCGTCTTCCACTCCAGTCTTGTCTCGGAGCCCATCATCCAAGTCCGGTAACCAACTCCACATCTCCAGTCATCGAGACACCCAGCGATCGAGCTAGGAGGGGATCCATCGTCACACCTCGATCGATCGTCCATGGTGCAGCGGCCCATCGTCGTCAACTCCGCCGCTCCTGGCGAACGGCAGGCCATGGCGGAGACGAGCAAGGTCAAGAGGAGGCCCGACGCGATGACGGCGATCAAGTCGCGGATGCTGCGGTGCAGCGGCGCCAAGGCCGACCATGGCCGGTTCAAGCGCGGCTACCTCGCCACGGCCGGCTGCGGCGGCGCCGCCGTCGACTCCACCGTCTTCTTCTACCTCGCTTGCATCGTCTGCACCCCGCGGCCGTCGGTCTCGATCGGCGTCCAGGAACTGAAGTAATTCATGAGTTGGCAATGCAAGCCGCCCCAAGGCATCTACGTACGAGAGTAGTGCCTTTGTGTGCTGTGTACTGCTGTAGTCAGCAATGTAGTAACCGTTTGGTTTTTTTTTTTCTTTTTTGAAAGGTTAAATTAGTGATCATCATGCTGCTCCTCATTTGTCGTTTCTGTTCAATTCCCTCGGATGCTGATGCTGTTTCTGCAAGCTCCAGCCCGATCCCTGCGACCCTGCTGCGTCAGGGGCTGATCAGGCATGGTTAAAAAATTGTCTGATTAATTGCTAGCTATTTATTACTAGTGATATATCACCTACAAGCAATCAAGTATCTCACTAGTGAGACCATTAGAAGTTAGCACACCCTATTCTGTGACGAATTTTTTTGGAGTCTATGCCTGGGGGCTTGTTTATGGTCTTGTTTACTTTCAAAGTTTTTTGCAAAATAGAAATAGTAACACTTTTATTTATATTTGACAAATATTGTCTAATCATAGACTAACTAAACTCAAAAGATTCGTCTCTCAAAAGATCTTCTCCCTCCTCAATCTTTCAGCATAAATCTGAAGTATATATGTAGACCCTCCAATGCATCTGCTGTTTGACGTACGACAACTGAAGACCGGGACCATATATAACATGTACTGCTGCGGTGGGATCACTTATACTGCACGTTCTACGTACACGTACTTCATAACTTCGTGTCGCGTGAGTTTTAAGTCCAGTGATCAGCAAGAGGAATGAATCCGACATCCTTTTTGAACCGGCCTCCGCGATTAGCCAACATTCTTTTAAATTTGAGTTCCTTCATATGCTATATATAACCATGATTTTTTAATGGGAATCTCCATTTGCTAGCCGGTATTAACTGTTGTTGGCCATGTTATTTTCACAATGCTGGTTCTATTAAAACCGACGGTGATAATTTGATAATACGGTGACCTGTCCATACGTGGTCTTTGAAAAGAAAAGATATATTTGCATTAAGATAATATTCGCATATAAATGTTGAAAGAATTGTCCAAGTTTTTGTATAAATATTATATTATTCTAGACCTAGAGCATAAAAACAATGTAAAAAAGCTATGAACCAAAAATGACGAAGTAAATATACAAATTGACCAGAGTTCATGTGCACCAAGTAAGTTAGGCAAAAAATCAGTCTAAATCGCTAGAAAAAATAAAAAAAAATTAAAACATCATGCATGTCTCTCTAAGTCTTGAGAACAAAAAAAATAGTGAATCAAATGTATAGGTAAAATTTGAAAAGAGTTTAAGGATGTCTCACAAACTCACATCTCAATCTCAACTCCTTCAAAGGTTCAAAGGGGCAAACCTCCCCCTCCCTCTATTGTTGCTATTTCTCACCAACAAGTGAGCCAAAAAATGTCATGAAGAGCCAGCCGACCATACAATCGTGAGGAGGAAGAAGGTATTTGTAGGGTGTTATTTTTAGGGCCAGTTAACTAAGAGAAGCATGTTTGTAAATATATAATAGACATGGTTTTGTTAACTCAATTGTCTTGGTAATTGGGTTCTTCTAGAGCCGATTCGGTAAGACGTCCATCCCTAAAAATCCCATTTAAGGGATAGTTCTCTTAACGAAACCGCATCTAGAAATGGTGGGGAAATTTATTAATGGAAGCGCCCCTGAAAATTGATTTCTAGCAACATCTTTATAGCTACAGTGCATGCCGCAATGGTTAGAGATAGTTTCCTAAGTGGACCGCCTCTATTAGAAAGGGTGTCGTCTGTAAAAAAATATACTAGTGTGGTGCTCCCAAGATGCAGCTCGAACCATATGTTCATATATCTTCCAGGTCGGCCATTGGCTCATGCTTTTTGCATTGCTTTTCCCCTTGTTTTCCATGAGTGTCAGGAGTAAACTCATATGAACATTTTTTTATGTGCACGGCATCAATGCTATAGAGAACTACTAAGTGTATCTAGTAAGGTACTTTCCATTGAATTCCCTTTTTCTTTCACCTATTCTTATCAGCACCTTCTTTATCGTCCTTTCACACTATACCACACATCAAAAGTAGCATCAGACAATAATCACCTTCTTTATTGCATGATTTTTTTTCCAAGGGAAGTGTTTTCTTCCCATGTCTAACATCAACATCATTTACCTGGTCATAGACACATATCACCCTGTGAAATGTCTCGGAGTGGAGCTATCACCTTCATGCCATCAAACTGATTGCATGTTCTGGTACAGATGAGATTGGAGAAGCAAACAATGATGCCTTATGTACATCCTCTTCTTGGTTATTCAACCAAAGATTCTCGATGTCATCTAAGCACCGGAAGCAATCTTTGTCTCCATTAAACTGCCGCAAGCAAAAAAATGTCCCAAAATATAAGTGACAGTGCTTACCGCAATGGCACGTAGAATGAATGACTCTCACTAGAACCTACTATTTATCTTAACACCGTATAATCAGAGTATCTTCAGATCATCCATAGGAGCATCCTCATACATGTCAATGTCATTCCCTAGATGCAGAACTGAGATCAAAACTTATTTTATCTTGTTACAAAAATATGTTGGAAGGTTGTAGATAGACGACAACACAAGCCAGATGCTATGTGAGTGGGTCCATACCATCCATGTAATTGCAAAAACGAATATTCCTTGGCTCATAAAAAAATGCATGCTTGAAATCAATGGCACACCACTGAACAACATCAAATGGATGCTATATAGATAAATACCAATCTTGTGTGCTTCCTTGTGCCAATTAAAAATAGTTTTGCATATTTTGTGATTGCTTTCTCTTTTCATCACCCCTTGGGAGCTCTAGCAAAATACCGTGCCTCCTATAGGGGAGGTCCATTCCTCCTCTTCTCACCACCCCATCATTTTTTTGTTTGTATCATCAAAAAACAGACAAGACACAGTCAGTCCAACAAGCATGGATTTTCTCAACCATCAATCCCATAGGGCAAACAATTTGCCTGGCAGAATATATGGTCTTTGGTATCACATTCCTCTTTATAAGCATGTATCTCAGAAAGTGTAGCAATTTATGGAACCTCTAATATTTTCAATGATGTGTTTTCTTCAACTGGAGTAGCTTGAGAGAAGCAAACAATACTTCTCCTTGCAGCTCAAATAGAGTGGGTCCTCACATTGAAAACCAACCTATTCAACTCCCTAAACTGAGATTAGTGTACTCATCAAATTAAACCCTATGGCATCATGCACCATGTTCTCTAGATTTCTTGGCCATATGGACATAGATAGTTGGCACCAATATTAGCAAGGTCATCATCACTAAGATTTTGATTGTCAAATGATATGATCTTTCCTTGCCATCCTAACTTGCAAAATTCCCATAGAATCCTTCCTCATCCTAAATGATATGACTACCCAGAGAATCCATGATCCAAGCAACCAGCATGCAAGTCCTGAACAACACCTTATCCTCTATGTTTTTTTCTAAGATCACCCATGAATCATCGGATGATCATTGCAATCAACTTGAGTATTGCTTTTCATTCTCATAATCATAGCATGGACAAAACATAGATATCTTGAGTAGAAAATGTTTTATTACACAGGTGGCCAGTAGGATGCAACTGCTAGTACAAATGCCCCTATTAGCATAACTGCAATGCATCATTTCTATTGGCCTTCCACATTAATTAACGGATGAAACTACATATTGCCACTAAAGATTAATTTCTACTGTTAGTAAAAATTCATCTATGTACTAGTGGGTCCAACCTCATAGATTTAATTTATGTTGTTGCCCATGTTTGTCGTCATATGATTACTATGTTTCCATTATATGTATTTTTCTAGTAGAAATAGAATTTTATTGGTCACATAGAGTGACCAACTTCTCCATCTAATGGAGAACCTACACTTACCACATTGTCGACTGTCTAGTGTGTTTTCAAATCTGTACAAGCTAATGGAGAAATTATATCTGACATCTCTCTCCAACATGAAAGACAATTTTCAACAAACTTCAAAATAGTTTCATACTCCCTAAACCAAAAAACATAACATTGATCTTTGTTCCTCATCACTGTGTATATGTTTCCTTCTATAGTATTCATGGATATAGGGATTCCCATTTGCCCTACTAGAATGATGTTCTTGGCTAATTAGTTTGTAAAGAAATAGAAGTGTCATTTAATGAGTTACTTATTTTGGGGATGAAAGTGGAAATGGATGATATTATTTAATGAGCTCATTTATGCGGTTTTATTGAATTTTGTAAAAAAAGGAAATATTAATGGAATAGTAGAAATATTTGCCATTTCTATGTGTTTAAGGAGTTCACCATTTTTTGGCAAAAGTTAGCCAATAAACTTTGCACCCCATCCCAATTCTCCACTACTTTACTCCATAGACAACAATCGTGACTTGTGACGCACGTCATCTCGCCACACTCTTCTAAATGTCACTCTCGCACATGCCCTCCACCATGTTGAACCTATGTGTGCTTTAAATTATGTCAACATTGACTTGTTCTATTTTGACCTTAAACCTATCACCTATGTATAGGTTTGCATGAATTACTTTTTGAGTTGTGCTCATTCCTATGTATGATGACATGGTGCTTTGTAACCATCTTCTAGCTACAATTTGTCTACTACTTACCAATACTGACCATATTCAATATTCCTACAATACTTGTGTCATATTCATTTTTGTAATGTTATTTTCAATTTGTTTCCATAAAAAACATAAACAATAAATGGTTTAGGTGTTTTCCTACTATTTTCATTTATACATTTGTTTTCTTAGCTACTTTTTGTTTCAAACAAGTGAAGTAAGGTTCAACTTGTGAACTAGGGTGACCTTTTTAATGGGTACAATAGAAGCATGATAGCACAATCAATGCTTTCTTTTCTAGAACTCCTATTGAATGTACATGCATCATATCACAATGACCATGTTCCTTTTTGAGAATGCTTCTATGTGGACTCCATCGCATAATCTATCATACTCTTCTCTCGCTATCTCTCTCTCCCCCTTGTTCCCTACCACTATGTTGTCCTACCACTAACCTTTTGCCACCTGCTAGGCTTGTACTCCCTTTGTCCTAAAATATTTGTCGTCCAACTACTATTCTAAGCACAAGATCCATGGCATATACACCTGAGCGGCAACTATTATGTTGTCCAACTACTAACCTTAGCTTCTGCCTTCCCTATCCTCCCTCGTGTATCTTGTGGTCCACCACAACATATGCTAGCTGTAATTTTGTTGTTGAGGTCATATCATCACAGACTTTGAAGCCTTAGTCTTTGGCCCACTCCCCCTTCGTTCTTCATGAATTTGTGAAAATTTTGACTATTTTTTGGTACATTTGATTAAGTGAATAACTAATTGAAGTTATAGGTGTTGGTGTATTTTTTTCTTAAATTGATTAAAAAGTTTAACAATTTTGACTTTAGACAAAAGTGGAAATTCCCAAACAAGCAAACACAAACCAAAACTTTATCAAATGCATCTTAGGTGTCCAAAAGCAACAACAATATATATATCAGGGATTTGGAACACATAAAACATCCAACTTAAACTCCATGTCATCTGGGTATTATTGTACTAGTACTAGAAAAAAAACTCAAACTCATCAACTTGTTTGAAGCAGCCCCAATTAATGCGAAACTTAAGTTGGTCATGCAAGGGTAGATTAGTAGTATGGAGACACTGCAGGTACTGAATGGACTAGAGTCCATTCGATACACCCCATACATACATACATAATGTGCATGCAAACTAATGAAATCTTGACTGAAAGAATGTGTAATCTGAATGATAGTTTCCAGATGCCCTTGGCATCACTGCCTTCGACATGATTGATGCACCTTGCTTCAGTGCCCTCAGCCTCTTATTCAGAAGTTCAGCATGGTTGATTTTAGATTTAGAGGAAACATTTGGTCTTGATTTGAACCTTAGTTGTCGTCGAAGTTGAAACCACTTCTCTCCCTGTAAATAGGAAAATTTGATAGTTATAGCCTGAGTATGAGGAGGAACTCAAACAACTTCCACAACAATTAACATAAATAAGGAACACACATTTAGTTCTTTTAAACGAGAAATAGAAATAAAAATATACATAATTCTATCTAGTAGTACTCAAATGTTAGTTGGACCACTACCTCTTCTTTGTAACCAAGCAGACCGACAATCGGACAAATTATAGGATCATGCCCAACAGCCTTATCCGTAGAGCAAGTTTGTGGAACCAATTTTCCTAGGGAGTGGTATGTCAGGAATGAAGCTTGGCAGCTCCCTGCAGCTGCTGGTATCTGACAAATAGGGTACCAAGCAACAGAGAACCTAAAAATGGAGCATTTGGTTAGCGCATAAACAGAAAAGGAACCTTGTTATAAATTGGAAAGGTCAAGGCAGATGAGATACAACCAATATCAGAGTAGACATATACCAGGAAGCTGGATGAAGATCAGATAGCTTGACACTTTCAAGTTGCTTAGGATCCCCAAATATTGGATTACCAGAAAGGTTTACGCCGTCGCGAAGCTGTTTGATCCTATATTACATGAAAACAAAATCAAGTAGGGATCAAAAAGGCTCAGAAACACTGTTTCTGGATCCTAGCCTCTATGTATATAATAAGTTATAAAAAATGTATTAGAAAAAGCAAAGTGTAATTAAATAATAATATAGGCTCAACATACTTGGTGAAAATTGGAGGCCGTGAAAAGGGATTCTCCATTTCTAAGTACTCGAAGATGAGTCCGCCATGATTTGGTGACTTCCCTGACTGACCAAACAACTGAACCGCAGATAGAAGAGGTCGAAAATATGTAGAAAATTCTGGCCAAATAGAGTTTATCTTTCCCTCCTTCTGTACCTCAATCCCATAGCACTCGGGTTGTTCATACCAGCGCCAGACGCTCCACAAACGCTGGTCTTGCAAGCTGATTTTACTTTTTGTGCAAGATATCTGTCCAATGACTGGGGTGGCCGCATGTAAAAAGGTTTCAATATCGGCATGGATACCACTGATCATGTACACATCAGATGCTGCTTGAATTTCATATACATAATTAGCAGCCTTAATAATCTTATCCAACTGAGATGATGCATGAGTACTAAATGCTATTCTGTTCTCTTGTTTCTTCTGTTCTTCGCTATCAGCACATGAAGAAATAGCAAGATGACATAGTGACAAAGTTATATCAGAAGGTACTGCTCTAGAATCTGTGTTTTTGGAGTCCCCACCAACTGGAGACATAGCTTTTTTCTGTTCTTTCCTATCAACACATGAAGACTTAACCAGATGACACAGTGATGAAGTTTTATCAGAAGTTGGTGCTCTGGAATCTCTGTCTTTGGTGCCACCACCACCACCAACTAGAGCCATAGCTTTTTTCTTCTGCTCTTCCCTATCAGCACAAGAAGAACTAACCAGATGACCCAGCAGTGATGAAGTTTTATCAGAAGTTGGCGCTCTGGAATTTATATCTTGGGTGGCACCACCTACTAGAGCCGTAGCTTTTTTCTTCTGTTCTTCCCTATCAACACATGAAAAATTAACTAGATGACCCAGTGACGAAGTTTTATGAGAAGTTGGTGCTCTGGAATCTATGTCTTCAGTGCCACCATCAACTAGAGCCACAGCTTTTTTCTGTTGTTTCCTGTCAACACATGAAGAAATATCCAGATGACCTTTTGATGAAGTTTTATCAGAAGATGGTGCTATTGTGTCTCCGGAGTCACCGCCATCTAGAGCCACATCTTTTTTCTGTCCCCCCTTATTATTAGCACATGAAGAATTATCCAGACTACCCAGTGAACAAGATTTATCAGAAGATGGTGCCTTGGAATCTGTGCCTTTGATGCCATCACCAACTGGCGGAGCCGTAGCTTTCAACTCTCCTTCCTTGGGACGACATCTTGGAGAATTAGTTTCCTCGATAGCCTCTAGGGTGACATGATGACTACTCCTGGGTTTTGCTTGGTGCACTGTCGTTATAACAAGCATTGTGTCGTTGCTACCAGAAACATCTCCATCAGTATAACCAGTCTTTGACAGGTTACTCAAACTGCGGGCCTTCTGGTATTTACCCTTTCTCTGATTTGGTTTTCTGCCATAGAAGGTAACATCATTTATGTAATGTCCTATTGTAATAACCTCACGGAATGGAGCTCTTGGGACAAATTCACGAGCTATAGTAGGTCCTGATGAAGCAGCCATGGTAGAACTAGGAGCAGAACTTTCCAGTCGTTGCATCTTTTTCATTTTCTGTGCTGATTTCCTGGAGACTACTTTCTGAAAATCACCATCATTACTGGCATAATCGCTGCAAAGCAAGGCTTCTTGACTACAACCACGACTGACTGCTAAACTGAAGCTTTGGTCAACATTTGGTTTGTTTCCTTCACCACTTGTCTTCTTAAAACCTCGTGAATCTGTGGAATCTGATGCAGACAATGACCGCTCACTTCTCGCATCTGACAAGCTGCCAGCATAATCATTCACAGATGAACTAGCAGCTGTGGCATATGAAGTCGTGCTTTTAAAACTTTTGAAGTCATCAGTACTGCTAGAAACTGATGGTTCCTTCTCATTACCAGAAGATGGACTGTTGACAGCCGGAGTATTGATAAGTTTTGCTGTCACCCGAGAGCTGGAGGATGAAGAACTGTATCCCAACTGTGGTACATGAACGGCAACACGGCTGGACGAGGATGCCAAGGTTTCGCCACCGGTCGCAGCAGCGCATGTGGAACAAGGTTGGGTGGGTGGCTCACTCTGCATTTCTGTAGCATATGACTCCTTTCTGCCCTTACCTTTGCCCTTGCCCTTTTTCTTCTTCGGTTTTTTGCTGCTCTTCTTATTTCTTGTAATGGTAGCTTTCTGCTTATCCAAATTTATCTTGTAAAAAGTACCTTCCAAGAAATCTGTATCATCAGGTGGCTTATTTGCTGAATCTTTTAGAAGTTGTCCTTCACCCTGCTGAGTGCTATCTTTAAGTAACAGTGGTGTTGATGTGACATGAATATCATCGATAACATTCCATGCTATGCTTTCTCCATCTTGCACATGATCGTCTGACAAAGTTTCGGAATAAGGATAACATACTGTGAAACTCAATGATCCCATGAAAGCAGCAGTCCTGAAGAGGAAGTAAACAAAAGTCATCAAGTAATGACGAACTGAAACACATAATAAAAGCAACTAAAACACCGAATATGAATTTGTTTATTCTATAAAACTAATATTAGCGCACAATTACACACTGTTCAAACAAACAAATGTTTTATCTCTATTTCAAAAGATTAAATATTGCACATTATCATGACCCAAATCATTGTGCTTTGAAAACCACCATTTAAATTTACTGGTCGACTCCATCCTCAAATATAATTAAGCAGTAAAAAAACTAAATAAAATATTTGATGAGTAATATAAATAAAATATCCATACTTCTTCTGTGAGAGTGACATTATGTGCTTTTCATCATATCGAAATGTTGTGCAATTACAATATATATCTGCCATTTTTGGCATAGTGCTGCCGCGCATATGCTATCCATGGTGGTCAACTATCAGAGAGTGATACATACTCTCCCGCGCCCTTTCCCCTAGCGATTTGCGGCCTTCCTAGAATACTAGAAAAAGATATAGATCATCATGGCTTTTGTTCACTTATTAGTATTGCCCCAACAAAGTTTGCAACTCTGTATTATGGAGAGAGTTAGCATGACCAGACCTCTAAGTAATTTATATTTGCATTATGCTTAGGCAGCGTGCGTGGTCCAGGGTGGTTTTATGAAATTCAGGAGCTCTTAGGTGTGGAGATCGAAAGTTTGGACCAATAGGGTTAGGTGACATGGGGCATTTGGTATGCTTAGATGACAACTAAAAAAACTATGGGGTTGCGAGATATCCTGCAATTCCACAAATTAGTGCTTCCTCTAGTCGTAAACAAAGATCCATCCTGATTTATCCTAATAAGTCATTTTTTAATAAGATGATATGTTAGGTTTCATACAGATTAACTGCACATTTTTAACAAAAGTATATCTTTGTATAGTCATAGGGAAACATAGAGATGAAGTAATATTTGTCATCCAAGGAGTCAGTATTCTAATATGTCGAAATGTGCCTTACTTTGCAATATAATGGGAAATGCCAAATCTTCCAGCCATAATGGATTGGGGGAGAAGTCCCCCTTCTATTGCCCATTATAGTAATTTGTCTCCCAGTGGACCTGCTTGCTTGTAACCTATTGAGGTTAAACTAGTGACTACACAATCATCAGCTAGGGATGGTGAGGGAATGGGGATTATTGCCTCTGGTACCGTACCCTGTGTTATTTTCACATATTGCCTCGATCTGGTGAGTGGATGGTGACTTGAACTTTGTTATATTTTCACATTTAATTGAATGACGGATTCCTTCCCGTTTCTATTTTTCAAAAATCATTTCATTTCTAAATCACTACTTATATATATACTACTGGTCTACGGTTTGTATAAAATGTTGCCTTTCTGTCCCAAACAGTACCAGGATAGATGTAGCTTGTCCTGAAATCACTTATGTTAGTTTGCTTCATACTGGACATTGTTGATGTTTTGTGGATGTGTTATTTTTCTGTAACTCATTGCCCTGTGTCATGCCAAGTAGAAGTTAACGCGTTTTGAATATATTTAGGACGAAGTAGAACTGCATGGGAATTTTAATAAATATAATAAATTTCAGTGCATAACTCTCTGGCCTCAACTATAAAAACATTCTAGAGAATAACATAAAACAGGTGCGTCATTTTGTTTTGAAATAATAACTATTAGAACCCAGAAAAGGGACCATGTGCATTGCTTTTGACAGAAGGAAACAATTGCTTGCTATTCGACATCATGACACAATCTCTATATCTACTCCATGATCCATCATTGGCCGAATGAAATCACAAAACACATTACACATCGCTGAATTGTTAATAACATTAAACTGATCGACCGTGATGACAAATGACAGTCATCAACCATGCACGAGTATATTCCCAAACAAGTGCTCAGGCTGAGCTTGGGACTTTATGGGATTAGCGCAGCCTGCATTGTGCAAGGGCTGAGATTTTCTGTTAGATAAGAGATGGGTGTTTTATTTTGTTAATCGAACGTGGATAACTCTAAACAAACAAAGTTTAAACAAGGTCAATCATGTATTAGGGTTTGCATCTTACTTCGATCCAAACAAACTTTTATGGATATGCATCAGGACATAATTCTACATTTAGTGGGGCTGCAATAATAAACATGCCAGTCCAATGCTAGTAATTGATAAAATTTATATATATGTTAGTCAACTTAATTTCATCATGAAAAGGACTAGTAAATAAATATAGAAAAGAATATATGTCCTTACATCTGTTTCTGTTCCTCTTCCTGCCTAGCCTGGATTTCAGCTACTCGACGTTCCTGCAACATCCCAATAAACAGAAACAAATAAATTATACAAGTTTATGTGTTATAATATGACAACATAAACCAAATCCCAAGACTGCACATACAAACTTCAAGTTTTCAGGGCTGATCTTCTCTGGACAACGCCTGCTGACGAATATAGGGCGGCGTCTCCTTGGTACATCCCCATCAGCGATGTTTCCAGGAGTACTCCTTCCTTGATCTCCTGGTGGCATACTGGCAGGCCCCTGCAGGGACAGTATTACCAGGAATCACAGAGAGGACACACGTTTGTATATACAAAAAAAATAAAAAGAAGCCATGGCTGAACCGGATTTGCTAGTAAATAACACGCAACGCAAGGGCCACGGAACGAAGCTAGGAAAATGCCAGCTGATTAGAACGAAGAGAAACAGCACTACTTCTTTAATCATCCACAAGATCTATGGACCCTCGCTGTGACGACTTAATGGCTAGTACTAAGCCACCAGATTTGCCCAAAATACTGTGAAAGTGAACATCAATCAAATACCTTCAGCTCCTATATATCTCGTATGTCGTGCAAACTTAACCTGCAATAATCGGATTCCTACATAGTCGTCCCTGACATGCTCAAAATTTACAAAGGTCGCAGCACAAGTAGCACAAATCCGGTCCCCAGCGATCCGGTCACAACCATCACTGAATCAAACCCTCCCTTGTTTCCTTCCTCACGCACCCCTTCCCAGAAAACAACTCATTCCAACCAAAAAAATATCAAAGTAGACTGAAGAAACCATAGATGCACACAGAGCTCAAAGACCAACGAAATTCCTAAAAATTCCAGACGGAAACGAGCAAAGAAAATACTCAGTTTAAGACACCAGGCTGGCGAGATTAGCGGAAGCACATACTGTCGGAAAAATCTGATGTTGTCTTCCTTGAAAGAGAGGGAGAAGTAGGCCGGGGAGGGTGCGAGAGAGGCTGGAGACAGGAGAGGGCCAGAGAGAGCACACTGGTTTGTTAAAGGAGAAAGGGGACCACTATAAGGAGACTTATATTATGTAATACATATATAGCCAAAGAGAGAAGTGAGTGAGACTACAAAACATGTGATGTGGAGCCGTGTTGGAATCACTATAGCTCAAATTTGTATTTTTCCTACCATTTTCAACTTTCGGTTGAGCATAGTAACGTATATAGACATGAATATTGTAGATATATATGTTACTTCTTTATTACAAGGGATAGTTGTACCAAACTATAGTATATAGTGAGATTAAAAATGAATATTTTGTATATCTCCACATATACTACAGCAATTAAATATGGTGGCAATAAATGTACATGGACCATCTTTTTCTGGATGCCACAAATATGCGTATATGGTATGATATAATGAAATATGGTGGTTCTACACAACTCAACACGGTTCTAAGCTACTATAAATATTTGCTATTTCTCTAAGATTTATTTGATTTGCATATTAATAGCAACGAAATATATATATACTTTTTGTAGATATGATACTCATATAATTAATTTAGTGCAAACAATATTCTAAACAACTTATCTTTGGGATGATATATCTGATCTTCTCTCTCTACACCTCTTTAATAAAAAAAGAAAACGGCAAGCAGTGAGAAGATTAGACCAAGGCATCTCTAAGATAGACCATGCACCTTCTTCAAAGCATATTTGTTCTAATATTTTATAGCAAGTCCTATATTGCAAAATGCATAGACATCCCTAAGATTGACCATTTCTTAAAGCATATTTTCAAGCTAATTTTTTCTAATAGCTAGTCCAACATTGTAAGTGGTTGGGTACCATTTTCTTTGCAAAGTGTCGTCAGCAAAATGAGCATATACCAAAACAGTTTTGGTTGATATGCACCCCTTTTTACTGCATATGCAGTCGAAAATGCATTAAGTCAGGACCTATGTGCATTGACTGTATTTAGATAGACCTTTTTAGAAACGGTTGTAGATGCTCTAAAGAGGTGACTAGGACAACTGCCTCTACTCTCTTGTGTTGATAGAAATAAGCTATTTCTAGAAATGGCTACCCAGCCGCTCCTACAAATGTGATCTGTGTAGAGGAAGCTGACAACAATCAAAACTTATTATATAATGGTTTCTATAATGGGTTGTAAACCTACTCGCTTCTACAAATTATTTTCCATAATCTTCAAAAATCATAAGTCACATTCAAAACTGAGACCTGTAGCCTTACGCATAGCTCCTCAAACCAGTCCACTCCAAAGTCACTTCTTTATAGGGCAAACTCATTTCCCTCATATTTTGCCTAATTTTAAAATAAGTATTTGAGACCTTAAATGAATTCAAATAAAAAAATTATCAACCATAACGTCGTAGATATAGTCAACTACTATGATTTTGGTTTTCTTTCACCATTCGAGAGGTCGTTTAAAAATTTTGAATTTCAAATATGATAAATTTAAATATAATCTTATATGGTTAAATAATTTCAAATGAAAATCAAGAACAAAGTTGTATAACTCTACGAGATCTACGACTTTGGTTTTTTTTGTCATTTCTCTATCCGAGGTCTTTTGAAAAAATTGAATTTTAATACGTGAGGACTTCAAACCAAATTTTTGAACCATATATTATTTTAAATGAAAATGTTCTTAACCGTAATATTTTTAGGTATCTTTCTGAGATCTATAACTTCGGTTTTAGTTGTTTCTCCATTGGAAATCTTTAGGAAATATCAGATTTTGAATTTCAAATTTTCAAAATTTTAAACTGAATTTGCTAGATCCAAATGAATTCAAATAAAAAAAAGTTCAACTACAAAGTTGTTGACTTCATTTAATAAAGTTATAAATTTTACTATGCTATACATATGTTTTTGAGAAGTGTACGAAATTTCTAAAAATTCCTAAAGGAAGCAAGCAAAAAAGAACTCAGGCTGTAACACCAGTCTGGTAAAATTGCGAATGCACATACTGCCAAAAAAATTCTGATGTTGTTTGCCTTGGGAAAAGGAGAAGGGAAGTTGTGAGAGAGACTAGAGACAGAAGAGGGCAAGGGAGAGCACACTAGTTAGGTAAGGAGAAAAGGGACCACCGTTTCATGACTTATTATATAATACTTAGCTAGAGAAAATAAGTGACACTGCCATACAAGTAAGCATCTATATGTAGAGCCTCACAACAGTTCAACTTGTATTTTTCCTACTACTTTAGATCAACTTTCTATTGAGTACAGTAATGTCGATATATATTACTCACAGCTCTACAAAACTAGAGTACAGTGTAATAAAAAATGAATTTTGCATGTCCATATATCTACAGCAATTAAATATGGTGGAAATAAATGTACATGGACCATCTTTTTCTCTATACCAAAAATATATGTATGCTATGTTAATGAACTGTGGTGGTTCTACACAACTCATCATGATTATAAGAAATTCATAAATATTAGCTACTTCTTTAGATTTACGTGTTCTCTATATTAATAGCAATGAAATAAATAGCTTTTTTGCAGATGTTGTACTCAGATATTAATTTTGTTTCGCACATACTCTAAACAACATATCTGTGGGACGACATATCTCTTTTAAAAAAAAAATGAAAATAGCTGCGAGAAGATTAGACCATGGCATCTCTAAGATAGACCATGCACCTTCTCCAAGCATATTTTGATGCTAACTTCTATAACAAGTCCTATATTACAAAATATCTGGGTATCCCTAAGATAGAGCATGCACCCTCTTTAAAGCATACTTTCATGCTAAAATTTTCTAATAGCTAGTCCATTTCTGTAGAACTAACACTACTACAGAATTGATCGATGCTAGTTTTTTGAACTGGTACAACCAAAGTAGCAGTGATGAGGTTTCCAAAAAACCCAAAAAATCATATTGGAAACTAAAACAGGAAAAAAAATTCAAATACTAGGAGGGGCGCATTGAGCAGCCACACGAGCGCGCCTTTCATGGCCACCAGCGCCCGAACCCATGGCCTTAGGCTTCACGCATTTGTTCCCTAACCACTCCACTTATAAAGATACTTATGTCCAAATGAGATATTTGTCCACCTTATTCTATCATTATCTGGTTTTGAAATGAGTATCTGAGACCTTAAATGAATTCAAATAAAAAAGTTGTTAACTATAAAGTTTCATAACTTTTTAAGATCTACAATACAACTTTGATCTTTGTTCTTTCTCTGTCTAACGTCATTTAAAAATTTTAAATTTCAAATGTGAGAAAATTTAGCCATAATTTTTATTAGATAGATAATTTCAAATGAAAAAGTTATCAACTATAAAGTTACATAACTTTTCAGGATCTACAAGTTTTGTTTTGGTTGTTTCTCCATCCGAGGTTGTTTAAAAAAAATCAAATTTTAAATGTAGTTTTTATTGGATAGATGATTTCAAACAAAAATGGTTGTCAACTATAATATTTCATAACTTTTTGAGATCTAGAAATTTTATTTTGGTTGATTCTCCATCCAAGATCCTTAACTACAACTACATACTCACTTATAACTATAGAACATATGGATTATTCCTTTGGTATTAACTTCTATAAAATCTTGTGAAACAAATATTTCATCATCGAAGTGACTTTGAGTCAAAAAGTTGTGAAATACAAAATTGCAGAAGTTTTTGAGATCTATAACTTTTATTCTGATTGTTTCTCCACCTGAGATCCTTTTCTACCACTACACACTCCATACGTAATCCTTTTGTTTTAACTCTATAAAATATTATAATACATATTTGGATATCCAAAATGACCTCATATAAAAAATTCTTGAACTACAAAGTCATAGATCTTGAAAACTACTACAACTTTAGTATGAAGATCGTCTTCACCGGACATCATATGAGAAAGTTATGAATCATTACTGGTTCAAGCCACAAATTGGCAGTGATATTATCACTAACAGTTTTAGCAAAAAATCGGTAGTCATGATCCAGTATCACTCTTATTTTATAGCTAAAACCAACAATGATATGAACTGGCGGTGATGACTTGAATATCACTGCCGGTTGGTCCTACTACTGCTAGTAGTTTGCTGTCAGCCACTATGCTACCGATCTGTAAGAAACTGACAGTTCTATAGTATTGTAATGCGTGATGAACCGGCAGTAAAAGTCAATTCTATAGTAGTGTAATGCGTGTATATGCAAGCCAGGATAGGGACACCGACATAGTGCATGTATAGGTACGTAGCTATGGTCAATCATTCCATGAGGAAGATCATATTTGATAGATGAAGGATTAGAATGCATGACGTTGAATAAAGAGCGTGGTTGGCTTGCTCACCGCACATCACTACACCATAGCTGTGGCTTGCCATAAAAACCAAAAGCACCTTCTTGGTTGGTGATGCAACAAAGGCTTCCACAGAAAATTGTAGTATGAAAGTTGGCATGGAGTGTGGCGCTAAAATTTGACTCCACAAATGTGGCGTGCCGCCATACCATTGGCGTAGCCAATAGTGGATGGTAACCAAACAGGCCCAAAATCTCCAAGATACAAGTCAAATCCAAACAAATATGCAACAAGATATATACATCCCATTGCATGAAAAGTTATGTTTGTATAGTTTGAAGTTGAACTCACTTAATTAAATATGCTTTTGGTGCATCTGCTATAAAGTTTTTAGGTTTATGAAAATGTCATATAATTAATTGGATCCTAACTCCATGCTATAATGAAAATCTAGGTGCCTACATGTAACAAGAATCGTTTCCTCAAAAAACATGTAACAAGAATCTATGTCCTTTCCTAAGAAAGGTGAATTATTTGAGCATATCAAATTTGTCAGGAATGATTTTTGCTTTTATTATTCCTATTCTTCAACTATTAAGAGACGAGGACTAATTTATTTTTATTTGTTTGGGGTTCAAGAAAACGAGGAATGTTTGTTTTCACCACTTGTGCTTTGGGTGCATAGGTGGCATGAGCACCCTTTAAGCTTTATGTGGTTGTGCAAGAGAAGGTAGTTGGTGTTGTTTTGGCTCAAAATACCTAAGAAAAGGAATATATTATCAAATATATCAATGGATGACTTTTGAACAGAGACAATATATACCTTTAGTGAGAAATTATGCTTATTGCTATATATCCTTCTACTAAGTTGAGGCATTATCTATTATCTAGTTCTGGCATAGTAGCATGTGTCAAGCCAATGTTTTTTATGAAACATGTGTCGAGCCAATGTTATTGGTCCTATTTTCAGTGCTAAGAATGAAGAAGAAGCCATATGCACTTATTGAATATGATTATGGTTTTTGATGATTGTAATGACAAATTAATCAATAGGACTGACATGTATACTAATATGTGTTAGAAATGTTTATATACAGTTACTATGAAAAAATAACAAACAAGATCCAAGGAGAAATAGAGTCAAAACAATAAATTATTTTGTGAAGCAAATTCAAATTGGCAAGAAAAGTTATCAATTCTTTAAAATCTTTGTTTTCAACAAAGCACTATACCAAGTAGTAAAAATGCAATAACACATTGGAGTACACCCATTGCTTCCATAAATAATGTTCACATAAATGCTAAATAGTCAGCCACACATTGTTTTGTCAACTAAGGCTAAATGGTTGTACAGGAAAGACAAAGACTGTACAATATGTACTATTTAAACAGTATTTTTTCTGAATTGTTTAAGCGCTGAATGGAGTAGATAGGCATAACTCAACCTTTTAATTTCAATCCTTCATGCATTTTTTTGGCTTATTTTGGGTCCTTTTTGTTGAGCTCCTCAACTTACTCCTGCTTTATTTTCTAGAGGAGCTGTGGGCAAAAGAACCACCTCCTCCATAGGTGGAGCATGAGCAAAACACTTTACAATTTGTACTAGAATGGAGGAACAGCAAAAAAAAACCCTGCTCTGCACGCCACTTCTTCGGCCCCTTATTATCAAACTTCTAAACCATCCTACTCTGATTTACTACTAATTAAACATAATCTAGATTATCAATAACTATTCAGGATTTGAGATATTATATATTAAGATGGTAAGTTCCATCCTGAAGTGATTTTTTGAGTGATTAGCATGTTATCAATAACCAGAGTACACCTGTTATTTATTCAGATCAGATTAACCTTAGTTGTAGATTGTGCACTTCGTTACATCAGCTCTAAAAGGATGTTGTCCACAAAAATACAAATTGCAAAAAACTGCACCTCTAATTAAACACTAGGTTTTTTCTTCTAACCCTAGTGGTTGGCTTGAGAATCTTGTTACGTCATGTCCAAATGCATGTTTTCCATAAACATATATACACTATCACAAATAAATCTTTCAGGTACTATCTTCGTACAATTACCAAGCCATGTAAACATAACCTCAACTTTTGCATGCTATTTGTGGACCAACATCTTTGGCTAAAATTGCCGAACAAAACATCTCTGGCTAAAAGGATGAGAGCAGAAAAGGAAGAATAACCATATAACTATTGATAAACATCCAGCTTCATCTACACAGGACAGAATCATACCACTTATTACAAACTACTTGAACCCAAGGTCCAAGCTACTTCCACACTTAATTTAAAAGATCACCAAAGTTTAACTAATGAAGACCAATCCGACAATTAGATAACCATCCAAACGACACAAAGAAACTCAAGGCAGCCTTCTCTAGTAGATGGCAAGCTTGTAGGAGCACCTCTTGCCTGTCCTCATGGCGCTGTAACTATGCCCATTTGCCGGAGCCAATGCGTTCCTCCGAATAATATCTGCAAGAAAGTTTTTGGTCTACATCTGTCAAACACCACTTCGTTTCTTGTAACCCAAATGGTCCAGCACAATGCTTCTGCCACAGTTAGTAAAAGTATATTATGCTTCACCTCTAATTGAAAATTTGTTTGTTCCCTCCTAATTTACACCAAAGATTACATAAATCATATATGATAATTGGTCTTGGAATACCAAACAAATGAACAGCTCTCCACAAGAAATTAGCATATGCACAATCAAAAAACAGGTGTTCAATAGATTGAAGTGTGTGGCAGAACGAACAATTTTTTACCATTCTAATTCCATTGAAAATAGGTGTGAAAAAACTACACCTCTTTTCAAATACCACATAAAGATCTTGATCTTAGTTGGCATCTTTGCACACCAAATTTCTTGTGAAAGTAACTATAGAAAGCATACATGGATTTAACTGAGAATCGTCCAGCTGAATGTAGAGAGCAACTAAAAACATCTAGGCTATCCTGAAGATTTAAGTCCATTAAAGAAGACACAATTCTGTTGCAATCCCTCAAGTTTTGCCCCACCAAACCTCCCTAAACAAGATATTGAGAGGCATTGTCTAAAGAATATTAGCTACAGTGTCTTGCTTCCAACGAACTATATGATTGGTATCTTGATCACCTTTTGCCACGCAAGTACAAGAACATAAAGCTTTGATGCACTATTTCTGTACATTTTCCATATGGTTATTACTAGCTACAACTATGCAGCCTCAAGTTATGTAGATTGTGTCCATATTTGGATAACCTTTCATTTTTCCACTAAAGTGTTGAAGGACCAAAAACGGTGACCAAAAGGGGGTTGAATGGGAGCCTCAAATTTCTTTCGAAATATTTAGCCGCGGTCCCAAAATCACCGCCAAACACAAGCACGTTCCAAAAACTAAAATACTCAAGCCAACTAGTGACGAGAGTATCTAGATAAATTCTTTGAAACTGTAGGAAGCTAACGTAACAGACAAAACAAGAATTGGGGCTCAAACGACCAAACTACGAGCGAAACAAGAAATCAGACTGAGAAAAAATAGACAAAAAATCCCCTGAAAAATTGTTCATCATAGAAGAACCAAAAATGCATGACACCCAAACCAAATCTTTGCTAGGCTTCCGTTCCACGAACAGCCCACCAAGGGCGAGCACTGCTGTGCTTGTTTGCTCGATGCTGGCCCTGCAGAAACGGCAACCTGCAGACAGAAAACGAATACAGATGCACAGAATCGGTTACCTGCTTGGGGACTCGGTGAGCAGAGAAGCTGGAGCTCCTGAACGTGACTGCTGGGGATAGGCAGGGTCTGCACTGCCTGCGACAAAATAAAGATCTAACATACTCTGGATCATACAGCCTCAACTGATGTATATCATTTATTTAGACAACCAATAGCAATAAGGCAGAGTAACTATGTTAGTAGTTGTCGGTATTTTGATCCCATTCTGTAGGCTTGATTTGCATGCCTGTACCCCTAATTCAATATTAAAGATCCTTTCAAATTTAAGTAGCAGAAATATATATATAGGTGCATTGTTTTTTTCAAGGTGTGAGTAGTTCTACTGCTTACGTCAACACCAAAAGCATGTTTCGCCATGCATACGCACTATCACAAAATGGACCTCAAACATACAATTTTCATATGATTCCCAAACTACGCAGCTAGCATCAACTTATGCAAGCTATTTGCAAATGGACATCTCCAGCTAAAAGGATGAGATCAGATAAGGAAGAAACACCATATTTTCAATTAATTTATTAGCTACATTCAATATGATAGGTTGTTAGACCACCCTCTCCCAACAAAATGTGACAAACACTATTTCTTTATGAGCCTCAACTTATACACAATTTATGAAAGTGGCCATCAAATGAGCTAATTCAGGGGGATAGACATGGTCATAGTTAGCAGCTGGGCTAAGGGACTGAAGGACAGTGAGGACCACATCAGACCCATCACAAGCTCGAATCATTTAACGGTACGGTATCATACTTGGAGCTAGGGCCCTGCATTTTTTTTCTACTGGACAATCCAACAGGAAGGCACTACATAAATCGGTAAGGCTTCGTCTCTACAGTTTTCTCATGGGCTTCTACTGAAAACTCGATCGGCGCAAAGAAAGTTCCATGCTAAACTAATCAGGACAGCAGTACCAATCTAATCTTGACAAACAAATGATCTAGAAAATTAAACGGTTCAACAATTGAGAAGACGACAACATAAAACCTACAAACATGATCACACGCTGTCAAGGAACTTCCTTACATGCACTGACACCATCACCGTTCATGGTCAATCTAACCAGAACTGATTGACACATGTATGGAGCTCCATGACGCATTCATCATGGAAACATCTCTCTGACCTGGGATTTATGTGCTCCTAACACATTTTCTAACTAGAGTCATTGGATCCACAGAATCACAAACATCAAGCTGCTGCACGGTGCACACCACCAGAACAGAAACACTCACCCATATCTAGACAAGCCATGATTCAGAATTTAAAATGGTTCATCAAATATTCCAAGACGACAGTATAATAATTATAGCTAGATTAAGATTTATGACACGACGCGACGCTCTGAAGGATCGTCGACACACCAATGCATGGTACTAAATCAGTTCGACCAGACCAGACCCATGCAGCACTTACAGTTCTCAAACCTTCAAAATGAAAAATGTGAATTAAGTAAACAACTTCATTTGTTCTGATCGATCGCTCCAGTCCAGAGGCTACAAGGTGAGCAGATAAATGTATGGGCTTGGCGCTGCTTGAGACACCCTTTGTGGCCTTGACGGTGCATCTGGCCTAGTTGGTGTTGAGCAATAGCAGGATCTCCGACGTAGCCAGCTTGTACACTTCCTCTGATGAAGGATTCCCTCCACCCATTCTAGTGACCTGTTTTGTAAAAAGATGTGAATGTTAGTGAGATGGTGTAACTTCATGCAAATAAAGATGTTCTCTGCATGAGATATATATATCTAAAAGCATGAGTATACTTTGTCAGGTAATGTGTCGTTGTTAGGTTCAACAAAGATGTATATTAAAGTAGATATTGGTGCCTGAATTTTGATATATGGAGTGTAGTAAAATGTCTAGCCATTCATGTTGTATTACTGCTAGGGTGAAAAATATCATGCTCAGAATGCAAATTCGTCTTTGGTGGAACATGGAACTGAGAGATGGTATAAATACAAACGTCATTCAAGTAACAAGTAGCCTTGACTACCAAGTGATTATTCAAATAGTGATTTTTTGTTTGTTATGGTTACCAAATCATGCAGTACGTCTTAGCTTCTACAGTTCTTTTGCAAACTAACATCTCTAGTTAAAAAGCATGAAATAAGTCGAATAAGGAAGAGTAACCATATTTGCCGATTAGTTTAGCTAGATTCAGTATGATTGTTATTTGGATCTCCTTTACCATTAAAATGCTACAAAAAAATCCTAGCATACTATTTCTTTGTGATTACTACAAGTATGGAGCCTTAACTTATGTCAATCTTGTCGGTATTTGGATCAATGTTTCCAGGTCAGTATTTTGATCTTTCTTATATGGCTTCTAGATATATTCACCCGCGCAAACTCCCAATTAATTCAACTATAGAACATACTTTCAATTCCAAGTAGAGAAAAATTGAGGCCGGGGATCCTTTTTCTATTCCAGGTCATACAAGTAAATAAATCCCACTGGCAAGTAAAAAATACCAATGGGTTTAGTCACACAGGTACAGATTAGATCCAATCCCTTCATGTCAACTCCTATGTATGCAAACAAGCCCCACCCTGCTTCAAAAAGGTTTTAGAACACAAACCAACATAACCAACAATTTCACATGTCACTTTTGTAAATGGTCAGGCAGGCTTCTCGTTAACAGCGATAGCCACCTGCTAAAATCAGGGCTTTCCCTAATCCTCTAATAGGGGGTGTTTGGTTTGAGGAACGAGCTGGTCCATTATCTTCTCACTTTATGCTTTTTTGTTTGGTTTGTGAAATGAAATAGTTTGATCTATCATCACCTTATTCGTCACAAGCTAATCAAACAGTTCAATACTAATATGAGGTAAATTTATTTAAGCAATGGACTTGTGATGCACCACCTCATCCAAAATGGTTTGATTTCTCAAACCAAACACTCTATAAGAAATTAAGAATACTAAGCAGTTCCCCGACATCAATCAGTCATGGTTACTAATCATGAAGCTAGAGTTCACATTCCTGTACACAAACAAGCTACTATAATACAACAACCCAACCATGAAAGCAGAGGATATGATGCTCCATCGACTAGAAGCTACTTAATTACTTTCGCAAAAAGAGAGAGAGAGAGAGAGAGAGATGAGAAGCTACTTACACGGGTGTAGAAGTTGAGCACGGAGCGGGCAGCGTCGGCATCAACCTGTGTGGTGACCACGTCGATCCCGTGGTTGTTCAGCACGGACAGCACCATCACCATGTTCTGCATGCCGAGGTGGCGCGGAACGCACACGTTGATGTACGCGTTGTTGTTCGACACGTTGAGCACAAGGTTCGGCCATGACCACGTCTGGAATCCACCTTGCCCCGCGGCCGCCACGGGGAGCGGCTGCGGTGGTGGCACCGCTGCAGCAACAGCAAGTGGCTGCTGCACCAGCGGCTGCGGCTGCGGGACGTCGTCCGCAGCCGCAGACACTGGCACGGCGGCAGCAAGTGGCTGCAGCAGCGGCGCCACCGGTGCCGGCGCCATCTTTCCCCGGGCGGTCTGTGGTGGCGCCGACGAGGAGGAGGCCGCCACCTGCCGCGCGAGCGCCAGCTGCTGCTTGCGCTTCTCCAGCATGGCCTTAGTCCTCTCTAGGGACTGGATGTAGGCGATCGTCTGTTCCACTAAGTCCCCCTTGTCATTGATCTGTATGTCGTGAGAACAACAACAAAAAAAATCAGATCACAGATTCACAGTATCACCAGTAATTCACCAGTGAGTGAGTGAGTGAGTGAGTGACTGCATCTTCCAAAGCCCTAGCTAGCTA